>Ga0307489_10001879_pt1 | contig 13992 bp, 12 predicted proteins | sample SB12metaG_FD_202247 | JGI IMG/M metagenome (GOLD analysis project Ga0307489, IMG submission 202247) | Sea-ice brine microbial communities from Beaufort Sea near Barrow, Alaska, United States - SB 1.2 | ecosystem: Environmental > Aquatic > Marine > Coastal | place: USA: Alaska | collected... | reverse complement strand
GTTGTGTTACTGCATTCAGCTCAGCACGAATTTCATCGATACTCTGTAGCGCACAGGGCAAGGAGCCCAGGCCTCCAGCCGAAGAAACCGCAATAGTCAGTGTACTGTCATGAACGCCAGCCATAGGCGATTGAATAATGGGTAGGTCTGCTCCTAAAAAATCATTCATATTTTTTTCCTTGGGGCTTCAGGCAGTTTATTTTGCATATACAAATTTGTAGATATAAAGCTAAAATTATTTTTAGTATTGATTCCATTAAGGAAACAATATTTTTCACGTTATTGCGTTTATACCAAGTTGGCAATCATCTACACTCTAGTCTACTTTCGCAATTAGATATTTGAATCAATAAAGGACAATCATATGAATCTATTAGCATTTGCTGCCAGTAGTAGTAAAAAATCGATTAATAAGCAGTTGGTAACCTATGCTGCAGGCTTGGTTGACAGTGCCAATGTTGAGGTGCTAGATTTAAATGACTATGAGTTGCCATTGTTTAGTGAGGATAAAGAGGCGGAGATTGGACAGCCTGCACTCGCCCAAACATTCCTCGACAAGATAGCGACCAGTGATGCGCTTATGATTTCATTTGCGGAACACAATGGTTCTTACTCGGCTGCTTATAAAAATTTATTTGACTGGGCTTCACGTATCAATCCTAAAGTTTTTCATAACAAACCGATGGTGATGCTGGCAACTTCTCCTGGAGAGGGCGGTGGTTCGAGAGTGCTAGCTGCCGCGACAACTTCGGCACCTTATTTTGCTGGCGACTTGAAAGCGGGTTTATCAGTGCCGAGTTTTTATGATAATTTTGATGTGACACTTGGGCAAGTTATAAATGAGGATATTCAAAGTCAGCTAGTTATTGCTGTTACAAGCCTCTTGGACTCAACTCAGTAGTCTTTACGTTTCTCTTCGCGAGCATTCGATATGGCGAGTTTGATGTCCTGCAAAGCGAGTTCCATATGCTCGTTGAGTATGCGACGAATAATTTGATCTAAGGCAGGGTCATTAGTGAAAACATTTCTTGTGGGTGCAGGATCTGTTTCTGTTTCTGTTTCAAATTGAGAGGCACCGATCTTTGGCTCTTCTCGGTCGTCTTCCTCTAAAATTAAATCTTCGTTATGATCGAGCTCTGGTTCCGATAATCTAGTTTTAATACCCTTTTCGATTAAGTCAGTTAAAACTGGAATGTGATCGTTTTCGAGCATGAGCAATGGCCTCTAGGTTATAAGTACTGGCTGAGCGCCATCGATTAAAGCGTGTGGTGATTGAGTGGGTAGCCGCGCTCTTTATAAAAAGTGTAATGTTCGCGCGCGCTTTGTTTGTTGTCTTCAGTGACTAGTTGGATGACTCGTTCGAACTGGGCAAAATACAAGGGCACTAATGTCGATAGGTTGATTAACAGCTGACGTTCCCCTTGAGGGTCGGGTTTGTCATGTATCAGTATCGGTGACAGGAAACTACCAAACTCACCGTCAACATGCGCATCATGCGGAATAAAACTGTCGTCCTTGAATATCCATAGTTGTCGATCAAGGTGAGCCGTCTGTTCTGGACTTTGTGTTAATAACAGCGTTCTTTGATTGCTGTTATAAGCCTTTTGGCAGAGTTGGCAAACAACACGATCCTGGTTGTGTTGTTGCGGGTTGAGTTGATAGAAATCGACGCGTGTCATGTTGAGTAATATCAGGCCTTAACTATAATTAATAATTGATCAGTATTTAGCAATGATCAAGGATAAATTGAGTCAAGAGTGGCACTGGACGACCTGTGGCACCTTTTTCTGCGCCCGATTTCCATGCCGTGCCTGCGATATCAAGATGCGCCCATTTATATTTTTTAGCGAATCGTGATAGAAAGCAGGCCGCCGTAATTGTACCCGCGTCTCGGCCGCCAATATTGGCGATGTCGGCAAAGTTACTGTCCAGCTGTTCTTGGTATTCGTCCCACAGCGGTAGTTCCCATAATTTGTCTTCAATCGTTTTGCCTGAGGCTATCAAGCTATTGATCAACGTTTCGTCATTGCCAAGCACTGCTGAAGGTACTTTACCTAACGCAACAATACAGGCACCCGTAAGGGTTGCGATGTCAATAACATAGCGCGGGTTAAACTTTTCGGCATAGGTCAGTGCATCACATAAGATGAGTCGACCTTCGGCGTCGGTATTGAGTACTTCGATAGTTTGCCCCGACATGCTGGTAACAATATCACCCGGTTTGGTTGCGAGGCCATCGGGCATATTTTCGGTAGTTGGGACGATGCCAACAACATTTACGGCTAGTTTAAGTTTGGCGATGGCATTTATGGTGCCGAGTACGGATGCCGCACCACACATGTCATATTTCATTTCATCCATACCGGCACCGCCCTTCAATGAAATGCCGCCGGTATCAAAGGTGACGCCTTTACCGACCAGTACGATGGGCTTATCTTTAGCTTTGCCGCCTTTATATTCGAGTGACACCAGTTTGGCTGGTTCACGACTGCCCATACCGACGGATAAAAGTGAGCCCATTTTTAGTTTTCGCATATCGGCTTCTTCAAGGACTTCGACTGTCAATAGCTTATTGCCTTTAGCTAATTGCTTTGCCTGTTTGGCGATGTAGTTAGGTGTGCATACATTGCCGGGCAAATTGCCCAGGTCGCGAGCCATGTCCATTCCTGCATTAATGGCGACTCCCTGTGCCACTGCAATCTCGGCTTTTTCCAGACCACTGCGGCTGGATAGATGAAGAGTGAATTTCTTTAAGCCTTTTTTCTTTTTAGCTTTGATGCTCTTCATTTGATCGAATTTATATTCGCCATGGCTTAGCTTCATTACTGTGTGGCGTATATTCCACTCAATATCATGGCTACTGACAGTGATATCGCTAAGGCAACTGTGAGCATCGGTTGCCCCCGAATTGGCCAGCGCACTTTGTAAGTTGGCGATCACACGACTGAAAGATCGCTCATTTAGACTTTTCTCATCACCAATACCAATCAGTAAAATTCGGTCAGCCACTGTGCCAGGTACGTTGTATAACAATAATGATTGGCCTACCTCTCCATCCATGTCACCTTTGCTAATAATTTTCGACAAAAAACCATCACTTGCCTTGTCGACCGCTTGTCCTGCTGCTGATAATTGTCGTGGTTGTGACACAGCAATGATTAAGCATGCGCTACGTTGCTTTTCAACTGAACCAGTTTTTAAATTGAATTCCATGATATTCCAGTGTTGATGACGTTAATAACGCGATAAGATACTTGAAGTCGAGAAAAAAACCAGTCGTAACTGGCTATTTTAACGGATAATTCTAAGGAGTTTATTCAATTGGCATATTTCATAATAAATCTCGACTTCATTAAAATGACTTAATAGGTTTCTTAAAAGGATTAATTTTTTGTAGGTGCAAGTTAGCACTGTGCGAACAGTTGAATGGATGCATAGGCTAGGGCGGCTGGATTGTAGAGAATTATATTTTGAGGACATTATACAAATGTTTGCGCTCGGAGTTACTGATAGTAGGCGCCCTTAGGCGACGTGGAAATTGCTTAAAATTGTATCTTTAAGAAGTAGCATAATTACTCACTTGGTTAACTGATATTAAAAACATTGTAATATATTTTATGCCAAACATTGTTACGCGCTATCTTGGTAAGGAAATTTTGAAGAGTAGTTGCGCAACAGTGCTGATACTTTTCATTATTCTTATGAGCAATGCGCTGGGCCGATTATTGGCTGATATTTCTGATGGCGAAATGCCAAAGCAAGCTCTTTGGCCCATCCTACTGGCTCAGTCAGTTAATATATTTTCTTTACTGTTATCAGTTGGTTTTTTTCTTGGCATCGTGTTTGCCTTTGGTCGGTTATATAAGGATCATGAAATTGTAGTCATGAACGCTTGCGGCATGGGCTACCGGCAATTTTACAAACCGATACTCATTATTATTTTACCCGTATTCATACTCAATGCATTTACCAGCATTTGGATGAATTCATCGGTACAGCGCAGCGCTCAGACTATAGTTACCAAGAACACAGACGTTAATGAATTTGATCAGATTAGGGCAGGACAATTTAATCAAAGTAAAAGCGGAAATCAGGTCTTTTTTATGGAGTCAATCAGTGATGACAAACTATTATTAAATAACGTTATAATCAGCCAGTCGACACCCAACACGTTAGTTTTAGAAACAGCAAAATCGGGACGGCAACAAATTGATGAAGAAACGGGCGATTTATTTTTGGTGGTTGGCCCAGGTAAAAGAACAGAATTAGAACTAGGAAAAAAGAATGCCAAAATCATACAGTTTGAACAACATGGGATTTTAATAGAGAGGAAAAAAGTTAGCCGTTTACATAAAATTCGTGATCGAGAAAAATCACCAATCACCCTTTGGCACTCAACCAAAGTTAAAGACAAAGTGGAATTGTTGTGGCGAATTTCAATACCTTTTGTATTGTTAGTACTGGCATTGCTGGCAGTACCTTTGTCTTATATCGCACCCAGAAAAGGACAGTTTGGAAAAATTGGTTATGCTTTATTAGTTTACATTGCTTACCTCAATCTAATGGCTTTTGGCCGAACTCAACTCGAACAAGGCAACATTCCTCTATGGCTTAATTTTTGGTGGATTCATTTAGTTTTTATAGCATTTACTATTCTATTATTAGTCAAAAGAAATCGCGGGTCTCTGCTGCCAAGAAGAGTTTCCAGCTGATGATTTTAGGTCGTTACATTTTACGTCAGATTACTCAAGGTGCCTTATTGACTTTATTGATATTGGTGAGCATTAGTCTGTTCTTTACCTTTATTGGTGAGCTGAGTGATATTGGGCGAGGTTATTACGACATGCTGCATGTCAGCCAATATGTCGCTTTGCGCATACCCGGCAAGGTAATTGAATTTATGCCGTTGGCCGTTTTAATTGGGACTATTTTGAGTCTGGGTGGGCTGGCAAGCAACAGTGAAATTATTGCGATGCAGGCGGCTGGGGTTTCAGTTGTCAGGCTGTTACGTTGGGTTATTTTTTCAGGCATGTGGTTAGCCTTTTTAACATTTGTGGTGGCAGATGTGGTTGTCCCAATGACTGAGACGACAGCACGCACGATACGGTCGTCAGCAATCAGTAATACGCCTGCATTAATAGGAAAAAAGGGCATATGGGTGAAAGATGCCAGTCAGGTTATTCACATTGACGTTCTTACACCCGGTGGTCGGGCTATGGGAATAAAAATATATCGACTAGATAAAAGTGGCAACTTGTTTCAAACCCTGACTGCTGAAACCGCAACTCAAATAGGGAATCAGTGGCGATTAGAGGTAGTACAATCTATTCAGTTTGGGCAGGATTCAGTGCAAACCGAAGAATTTGATGAATTGATTTATGCGGGAAAAATATCGAATAAATTGCTTGACGCTTTGTTAATAGAACCAAGGCAAATGTCGAGTGCTGACTTGTACGATTATAAGTTATTTTTAGTCAAGAACAATCTAGATGATTCAGTCGAGAGCTTAACTTTTTGGCAAAAAGTTTTTGCCCCTTTGACAGTGATAGTAATGGGTCTTTTAGCAGTGCCTTTTGTTCTCGGATCGCAGCGTGAAGGGAGTGCTGGGCAGCGTTTAATTACCGGTATTTTGGTGGGTCTTGCTTATGCTGTAGTCAGTAAGTTGATTATCCAGTTTGGTGTTCAAATTAACCTACTACCCGTTTTAAATGCTATAGCACCTAATATATTGTTCTTTACCCTGGCTATTTACTTATTATATAGAAAACAATCATATAGAAAAAAAATCGCGTAACTACTGTTGTTCCTTAGGAATTGCAGAGACATTGATAATGCTTGTTTGACTGAGTCGGTCATGCCAGGTGTAGGGTTTGACTAAGCGCCACCAGTAACCTAATCCTAAACAGGCAATAGACAATAATGCGAAGGTTAATCTTAAAAAACAAATCGACCAGCTGGGGTTGCCACCAAGCTCTGAAATAATGCGTATTTTCCAAACACGCATGCCAAGAGTCTGGCCCGATTTTCTCCAAAACCAACTGTAAAAAGTGAAAATAATGAGTATTAAATAAAGACTAAAAACAGGGCTTGATTCGATTGCATTCCCATCGTTGAAAATGAGGGCTATTGCGGTCGAGATAAACAGTATGGCGATGATCAATAAGCTGTCGTAAATCATAGCGGCTAGTTGTTTAATTAAACTGGCTGGCGGACAATTACTGTAAGTATTATTGTTCATATTAGCAGGCATTATTATGCTCATTGATTGTGGAATTAGCATTTGGGTTTTCAGTATTTTAAGTAATATTGCAACAATCAACAATCAACAATCAACAATAAATTAATATTCCTGCGCTATTGTAAATTTGGAAATGATTTTTATAATGGTTGTTGTTAATCTAAACTTGGAGATTTAATAATGGCGACTGATGAAAATGACCTAACACCTGCTAAGCCAGTAAAGGCAAAATTGGCAAAGAAAAAAGTAGCAGCTAGCAAATTAATCGTAAAGAAAAAAGCGGTTAAACCTGCTGTCAAAAAGAAAGCGGCTAAACCATTGACAAAAAAGAAGGAACTTGCCAGCACTATCGAAAATACAATGGAAAAGAACAAAGCAATGAAACCGGTGCCTAAAAAGAAAGCGGTTAAACCTGTATTGAAAAATAAATCTGTTGTAAAGAAATCTGTTGTAAAGAAAGCTGCTTTAAAGAAAGAAATGAAAGTTGCTTTGGGTGAATCTCCTGCTGTTGCTAAAATTAAAGCATTAAAAGATAACATAGCCGAGCTTAATCAAGAATTAAGTGATCTGAAAGCTGAGATTAAATTAACCAAAAAGAGAGAAAATGCAACGGCTCTGCTAGCCAACCAACGAGAGGTCGCTGCAAACAAATTTTTACGTGGCTGGGATAAAAAAGCTAACGCTGCTTTAGAAAAATCGTTGGCAATTAAAAAGAAGAAAAAGAATTAAGTATGGTAGTTTTTTAATTCGATTGGAATTTTGACAGTATTTTTTTATTTTCAGAACGAACGTGCCGTTTTTTGCCCCTGCAAAAACGGCACTTCCTCCATCCTTGGCGGTCGTGTGCCACGGGCGCATGGATGCGCAGGTGTGACGATGTTGAGGATGAACGGGTCGGTTTTTGCTCCTCGACAATTGTTCCAGCATTGCTCTAATTGGTTGCGTCCATGTAACGATGCACCAACAGTAGGGGCCTTAGGCCAAAACGTCACCTCCGCCATCCATGGAGATCGTATGTCAATCACTGGCGCATCGCCGCTCAGGAGTCATGGCATCTGAGTTTCATCGACTAGAGTTATTTTTTTGGTAAAAAAAACAAATAGAGAAACTGAACTAGATCCGTCAATAAACCACTTTATTGATTCAATTTGGGCACATAAAGGATTAGCTGCTTTAACACTCTCTGCATATCAGCAAGATTTGAAACAGTTTTCTTCTTGGTTGATAGCGGCTAACAAATCACTAACGTGGGCTGAAAAAAATGATATTCAGTCTTTTCTTGCTTTTCGATTCGAGCAAGGTTTATCCTCGCGATCAAATGCCCGTATGCTGTCTACACTAAAACAATATTACAGTCATCTAGTGCGCAGTGGTGATCGTGCAGACAACCCAAGCGCTTTAATCAGCACACCAAAAATACAACATCTATTACCCAATACATTAACTGAGAAGGGCGTGAATAGCCTGTTAGAGGCGCCCGACATCGATAGTAGTTTTGGATTGCGTGATCGATGCATGCTCGAAGTGATGTATAGTTCAGGGTTGCGTGTGAGTGAACTGGTTTCGTTAGTGGTGAATCAAATTAATGTGAATTTAGGGCTGGTCAGACTTACCGGAAAGGGTAATAAAGAGCGTGTGATTCCCGTCGGAGAAGAGGCATTGCACTGGATAACGCTTTACCTAAAGCAGGCACGCCCATTATTATTAAGTCCAAATGTTTCAAATGACGCTCTATTTTTATCAAGCCGTGGCAGTGCTATTACTCGCCAGGCGTTTTGGCAAAATATTAAAAAACACCTGCTGGTTGCTGGCATTAAAACCAACTATTCGCCACACTCATTACGTCATGCATTTGCGACGCACCTACTAAATCACGGCGCTGATTTACGCACGGTACAGATGTTGCTCGGACATAGCAGCTTGTCGACCACCCAAATTTACACTCATATCGCACAGGCTCGACTCCAATCATTACATGCTGAACACCACCCTCGTGGTTAATGCACTTTCATTATTGACATCACCATGGACAAAGCTGACGCATTGGTTATAATCTTTAATTATATTATAATCCCACAATATATATCAACCTTCCGCCCGCGAAATAACAGAGGCATAAAGGCATGCAACATTCACCACCTCAAATAGACAATCAACTCGATCTGAACAGCGCTCTGTCTAGGTTAAGTGATCTTGAGAGAGTGGTTGATACAACCGAGAAAATAACACAAACAGGCCATTACGAATGGAGCGTAGATCAAGACTGTCTCGTATCCTGTTCCGAAGAATATGCCCGTATTTTTGCTATGACTGTCCCTCAGGTTCTCGAAGCACACAGCAGTTGGGAAGGGGCTCTTAAGCTAATTCATCCTGATGATGTTGAATACTGTTCTCAAGCAGTAGACACCATGTCTGATACCGGAACATTAAATATCAGATTCCGACTCCAGTTCGAAGACAAAACAATTAAACACCTCCGAGCAACTAGCATTGTTGCCGAAGACACGGGTCAACCAGGAATTTCCTCTCTAGGTATTTTGCAGGATATTACAGAACAAGTAGTGCAAGAAAAAGGACTCGAGTATCGAGGTGAACTGGCTCAACAGTCAGAGGCGATAATCGATATAGGTTATTTCGTCTACGATAATATAAATGAAAACTATATTTACCTGAGTGAAGGGTATAAGCGTATTTTTGACAAGCCGGTTGAAGCCTATACGTCTCATGTACTAGGTCTTGAGGATGATTTATTGAGCGTCCACCCCGATGATCGTGAGCGAGTCAGACAGGTATATCAGCACCATGTAAAAACCTCTGAAGAATGGGACATCGAATATCGAACTATTCGCTGCAATGGACAGGTCCTCTGGATTAGAGAGCATGGTAAAGCGCGTCTGGTCAAAAATGGAAAAGTTTTAGAGTCGTTGGGGGTGGTTCAGAACGTTACCGAGCAGATAAACCGAGAACAGGCGCTTAGGTTTAACGCGACCATTGTTTCAGAGATTGAGTCGATTGCCGATATTGGCTATTTCCAATTTGACGAAAAAATGGACAGGAGTCTTTTTGTTAGCCCCGGACTGGCTCAAATTGTTGGTCTAGATGTTGATGCCTATTACGAAAAAATTATTACCAAGAATGATCACATTGCTCTGGTTCACGAAGAAGACCAGGCTCTAGTCCGAAAAGCTTATGAACGGGACATACAGGATCAGGGCCAGTGGAAAGTCGAGTATCGATTGCTGAAACCCGATGGAGAGATGCGTTGGATTCTTGAAATAGGTAAAACATTTAAACGAAGCGCTACTGGTGTTGAGCAATCTATCGGGCTGGTCAGGGATATTACGGATCAAAAGAAAATAGAACAAACGTTATCGTATAAAGATACGTTGGCTAATCAGGCAGAGGCAATTACTGAGATTGGTCACTTTGTCTACGATGAGTTAAAAGAACAGTATCTATTTGTGAGTCCTGGTCTGGCTCGTATATTCGGTGTTGATGAAGTTGATTTAATTTTAAACTCGGCAACAAGACACATGGATCTTGCTCGTATACATGAGCAAGATCGTAAATACGTAAAAAAAGTTTATGACCATTTCTCCATTAATAAAGATACCTGGCAGGTAGAATATCGAATAGTACATGCTGATGGCGAGGTGCGTTGGTTAAAAGAAATGGGAAAGGCTTCCCAGACTAATGGTAAGGTTGTTCAGAAAACGATTGGCGTTATACAGGATATTACCGAGAAGAAAAATTTTGAACAGGCATTACTTCAATCCAGAGACACCTTAGAGCAGCAGGTGTTCGAGCGTACCCAAGAATTAAGTAATACCGTTAAACAACTTGAGGAGCAAATCGAAGAGCGTAAAAAAGTTGAAGCCGAGCTTGATTTTATGGCAAACCACGATGCCTTGACCGGATTGCCCAGCCTGCGGCTGTGTAAAGATCGTCTCGAACGTTCGTTAGCTGCTGCCCGTAGAAGTACTCTGAGGACGGCAGTTATGTTTCTCGATCTTGATGGATTCAAAGAGGTAAATGATAAGCTAGGGCATGAGAGTGGCGATCAGGTGTTGACCGCCATGGCGAAGCGTATTCAACAGGAAATGCGTGAAACGGATACAACTGCAAGAATCGGTGGCGATGAATTTATTATTATTCTGTCAGACTTATCTGAGATACTAGCCGTAAAAAAAATTGTTGCGAATATTATCAAGCAAGTATCCCAACCAGTTCCAATTGATCAAAACGAAGTAACGGTAAGCGTGAGCATTGGTATTGCTTTATATCCAGATGATGGCATCACTCCAGATCAGTTAATTCGAGCGGCAGATAAAGCTATGTATGCGGTTAAAAAATCAGGTAAAAACAACTATGGATTTGCCAGTATAAGTGCCCCCTAAGATTCAACTCAAAAGTCCATAACGTTACATGGCGATCAGTCAATGCAGAATAAACTAATTAGCGATAAAACTTACCGCTAACTAGTCATATCTTTATTTAAACAGTCACCTTGTCTAACGCTTGGCTGACGTCGGCGATGATGTCGTCAATATGCTCAATACCAACCGATATACGCACCAGATCATCACTTACACCTGCCGCCGCCAGTTCAGTTTCATTTAACTGCCTGTGTGTGGTTGAGGCTGGGTGGCATGCCAGTGACTTGGCATCACCAATGTTGACCAGGCGCAGAATCATTTGCAATGCATCGATAAATTGAGCGCCTGCCTCAACACCACCATTAGTATCAGATTTAATACCAAAGCTAAGAATACCTGAGGCTTTACCACCCGTAATTTTTTCAGACATGGCTTTATAAGGACTGTCGGCCAGTGTCGCGTAATTAACCCATGCAACCTTTTCATGAGTATTCAAATACTGAGCCAGTTTTTCCGCATTGTCACAATGTCGCTCCATGCGCAAGCCCAGTGTTTCGAGCCCCTGCAATATTTGAAATGAATTCATTGGGGAGATGGCCGCACCGGTGTTTCTTAAAGGTACTACTCTGCATCGACCAATAAAGGCTGCAGGTCCAAGCGCTTCAGTATAGATAACGCCATGATAAGAAGGATCTGGTTCATTCAATACCGGGAAGCGCTCTTTATTAGCGACCCAGTCAAACTTGCCTGAATCAATGATGACACCGCCAATCGAAGTACCATGACCGCCAATATATTTAGTCAGGGAGTGAATAACAATATCGGCACCTTTTTCGAATGCCTGGCACAAGTAAGGTGTTGCCACCGTGTTATCGACAATAACAGGAACGCCGTGTCGATGAGCAATTTCAGCCAGCTTTTCAATGTCAACAATATTACCAGCCGGGTTACCGATAGATTCGCAAAAAATCGCTTTCGTTTTACTATCGATTGCCTTTTCAAAACCGTCGAAATCGTCATGCGACAGCAGCCGAACTTCTATGCCTTGTTTGGGCAATGAATGGGCGAATAAATTGTAGGTGCCACCGTAGAGCTGGCTGGTGCTGACAATATTATCACCCACTTCACAAATACATTGAATAGCATAGGTAATAGCAGACATGCCAGACGCAACGGCCAGGCTGGCAATGCCACCTTCCATTGCTGCCAGGCGCTGCTCTAGAACATCTGTGGTCGGGTTCATGATTCGAGTATAAATATTGCCCGGTACCTTGAGATCAAATAGGTCGGCACCATGCTGTGTATTATCGAAAGTATATGAGCTAGTCTGATAAATAGGGACAGCCGCAGACTTTGTTGTCGGCTCTGAATCGTACCCGTGATGTAGTGCTAATGATTCCAGCTTCATTGATTTTTATCCCATAAGTAAAAAATAAGCTACCACTATAGTCGAGTGATATTAGGTAAATAAATGATATTTCCAGATACACTATTCATAACTGAAATATAAAAAATCACTCTAGATTAAGAAATTTATGAAGAATTCTAATATCGACTTATATTAATGGAGCAGCGTGAAAAGTTTACGACGATATTTCTGTACTGCAGAATGTTCACCACCCAGCATGTCGAACAGAGCAAACAGCCCTTTGCGTGCTGCGCCATCCTGAAATTGCTGATCGATTTTGAAAATTTCCAGTAGGCATTCCATCGCTATTTCATGTTCACCCTGAGCCGATAAATGGGTGCTTTTATTCAGCAAGGCGATTAAATTTTTCGGATCTTCGGATAAATCTTTTTCGATTTCTTTCAAAGCAGGAATGCCTTCTAACTGGCTCGATAAGTTGATTGCAGCTAATAATTTGACGGCTTCGTCTTTTTTCTTATCGTCATCGCTAAGTGAATCTAGCAACGCCAGAGCGCTGTCTTTGTCACCTTGGGACATGATCACTGTAGCCATATTAATTTTGAGATCAGCATTCGTGGGGTCTTGTGCGAGTGCCTGATTCATCAGCGCTAAACCTTCTTCCATATTTCCCTGCTCGAATGCGATATTTGCAGATTGCATCAGGCTATCCGATTCGCTGGTAATGTATTGATCTATAAACGCGCGTATTTCTGATTCAGGCAAAGCGCCCATCTTTTCACCAACGATTTGCCCGTCAACGAAAAGTTTCATGGTTGGCAAGCTCTTAATGCCAAAATGCCCTGCTAACTCCTGCTCTTCTTCGCTATTAACTTTAGCGAGTATAAATTTTCCGCCATATTCTTCAGCCAACTTTGCCAGTAATGGCATTAAAGTTTTGCAGGGTTGGCACCAGTCTGCCCAAAAGTCGACTAATACTGGAACTTTAAGAGAGTTTTCAAGCACCACAGACTGGAAATTCTGGGCGTTTACATTGTGAATATAAGGTGACTCGCTCATAATACTGTTTCCAAAAAAAGTGACTTATTATATCAGATAACATACTCACAATTTCAAGTACGATAACGCTATAATTTGGCGCAGCCATTCCCAATCAATGTACCAGCCAACATGACGAACCAACGGGTAACACTACATTTTGAATAATCAATACGATGCCGCATCGATCGAAGTTCTGACAGGACTCGATCCTGTCAAAAAACGTCCGGGCATGTACACCGACACCACTCGACCCAATCACCTCGCGCAAGAAATCATTGATAATAGTGTTGACGAAGCGATGGCCGGTCATGCGACTCAGATAGGAATTATCCTGCATGCGGATCAATCTTTAAGCGTTATTGATGATGGCCGCGGTATGCCGGTTGATATTCATCCTCAAGAAGGCATTCCGGGTGTTGAAGTTATCCTAACAAAATTGCATTCTGGTGGTAAATTCTCCAACAAAAATTATCAATTTTCTGGTGGCCTACACGGTGTTGGCATATCGGTTGTCAATGCTTTATCAAAGCAGCTCGATGTTCGTGTTCGCCGAGACGGAAAAGAATTCTCTATAGGATTTGAGAACGGTAACAAAACCGCTGATTTGAAAGAAATCGGCACCGTGGGCAAAAAGAACACCGGCACCACCATTCATTTTTGGCCAGCGCCAGAATATTTCGATAGTGCCATTTTCTCCGTATCAAAACTGAAACACGTACTTCGTGCCAAGGCCGTTTTATGTCCTGGCTTACGCGTTAAATTCTATGAAGAAAAAACCAAAGAATCACATGAATGGTATTACGAAGACGGTCTGTCAGATTACCTGCTAGATGCATTAGCAGGGTTTGATCTATTACCCGCAACGCCGTTTGTTACGTCCGTCAAGGGAGAGCATGAAGCGGCTGAATGGGCAATACTTTGGCTACCCGAAGGTGGTGAGGCGATTACAGAAAGTTATGTGAATTTAGTTC
>Ga0307489_10001878_pt1 | contig 13994 bp, 19 predicted proteins | sample SB12metaG_FD_202247 | JGI IMG/M metagenome (GOLD analysis project Ga0307489, IMG submission 202247) | Sea-ice brine microbial communities from Beaufort Sea near Barrow, Alaska, United States - SB 1.2 | ecosystem: Environmental > Aquatic > Marine > Coastal | place: USA: Alaska | collected... | reverse complement strand
CAACCACCGTAACGCGTGTACACGCGTCGCCCTAGACAGCCACGCACCCTCGTCTCGCGCAAGCTGTCGTCGTGGTTTCCACTCCTTTAGTCCTTGTGCGCGGCCCGACCCGGCACCCCGTCCTGTCCTCCTAGCCATCCACGGCGACCACTCGAGTTCCTCCGGCTTACCGTGACCTCTCACATTCCCCTGGTTCAGCGTGACGTCCGGCCTCGACACGCCCGCGTGAGCATATAAACAAGCGCTATTGTACTCGGATCATACGCCAGCGCGTGACATTACACGCGACTCGCCGGAAGTAGCGGGAAGTGGGTAATCGAACTAATCCTACACCGAACGGTGTGAAAGTGTGGAACTGAGCCCAAGCAATAGAGCCACACAACCCCTTTCAAACTACTGTTCATTGGCTGCCGAACAACCCTCCCCCACAGGGAGGGAATTCTACTTGAACAGCTGCCAAAGTGTTAGAGCTATTCAGTAGTCACCGCATTCCTGAATTAGTCTAAATTTACGCGCTGATATTCGTTTTACATTCCAGCCGCCATCGGTGCCGCCTCCGTTGGCACCGCACTGTCAAGGCCCTCTCATGTTCCTCTATCCATATATCTCACACGCACCCGCACCCGCCCCCCCGGCCTCGGCCCCGACCCCAACCCCGGCCTCGGGGCTCGAGTTTGTCATCTCCGCGTGCTCCCTCCCGCACGCCGCCACCTCGGCGTCGTAATCCTCCATCGTGATGCCCACCTTTTCGCAGAACGTGTCATTGGTGAACCGGCCGATGCTTGAGGCGGGGAACCGTCCCGCCTGGCCGTACCTCTGTGTAGCGGCGCAAGTTGAAATTAAAGCGAAATTTGAACGCATTGTAGTTTCAAGCGCTAGCTAAGATACAGGCGCTTTCAACACGGGTTTCTTCGGTTCAACCTGCACTGCCCCACCTTTGCAGCAGCCGCACCCGTGGCATCAGTCTGCCAGCGAGACTGCAGGTAGCCAGGTGCATCGTCACAGCCAAACTGGTGTCCGGGAAGTTGTCCTCAACGAAGTGCAGCGTGGGCCGCAGCTTGCGCTCGATGCTCAAACGCAACAGCGCGGGACACGCAAAGATGATTTCCGCGGCGCCCTCGCGCCCGGCCCCTGCCTCCTCCGCCAGGAACTTCACCTTGGGCGCGATGTTTTCTTCAACGCTCATGCCCAGCACCTGGGGGCACCTGGCGACGACCTTCACCGCCCCGTCTCTCCCCAGCCCCAACTCCTCCTCAAGGTAAATCACCTTGGGCGCGAGATTCTGCTCTATGCTGAATCTCAGCACGCTGGGATATTTAGTGATGACCGTCACCGCCCCGTCCCTCCCCAGTCCCAACTCCTCCAGGTACCTCACCTTGGGCACGATGTTATCGTCCACGCTGTAGCCCAACACCTGGGGACACTTGGTGATGACCGTCACCGCCCCGTCCCTCCCCAGCCCCAACTCCTGCGCCAGGCCCCTCACCTTAGGCTCGATATTATACTCCACGCTCAAGCTCAGCACGCTGGGAAACTTGGTGATGAACTTCGCGGCCCCGTCTCTCCCCAGCCCCAACTCCTCCTCAAGGTACCTCACCTTGGGCGCGATGTTATACTCCACGCTCAAGCCCAGCACACGGGGAAACATAGTGATGACCTTCGCCGCCCCGTCCCTCCCTAGCCCCAACTCTTCCACAAGGTACCTGACGGCGGGCGCGACATTCTTTCTCACGCTGTAGCCCAGCACCTTGGGAAGCCTGGCGATGGCCTTCGCCGCCATCTTCCGCCCCAGCCCCGCCCCCTCCACCAGGAATTTATGCCTGGGAGCGAGCTTTCGCTCCACGCTGTACTTCGCCAGCGGGGCGTACCCGTCCATGGCCTTCAGCGCCCCCGCCCGCCCCAGCCCCGCCTCGTCCGCCAGGAACCGGAACACGGCGTCTCCATCGAACCCGTCGTCTCCATCTCCCGCCCTGCCGCCTGCCGCGAGCTCGCCGCCGCCGTCCTGGCCGCCGACGCGAGCGACGAGCAGCTTCCCAGGCGGCGGCAGCGCCCACCGGTCCGACGGTCGCGCCGCCGCCCGGCGCCGCGCCCCTGCCCCCGCCCCCGCCCGCTCCCTAGGGCCTGGCGGATATTGCTCGCCACGTCATCCAACGCACTTTGAACCCTCGTCTCTTGAAATAAATGGCACGCACACTAGTCGTGGCGAGCAACATCCGCGAGGCCTTACCCCGCCCCCGCCCGCGCTCCCGCCTGCGCCCCCACCCTTGAAACGAGCGGCCGCGACGACGGGTTTGCGACACAGCAGCGTTGCACCGCCCACGCGGCTCCGACTCCGCCCATCGTGAGAGCGATATCCGGCGAATCCGCGTTACGCGCCCCTCCTCCCCGCGCCACCACCCAAAACACCAGCCCCCGCCCGACTCGTGCCCGTCCTCGTCCCCGTCCCCGTGCCCGCCCCCTGTGCCCACCCACCAGGCCCCACACGACCCGTCCCCCGCCGCTCGCCACGCCTCGAGGTCGGCAGTGCGCCGCGCTTTTGCGCCACAGAGAATGTGGATTCACTTGATCACTGGGAAAGTCGCCAAGTCGGGGAACTCGGCACCCCTCGGCCGGCAAATGTCCGGCCGAACACCAGTTTAGCACATTTACAGCAGTGCACTGGCTTGCGCGTGTGCCATCAGATGAAACTCAAGGCAGCTGGCAGAGCTTCGCATGGAGACCAGGGAAAAGACCCAGAGGGGTGAGGTCGCGAGCACTGAAGAGCTAGAATCCCATATCATCTGTGACATTCAGCACAAGCTAGGAGCAGGCGCTTTCATTTCATGTAGGATGAGCTCACCCTGTTTTACACCCAGTCTTGGGGTCGACCAGAAAAGCAAACGCCATCATTCGAACAAGTCTCTCTCTTTCTCAAGCCAGCGTCAGACAGCGATATTTCTTCCGTCATCATCATTATCCTTCACCACATTCCGGGTTTCCCCGGAACCTCATCACCATTATCATGTCACTGTTCTCTCTCACAACCCTCATCATCTTCACCATATTCCGATTTCCCTCGGAGCTACCTCACATTTCCCGTGCAATCCCGTCCATAGTTCTTGTCACTAACGTTCATCGAGTCCCGAGGCGCTCACATGGCGAGCGTTGACCCACCCCATCCGCCACTTCAAGCGGACAGACCAATCGCTGTGTCGGGAGGAAGGCCGCAATGCCGTCCAAATGATTATTCTGCACATTCCGACCCCGCCCGGCCCCACTTTTGCGTCCCCCTCACATTCCAACCCGCCCGGAACCCCTCGTCCAGCTACCTCCTCGCCCTCCTAGGCGGCGGCGGCCTCGCCCTCCTCTGGCGGCGCGAACATGGCGAAGAATCGGATGAGGTCCGAGTGCGTCACCACCCGCACCGCCGCCCCGCACAAGGGTCAGATCATGATGGAACACTGGATTAGGGGCAGCGGCTGAGAGAGGGGGATGGGAGATGGGTGTACCGGCGTGAGAGGAGAAGTAATTTCGATTTCAAAGCGGCGGCCAAACGCTTCATGTGGGGTAAACTTGGTCTGGAGCAAGATTCGAGGGTCTGAGATGTGCGAGTCCCACCCTGCTCGCCTGAGCCGTTTTGGTCATTGATTTCACCCGACATAACCCCACAAACAGCGCTCAGATTCAGGCGAAAAGTGGACGAGTGTAATCCCCTGGTCCCACCCCGGTGTCCTTGTCCACGGCGTACACGCGGTGCACCCGATTGTAAGCCAGCGCGCGCATGACGTGCAGCAGCGACGCCGTGGGCGCGCAGGTCACCGACAGCCGCCCGCCCATTAGCTCCCCCGAGCGTGAAGGCCTGCCAAATGTTACCCGCCACATTATGTGATGCCATCCAACTCAAGAAACCAGTGTCTAACATGTGGAGAATGACGTGGCGGGCAATATCAGTCAGGCCAGGCCCTATCTGGAGACTCTCAGTCTAAACTCTACTCAAGAAACGAGGGTCTCAGGTGCAGAGGAAGCCGTGGGGAGCAATGTCTGCTAGTGCCTCATATGTAGACTGTAACTGGTAGTAAGTTGGAGTTTGGTGACGTGGCCAAAGGTCAATATAGTATCAAATACTACAGATAGAAACCTTTACAGACTAGGTGCCAGGCCGTGCCTCGGTCAGCATCCCCGAGAAGAGCGGGTGCACGCGGGCCGCGGCCATCGGCTCGCAGCGCAGCTCGGGGGCCTGCCCGGCGGGGGCGTGCAGCTTGGCGATGAAGTCCCCCACGGTCGTGGCGCAGGGTACACAACACACAGTGAGTCCTAAGTCGTCCCGCTCGACCAATCATAACTGTTCACTGCAGTCAAAGTCTCTAAGTCGCTGAGTGGTTTGCAGCACTTTGTCATACGAGGCGACTGCTCTCAAGTTCTGCATTCAATTTCAACTTGCAGCGCCACACCATGGCCAGGACGTCGAAGTGGCCGGGCGTGATGCGGCGCAGGTCGGACTCGCTGATGCTGCCGACCAGCCGCCCCGCCACCGTCTAGGGCCTAAAACATAATGCCTGCCAGGTCATCCTCCACATATTAGACCCTTGTTTACTGACTTGAACGGCATCACATGACGTGGCGAGCATTTTCTGTCAGTCCGCGCCACCGCATGTGCCGCGCTGGCCGTCGCCGCGCCGTGCGGCTCCGTCATGCCGAGGCCGGACACGCCCAGCCGGGCCGTTGGTCAGGGATCACCATGAAGCAGATCGCCGCACGTCACACGCATGTGCATTTAGTCACACAATACCGACGACAGCTTATCCACCTGTGAGTGAAACAACTGGAACACGGCTGTCAGACAAGACATGGCGGCAACGATTCGTCGTCCGCCGTTGAGTGGTCCTGCCATGATGGCGAAGCAGCGCAGGAGGGTGGCGTCGGCGGGGATGGTGTTGATAGGGTGTTGATGCGGAGTTGATAGGGTGTTGATTGGGTGTTGATAGGGTGTTGACGGGGTGTTGATAGGGTATGGATCGGGTGTTGATAATAGTTTGTTGACCGAATGTTGATAGGGTGTTGACCGGATGTTGGTAGGGCCCTGCCATGATGGCGAAGCAGCGCATGACGGTGGCGTCGGCGGGGATGGTGTTGATAGGGTGTTGATGGGGTGTTGAAAGGGCGTTGACGGGGTGTTGATAGGGTGTTGATTGGGTGTTGACCGGATGTGGATGGAGTGTTGACCGGGTGTTGATAGGACCCTGCCATGATGGCGAAGCAGCCCATCACGGTGGCGTCGGCAGGGATGGTGTTCACGGCAGCGGACCCCACGCCCAGCTGTAACGGCGCAAGTGGAAATTGAAAGCAAATTTGCAAGCTGGTCATCATATTTTAGCTTCAAGCGCTGACACCAAGCGCGGTCAACTTGGGGTCAACATTGGGTCGACCTGGGATCAACCTGGGGTCAGCTTGGGGTCAACTTGGGGTCAACTCGGGGTCAACTTGGGGTCAACTTGGGGTCAACTTGGGGTCAACCTGGGGCCAACCTGGGGTCAACCTGTGGTCAACCTAGGGTCAACCTGGGGTCAACCTGGGGTCAACCTTGGGTCAACCTGCATCGCCCTACCCAGGTCGGACACGCTGCAGGGGGTGAGGCAGTGCTCTATGTGGTCCCACCGCATGAGAAACCTGCGTGTGTACGGAGCAGCAGGATGCAGCGACGTTAACGGGTGATCTATGAGCAAACAGTCAGGACGCAGATTAAACCCTAAACCTGAAACCAAAACCCTAAACTCTAAACCCTAAACCCTAAACCCTAAACACTAAATCCTAAACCCGTACGGAGCAGCAGGATGCAGCGATGTTAACGGGTGATCTATGAGCAAACAGTCAAGACGCCGTGTCGGGGCAGGGAGGAGGATGCGGCGAGTGGGTGCGAGTTCCGGTTCACTTCGATGTGATGTGCCGCTCGGTGGATGGAGGCCGGGTATCTTGATGGTATTCGCATTGAGCCTCCTTGTACACGCGGAAGCGTCTCCCTCTCTGAAATGGATGGGTGTGTTACCTGGTGATGTCGGAGAGGGAGATGATGTCAGTGACCTCCACCGCCACCCCGGCCTTGGTGCGATTGCCGTCGTGCGTCCCCGTGGTGGTGGGTGCAGGGTCGGCGGCGGCGGCGGCGGCGGTGGGGTCCGAGGGGTCGCTCATGGTGTAGCGGCGTAAGTTGAAATTGGCTGCAAAATTTGAAAGCCGCTTATCATATTTCAACTTCAAGCACTTGAACAGGGGCGCGGTCAGCCTGGGCTCAACCTGTGGTCAACCTGGGGTCCACCTGGGGTAACCTGGAGACAACCTGGGGTCAACCTGGGGTCGACCTGCACCGCCCCACCACGGGGGTGTACCGGTACACGGCGAGGCGGTGGTTCAGCGGCGGGTAGCTCCCGCTGCTTGGGCCGGGCACATTTCGCACGCCACGTCATCCACCCTAGTTTAACCCTCGTTTCTTTTATTGAAATGCAGATTTTGCCCGACACGTCATCCATCTGTTCTTTTGCCCTCGTTTATTCAATAAAAATGCATCCTGAACTGGAAAACCCCATACCTTCTCACCAAAAGCCGACCTAGTGTCCATTGGCGGTATTCGGGAGGTATATGGGGAGTTGATTCTCCATTCATGACACATCCTATGATGTGGCGGGCAATGTCTGGCGGCCCGGGCCCAACCCACTGGCGCCGACGGAGAGGCGTCCATCTGGCAGGAAGTGGGTCTGGATGACGTCCAACTGTAGCGGCGCAAGTTGACATTGAAAGCAAAGAATGAAAGCAGTTCCTCATATTTTGGCTTCAAGCGCTGGAACCAAGCGTGGTCAACCTGGGGTTTACCCGGGGTCAACCTGGGGTCAACCTGGGGTCAACTCGGGGTCAACATGGGGTCAACCTGGGAAGCCGGGATCAACCTGGGATCAACCTTGGGTCAATCCGGGGTCAACCTGGGTCAACCTACACCGCCCTGCCCAGCAGCGTGGGGTTGTCGTCGCTGTCGTCGCCGCTGAAACCGCCGTCCCGGTTGGCCGGGATCCACCCGCCGTCGTCGCCGTGCCGCCGAATGCTCCCGATGGTGCAAGCGCGAGGGGCACTTAACATGGTGCTCGCCACATCATAGGATGCAATTGAGAGTCAGCGAGGGCGCGGGTAAAGGCTCGTACGATGGCCAGGAGGTCGGTCGGAGTACTTCACCACGAACCCCCTACCTGGCGCAGAAGCTCTCACTGTGTTCCGCCACGATCTTCAGGATGCGCTCGGCGGCCTCGGGGCCGGAGTCCTGCAGGATCCACTCGGGGGCGGAGTTGCTGGACTGGAACCCCATGGGGCCCGGCGGGAACATGTGTGTGATGAGGCCGCCGAGATGTATCGGCGCAAGTTGCACTTTAAAGCAAAGTTTGAAGGCAGTTGATCATGTTTTAGTTTAAAGCGCTTAGATCAACCTGCATCGCCCTACCGAGGATGTCGTGCACGCTGATGAAGCCCAGGTAGTCGCTGCGGTCGTCGCGCAGCAGTGGCGCGCTGATCACGCTGCGCTCCGTGTAGTGCTGCAAATTGAAACTGAAAGCAGCTTATTACATTTTAGTTCATGCACTGAAACCAGGCGCTTTCAACACGGGTGGCAACTGGTTTCAACACGGGGGCCAGCGAGGGCGAAAGCCTGGTACCTTCTTATACCCGCAGAAGCGTCTCTCTCAACCGATTTCAAGTTGCACCACCCCACCTCGGCGAGCTTCTCGAGGGCGTCCGCCACGGTGCAGGACTCGGTGAGGACGAGGACGGCGCTCGGCGGGTGCTCGGGGCGCCCCACGATTTAGGGGCGCACTTTGAAACTGAAATTAAACCTTGACAGCAGCTCATCATATTTTAGTTTCAAGTGCTTAGTTCCAGGCGCTTTCAACATGGGTTTCATCGGTTCAACTTGCACCGGCCTACCACGTGCCGCGACGCCAGGAACTCGCCGAGGCGCGTGGTGGCCAGCTTGGAGCGGATCTGCGTGTCGGGTTCCAGAGAGAGTAGATAGGAAGATAGGAACGTTGAGAAAGAAACATAATACCCACCCCCCGTATCCCCCCCGCCCCGTGCGCGCGCCTCGTATCGCAGGCGGTGAGACCGTCATCAGGGGAGAAAGACGCGGAAGGGGGCACGCGCGAGGCGACGTAGTCGATACGACACGATGCGACATGGTACGATACGAGAGAGAGATACGCGTTAGCATGTATGAGGAGGCACCAGGCTTCCGCCTTGGCCCCCGTGTGGTACGATTGCCTTCCAGTTGACGGCGGCACTCACCGCTCCGAGGTCGGACTCCCAGAGGACTCCCGGGGGGTTCTCCATCAGCTGCGACAAAAGGGCCTGCTCAGGAGACTCCTGCAAAAAGGGGTTCGGGGCTGCCGCGGCTGTGTCGGCGGCAGCGGCGGCGGCGGCGGGGGCGGGAGCGGGGGTGGGGGTGGAGGTGGGGGTGCAGGCGGCGGGGGTGAGGGGTGGGACCCGGGGGCCCTCGGGGTTGAAGGGGTTGGAGGTCGTGGTGCGGGAGGACCTGTGGGGGGGCTCGGCCGTGGAGGCAGCGGCAGCGAAGGCGGCAGCGGCGGTGGCGAAGGGGTCGTCCTCGGCGTTCATCATGGTAGCGGCGGGGGTGGGGGTGGGGGTGTAGGCAGCGGCGGCGAGGGGGGGAACGGGGGCGCCCTCGGGGGTGGAGGGGTTGGAGGTCGTGGTGGGGGTGGAGCTGCGAGGGCCCTCGGCCGTGGTGGCAGCGGCCGCGGCGAGGGGGGCGTCTTCGGCGATCATCGTGGTAGCGAGGGGTCGTGTGGGGGCTGCGGGGTCGAGGGCTGCGGTCGCGGCGGTGGCGGCGGTGGCGGTGATGTCGGGCGGGGGGTCGGTGCTTTCTGCTGTTGCTGTCGTGGCTATTGCTTTTGAGAGGTTTTGTTGTTGCTCGCGTTTCTTTGTTGTGGCGTTTGCGGTTGTGAGGGACACCCCAACGAAAAAGCGCAGGTCGTATGATTGATAGAGGTACGCGGCGAGCGCGGTGGCCGCGACAGCGGTAGTGATGGAGGCGATGACAACACACTTATCAAAGTCGGGCATGCTGCGCGCCCGCTGTACTGTGCTTGAGCTCTCGACGCGTTTATATTCGTGTCGAGTCAGCCTGGGCACCCCCCTGCCTCGCATCCTGCCAGCGATTGGTTGCCGTCTGCCCCATGAAACGAGTGTTTGCCGTTTGACCCATCAAACGAGGGTTTGATGCGCGAAGTGTGAGAATGACGTGGCGTGTGTCATCACGTCTGTGTGCCCACAAAAGCTACGAGCGCGTGGGGGGGTGCCGTCTTTCTCGTAAACGCCCCGCCCGCCCCCCTCGCCGCCGACACTGCCATATCGTCAAGTCCCCCCGCCGCTGCCCCGCACGACGCAGCTACACACATGTCAGGACCCACTACCTCCGCGGCCACGGGCGCGATCGTCCGCGACGGCCTCATCGCCTCGCCGCTGCTCGGCAGGGGCTTACACTCGTCCACTTTTCGGCTCAACTTAAGCGCTTTGTGTGGGACCGGGGGTGCGTTTAGGAGTTGTTTAGGAGGTGTCCACGGGATGATAGGGGGTGTCAGGGGTATGCAAGATGAGAGATTGCTTCGTAAACGGCTCAAGTCGAGCTGAGAAGTGGACGAGTGTAAGCCCCTGCTGCTCGGGCGGCTAGTGGTGGACCTGCTCGCCGTCTTTCAGAAGGAGGTGCTGGAGAAGTGGCTGGACCCCACGGACCGCGCCCTGCTCGCGCGCGCGTGCTGGAAGTGTGGCGAGGCGGTGGCGTCGGCGGGGCTCGTGCGCGCGGGGGACACCGAAGAGGTGGCGTTCAAGCTCGGTGCCTTTTTCAGGTCCGTTCAGCTGCTGGCTTGGGCCAGGGACAACAGGTGCCCGTGGGAGGCGAGGACGTGTGCGCTCGCCGCTAGGTACGGGCAGGTGGAGGCGCTGCAGTGGGCGCGGGAGCTCGACTGCCCATGGGATGAGTGGACGTGCACACGGGCCGCCGGTTTCGGGCAACTGGGGGCGTTGGTGTGGGCGCGGGAGCACGGTTGCCCGTGGGATGCGATGACGTGTCATGGCGCCGCACTTAGCGGTCACCTGGAGATGTTGCAGTGGGCGAGGGAGCACGACTGTGCGTGGGATGAGGACACGACCACACTCGCCGCACAGCACGGCCACCTGGAGATGTTGCAGTGGGCGCTGGAGAACGGCTGTCCGTGCCCCAGCTTTGATGTACTGTTCGCAGTGGCCGCCGGGAGAGGGCACGTTGAGATGATGCCGTGGTTTCTTGAGCAGGGGTGCCAGATGAGTGGTTTGTTGTGCGAGGCCGCTGAGCACGGGCACTTGGAGATCTTGATGTGGCTGCGCGCGCACAACTGCCCGACTAATGACCTCGACAACTGCAGAGAGCTCGCTTCCAGCGGCGGCCACAATGAGGTGGTGGAGTGGTTGGGGCAGGTCACCGCCGAGACGTGGCACACCACCACCGATTAGCCAAAGCGAGAATATCACCCACTCGCATGAAATATCGCTCCTGACCTACGACTTTCACCACAGCTTCGACATTATATCACTCGTCTACATGTATCACCTTCCTTGTAATCATCATCCTCGTCCTCATTTATTCATATTTCCCCCCTCGCCGCTCGTCCCCGCCCATCTTTCTGTGTACCAAAGATTTGTTTTTGGGCGGCGGCTGAGACGCTGAGACGCAGCGCGCTGAGACTGCAAGATCCGAATCGATTGACTGATTATAACAAAATGGACGTGCGTTGCGTGGCATCCGCGGAGCGCACTTGCCCCCCTAGCGATCCGTATGTCCCCCCAGCATATACATATTAGATTACTTCCCCCCCGGTGTCCGCGCTCGATGTGCCCAGTCCCATGGCCGCCGCTGCGCCGCCGCCGACAGGGCTGGAGCCCGCCCCCGCGTCGTCCCCGCCCCCTCCGCCCCCCGCGCCCGGCGCCGGCTGCCCCGGCTGCCACGGCGTCATGTTGGGCGGCAACCCCGTGGTGTAGCGGCGCAACTTGAAACTGAAATCAAAGTTAGAAAGCGTCTGATCACAATTGATTTCCAAGCGCCGAAACGCGCAGCCGAAACCAGTCCCGATCAATCAGGGTCAACCTGGAGTCAACCTGCACGGCCATACCGTGGTGCTGAGCGCGTCCCGCAGCGCACGCTGCTGCAGCATGAGCTCGTCCAACATCTTGCGCTGCTCCGCCATGATGTAGCGGCGCAAATTGATATTGAAGGCAACACTTGAAAGCAATTCATCCATAATTTAGTTTCTCAAGCGCTTAGATCCAGGCGCTTTCAACGTGGATTTCATTGGTTCGACCTGCACCGCCTTACCATGAACGACATGCGCTCGCTCATCTCCCGCGTCCGCTCCATAGCGCTCTCCTTCGTCTAAGGCCTGACCATACATGCCGGAATTCCCTTTAGGCATTTCAGGCAGTTCGAGAATTCCGGAATTTTCCGGGAATTATGGGCACATTCTCCAGAAACTGGGCACCATCTGGAAAATTTGCGACATTGTAAGCGTTGTACGGCGTTCATATTTCGTTTGGCCCTGCCTTCTTCTCTGCCTCGAGCCGCTCGCGCTCCACTTGCATCTCGCTCTTCTCCTCCGCAAGCTCGTCCCGCATGCGCCGCTTCTGCTGCAGGATGCGCCGCTGCTCCTCCATCTCCAAGTTGTAGCGGCACAAGTTGATTTGAAAGGAATGTTTGAAAGCAGAGGGTTGTTAAGCTCACGATGAGAAGCGCCTTGGGGCTCGATGAACATTAAAAAAAAAAAAATGGATCTTAGTCAAGCGCTTCAATCCAGCCGCTTTCAATGTGGGTTTGATCGGGTCGACCTTCAGCGCCCTACCTCGTGCAGCTCCTCCTTCTCATGCTTCATCGCCTCCGTCTCCTTGTGCATGTGCCGGATCTGATCCTCGCGCTCCTTCTGCAGCTCCGCCTCCGTGTAGCGCCGCAAGCTGAATTTGAAAGCAAAGTTTTAAAGCAGTTCATCACATTGTAGCTTCAAGCGCTGACCAAGCGCGGTCAACCTGGGGTCAAGCCAGGGGTTTAGAGTTTAGGGTTTAGGGTTTAAGGCTAAACCCTAAACCCCAAGCTGCACCACCCTACCTCGGGCTCCACGTCGTACATCTCCTTGACCATGGACATCATCTCCTCCTTGGTGTAGCGGCGCAAGTTGAAAATGGGGTATAGGGGTTAGGGTTTAGGGTTTAGAATACAGAGTTAACCCTAAACCGGATCCTGCAGGCAATTCATTATTTTTTTGTTTCCAAGCGCTGAAACCAAGCGGGGTCAACACGGGGACAACCTTCGTCAACCTGCACCGCCATACCTTGGTCGCCTTCTCGTCGTGCCTGCCGCCGGCGCCGCCGCCGTGACCCATGTTCTCGCCCAGGTGCTCGCCCGCTTCGAGCGAGGACTTCTCGAAGTCTTCGAGGAGGTGCCGCTGCTCCTCGGTGTAGCGCCGCAAGATGAAAATGAAAGCAAAACTTGAAAGCAGAACATCACATTTTAGTTTCAAGCGCTTATAGTTCCAGGCGGTTTCAACTTGGATTTCATGGGTTCAACCTGCACCACCGTACCTCGGCGAACTTCTCGCGCTGCTCGCGCTCCACAGTGACCTGCTGCGTGAAGGCGGCGCGCTCGATGTAGTGGCGCAAGTTGAGTTTGAAAGCAAAACTTGGAAGCGGTTCCATCATGTTACAGTTTCAAGCGCTTATTTCCAGGCGCTTTCATCGTGGGTTTGATGGGGTCAACCTGCACTGCCCTACCTCCACGCGCTCCGCCGCCTCCTCGCGCCGCAGGCGTTCCTTCTCGTCTGTGATTGCCTTGCGCTCCTCCGCGCTCTCCGACCGCAGCCGCGCGCTAGGGCCTAACCAAGTATTCCTTTGCAATTTCCTATAGTTCCAATTTCGAAGTCCCGAGCATTCTGCATGCGAATACCCTGCTACGTGCCGGAAAACGCCGGTACAAACGCCTGAAATGCTAAAAAATATGGCAAGTTTCCCAAGAAGTACCCAAATTTCCGAAAGGGTGCCCAAATTTCCGGAGTTCTGGAATTGCCTAACGCGTAAAGGAAATTCCGGCATATGTGGTCAGCCCTTACCGTGCGCGCTCCGACTCCAGCCGCTCGCGCTCCTCCTTCATCTCCACGCGCTCCTTGTCCATCTCCTCCTTCACCTAGGGCCTCACCAAATATTCCTTCAAAATTTCCTATAATTCCAATTCCAAGTTCCCGAGCATTCTGCCTATATTTCCCCAAATGTTCCTGTAAATGCCCAAAGGCATGCCGAAAAGCGCCGGTTTAAACGCCTGAAACGCTCAAGCAGTGGCCAAAAAAACCCAAATGCTGGAGGAAGTGCTCAAAATTCCCGGAATGTTCTGAAATTCTGCAATTGCCTGAAATGCCGAAAAGAAATTCCGGCATATCATACTTGGTCCGGCCCTACCTTGAGGCGGCGCTTGTGGTAGAGCAGGCGGCGCTGCTCCGCCAGCTCCTCCTCCAGCTCCGCCTTCTCCTCGCGCGCGGCGGCGGCGCGCGTGGTCGGGTCCACGGACGTGAACGCCGCCGATTGCTGTCCGCCCGACCCGTCGTGCGTGTCGTGGTCGTGCCCCACCGTGTAGCGGCGCAAGTTGAAATTGAAAGCAACATTTGAAAGCGGTCGATCACATTCTAGCTTCAGGCGCTGAAACCAAGCGCGGTCAGCATGGGGTCAACCCAGGGTCAACCCAGGGTCAACCCAGGGTCAGCATGGGTTCAACCCAGGGTCAACCCAGGGTCAACCCACGGTCAACATGGGGTCAAGCTGCACCGCCCTACCACCGTCTTGGGCTGCAGCCCGTACAGGTCGTGCAGCACCTGCGCCCAGGGGCTTACACTCGTCCACTTTTCAGCTCAACCTAAGCCGTTTTGGTCACACCTCCCCGTGTCCCCCTGTCTAATAGACTGGGGAAA
>Ga0307489_10001877_pt1 | contig 13997 bp, 15 predicted proteins | sample SB12metaG_FD_202247 | JGI IMG/M metagenome (GOLD analysis project Ga0307489, IMG submission 202247) | Sea-ice brine microbial communities from Beaufort Sea near Barrow, Alaska, United States - SB 1.2 | ecosystem: Environmental > Aquatic > Marine > Coastal | place: USA: Alaska | collected... | reverse complement strand
CAACCCCGCCGACGTTGAGCCAAACTCGTCCCAGGCCGGGCACGCTCGCGCCGATATTTTTGGTGCGCGTGTCGAGGGACCCTACCGCACAGGATAGTAACTATCTAACTCGCGCGGTTCGGCGCGGTGGCGACAGCGGCGCGTGCTCTCAAGCACCCAGCAGCTCCCCATTTGCTCGTTTTTGTCGGGTTACACACGCAATTCCGCGTCTGCCCCCGCCGACGTTGAGCCAAACTCGTCCCAGGCCGGGCACGATCGCGCCGAAAACTTTGGTGCGCGTCTCGAGGGACCATACCGCACAGGATAGTAACTATCTAACTCGCGCGGTTCGGCGCGGCGGGTGGCGCTTCGTCCGGCTCCCGGCTGAATGGCGGAGGCCCGGGACCCGAGCCCTTCCCGAACGTTCAAGTTTTCGCGCGAACCCTCCTTCCAGCCAATCGCACCTCGTCTGACCGCCACCTGGCATGGCCCGGGGGAGTAAAAATAAAGTGGCCAAAAAGGTGTCAAAAAAGGGCCTCGAGATTAGAGATTAGGGCTGATTTTGGAGCGGAGGGAAAGGTGTTCGATGGGAGCGTCCAATCAGAACCTCGGAAAGGTGTTCGACCGTCCACGTGTCCACACCATACAAACGATTCTATTGGTCTTAGAGATCCTCGGACACACCTTTCGGGAACACGTCTGTATCTTACGGCGATATCCGTATGAGAAGTCAAATAAAAGACGGATATTTCACAATCCGCCACTTTCCTCGTTTCTGCGCGTTCGAGATGTTCGCCCTGCACGCGGCTTACGGTGGTTTGACGCGCGCGATCGCCTGTCACACGTCGTAGTAAATGGGGTGTAGCGTCAAAACTCCGTAAGTCGCGTGCAGGGCGAACATCGTGGGCCATCCGTGAAATGGCTGAATGGGAACACACTCAAAATACGAGGCAGAGGGTTGGCCAAGGACTTCCCGAGCCATTTGCTCTCGTGCGGATACGCGTCCAGCGTTGCCGACCGAGGAGATTTGACCAAACCTTCACAGACAGTTCGCCACAACACCCCCGCGAGAAGCGTCTCCAACCGTTATCTCGCCCGCCGATCGCGTGCGCGCGTCGTGTTGGAGCCCCGTGCATCGTCTCAGATCTCCAAAAACTCCAACAATCGTCAAAATCGTTCGAATTTCGAAAACGTCGATATCCGTGCCGAAGATACAGACGTGACCGGAAACGCGAGTCGATAATAATTGGCCCGTCCAAGATCAACAATGGCGGAATCACCTTTAGACTGTTTGCCCATACAAACCGCGAACACGCCTCAACTTCCTGTCAGTTGTGCGGGTTTCCTCTCAGCTTTTTGTAATATTTTTCCTCACTGTGAGCAAAGCCGTCGCCGCCGGCGCCGAGGAAACCCGCAGTAAAGTGGAGCGGCGCCACGCGCTAGAAAAATCGTATGGCGACGTGGTCAGGAATTTGAAAGGCTGATTTGATCATTTTGAAATTGATTCCGGGTTTTGAAAGGCTGATCTAAAAAAATGATCGAGATTCAAAGCAGGGCCTTAGATTCGCCGGTATTCAGGCGAGTGGGTAACGAGTATGGTCTATACTCGGGGGAGTCAGGGCGAGTGGGTAACGAGTATGGTTCGTATTCGTTGGGTCAGGGCGAGTGGGTAACGAATATTTTGGGTGTTTTTGGGGGTTTTTTGGGGATTTTTCGGCGATTTTCGGGAGTCTGGGCGAGTGGGTAACGAATATGGTCAGTACTCGCCAACGAGGCGGAAAAGGTGGTGAAAAGCGGTCGAAAGGCGGTGAAATTCCCGACTCAAATCGATTCCAGCCCAAATATATCGTCCAAATTCCCGACTGCAAATCGATTCCAGCCCAAATATATCGGGAAATTCAGCTTAAAAACCCGACTCAAATCGGTTCATTCCCAAAAACATCGAAAAAGCATTTAAGAAGATCGGTGACTTTTTCGCTCATTTTTTACATCTCTGAGCACCCCCCCTCTTCGCCGTGATCTAAATGAGCCACTGAGAATCACAGCTATAGCACTTAAGGGATCGGGCGGACTTTCTCTTCAGTGTGAACGTTTCGCCGTCCGTCTATATCAGCAGACGACTCACAGCAAATTTACAGCGAACTGTGTACTCCTGCCCACGTCTGCGACAGATTTGCTCACTTTGTCATATACAGCTGTAAAATGAAAGCAAAATAAAAGGCAAACGAAAGGGCGGAAATATCCCTGAGACACGTGGCAAGTGAAAAGTGAATCCAGCTGTCAGTTTCTAATTGGTCCACCCAGACCAAACACCTCTATCCACAGCGAATTCACATGTTGATGCTCACAGACATTTCTCCACTGATTTTTTTCATCAATTATTTAAACTTTTATTATCTCATCTCTTTTTCAATATTACACCGCCAGGTTGATGTGGAATTATTAATTAGAGTTAATTATTGAAGTTAAATCATAATAGAAAAAGAAAAAGAAAAAAGAAAAAAAGAAAATGGTGAGGAGGTGAGCTGGTGACCTGGTGAGGACAAATACCTAAACTCCCCTCGAGGGGGCCCTTATAGAGAAAGTTAGGAAAAGTCCTCACCACATATGACAGCCTGAGAATCTCTTAACCCCCCAATGAATCCCGACTTGTCCACAATGAAATCACAGAGAATCGCCCAACATGTCCCACAGAGACCGCTCATGTTACATAATTTTTTTCAAAATCCACACTGAAGACACGTGTCTCATTCTAATTGGTCGAAAGGTAAATCCACGTGTCAGCCCCTGATTGGTCGGCGCAAATTCAAAATTAAGTTGATGTGATGTTCACAGATATTCTCAGTCATTTATTTACATCACATTTTTTCATTTTCCATCTCCTCTTTTTTATATTATGACGCCAGGTTGATTTGGTGTTATTAATTAGAATTAAATTAGTTATTATTAGTAGTTATTAGAAGAAGTAAGTAGTTATAGGAAGTATATAAAGAAAAAGAAAAAGAAAAAGAAAAAGGAAAAAGAAAAAGAAAAAGGAAAAGGTGAAGAGGTGAGGTGAGCTGGTGAGCTGGTGAGGATCAAACCCAAAACGCCCATCAATATAATTGTATTTTGAATTTTGTAATCCTTCATGTACCGCATCTATTTTCCCTTTACTGTTGAAGTAATCATAAGAAGCATTTGCTAGTCTAGAATATTTATGTTGGCTGAGACTTTCCCCTCTGATTTCAGTTCCATCTATAGAATACTGAATTCCCTTTTTTATAGATGCCCCGAATAGACTACCATCTCTAAAATATCCCTTTTTTGTGCTTTTATTAGATGTATCGCTATTATCCACAGCCATCTTATCATTTATCATTCGTTTATTGCTAATTAAATCAGTATCGTTATCAGTAACAGTCCTGTATGTTCTTTCCTTTAAAAAAGAAAAACTGAGTCATGCGCGTTTCTCGGAGCAGAATATTCAAAATTGTCGAAGTCTGAAGATGCGTCGGCATCATATCCGTTGACTTCGAAGCCTGTGTATTCAGCCATTTGCTTTTTAATGAGATATAATATAATTTGATATTATTACAAAAATAAGATGATCTATCTATAGAATATTATTCAGTTGGATGTGTGATGGAATAGATGTTCCGTCTGCTTTTATAAATTTCAGCGTGTTCTTCTTGGTTTATTCCAATTACTAGTTTTGCGTTATGATCTTTCAATGGTTTGTTGAATATGGAATAAGCGTTATCACTATGTATAGGTGTTATTTTTGTTGTAGAGCTGTAGCTGAAATTTTGGAAAGAAGACGTTGCATCTTCATCATAGCCATTTGATTCAAAGCCTGTATAAGTCATTTTTACATGATGATATATTTTAATTTATTAAATTAGAAGTTTTCCACGCATCCATCGGTGAGACTAGTAGAACCACCTTTGAACACATTGAGGGTCTGGTTCTGTTTTACGAAGGATACTACGCGATAAGGGACTCTCGCCGCTTCTTTGAGAGATAGCTCAAGAATCAAGGGACTACCACTGCTAGAGCTGTTTAGACCGTTAAAAAAATCGTCCTCTTTACTGGTTTTGAAGGATTGGTAGATACAAAATTGGTCGCGCCATCGGTCGAGCTGATTAACAATAGCGGGTTTGCCAGTTAGATAGTGTCTTCGAGCGTGCCAGAGGCTCAATATGCCTCACGGGAAGACGCTTTCTGGCGGTGGCGGCAGATTCGACGCGACGACGTGTGCGGCGCGCATTGTGTCTGTATCATATAAATGACTCAAGGGTTAACTCGTCATCCGAGGCCAATAAGCCGCTTTCGAAAATGCGAGTGTTTTCTTCGTTGCCATATGTTTGTCTAATAGGGCGATTGGTCGCAATTCCGTTTGGCAGAAGAACAGTCATGACCGACTCAAGATCGTGCGCAGATTCAGATAGAGTAATATCAACCGCTTGAGATGAAGCAGGAATGTACGATTTGTGAGAGCGGTAATTGACCATAGGGATAGATATTTTCTCACCACTCATGAGCTGAGAGTTGAGTTTCTGGTTAACACTTTCAGGTAGCTGTACTACTTCAATCTGCATATTACAGTTTGAGAGTTTATACTTCAAGTATTCGTCAGCTGGGGGTCCTCCCATACCAGACTCTTTTTGAGACATACACATTTTTGGGTCGTTAAGCGACAGAGTAATTTCGAAAGAATGGCCTGCTGAGCCACTGAACATGCCGACTGGCAGATAATGATCCTGCGAAAACAGACCTGCTAGGATATTGTGCTGAATGGAAACACCTCCTCTTGTCAATTCTTCGGCATCAATATCATCAAGTTCGCTTTTCATTCTGTAGTCGCCTGTGAATTGCACGTTCGATTCAAATTCAGGATCGAAGTTAGAAAGCAGTTTTTGCAGAATGTGGTAATCGTCGATATCGCAGATTATTGCTCCACTAGATGTCTTTATTTGAATGCGGTTGAATACCGGATAGCCAAGATGGAAGCGAAATTTAGCTTCGGGATCACCATCTGGCTGGATAGCCTTTACAATCATAGACAGGAACGTTTGTTTAGGTGAAATGTATGAATTGGGATAGGCTGGAATATGATATACCAATTCCCTGTTGCCGTCGTAAGAAAATTCAGACGTGGAGGATGCATTCACGGGCCGAAGCGTGATCGATGTTGTTTTGATGGATTTTAGCCCATTGATTTTCGGTGCGGTATAGAGATTCGAGGGGATCGCCGACATGTTGTTTTATCTTACAAAAGAAAAAAGAAAAAGAAAGGATTTTGTTATTTTAATTTAGCGTTTCCTAAGGATAAGCTTATCAGCCGTGTGCGCTTTTTCGTATCCTTCTTCGTTACACAGCTTAATAAACTCCTTAGATATTTCGTCAGTCAACTCGACCTCAAATACAAGTACAAGATGGAAACGCCCGATTTCGTTGAATTTGTATAGTTTCCCATCGTGGTTTGTGATTCCAATATCGATTTGGTTTAATGGTTTCCCGTTAAGAGAATGATAGTGTAGATGTTCAGGCTTATACGATATTGTGCTGTAGTGTTCCTTATCGAACTGAACAAATTCTAAAATATTACCCGGTTTAGCTTGTAAATGCCTATTGTTATCATTTGTTTGATACGTCGAGCCGCTGGATAAGGCATCGGATGTCAAATAGAGTCCCTGAATATTTTCTATCGTAGTTGGGTTAGGGGCTACATAAGTTGTTGCACCATCTGGGTAAGATGTGGACATCTTGTAAAATCCAGGAGTGCCTTCAAACGTTAAATTTGGTTCTAACGATGAAGCTGACAGCGTACTCTCATCTGTTAAATGAGATGCGTCGAACCCGAGGTCCAGCCATAGGCCATCATTGGTATCATTTGTACGTCTTAGGGGGACGAACCACCAATCACCACCATTGTTACTGCCGACAGTGGCTTTTACACTAACACGGAAAGTATTAGGATCTTGCGTTAATACAAGTGAAAATGCGGATGTTTCACTCATCACTTTTTTATCTTCTATCGCAAGAATGAGGGCATTAATAACACTCGTTGTTCCTTCTTTAGATGTTCCTATAAGATCTACGGATTGATAGTACCCATTTGGAATTCTAATTATGAACCTTTTGTAGTCCACAGTACCATCGGTTTTTCTCCTAACAATAGCAAATTTCAAGGTGTCCTTGTGGGAAGTGATGTTGAATGAGCTGTTGTTAATTGTGAATTGTTTTACTGCAACATTTTTGATATCTTTAATTTCGTGCCCAGACATATTAATTTCCAGCTTAGCATCATCACCGGTGGTACCAGCTTTGCTCCGCATAGAATAATTGACGTGAAGATACTGAAATTTGGTCGACATGTTTATATTTATATTACGCTAACATAATAATTTTTTACTCCTCGAATAATATGTATTGATTTCGAGACATCATTCTAAAGTTTTGTGGAACTGGAACATGTTCATCTTTTTGTTGTGGTTGATAAGGAGTTGCTTCTCGTGGTTTTGCTGCGGGATCTTTCTTAGGTTTAATCAGTTTTTCTTTTTGTTCTTTAGGTTTTTTCACAGGCTCTTTCTTTTCTACCACTGCTGCTGCTGGTGGTTGTTCTTCATCTTCAGATGCCGATTCCGAATCAGTTTCAGTTTCAGTTTCAGTGTTTTCAGTTGGGGTTTCGTCGGTTCGTCGCTAATATTATGTTTCTCTCTAATAACATTCCTGCTCGCTCTTAACTCACGGGCCTTAGCCCTAGCTTTCTCTAAAGAAGCAATTTGGGCTTCAGATCGTGGCTTTTTTATCGGGGCGGTTCCATCTTGATCGGTCATCTTGAACATGATGTAATATAATTATTTTTATCTAACATTAAAAAAATAAAGAATTGATGAAAGATTCAATTGGTGTTTTTTAAATCTGTTTCTTCAGACTTTTCATCTGGAATCAGATAGGTGTCAAAGTTTTTTCTGAAAGCGCTACTTTGTACGTCTTTTTTGTGATGCAGATCAACGAACAGAAAATCATGGTCGACTGTTGTAGCTTCTTTGTAAAGCTCCATAAATTTTTCAATTTCGATTTCCCCGGAAAATGCTTCACTGATCTGTTTTAGCTCGCTTATGTCTTTCGTTTTGAACAAAATAAGACTAGTACAATTGTTGCGCACAGGTTTGCACAAACCACCGACGGAACGAAATGTTTGCGTACTGATGAAGAGGCTCATTCCGATTGCACCACCTGTTTTAAACTGCCCAAGGTGTCGATGGCGCAAAGCGAGTGACATCATCTTCTTGTTAGTAGAAAGCAATTTGCTGCCTTGCGCATCGTCAATAAAACAAGCTAAAAGCGGAGGTTTCCCTTTCAAATAGCAGCTATATTTAGGCGTCGGTCGCTCGAATTGATTGGTAAGTGGGTTGTAGTATTGTAGCATATACTCATTCTGAATCTCAGACCGATCAAAATTGCCTGACTTCAGTCCCTTAATAAATTCATTGTAATATTCGTTAAGATGTTTCCTCTCGATAAACGAATCACGTTCATCATTTGCTATTCGGTTTAATTTGGCAGGCACGTCATCGTCAGGTTCCTCGAATACATCTTCACTTTTGATATTTAAATCAGTCAATAACGTGTGATTCGAGCCTGCTGTTGGGCTCACAAGAATTATTCGAATATCATCTTTGAAGTGTTCTTTGTACATTCTTAGTAAATTTGTGATCGCAACAGATTTTCCGCTGCCTCGCTTACCGTTTGCAACACATAGTTGATGCATTTTTGGAAGATGATCGGGGGTCTCTACTGCGAACGGATTTGAACCTTTTGGCAATTTGATGATAGCTTGTTTTTCATATTCAGTTCTCATTTATATTTAAACACATTTTTTACACTCTAGTAGCAGGATCCGCTTGCGTATACAGCTCATTTGATTCATCTATCACCGATCGATCGCATTCAATACAGCCTGATTTTATGTGAGTACACCTTGACTTGATGCAACACGCACTAAACGCACCTATCAAAGCTGTGAGGCCTCCTACAGAGGATGCGATTACCATTATAATAAAGTTCGACAAAACCGGATCCATCGTTTTTATTCATCAACAACATTTGTATTAAATTTAATAAGAAGAACAATAAGTACAACAAGAACAATAAGAACAACAATAAGAACATCTATTTTATAAAATTGATTCTTTGATCAAGTCCGATTTGCCAGCAGAGATAAAGGCTATAGAAAGAGCAGTTTGAAACCATATCTACCTTTTTTTGGTCAACATATTTATCATAGTGATTTTTTGTGGATTTTATAATCAATTGAATTCGCTCATCATCTCCAAAAGTCTCTAGAAAATATTTCGTATTCAGTAATGTAGATGAGATGATCAGAATGAACGGCTGGTTGATTTCCTTAAGCCTGTACAGCACTTCTTTTTTCATGTTGGACACTACTACGGAATTATCACGCTTTTCGTGTAGAAAGAAATCTTCAGAGGCAGACCATTGAACTTCAAAACCTAACTCTTGCAAATACTGTGGGCTACTGGATACAGAATTTAACATGAAGGCCTCCCACAGTACCTTGTCAGAAGGGATTAAATGCTGAATGTTTTCCCAGGCGCTTGCCCTTGTGTAGTATTCATCAAAAACCTGTTTTACAGGGTTGCAGGCCAATATAGTCCTTCTGACCATTTTACTGTGTACAGAGAAAAAAAGCATGTGCATCTCGAATCAATATAAAGAAAGGCGGTGATATTTAAAATCTATGTATATTGAAATGGTATCCACGCGATCTAATGCTGTAAAAGAAAAAGAGCCGAAGAAATCGAAGAAAGCCAAGGAGCCAAAAGAGCCAAAAGAGCCAAAAGAGCCAACCAACTATATGAAGAAATATCGTAAAGATCCTGAAATGGTGCACAGGGAAGACCGGTTGAAAAGGATCCGTGCAATTCGGTCAGGGATAATACCGAGACCATCTGCTTTGCAAAAATATAATATGACACCCACAGAGGTTAACCAAGAGCGAGAAGAAGCAGGCCTAAAGAAAATCGATGAAGATGAACTCGAGCCCTATCCGATAGAATCAGCCAAAACGTTAGCCATGGAAATAAATCGAAAAACCAAAGCTGATCTAATTAAGAAGGCAGAACAAGCTTATCTGAAATTGAAAGAAAATAGAAAGGCACTTACTAAGACACAAGAAGAAACCAAAGAAAGATACAAAGGAGAGATTGTTGATGTTCCGAGAGAGAATTTGTTTGAGATTTCCCAAGTGATGAACCACTTTGTTCAATATTCCAGACGCAATTCCTCGGGTGAGCCTCTATCAGTTGCAAGATTGTTACACTATGGAATAAAAATGATATACAGCGACACGAATCTGGATAAGAATACTACGGTTAAGAGCGCTAGCTTCAATGGCAAAGGTCAAATTGTGGGGCTGCTGAAAGACATCGACAAAAAATATCTAAAAGATCTTTCGCTGCTGTTTGAACCAGGGGCCGTTGAAAAGTTCATCACAGCTTTACAGGGTGTGAAAAAAATCAAAGCAAACACAAAACAGCAAAAGATCGAACTACTTAATACTGTTCTAAAAGAATATCCAGGATTTAACGTTACCGACTCAATGAGCGAAAAAACGTGATGTTACAGTGAAAACGATAGATCAAGCAATCATCCATCAGTTTACTCCACTTACCCAGGCATTGAAAATTAACGATCAGAATATTAAGACATACACGCCGTGGATGGAGATTAAATCTATGGTAGCAGCAAAATACCCGCGTGGTACGCCTGAGAATCTATATATGAATCTGTTTGAAGAAATTCCATCCAGAGACGATCTCGGTAGCGTACGACTGTGGGATTACGGTGGCCATTTGAAAGAATCTGATTTCCCATTAAAATCTGAACCAAACAAAGTGATATCGCCCAAAATTAAAGCGTTGATCGAAAATGTGAAATTAGAGAGCAGTAAATATGGAAAAAGAAAATATGATAATTAGATACAGAAGCGCGAAAAAACATTTTGGCTTTATTGTGTGCATGTATAACTATAAAACAGCAAAGCTTTATGGCGACATATATACGGAGATAAAGGATAGAAACCTAACAGTCGATCTAAGTAAACAAATTGAAAGTATAATGGATAATCAAAAAGATGATGCGGATATACCGTTATTCAGAGGAGCAAAAAAGCAAAGTACATGGGTCAGTGGGTTCCTCACCAAGGCTGGAATAAAAGACGGCTCAAAAACAAACAATACCGGCTCCATTAATTTGCTTCGTCACTCATTTATTGATTATAAGGTGAATATGATGGACAAGATGAATTACAGTCCTGATGAGCGTATTAAACTTGCAAAAATGATGAGGCATTCGGTGCAGACTAGTCCTTCGTATCTGTCGATGGTATTGGCTGAGCGTCTCACAGCTAAGGAAAAGAAAGAGGTTAGCTCAATACGAAACACCCGATCAAAAAATCATCTTTGAATTTAAATCGTATATTGGTTTAAAGACAAAATAATATATTAGTATAGAATAAAGATGCCCATCCAGATCATAGAGATTGAAGTTCCTTTCGGATACAAACTGCGCTATGAAATCTACAAAGTGAAGTCTTTGGATCCAAAGTACGTAGAATCAAGAGGTCGTAACCCCACATTGGACGCCAGTTCAGATGATCTCAAACCTAAACAAGAATGGACTGTGAAAAACAGAACGCATGTTCAATCTTATAACCGTGAATATTATCTCAAAAAAAGGCAAAGAAAAAGGCTGCTCTGGAGGAACAGACAGATCTGGAACATGAGGAATAATAGACATGATATATACACTGATCTCTAGAGAAACATTAATTGAAATTCATTTTTTTTTTTGAGAAATTACTCAAGAATAAGCAGCATTTTTATTATTTTCACTTTAAGAATAAATCCCAGTTTTGTTATTTTTGTAATTATTTTCACTTTAAGAATGGGATTCCGTAACATTTTAGCATACACAAAATCTGATCTTTAAACTTTAAGAAATTTGAAATTTGAAATTGTTTTAAGATTTAATATATCATATATAGTAATACAATAATGACGACGAGCACAAACATCATCGAATACCTTAACGCAAATGAAATCAAATGGTTCCCAATCGATTTTGACATTATTGACGGCAAGAAGAAACCTCCAAAATACTGTATCAATTACATGCCAAAGTCAACAGATTTCGCAGAATTATCTGAAGAAGTTATAGAACAAAGACAAATAATTGTAAGTGCTTTTGATTATATTGCAATTGATACCAGTGATTTTTTTCAGATCGATGTAGACACGCATGATCACGAACTCTTTGTTGAACATTGCAAAGATGTTTGCCCGTATTTTGAAAGTGCAACCAAAAAGCTGCCTCATTGTTTCATCAAAGCAAATCACCCTGTTTCAAAACAAAGAGTTCAAACGTGGGCCGAAGGTATTGAACCACTTTGTGGCCAATGGAGCTATTGTAAGGTCGATGCAGAGGTTTACAACTCCGATATGCATCTAGAGCCAACATCTCTTTGGAAATTAATCAAGGAAGATGAGAGTGCACCATTCGCTGAAGTGAAAAATAAAAAGCCACTAGTATACACCGACGTCAATATTGGGGAATTGCTCAATCACATTGATATTAAATTTTGTGATGCATATGATACTTGGCTTCGAATTGGTGCAGCTCTATTCAATTCAGGTTTCGAGAAAAGCGTTTTCGACGTGTTCTCAGAACGTTCTCATAAATACAGTTACACTGCTAATTGTGATCTCTGGTCTCAGTTCGAGAAAAAACCACTGGAATGCATTCAATTCGCAAGCATAATGTGCCTACTGAAGCTTAGTGATTTTAAATACTTCAAAGAAACACAAGCAAAACTGAAAACTGTAAATCAAGTAACAGAGATGGATAAATTCCTTCAGACAGGACACATCAACCACTCCATCGTTGCAAGCATTTTTTACGAAGGATTCAATTGGAAATACCAATACAGCAATGGTTTTTGGTATCGGCTTTCAATTGGTGGCATCTTTCAAAAGCTGAGCAAAGACGCGGAAGTATTCATATCTAAAGAAATGAAAGGATATCTACAAGGTTTTTTGTACGACTTTATTCAAGCAACAACTGACGAAGATAAGCGGAAAAAACTATGGGCAGCACAAGCAATGATCGAAAGCAACAGTTTCAAAATGGGATGTGTTGCCGAAGCCAAGCAGGATTTTATGAACGAGAATTTGTATCGTGACTTAGATTCTAAAAACCATCTGCTCGGATTTAAAAATGGAGTTTTCGATCTTGAGGTGATGGCCTTCAGAACTGGAACAGTTGAGGATAAAGTAAGTATGACCACTCGTTTTGATTTTGACGAAAACTATGATCAGGAAAAAATCGATTTCATTGACGAAATGATTAACGGGTATTTCACTTCATTAGAAACAGCGCGCTGGTTTAAGAAACACCTGGGATCACTTGTTGGAGGGGGCAATAAAGAAGAAAAGGGCTATTTCTGGGTAGGTAACGGGCGAAATGGCAAAGGCACTCTCGATAATCTATTGATTAAAACGCTTGGAGACTACTACCACAAACTACCCAATGAGTTCTTCGTCTGCGCTAAGAAAAACAGCGGTGGAGCCGAACCTGAAATTCTGGCGATGAAGAATCGGCGGCTTTGCATGACACACGAGCCTGAGGGGTCCGCAAAATACCTCACTAGTAAATTCAAAACAAATACTGGGAATGACCCTATGTCAGCTCGTGCTTTATATAGTGATATCATCGAGCAGTTCAACCCGGCTCACAAAACAATCATACAAACGAATCACCTTCCTGAATTCACAGATGTAGATCACGGGCTGCTAGCGCGACTGGTGGTCATTAACTTCCCCTTCAAATACTGCGATACTAACGATTATGAACCCGACAATCCTCTGCATAAGAAGGTTGACCAAAATCTAAAAAGCAAATTAACAGGTATCGAAAATTCTTTCATGCACTATTTGCTTCATTGGTACGGGGTTTATCTCTCTGAAGGGTTGGACGACCTGAGTCCTGAAATTCGAGATTCTATTAAATCATACCGTAAAGAAACTGATTCTGTAAAGACTTTCATTGAGGAGGCACTGATCAAAACGGAGGACGAAAACGATCGAATCGCATCTTCAGAGCTGTTCATGCATCACAACAGCTGGGCAAAACAGAGGCTCACTAAGCAAGCTTTTGCTAAAAGGATTAAATCAAATGAGATTGATTTAAGACAAATGCGAATCGAGGGGGTTCAAGCTATGTGCATTACAGGATATAAGTGGAATGACGATTTCAAAAAGGAAATACAGCGTGACAGTAACGACTTCGTTAATGACGATTAAATAAAAAGAGACTGGAATGACATATTAATTTCTTTGCAACATGTTGTGATGTCAGTGTGATGTCTGTTGGGGATACATTGTGATTTGATTGTGGATTTGATTTTGGATTCGATTTTGGATTTGATTTTGGATTCATTGTGGGTTCAGTGGGGGCTTAAGAGATTATAGTGGCTGTCATACCTGGTGAGGATTAATCCCAGACTTCCTATATAGGCCTCCCTCGAGGGGAGTTTTGGGTTTGATCCTCACCAGCTCACCAGCTCAACTCCTCACCTCTTCACCTTTTCCTTTTTCCTTTTTTTTTTTTCCTTTTTTTTTTCTTTTCCTATATATATACACTTCCTATAACTACTTACTTCTTCTAATAACTACTAATAATAACTAATTTAATTCTAATTAATAACACCAAATCAACCTGGCGGTATAATATAAAAAAGAGGAGATGGAAAATGAAAAGATGTGATGTAAATAAATGACTGAGAATATCTGTGAACATCACATCAATTTAATTTTGGATTTGCGCCGACCAATCAGGGGCTGACACGTGGATTTACCTTTCGACCAATTAGAATGAGACACGTGTCTTCCGTGTGGATTTTGAAAAAAATGATGTAACATGATGATGCGGTCTCTGTGGGACATGTTGGG
>Ga0307489_10001876_pt1 | contig 13999 bp, 13 predicted proteins | sample SB12metaG_FD_202247 | JGI IMG/M metagenome (GOLD analysis project Ga0307489, IMG submission 202247) | Sea-ice brine microbial communities from Beaufort Sea near Barrow, Alaska, United States - SB 1.2 | ecosystem: Environmental > Aquatic > Marine > Coastal | place: USA: Alaska | collected... | reverse complement strand
GCTCAAAGATTGGCGCCGCGTCGCAACTCGCTACGACAGATCACCAACAGTCTTCCTCTCCGCAATCGCTCTCGCCGCAACCGTCATATTTTGGTTATGAGTCCTGAGCCTAGGAGAGACGAGTTCGCATTCGTCTGACAGCACCTTTGCGAGGAGTATTGAGGCCACCGCCCCACCCAATCAGAAAATCAGCCGCGCTGATTTGATCAGCGCATCTACGATTTCACGGCTAGGCATTGACGGCGCAGTGCCGGCTGTTGTCACGGAAATTCCAGCCGCAGCGCAGCCATATTGTGCGGCCACCAAAGGCGATAACATTTCGGACAAAGCTGCTGCAAAACCTCCGTTGAAAGCGTCACCAGCGCCTGTGGTTTCTACGACAGCGCCTGCACTCACAGCTGGCACAAGCCCATGACCATACAAGAATGCGCCTTGTTCCCCCATGGTGATGATCGGCGTTCCAACCCCAAGATCGCACAACGCCTGACACGCGCGTTCTGCATCCGCCACGGTGTGCACGGCAATGCCTGTTAGGGCTTCGCATTCGGTCTCGTTCGGAGTGACGTAATCGCACAATGCAAGCATGCCGTCTGGCAAAGGTGCTGCAGGGGCAGGGTTCAGGACAGTTGTCACTCCGGCTGCACGCGCGATTTCTAACCCCCGAAGGGCGGCGGCCATTGACTGTTCAAGCTGTGTAACAAAGACATCTGCACTTTGAATCAAGGCCGATTGCGCGTCTATGTCGGCAACGTCAATTAGGGCCGCAGCGCCCGGTGCAATGATGATCGCGTTATCGCCGGTGCTGTCTTCAATGAAAATGTGCGCCGCGCCAGTATAGCTATCGCTTCGCTGTTCCACATGAGGAACCACCCCTGCATCTGCCCAAGTATCAAGCGCGAGTTTGGCAAAATCGTCTTGCCCCAGCTTTGATATTATGTGGGTTTCGCCACCCATCCGCGCGCAGGCAACGGCCTGATTTGATCCTTTTCCGCCCGGCCCTAACGCAAAGGAGTTGCCCATGATGGTTTCACCCATCTTTGGCATACGACCCGCGCGATAGGCGGTGTCGGCGACAAATACGCCCAGAATGACAACCTTTCCCATCTTTATGCCTCGTCTGGCGGGACAACGCCTTTTCGAAACGCAAAACAGCCGTAGAACCGGCGCTCACCTGTCTGGATCACAGCGTAGGCTTGTTTGGCCCGGTCATAAAAATCGAAGCGCTCAATCCCGATCATCGTAGGACCGCCAGCAGCGGTGACTTCGGCTTGCACGTCTTGCATGACAGGTAGGATGGTATCAGGTTCTCCCACCACCTCCATTCGCGCGGCGGCATCCTCCACAAATGTATCAACTGGATAGAGCGAAAGCACGGCCCGGATAACGTCAGCTGCGCAATGGTCAATCCGCAGAACTTCGCCCAGCACAGTATCGCGCGCGATGCTATCCGATGGAAAGTTCGTGTCGGCAATAATCAAGTCGTCGCCATGCCCCATGGCACGCAACGCATAGAGCACGTCAGCATTCAATATTGGATCAATTCCCTTGAGCATCTCAGCCTCCATAAGATTGGTGTTAAAGTCGCGCGCCGGTTTCAGCGTCGAAAATATGTAGATGATCCGGGTCGGGCTTGAGATGGATCGTTTGACCCGGCTCGAAAGCATGGCGTTCCCGGAAGACTGCAGTGACATCTTGGCCATCAAAGCGCAGGAAAACCAAGGTCTCTGCGCCGGTCGGTTCAACAACTTTGACCTGCATCGGCAAGCCGTCATCAGCCAAGATCAGATGTTCTGGTCGCACGCCAAGCTTGACTTTGCCTGTCCCGCTGGGCCCGGAAAAAAGCTGTCCTCCAACCGTCATATTCCCGCCGGACAATTCACCCGACAGCAGGTTCATGGATGGCGCGCCAATGAAGGTGGCAACAAATTCATTGGTGGGGTAGTCATAAAGCTCAAGCGGCGTGCCGATCTGTTCAATTCGCCCGGCCTGCATGACGACAATCCGGTCTGCCAGCGTCATGGCTTCGATCTGATCGTGGGTCACAAAGACCGTTGTGGTCTTTAGCCGCTGATGCAATTCCTTGATCTCAGTGCGCATCTGAATACGCAGCTTTGCATCGAGATTGGAGAGGGGTTCGTCAAACAAGAAAACCTGAGGGTCGCGCACGATTGCCCGCCCCATCGCGACGCGTTGCCGTTGACCGCCCGACAGATGGCGCGGCTTGCGATCAAGGTAGTCCGTCAGGCTCAGAATCTCAGCAGCTTCTTTCACCCGCCGATCGATCTCTGCCTTGCTGGCCTTCGCAACCTTAAGCGCAAAACCCATGTTTTCAGCCACTGATTTATGCGGGTACAGAGCGTAGGTTTGAAAGACCATTGCAATGTCACGCTTTGATGGCGGCAGATTGTTCACAACCCGCTCCCCAATCGCAATGGTGCCGCTGTTGATTGGTTCTAAACCAGCGATCATACGCAAGAGCGTGGATTTGCCACAACCGGACGGGCCCACGAGAGCGACGAACTCGCCGTCTGCAATATCGATATTCAGCCCGTGGATCACTTCCACGGCGCCATAGGATTTGCGAATCTCGCTAATATTGACGTTTGCCATTCTACGACGTCCCCCCGAACTATGATGCTAGACAAACCCGATTACCCTGTCCACGCTCATCATCCGGCTTTAGTTGACTTAGGGTCAATTTGGACCATACTAATTATTCAATGGGGGATTACTTTGCGCAAATTATTCCAATGACTACTAAATTTCTGCGCCTGTCATTCTCACACATGTAATCAATTAAGATATTCCTTGGGAGGATTCACATGAAGGTCGGACTTTACAATTACATTTTAGCTGCGCAGAAAATGAACCGCCGTCAGATGCTAAAAGGCACTGCGGCTGTTGGTGCTGCTGCAATGATGCCCAAGACAGCGCTGGCCGATGGGCATAGCAATGTTCGGGCTGAAATTCTGAAAATTCCGGGCGTTGGCGCTGGCTCGCCCACTGACAGCGATTGGCAAAAAGTTGGTGAAATGTGCCTTGGGGCAACCAAGGGGAACGTTGCCGAGGGTGAGTTTGCCGGGGTCGAATTGACCTTTATGGGACTGAACAACCAAAATTTGCACAACTTCCTGTTTCGCGGTTTCCTGAAGCCGTGGGAAGCCTATACGGGTGCCAAGATCAACTGGATCGACCTTGCACAGGCCGACTATAACGCGCGCCTGCAGCAGTCTATCGCAACGGGCACAGTTGATTTTGACATCATCGAAATGGGTGCCCCATTTGAGGGTGATGTGCTGGGCAAAGGTCTGGCCTCTGAGATGCCTGAATGGGTCAAAGAGCAGATCGACATGGACGACTATGTGGATTACCTCAAAGCGCCTGTTGGCACGTGGGATGGCAAAACCTATCGCGTCTCTATTGACGGCGATTGCCACTCCTTCGCCTATCGCAAAGACTATTTCGGTCCGGATGGCATTGGTGGAACCGAAGTTCCGACAACATGGCAAGAAATCAACCAAGTCTCGAAAGATTTGATCGGCAAAGAAGACCCACTTACTGGCCTTCCTGCGCATGGTTATCTTGATCCACTCAAAGGTTGGGGTGGCTTTGGCTTCTACTTCCTTGAAAACCGTGCCTCTGCTTATGCCAAGCACCCAAACAGCCCTGCATGGTTGTTTGAACCGGACACAATGAAGCCGATGGTCAATAACCCAGCTTGGGTTCAGGCCATCCAAGATGTCATGGACTTGATCGAAGCGGGTGCTTACCCAACCGATCAGATCAATGCCGATCCCGGCACAACCGCGTTCCAGCAATTCCTTGCTGGCACAGGTTCGATGCTGATGTGGTGGGGCGATGTGGGTTCTTCTGCGCGCACCTCCGACACGTCTGTTGTTGGCGATGTTGTGGGCTTTGGTGTTAACCCGGCCTCCGATCGCGTCTACAACGCGCAAGCTGGCGCTTGGGAAGAGACGCTTAATGAAGCCCCCAACATGGCCTATATTGGCTGGGGTGTTTACGTCATGGCCACAGTGGAGGGTGATGAGAAAAAGAAGAAAGCAGCATGGTCTGCTGCGGCCCATCTGGGTGGCAAGGACCTGTCGCTTTGGGCCTCTGCATATCCGTCAGGCTTCCAACCATACCGGAACTCGCACTTCCAGTACGACGAGTGGGAAGAGGCAGGTTATGACCGCGCCTATGTTGAGGACTACCTCGGCTCTAACGCGGACAGCTATAACCACCCGAACGCAGCGATCGAACCTCGTATTCCGGGCATCTTCCAATACTACTCCGTTGCGGAAGACGAGCTGGCAAAAGGTTATGCTGGGCAGTACGGCTCTGCTCAAGAAACAGCAGATGCTATCGCTGCGGCTTGGGAGAAAATCACTGACCAAATTGGTCGTGAGGATCAGATCGCCGTCTACAAAGCATCGCTTGGCATGTGATCGCACCTCAATAAACTTCAAACAGGCGGCGTTGTTGCGCCGCCTGTTATTCAATGAATAAAAGACCCAGAGAGTTCACGTGCCTTCTGCAATTGCCTTCACCCCTCATCTCGCTAGTATTCATTTATGAATATGGAAGGCGATCTACTCCACACGGTGACGGCCGAAAATATTTCGGACGCGCGCAAACGGCTTGGCAAGCTGATGGTTTGGGCCACGGCGCTGTTGTGTCTTGGGTTGGCGGTTTGGCAAGCGGCCTATCAAACGGGCCGCATCAGCACAGGTTTCGACACGTGGCGGCCGATCCTCTACGCGTATATGCTTTGGGCCACCGCCCTTTGTGCTGCACAGGTCATTGTTAACGGCGAGAAGGGCAAGCGCACGCTTTTTGTGCTGCCCGCTGCATTGTTCGTAGTCAGCCTTGTAGTCTTTCCTCTGCTTTTTGCGCTCTACATCTCGTTTACCGATTGGAACCTTGCATCACCGAATGGCCCGCAACCCAACGGCTGGGACAATATGGTTCAGATGTGGAATGATGAATTCTACTGGAACGCATTGAAAAACATGGTGTATTACGTTCTGGCCGTAAGTGTGGAATACGTGATCGCCTTTGGCCTCGCACTTCTGCTCAACGCTCAGATCCGCGCCCGTAAGTTCTTTCGTGTTGTCTTCCTTTTGCCCCTGATGCTGAGCCCTGTTGCGGTGTCTTGGATGATCGGCAAATCAATGTTGGAGGTTCGCTTCGGCCCAGTTGCTCGCCTGATCCGCGAGCTTGGCGGGGAACCCAGTTTCTTTGGCAATCCTGAGATTGCGCGGTTCATGATCATGGCAATGGATGCGTGGACCTTTATCCCCTTCATGATGATCATGCTTCTGGCTGGACTTCAGGCCTTGCCAAGTGAAGTGCTGGAAGCCTCAAAAGTTGACGGCGCATCGGGTTGGCAGCGCTTTAAGGAAATCATCTTTCCGCTGATGCTGCCTGTTTCAGTCACTGCGGTTGTTATCCGCATCATTTTCAAGCTGAAACTGGCTGACGTCATTATCAATGTCACATCTGGCGGTCCCGGTGGGGCGACCGACAGTGTCACCAGCTTTATCTTCCGGGAATATCGCGACCGCTCTAATGTGGGTTACGGCACGCTTTTGGCGATGGTCTATCTGGTATTGATCGTGATCTTTGTAACCCTGCTGCTCAAACTTGCCAGCCGATGGATGGAGCGGCCCGCATGAGTATTTTGGCATGACCGCAATATTCAAAGACCACGAAGCCGACCGCCGCGTCAAAACCAAATGGTGGGCCAGCCGAATTGCGATCTACGCCGCACTATTGACCTGGGCCGTCGTGTGCCTATTTCCGATTTTCTGGACGATCACAACCTCGTTCAAACTCGCGCCCGACGTTATGAAGGGCAATATGGTCCCGTGGGTCGATTTCACGCCAAGATGGAAGGGTTGGGAATCCATCGGCATATCGCCGCGCCTGATCGGAGAAGTCTCTACCGTCCGCGAAGAATTCCTCAAGCGCTTTTGGAACAGCACAATTATCGCGCTTTCTGCGTCGTTTCTGGCCGTTGTTTTGGGGTCTTTGGCCGCTTATGGATTGTCACGGTTCAACTACCGGTTCGGGTTCATGAGAAACTCCGACATCTCTTTTTTCTTCCTCAGCCAGATGATCCTGCCGCCAGTGGTTTTGGCGCTACCCTTCCTTGTGCTCTATAAATCCTTGGCGTTGCTTGACAGCCGGATCGGGTTGATCTTGCTTTATACGCTAATGGTGCTGCCCATCGTGATCTGGATCATGCGTGACCAGTTTCAGGGCATCCCAATTGAGTTGGAAGAGGCCGCTCTTGTTGATGGTCTGGGCATCTGGGGGGCATTCATGCAGATCGTTTTACCTATAGCGCTTCCCGGCATGGTGGCCGCGTTTATCCTGTCGCTGGTTCTGTGTTGGAATGAGTATTTCTTTGCGGCCCTTTTGACATCGTCTAATGCATCGACGTTACCGGTCATGGTCGCGTCACAAACCGGGTCGCAAGGCATTAACTGGTGGTCGATGGCCGCCTTGTCGTCAGCGGCTATTCTTCCACTGGTGGTCGTTGCAATCTTTCTCGAGAAATACATCATCAAGGGCATGGCCGCAGGTGCGGTTAAGTAAGCTCTTGCGCGATGTCTTTAGTCTGTTCGTACAGCCTGCGAAACAACCCATATGCCCTGTCATAGGTCGCATTGGGTTGGGCGGTTATTGTTGTTGCCACTGGGTTCCATTTTGAAATATCCGCCCGTTCAACCAACCCCACTGCCATCGCTGCCAGAAACGCATCGCCATAGCTGGCCCCGATGGTCTTTTCACAAACGATCTGGTCGATACCGGTTATGTCCGAGGTGGCTTGCAGCCAGAGCGCGTTCTTCGTCCCGCCGCCCACGGCAAGCAGACGCGTTGGTTTCTGACCCAGTTCGGCAAACGTATCGGTCACATGCCGCGTGCCATGGGCGATCCCCTCAATCATCGCGCGATACATGTCGCCGCGGGTATGGGTGAGGTTGAAGCCGAACATTGCACCCTTGGCGTTGACGTCATGGATCGGCGTTCGCTCACCCGAGAAATAGGGCAACATCAACAATCCATTGGCACCAGGAGGTGAGCTCGCCGCCTCTTGAGCTAAGGTGGGAAATGCCTCTTCGACGGACAGGTCCCGCGCGATCTGATCCCGAAACCAATGGGTCAATGTGCCTGAAGTGGCGAGACCCGCCATCGACGCGTGCTCCCCTTCAAATAGCCAAGGCGCGTACCAAATGCGCGGGTCAGTCACCTGTGTTTGGGCCCGCAGAATAATGAAAATGGTCGATCCATACATCATCATCATGTCGCCCGGTTGGTCTGATCCGACTGATAACGCCTCTGCAGCTGCATCTATGGTGCCTGCTGTGACAGGCGTGCCAAGGGCCAGCCCAGTCTGGGCTGCCGCAGATTTGGTGATATGGCCAGCAATCTCATTCGACCACATTAGGCGCGGTAGTTTATCAAGCGGCAGGATGTCATCAGCCAGATCGTCCACCCATGACTGCGTTGCCACATCATAAAGCGGCGAGAAATTTGCAGCTGTGTAATGGTCGATCACCACTTCACCCGTCAAGCGTTGCACAAGGAAACTTGTGGAGGTCAGGATATGGGCGGTTTTGGCGTAGATTTCTGGGTGCTGCCGCTTGAGCCATAGTATTTTTGGGCCGACCGATTGTGATGTCAAAGCGTTACCGCAACGCGCGATTATGGTTTCTTCGCCAGTGCGGTTGGTTAGGTCGCGCACCTCCTTCTCGGCCCGCCCATCAACCCCATACAGGACACCGTTCATCAACGGAGTACCGTCCGCATCTACTGGCAGCATGCATGGCCCGATGGCGCTACAGGCCACGGCTTTGATTTCTTTTGGGTCGACCCCGCTGTTGTTCAGCAGCGCGCGGCAAACATAGACAAAGTCGCCCCACCAGTCTTCTTCGGGACGGTGTTCTGCCCAGCCGGGTTCTGGCACCAGCATCTTGTGACCCCGCGCCGCTTGCGCGTAGATCAATCCCGTCTCATCGACCAGAACGCCTTTGGTCTCATAGGTGCCGATATCGATGCCAAGCGTGTACGCCATCAGGTGTAGTCATCCCGGTCTAGTGAAAAATCGGCCCCGATCGCGCCAAGGGCGGCATCCAGTAGTTTGGTCAAAGCAACCAGATCGCTCAAATCGCATAGCTCACGGGCTGAATGAGAGTAGCGCATGGGGTAACCCATATCGATGCAGGCCACACCTTTGCCAGCCAGTTGAACGTAGGACAGGTCTGTCAAAACGCCAACTTGCGCGCTGCGCTGTAGGGGGATGTTGTGGGCTTTGGCGGTACCTTCAAACAGATTGACGATGGCTGGATGCGGGATAACGCCATTCAAAGTGCCGCGCCCATGGAAGGAATACAGGCTCATCCCCGGTCCGCCGCCCAACATCATGTCACCCCGCGCCGCCATGTCTGGCGTATCCGTCGCGAGCATCAGATCCAGCTGGATCGCAATGTCCGGCTGCAATTTTTGCGCCAGCGGTTGTGCCCCGCGTAAGTTGAATTCTTCCAGAACTGTAAAGGCCAGATCAACTGGCGGCCCGCTTTTGCGGTCCTTCAACAGCAGTGCCATCTCTAGTAAAACAGCACAGCCTGCGCGGTCATCAACGCTGGTCCCACAAATCCGATCATTGGCCAGAACTGCGGCACGCGGTGCGTAAACGACGGGTGTTCCGATGCGGATGCCAGCCGCCTCAACGTCGCTGGCCGACGACAGCCCTGTGTCTACGTAAATGTCCGAATACGGCGTCACCTGATATTTCTCACTCGGTGCGGTCGCGTGGTGGCTTTTGTTTGCGATAATACCGGGAACGTCGCGGCCCTCACCAACGCAGACCAAAACCTCCTGCGCCGCCAAGGCGCGCTCTGGCACACCTCCCAATCGTTCCAAGCGGATCAAGCCGTCCGCCTCGATCCGTCGCACAATGAACCCAAGTTGATCCATATGCGTGAAAAGCATTACACGCGGACCAATGCCCGGGAAATGCGCGACCAGATTACCAAGGCGGTCCGAAGTGCTGTTAACACCCATGTTATCCAAGCGATCCCGCAGGGCACGCCGCACGCGATCTTCATGTCCCGAAAGGCCCGGAACCATCATCAGGTCGATTAGGTCGCGTTTGATACGGGTTTTCATTCGGGGGCCTGCACGGATCGCGCGGCCCGGGCGCGCGCCATAAAATCACGAGCGCGTTCTGGATCGATGGCCTTCCAGGTGTCGCCGTCAATCTTGAGCGACGATCCAACGATGCACCCATCTGCAACCTTTAAGACATCGGCAACAGTGTCATGTTTCACGCCGGTGTTTGCCATCACAGCGATATCTGGAAGAACAGCTTTTACCGCTTCTAAGTCTGACAAGGCTGCGGCTTCTCCGGTGATCTGACCGGATACCAAAACCGCGTCAGGAATTGACGAGAACACGGCACTGCGTGCCCGATCTGCCAAAGATCGCTGATCCAACGAATGCGCAAACTCGGCTGAAATATTGTACAGCATCGCCATATCAGACCGCCCCAACCTGTCGCGGTAGCGCATGGCCTTGCCTGCGTCAGGCGTCCATGGTCCCATGTCAGACGCATAGGTTCCGGTGAAAATCTCGCGCACAAAGGCAGCACCAGTAGCCGCGCCCAACGCGATGCTCGACATCGGATCCCACAGGACATTGACGCCAAACGGAACGGTAATCTCTGGCTTTAGTTGACCGATAATCGCGGCCATGGTTGCAGTTGAAGCGGTATCGACGTTGAACTCGTAAGGTCGATCATTCTCGTTGCCAAACATGACCGCATCAAAGCCCGCGTTTTGCAGGGCCAAAAGATCGGCGCGCGCTGAAGCGAGCAAATCAAGGGATGGATCAAAAAGCGGAGATCCGGGCAATGCCCCAATATGCACCATGCCAATAATCGGCTTGGTGCCGTTGAATACGCGTTTGAAATTCGCTGTCATTATCTGATCTCCCCATCAAACATTATGTCTGTAGACCTATTCATGCAAAGAGAAACTGGGATAAGCTGGCCCTATTGGAAGAGGAGGTCGAGATGGAATTGAAGAGACGGCACTGGGATCGGCTTGGCAATGGCGGGCTGACCTTCACCGAATTGGGTTTTGGGACGGCTCCCTTGGGAAACCTCTATCAGGCTATCTCGGATGAAGACGCACGTGCGACGCTTGATGCGGCTTGGGACGGAGGCGTTCGCTACTTTGACACCGCGCCGCTGTACGGACTTGGACTGTCAGAGACACGGCTCAACCCATTCCTGCGCGACAAGCCGCGCGACGATTATGTGCTGTCCAGCAAAGTTGGCCGCCTAATGCAACAATGTGCTCCGGAACATCGAACAGGCATCGGCAAATGGTTTGATGTCCCACAGCGCCGCGAACAATTTGACTACACCTATGACGGCGTGATGCGTTCGTTTGAACATTCTTTTTCGCGGCTTGGGGTGGAGCGGATCGACATTCTTTATGTGCATGACCTCTGTGTTTTCTCGCATGGGACCAAAGAAATCTCGGACCTGCGCATCGAAGAGTTCTTTGGCGGCCGCGGCTATGACGCAATGATCTCACTGCGTGATCAGGGGATGATTAAGGCTATCGGCGGCGGCATCAATGAATGGGAAGTCTGCCAATCGCTAGCGGAACGCGGCGATTTTGACCTGTTCCTGCTGGCTGGTCGCTATACGTTGTTGGAACAAAAAGCGCTGGATAGTTTCCTGCCGCTTTGTGAGGCGCGCGGGATTGGGATTGTGACAGGTGGTCCCTATAATTCGGGCATTCTGGCGACGGGTGCAAAGCCCGGATCATTCTACAACTACGATCCCGCCCCCCAGGACATTATCGAGCGGGTGAATGCGATCGAGGCTGTGTGCAGAGATCACGGTGTTCGCATGGTTGATGCCGCTTTCCAGTTTCCGCTGCTGCATCCGGCCCATGTTGCTGTGATCCCAGGCGGGCAGGGGGTGGCAGAAACCGCAGGCAATCTGCAAGCCGCCCAAGCAGATATTCCAGCAGCGCTTTGGGCTGATCTAAAGGCCAAAGGTTTGATGCGCGAGGACGCCCCGACATGAAGCCCGGCTTGAAAATCGACGCTCACCAGCATTTTTGGCAACCTTTGAGGGGTGATTACGATTGGATGCCGCAAGACAATGCTATTTTGAATCGCGCCTACGCGCCGTCTGATCTTGCGCCGCATCTGGCTAAACATGGCATCGACGGAACTGTGCTTGTACAAGCAGCGGCATCCGTTCAGGAAACAGAATACATGCTTGGTCTGGCGGACGCCACGCCATCCATCAAAGGCGTCGTTGGGTGGATCAATTTCGACGATCCAAGCGACCTGTCACATTTGAAACGCTTCGCGGCGCACCCTAAATTCCTTGGCGTCCGCCCCATGATCCAAGACATTCTTGATGTGAACTGGATGCTGCGTGAGAACGTTTCATGGGCCTACCGTGCGATTATCGATCTGGATCTGACGTTTGATGCGCTTGGGTTTCCCCAACATATACCGAATTTCCTGACGCTTATGGCGCGCTACCCAGAAATGCGTGTTGTCTATGACCATTGCATGAAACCGCAAGTTCGCGATCAACGTCGGGGCACGGATGCGTTTTCCCAATGGGCTGATGGAATTTCACGTTTGGCAAGCGAGACAGCCGGATGTTGCAAACTTTCGGGATTGATAACTGAGGCTGATGATGGCTGGAACATGGATGATGTTCGGCCCTTCGCTGAGCATGTCCTAAGCGCGTTTGGGGCCAAACGGGTTATGTGGGGGTCTGATTGGCCCGTGTGTCGATTGCAGGGCGAATATTCAGACTGGTATGAAACGGCCCAAACCTTAATCTGCGATATGTCTGCGGCGGATCAAACCGAAATCTTTGGCGCAGTTGCGATCAGATTTTACCGCCTGTCCTGAGCTGCAGAAAACAGGGCGACATTTTCGCTGCTTATCGCGCTCCGGCTTTGTTGCACAATGGGCTGATGGGATTCACTGTATGAATCCAGCGTGATAGATGAGTGGAATGAGCAGTTGGGCCCCTACGAAGTACAAGACCAAGAATTGGTCGTCTTACAATGACAGCTTGAAGCAGCGTGGATCGTTGTCAATATGTTTTGATCCAGAGATGGTTTGGATGCCGCCACCAAGTGGCAAGCGCGGTCGGCAGCAGCAATTCAGTGATGCCGCCATTCAGACTTGTCTGACGCTGAAGGTCCTGTTTGGCATGCCTCTTCGCCAGACAACTGGGTTCGTCCAGAGCTTGCTGAGGCTGGTTGGGTTGGACTGGGCAGCACCGGATTTCAGCACCTTATGTCGACGTCAGCAGACACTGAACGTGAGCCTGCCGTATCGCGGATCTACAAGGCCACTAAACCTCCTAATCGACAGCACAGGCATTAAGCTCGAAGGTGAAGGCGAGTGGAACGCACGTATGCACACGGAGGCTCCAAACGCCGAGTTTGGCGTAAGATACACATTGGTATCGATGAGGAAACGCTTGAAGTGTGGGCGGTCGAAGTCACCGGCAGAAACATTGGTGACGCACCCTTGCTACCTAAACTTCTGAACCAAATTCCATCCGATCAGGACATCGGCAGCGTTACTGCGGACGGGGCGTATGACACCCGTAAATGCCACGAGGCGATTGCCGCCAGAGACGCCCATGCGGTGGTACCGCCACGCAAGAATGCAAAGCCCTGGAAACCAACGAGCGCCGGAGCAATTGCTCGTAACGATGCGGTCAATGCGCAACGATATCTGGGCCGCACCCTGTGGCGACGTTGGAGCGGCAGGTCGCAGAAATCCAAATCCGCATCGCCATCCTCAATCACTACACTGCTCTTGGTATACCTGTCACGGAACCTGTAGGCTAAATGCGTCTGGGGAAAGGGGAAGAACGTCCTTCACCCGATTTGTGCAACAAAGCCGGTCCGCGCCCTCCAGAATTGGCGGCATCGCGGCGGTGGTCCGGACTTCGTGAAAGTCTCATCCCGCTCCGTTCTCTACCGTCGGACCGATCTGTATCAGTGGATTGCAGATCGCACGGTTAGCAACACCAGCCAACACATCTAACACACCAGTTTTGCCTCTGAGGGATTGGCAGCACCTCAGAGGATTTTGGGGCCGAAAGGCTTTCAAACGGGCGCGAAGTTTCGCGACCTCGCGCCCTTTCTATGTCTGCCGTTAATATAATCCGGAAAGAATTTTTCAATGTCTAATCTACCCGCCCAAAAGCTTAGGCTCGGGCTTATCACCGCAACAATCTGGGACAACAACGGCTTCTACTCCGTTGATTTGGCTCGCTCTTACAAGGACGGCCAAGGCCAATGGCAGAACACCACCAGCTACAGCCACTCTGACCTCCTTAACCTCTCACACCTCGTCCGTCGGGCGGAAAACTGGATCGCAGGTAACTCAAATGCAGCTTAATAAAACAACAAACCCCGTCTCCATTCGGCCCCAAAACCTAAGCTGCCCCGCCGGAGGCTCCCGCACTAAGCCAAAAGGACAAACGCAAATGGCGGACGCGGGCCAGAGGCGGATTGGTTGCTTGCCGACAGGGGGAATGACGCCGACTGGTTTCGAGAAGGCCTTATAGACAAACGAACTCGCCCCTGTATCCCTGGGCGCAAATCACGCAAGACGACCATTAAATACGACAAGAGGCGATACAAACGACGCAACCGTATCGAGCGGATGTTCGGTAGGATTAAAGACTGGAGACGCGTCGCAACCCGCTACGACAGAAGCCCAACGGTCTTCCTCTCCACCATCATGCTCGCCGCAACCGTTATATTTTGGTTATGATTCCTGAGCCTAGGTGGCCTTCGCGACCAAAGCACCACGCGAACGGATAACTTTCCCGGCCAAGACTGCACCAGCCGCAGCCGCTTCCATCTCTGACGCGCCTTGCACGATTGCTGCAAGGTAGCCTGCGTTGAAGCTGTCGCCGGCT
>Ga0307489_10001875_pt1 | contig 14003 bp, 12 predicted proteins | sample SB12metaG_FD_202247 | JGI IMG/M metagenome (GOLD analysis project Ga0307489, IMG submission 202247) | Sea-ice brine microbial communities from Beaufort Sea near Barrow, Alaska, United States - SB 1.2 | ecosystem: Environmental > Aquatic > Marine > Coastal | place: USA: Alaska | collected... | reverse complement strand
GTGTGTACCCGAACACACTCGCTGCATCCTCCTCCCTAGCCACCCGTGTAACCGTACACACTCGCCGCATCCTCCTCCCTGTCCTGGCCACTCGTTCGGCTTGCGAGTGACTTTCCTGAAACCACCCCAAGTCATTTCCATTCAATAGCTCTACTCGTACCTCAAAGTCGGTCAAGTGAAGCTACGACGGGAACTTGTGTTCGGCTCTGGACAGCGTGGCCGTGGAACGTGCGGCACCACGGCGAGGACGAGATGGCGGTGGCGCGGCGGCGGATGCGCGCGCTGTTCGAGCTCATGCGCAAGCTGGGCGTCGAGCGCTGGCAGGGGCCTGCCAGATAGCGCTCCCCTCGTCGTGTGATTCCACACTTGAACACAAGAAACTAGAGTCAAAACTGTGGATGATGACGTGACGAGCATCACCTGGCGGGCCCATTCCACTCAACTCAAGACACGAGCGTCTAAACTGTGGATGATGACGTGACGAGCACGAGCATTACCTGGCAGCCCCTGCGCCGGGGTGCTTCCACGACCGCGACATCGCACCCGCGGGGCGGGACCTGAACGAGACCAACGCCAACCTGGGCGACATGGCGGACTACGCGGCGGGGCTGCAGGCGGGCACCGCCGTGCGCCCGCTGTGGGGCACCGCGCAGCTCTTCGCTGAGCCGCACTACATGGTGGGGCCCGGGGCACTGGGGCGGGGCGCGGGGCGCGGGCCCGAAGCGGGGGGGGAGGCGCGGGGGGGGGGCGCGCGGGAAGGGGGGGTCACGTGTTGCTGGCGTGTCTGACTGACTCAAGGCCTGTGTCTGTGTGTGTGCTCACATGTATTATCGTACATGACGGTGTTCCCTTGCAGATGTCCGGCGCAGCGACGAGCCCGCACGTGGGCGTGTTCGTGCGGGCCGCGGCGCAGGTCAAGAAGGCCATGGACGTGACCCACCGGCTCGGCGGCGACAACTTCAACTTCTGGGGCGGCCGCGAGGGCTACAGCTACCTGCCCACCACGGTAGGCCGTTGCAGGTTGACCCTATCAAATCCACGTTGAAAGCGCCCGGGACCCAGCGCTTGAAACTAAAATACGACAACGTGGTTTCAATTTCAAGTTGCGCCGCTACACCGCGGACCTGGCGCTGGAGCGGCGGCACGCCGCGGCCTTCCTGGGTGAGGCGGTGCAGGTTGACCCTATCAAACCCAAGTTGAAACCGCCAGGAACGAAGCGCTTGAAACTAAAGTGTGACATTCTGCTTTCAACTTCTGCTTTCAAATTCAACTTGCGGCGCTACACCTGGGCATGGCGGCGGACTACTGGCAGGGACCTACACTCGCTCACTTCAGGGCTCAACTTGAGGACCTTCGGGACACATCGCTCACGTCAGATATCAACTTGAGCACATTCGAGACACATCCACGGGTCAATATGGGTCATATGGGGAACAAAGTAAGCTTGAGTTGAGCGGAAAGGGGCACAGTAAGTTCAAGTTGAGCGGAAATGGGAACAAGTGTAAGCCCCTGACTACTGGCAGCACACCCTGGGCGCCGCGGGGCTCCTGCTCATCGAGCCCAAGCCCATGGAGCCCATGGTAAGGCGGTGCAGGTTGACCCTATCAAACCCACATTGAAACCGACTGGAACCAGGCGCTTGAACCTGAAGTGTGATATACTGCTTTCAACTTCTGCTTTCAAATTCAACTTGGGCCGCTACACCATGGCGCACCAGTACGACCGCGACGTGGCCACCACCGCGGTAGGGCGGTGCAGGTTGACCCTGTGAAACCCAAGTTGAAAGCGCTTAGATATACGCGCTTGAAACTAACATACGATGATCCGCTTTCAAGTTTTGCTTTCAAATTCAACTTGCGCCGCTATACCGCGGGCTTCCTGCGACAGTTCAACCTGCACACGCGCTTCAAGCTCAACATCGAGTGCAACCACGCCACGCTCGCGGTACGGTACCAACCGCCACAAATTGCTCAAAATGCCCTGAACACATTTTGCCAACCCTTGTTCATTGAGAGACTGAAATACCGCGCGCACGGTGGTTTGGGCAGTTTCTGGTGGGCCCTGGGTGGCGGGACACTCCTGCGCGCACGAGATGGAGAGCGCGGCCGCCCTGGGTAGGGCAATGCAGGTTGAACTGATGAAACCCGTGCTGAAAGCGCCTGGAAATAAGCGCTTAAAACTGGATGATTATGAATCGCCTTCGAACTTTGCTTCCAAATTCAGCTTGCGCCGCTGCACCTGGGGATGCTGGGGGGTCTGGACGCCAACACGGGGGACCCGCACGTGGGGTGGGACACCGACCAGTTCATGACGGACGCGCGCATCGCCGCACAGGTGCTCGCAGGGCCTGCCAAATGTGCTCGCCGCGTCATGGAATGCCATTTAATTCAAGCACACGAGGGTGTAATGTACGGTGGATGACGCGTTGAGCGTATTGTGCGAGGCCCTTGGAGGCGGTGCCAGTGGTGCGTGGCGGCGTGGGGTTGGCGCCCGGCGGGATCAACTTCGACGCCAAACTGCGGCGCGAGAGCACGGTGAAGCGGTGCAGGTTGACCCTGTCAAACCCAAGGCGAAAGCGCCAGGAAGTAAGCGCTTGAAACTGAAATGTGATAAACTGCTTTCAAGTTTTGCTTTCAATTTCAACTTGCGCTGCTTCAGCACGGACGTGGACGACATTCTGCACGCGCACATCGGCGGGATGGACGCGATGGCGCGGGGCCTCAAGGCAGGCCGGGGCGGGTTGACCCTATCGAACCCAATTTGACACCGCCTGGAACTAAGCGCTTGAGACTAAACTATAACCATCTGCTTACAATTTTTGCTTTCAATTTCCACTTGCGCCGGTAGAACAAGGCGGCGGCCCAGCTGGTGCACCCCGGGGGGCCGCTCGAGGCCATGCGTGCCGCGCGCTATGCCAGCTGGCAGTCGCCCATTGGACGGCGCATCGACGGCGGCGGCACCTCGCTGGAAGAGCTCGAGCGCCTGGCGCTGGACGCCGTGGAAGGTAGGCCCAGACGAAATATGCTTCATGTTTAGCCCAAATTCCCTGTGCTGAATTCCCCAAATTCAGCCTGTTATGCTCGGATTGTGCCCAAGTATGCCGACTAATTTAGCCTAATATGCCGTAAGTAATGCCGGCATATTCCGTATGGCCCTAGTGGAAGGTAGGCCAAGGCGGAATGTGCCTTTCTTTTTGCCCAAATGCGCTATATGCTGAATCACCCGAATTCAGTCTATGATGCTCGGATTATGCCCAATGAGGCCGACTAATTTACCCAAGCCGAGCAGGTAAATTGCCGAAAGCAATGCCGGCATATTCCGTATGGCCCTAGTGGAAGGGGAGCCCTTGCACGCGCCGAGCGCTGCGTCCGGCCGCCAGGAGGCCGCCGAGAACGTCCTCGCTAACACCGTGCAATGAGAAGGAGCGACACAGACAGACGCGTCCGCGTGTGTTAGGAGGCACGAGGCTTTCGCCCTGGGCCCCGTATCCGGAATGCTTTCATCCGGAATAAACGTTGCGGGTACCTGTACCGCATCCAGGAGAACTTGTAAATGATGTAATGATGAAATGCGCGATACATACACTCGATATCATTGTCTGAGGCTAGCCAGCCTGCATTCATGGACTGATGGTCTGCTAAGGATGCGTCGCGTCAGATCTCTCGAAATTTTATAGTACCCATGGAAAAAGACGCGACATGCTCAGAGCCACGGCATCCAGCCCTCGTACATGAGCGCGAGGTTGTCCGGGCACGTGGCGGCGGCGACCAGGCGCTCCACGTCCGCCGACACCGACAGCGGCGCCTCCGCCGCCACCGCCGCCGCCTCGCGCGCTGACGGCAGAGCGGGCGCCACGGTGTAGCGGCGCAAGTTGAACTTGATAGCAAAGCTTGAAGGTGGTTCATCATATTTTAGCTTCAAGCGCTGAAACCATAGGCGCTTTCAACATGGGTTTTGATACTGTCAACCTGCACCACCCTACCGCGGGCGGCGTGGCCGCCAGCGCCCGGCTGCGGAGCGCCTCGATATAGCGGCGCAAGTTGAATTGGAAGCCACGTTTGAAAGCAGATCGTCACAGTTCAGTTTCAAGCGCTGAAACCAGGCGCGCTTTCAGCTCGAGTTTTGATAGCGTCAACCTGCACCGCCCTACCTCGACTAGCACCGGTCGGCCGGACAGCTTGGCGGCCACCAGCGCCACCAGGCTGTAGCGGCGCAAGTTGAAATTGAAAGCAACGTTTGAAAGCGGTCCATCACAATTTAGTCTCAAGCGCTGAAACCAGACACGCTTTCAAGTCGGGATCTGATGCTATCAGCCTGCACCGCCTACCAGGCGCGCGGCGTGCGGGTGCCGCCGCCCGCGCCACCGCGCCAGGGGCGCGCGCTGCCACCGAAACGCGGGTGCAGCTTTGCGCACTGACTCGTCGGCGGCGTTTTTACGTCCCGCCTCCGGTGCCATCGCCCCGGCGGCGGTGGCGGCGGCGGCGGCAGCACGGTTGTCCTCCTCCTCCTCCTCCGCCGCCTCCACCTCGTTCTCGTCCTCGACATCATCGTCGTCGTCCTCCTCCTCCTCCTCCCCGTCCTCCTCCTCTCCTCTGAGTGTGGCGCCGTCGCCGTCGTCGCCGCCTAGACCCGCCTCCTCCTTGAGCGCAGCCGCCGCCTCCGCCGCCGCCTCCGCCGCCGCCATCATCGCGCCGCACATGGCCGCCGCGCCCGCCGCCACCGCCGCCATCGAGGCCGACCGACCAGCACCAGCACCAGCACCCGCGTCGGCCAACACCGCGACCGCCTCGTCGCAGGGTCGAGAAGTCACCATGCCTGCAGGGTCATCCCGTGGCATGTTATTCGAGAAACCAGTGTATGCCGCGGCATGCAGCCTCGCTACCGGTACATCTCCACTTTCTCAACCTGCTCTCCCGCTACTCCACCACGAAAGTCCCACAAGCAGTTGGGTGGATGATGTGGCAGGCAGTGTGTGGCGAGCCCTACCTCCGAGACGGCGGCGGCGCCACCGGCGGCGCCGCCCAGGCCGGCGGCGCCCGCAGCGGTCACCACGCCCAGCGCGGCAATGACATCAGGCAGCCTGGCGAGGGCGGCGGCGGCGGCGGAGGCGAAGGTTTGGCGCGCGGCGGCGGCGCCGGAGGCGCGCAGGCCCGCCTCCTCGACGGCGTCGGCGGCGCCCCCGCCCCCGCCCCCGCCCCCGCCCCCGCCGCGCGAGAGCACCACGTGAAGCTCGTCCAGCGCAGTGCCGGCATCAGCGGCGGCGGCGGCGGCGGGCGCTCCAGCTACTGCGTTCAGCGCCGTGGAGGTGGCGGCCGCGGCGTCGGCGGCGGCGGGGGAGGAGAAGGACGAGGAGGAGGGGGACCAGGAGGAAGAGGAGAGCTTGGTGATGAGGTCGGTGAGCGCGGCGTCGCGCGCGGCGGCGGCGGCGGCGGCGGCGGCGGCAGCGCCGCGGGACTCCCGCGAGCGCTCCGTCGCGGTGACGCGCGCCGCTGCCGCCGCTGCTGCCGCCGGGCCCGCGCTCGCCGCGCCCGCCGCATCCGCCGCCTCCGCCGCCGTCGCCAGCCGCTCGAGCACCAAGGCGTAACCCTCCTCCCACCCGCCCCCTCCCACCCCGCCCGCGGCACCGTCTTCCACTCGTCCCTTCTTCGTTCCGCCCCCGCCCCCGCCCATTCCGCCTCCGGCCTCAGCCCCCGGCCCGCCGCCCCCACCGCCGCTGCCGCCGCCGCCATGGTCTTCCTCGTCATCTGAGAAGTCCAGGAAGCCTTCAGGCAACAGCATGTCAGCCGCCGCTGCGTCTCGCTCGGGCTCCCGGCACTGCTCGAAGGACTCGACGCCCTCGCACAGGCGCACCACGGCGGTGGCACGCTGCGCGGCGGCCTCCAACGCCGCGCGCCGGTCAGACAGAGCGCCCGTCAGCACCCCGGCGCGGGAGCTCTCGCTGAAGCTGTTGAGTAGCGGCTCGATCAAGGCTGAGGAGAGTTGGGCCTCGACGGCGGCGGCGCGTACTTCCCAGCCCATGACGGCGGCGTCGGCGGCGGCGACGTCGGCGGCGGCGGAGGACACGGCGTCCAAGGCAGCGGACCGCCAGCGCCGCGCCTCGCCGCCCGCGCCGGCGCCGGGCCACGCGCCGCCGCTGCCCGCCTCGAGCCGCCCCTCCAGACTCCACTCCATGCGTGCGATGGCGGCGGCGGCGGAGGCGTGCTGCCGCTTCGCCGCCGCCGCAGCGGCGGCAGCGGTGAGGGAGCGAGCATTCGCAACGGACGCGGCGGCGGCGGCGGCGGAGGCGCCGCGGAGGGCCGCCATCGCCGCCGCGCGCGCCACTGCATCGCCGTCACCCCCGTCAGCTTCGCCCCCGTCAGCGGCGGACTCGGTGTCGCCGTTGTCGAGGGACACAGCGGCGGCGGCGGCGGCGGCGGCGGACTCGAGCGCGCGCCGCAGCATTGGCTCGACAACCTCCACCGCGTAGCAACCCGCAGCCGCCTCCGCCTCCGCCGCTAGCGCTGCCGCCGCCGCCTCCACACCCCCGCCCACCGCCCCGCCCTCCTCCACCCCGTCCTCGCACAATCCCCCCGAGAAGTTGGCCGCCGCCGCCGCCAGCACGCGCGTCGCCAGGCGGCAACAGGCCGCCACCGCCACCACGTGCCCGTGGCCGCCGCCCGCGCCGCCGCCGCCCACAACAGTGGCTTTCATTTTCACGGCTGCGGTCAGCAGCGGGTTCAGCGCGTCCCTCAGCGTCCGCATTACAGCCTGTAGCGGAGAAGATGGTGGTGTACCTCCGCCGCCGTTGCCGCTGCCGCCGAGCAAGTCATTGAGGCGCCACTGGATCGAAGCGAGGTCATCGGCGACTGCTTGCGCTGCCTCCCTTCGCTGCGAGGCGTCGAACTGATCCTCCCACTCCTCTGCCTCCTCTGCCTCCTCCTCCTCCGCCGCTGCCGCCGTCGTCGATCGAGCGGTGGCGGCGGCGGCGGCGGCGGTGCACTGGCGACTGCGCGTTTCGAGCGCGACGGCTTCGGCTTCCAGCGCGTGCGCGGCGTGTGCGGCGGCGGCGGCGGTTGCGGCGTCGGCGGCGGCGGCGGGCACGATAGCCTCCGGGTCGAGCGCAGCGGGCACGACGCGCTCGACCACAGCGTGGGGCAGCGCGGCGGCGGCGGTGGCGGCGGCGCGCATACACCGCAGCAGCTTTTGCTGAGGCGCCATGGCGGGCGCCGCAACGGCCACGGCCTCCGCCGCCGCCGCCGCCGCCGCCACCAGCTCTGCCTGTGACAACCCAACCTCCTCCGTTGTCTCTGCCACCTCCGCAATGTCCACCTCCCTCACGGGCTCCTGCTCCTCCTCCTCCTCCTCCTCCTCCTCTTCATCCTCCTCCATTGCGCCGCTTGCCTCCAGCGCGTTATCCTGACCCCCCCCACGGTCACCAAAGAAAGCACTGCCGGCGCCGCCGCCCGAGCCCCCGTTGCCGCCGCCACCGTCTATCACTCCAGCTCCTCCACGTGTGTTCGAAGCAGCGGTGGGCGGCCACGCCCGGCCGTCGCTCACTGCAGCCCACCACGTGCGATTGCGCGGCGCTTTCCTCGCCGCCTCACCCCCCCCGTCCTCCTCCTCCTCCTCCTCCTCCTCCTCCTCCTCCTCCTCCTCCTCCTCCTCCTCCTCCTCCTCCACCTCCTCCTCCTCCTCCTCCTCCTCCTCCTCCTCCTCTAAAGAAAGCCCCTGGAGCGCCCCGCCTAAGGCGTCCGACCGACCATCAATCGAAAGCCCCTCGAGCGCCCCGCCTAATGGGTCCGACCGACCCTCGCCCTCCAGCGCCTCCAGGCCCTCGCCGGCCGCCGCCTCGCCAAAGAACCCGGACGAGCCGAAGAAACTCCCGGCTGAGGGAAATGAAGCGGCGGCCGCGTCAGCGGCGGCTGCGGCGGCGGCCGGTTCGCCGGCGGCAGCGGCCTCCCTTCCTTCCGTCACTTCCATCTGCGCTTCCTTCTCTCCGATGAAACTCGCGAGCCACGCTGGGTGAACACCGGCGTGGGCGCTGTTCAAGCCCTGGCCTGCCCCAAAGGCGCTGCGCCCCAGCACCCCCAGCAGTGCGTTTGCCGCCGGGTACCCTCCTGCCGCGGTGCGGTAGTACCCGCTGGCTGTCTCCTCTCCCGCCTCGCTCGCGGCGGAGGCGGCGGCGCCGGCGCTGCCGGCGGCGGCGGCGGCGGCGGCGGCGGCGGCGCGGAGCGCGGGGAGGGTCACATACTCGCGGGTATCCCAGGTGTGGCGCGCCGTGCTGTATGCCGCCCAGGTTCGCTCGCCCGTGGGGTCCTTGCGCCGGGCCGCCGCGAGCGCCGACCGAGCGGCGGCGGCGATAGCATGACCGCCCCCGTCATCGCCGCTGTTTGCGGCGGCGGCGGCGGCAGCGGCGGCGGCGGCGGCGGCGGCGAGCGCTTTGGCCCAGACGCGGCGGCGGTCCGTGGCGGGGTAACTCGCCGGGAGGCGGTGGGCCAGCACTGAAGAGTACTGCCTCAGCGCCGCCGCCGCGCGCGCTACTGCCAGGTCGCGCGCGTCGACCACTAACTTACCCTCGGCATCGGCGGAGGCGGCGACGGCCTGCAGCTGCGGCGGCACCGCCACTCCGGCGGCGAAGGGCGCGGCGCGCAGCATCGGCGCCGCGCCCGTGGAGCCCACCAGCGTGGCGGCATCCAACGCAGCGAGCTCCGCAGGGTCTGCCAGACGCTCCAGGACGCGGCGGTTGCGCTCCGCCCGCTGCTCGGCGTCGCGCGCAGCGTCGGCGGCGGCGGTGGCGGCGGCGGTGGCGGCGTCTCGCGCGGCGAAGACCCGCAGTGCGCATGCCTCCTCCGCGTCGCTCGCCGCGTCGCTCTCCGCCGCCGCCGCCGCCGCCGCCTTCCACGCGCCGTCCGCCCTCGCCGCCGCCGCCGCCGCCGCCGTCACCAACCCATTCGCCTCCTCCGCCGCTGCGCCCACCGTTGCCACCGTTCAGAGTCCGGCATACGTTGCTCGCCACGTCATAGGATGCCATTGAGGTCAATGAACGAAGGTTCAAGATAACTGTCGATGACGTGGCGAACAACTTATTATGCGAGGTCCTACCACGGCCGCATCCGCCGCCTCCGCCACCCCCTGTAGTTCCACCACCACACCCTCCAGCCCCACGCGCATCTCCCCCTTCACCTAGGGCCACGCACATAGCCCTCACCGCGTCATATGTTGCCATGCATATCAAGAAACGAGGGTCTGTAATGTGAAGGATGACGTCGCGGGCAATATCTGGGCGGGCGTGCCTTGACACGGCTGGCGAAGAGCATGAGGCCCGCCGCCGCCTCCAAGCTGCGGTGCTCCGCCGCCGCGCCCCCCCGCCGCAGGTGCTGCGCCCCCCCGCCCCCGCCCCCGCCCCCGCCCCCGCCGCCGCCGCCGCCGCCCTCCTCCGTCCACTCCTCCCACTAGGGTCTGGCAGATACTGCTCGACAGGTCATAGGATGCCAGTGAACTCAAGAAACCCCGAGGGTCTACTACATGGAGAATGACGTGGCAGGGGCAGTCTGGCATGCCGTACCAGCAAGGGGTCCCGCACGAAGGCCTCCAGCAGCCCCAGCAGGACCCCGCGCCCCTCCCGCAGCGCGCCCAGTGTGCACTCCGCGGCCAAGCGGAACGACCCGTGCGTCCCCGTGGGTCCCAGCGCCGCGACATAGGACCTGGCAGATATTGCTCGCCACATCATGGGTTGCCGCTCAATAGGCCGATTTCGGTATATCACCTGGGTGAAATGCCCACACAGAGTTGCGGGCAACGCGTCAGCGCTCCACGCAGGAAAGCGGGCGCCAGGTTGAATGCTCATACAAAGTTGCGGGCAAAGCGTCAGCGCTTGGCGCGGGAAACGATATACCGAAATCGGCCTATTCAAGAGGCGAGTGTCGAACATACGTTGGATGGCGTGGTGAGCAGTGTGCGCCAGGCCCTACCGCGACCATAACGGGCGTGAGACGAAACGGCACGAGCTCGGGGACCCCAAGCGTCAACCCGCGGTCGAAAGCGATGTTGTAGTCGATGTGAACCACCTCGCCGCTTTCAAAATCCACCAGGATGTTGTCCAAGTGGCGGTCGCCCAGGCCCAGGAGGTGGCCGAGTACGGACGCTGTGGCGACCGACCGCGCGTGGCGACCGACCTTGGCGAGCCACGCCGCACTGCCCGGGCTGCTGCACCACAGCTCACGTTGCAGCAGGTCGCGCGGCACCTCCGCTGACAGGCCGCTCACCGTGTTGTAACGCCGCAAGTTGAATCTGAAAGCAGAATTGAAGCAAAATTGATAGCAGTTTACGATATTTAAGCTTCAAGCGCTTAGTTCCAGGCGGTTTCAACTGGAGTTTGATAGGGTCGACCTGCACCGCCCTACCGTGTCGCGCAGCACCCGAGTCGGCCACCGCCGCCGCGGGGCCGTGGAGCTGACCCCCGCATCACGCAGTGCGGCGGACACGCGCCGGTAGAACAGGTCCAGCGGGCGCATGGCCGCGGCGGGCGCCGCCGCCGCGGGTTGCCACGACGGCGGCGCGCCCGGCGGCGGCAGCTGTGCGGCGGCCCGCGTGCAGGGGCTTACACTCGTTCCTGTTTCAGCTCAACTTGAGCTCCTCCGTCCAGTATAACCCAAATACCTCATGAATGTGTCATGGAGTTGCTGAAATTGAGCTCTAACGTGAACGAGTGTAAGCCCCTGCCCGCGTGCGGCGCTGCCACGCCGCGAACATCTCCGACATGGGCGTGGCGCGCTCTGCCCATTGGATCAGCCCGCCGTACCCCCACATAGGGTCTGGCAAACGTTCCTCGCCGCGTCATACAACGCAACTCAACTCAAGAAACGAGGGTTCCTACGGCGATGTATGAGGTGGGTCGCGATATCTGGCAGGCCGTACCCGGGTTTAGGGTTAGGGGTTAGGGCTTAGGGTTTAGGGTTTAGGGATTAGGGTTTAGACTCTAGGGTTTAGGGTTCAGGCCGTGCCCGGACAGCGGCGTGACGGAGTAGTGGCGCGCGTGGAGGCGGCGGCGGCGCGCGGCGCGGCCCGCCGCCAGCATCATGTTGGCCGCGCTCACCACCTGCATCGCGCGCTCGTCCACCCGCAGGTCCTCGTGCCCCGTTGCGTAGGGCCCGCCACTTGCCAGGCTTAGGGTTTGGAGTTCAGGGCTTGGGGCTTAGGGTTTAGGGTTCAGGGCATGTGGGGTAGGGTTTCGGGGTTAGGGGATAGGGTCTGCCGGTCACTGCCTGCCGCGTCAAGGTATATCATTCAGTGAAGGAACGAGGGCTCAAGACGAGTTGGATGACGTGGCGGGGGAAATCTGGCATGCCCTACCTTGACGAGGAAGGAGTAAGAATGACCGTCCGACCCGAGCAGGGTGACGCGCTTGGGGCGGGTCTTGGTCGGCAGCGCCGTGACGCGCTCCCCCACTGACACCACCGTCACCACGCCGGACCCGGCCCCGGCCCCTGCCCCGGAACCGTCGCTGTCCTCGGCGGTGGCGGCGGCGGCGGCGGCGGCGGCGAAGGGGTCCTGCGTCTGCGCCGCCGCTGCCGCGCGCTAGGGCCGTGCAGGCATTATTCGCCGCGTCATCCAACGCATTTTGAACCCTTGTTTCTTGCGGCATGTGGAATCCTATGACGTGGCGAGCAACACGTGGCGGGCCCTACCGCGCCCGGCATGGGTGCGGCGGTGCCGGCAATGGCGGCCAGCGACGGCGACAGGTCACGCAGTCGCAGGTCGCGGCGCCGCGCCAGGCCGTGCGCCACCTTCGTCATCTCCGCCTTCACCGCGCGCCACCCCTTCCACGAGGGCCTCACCGATATTGCCAGATTTAGGGTTTAGGGTTTAGGGTTTAGGGTTTAGGGTTTAGCGTTTAGGATGTAGGGTTTTGGGTGTAGGGTTTAGGGTTCGTCTTCCAACGCATTTGAACCCTCGTTCCTTGAGTGAAATGGCATTCTATGACGTGGCGAGCACCATCTGGCAGGCCCTACCTCTGCGGGGTCGATCGACCGCGCGAACTCCGCGGCCGCCGCCGTGAGCCCCGCGCCGTGCTTGGCCACAAACGCCTCAACATGGGGTGTCATGGATCCGCCGGCGGTGTTGAGCGCCGAGCGTAGGATGCGGTCGAGAGCCGCCACCGCCGGCATCATGAGCGCCGCGCACCAGGGGCTTACACTCGTCCACTTTTTGGCTCAACGTAAGCGCATTCTGTGGGACAGGGGTGCAATTAGGGGTTGTTTCGGGGGTGTTTATAAGGTGTTAGAGGGTATTAAGGAGTATTAGGGGGTATTCAGGGTGTATTTTGTGTCAGAAACGGCTCAGGTTGAGCTGAGAAGTGGACGAGTGTAAGCCCCTGCCGCGCACCGCTCCGCCAGCACCAGCGCGCTCCCGTCTGCGCCCAGGCGCGCCGCCTCTTCCCTGACCGACGCCGCGCGCTGCATGACGTCGGTATGCAGGTCCTGCAGCGCGGCCAGCACCTCCTCGTCATGCAGCACGGTCAGTCGACCCAGCTCCGCCACCAGCGTGGCGGCGTCGTCCATCAGCCGGGGCGCGCCGCGCCTCAGCGCCGCGCACCAGGGTCTACTCAATACCGCTTGCCGCATCATGCAACGCTTGTCTACACAATGAGATAGGGTTTAAACGTGTGAGGATGATGTGCTTAGCATTAGAGCTCTATGCGACGCTAGTTTATACAATAAACGAGGCTTTATATGTGTGATATATGTGTGAGGTTGACGTGGTTAGCATTTTTTGTCATCTAACCCTACAGCAACCACCGGCTCGACGGCATCCAGCGCGAGTCTGGCCTTGGCGGCGGTGGCGGCGGCGGCGGCGGCGGCAGAAGAAGACGAATCGTCAGTGTCTTCTGACGTTGGTGCGTCCACCGCTGCCGCCGCCGCCTCGTCGGCCGCAGCGGCGAGCTCGACGGCGACGGGGTAGGCGGCGGCGTGCGGCGCGGCGGCGGCGACGCGGCAGAGGATCCGCTGCGCCACCGACCGCACGGCGCCGCAGTCCGACCGCAGCAGCGCCAGCAGCTGCGGCGTCACGGCCGCCCACGGCGCTGCGCACACCGTGTTGAGCCCGTTCGTGAACGCGGCGGCGACGGCGGGGACGGCGGCGGCGCGGGCGGCGATGGCGAGCAGGCGGAGCATGGACTCCAGCGCGCCCAGCGACGCGCTCTTGCTCCGCCCCCGCCCGCCGCCTGCATCGGTGGAGACAAGTGCGAGGTACTGGAAGTGCGCGTGCGCCGCCTGGGCGTATAGGGCGGCAGCGCTCTCGTCCGTCACAGCACCGCCGTCGTCGCCGCCGTCTCCAAGTCCGCCGATTGCTCCTTGGCCAAGTTCGATGGCGCCGCAGACCCCGTCGATGTCGTCAATCAACTCCGCCGCAGCGAAAGAAGCACCGGCGCCGCCGCCACCGGCGCCGTTGCCGCCTCTTTCGAGCGTGGCGGCGCGGGTGTCAGCCCACTGCGCGAGCGCGCGCCACCCGCGCGCGAACCCCGGTGAGACGCGCGTCGCCTCGCCCACGCACCACTCGGCGATGTCGCCGCTTCCGCGGTGTAGGAGGCCCTGTGGTGGCGGCACAAGATTGGCGGACTTGAGAAGGGCTGTTCCCATGCCCTCCTCCGCCGCCGCTGCGCGTAGCCACCGCGACACCTTGACACACGCGCGCGCGCGTTGGTCGTCGTCTCCGCATGGCGCCTGCGTCGCGAGGCGCCACATCTCCACCAAGTTACTCGCCCCGATGCGATCGCCGCTGGAGTTCACAGTGATGACGATCTCCCCGCCGGCCCCGCCGCCGCCGGCCCCGCCGCCGCCGCCCCCGCCGCCGCCGCCTGAGAAGAGCATGGCGCGCTGATATCGGAGCCAGGCGGGCCCAGAGGTACCTGAGAGCGGCGGCGGCGAGCGCAGGTCTAGGTCATCGAGGAGGCGGCCGGCGAGCTTCACATTGCCCTGCCGCCGCGCCACCACCGCCAGACCCTCCGTCAGCTGCGCGCGCGAGAA
>Ga0307489_10001874_pt1 | contig 14006 bp, 12 predicted proteins | sample SB12metaG_FD_202247 | JGI IMG/M metagenome (GOLD analysis project Ga0307489, IMG submission 202247) | Sea-ice brine microbial communities from Beaufort Sea near Barrow, Alaska, United States - SB 1.2 | ecosystem: Environmental > Aquatic > Marine > Coastal | place: USA: Alaska | collected... | reverse complement strand
AGGGAGAACTTCTTGCCCGCCTGCGTCTCCACGAGCACGACGCTGGGGCCCTTGTTGGCGCACGCGCCCTGGTAGGGGCTGCGGATGACCCAGGTCTCCAAGCTTCTGATGTACGCGGTTTCACCGCCGATGAGCTCGGAGGCGTTGACATCATACGTGTTGTGGCTGCTGCTGACGTCGAGCATGTTCTGTTTCACGTAGAGGTCATGGCCGCCACCCATAGTGGGGCCGTAGGAGCTGTGGTCATAGAAGTAGTTCGTGTTGAGCGGAATGAATTTCGTATTGGTGCCATTGCCATTGCCGTTCACAGAGAACATCGACGAGGACTTCCAGTTGCGACGCCACCCCGAATTTGACATCGAGTCGGGTAAGAACATCGCAATTTTCTTGCCGTTGATGAGCTCGATGAACGTGAGCGTCGCGCCGAAGTTGTTGCACTTGGCGTGCCACTCCTGCGACGTCAAGGCGTCGACGTCGCGATCGTAGCACTTGTGCACCAAGGCCGTCAAGGGGCTCCCGAAGCCCGCCGAGATCTCACCCACGATCCAATCAATCTCATCGTTGTCCAAGATATTGGATGAATTGTCGCCACGGTACGTCGCAATCAGCGGGGCAGTGCTGGCCGGTGTGCTGGCCGGGAAAGGTACGGTGGAGTCGAAGCACTGCTCCCACATGCCCGGAACGGGCGTCACGGAATCGTGCTCGGAGCGCTCGAGACTGGGGCGGAAGCGCCGGATGGCGTTGGTCATCCGACCGAAATCCTCTTGCGACGCGATTGAGCTGTTGCGCCCGCCGGCGGTGACCGAGGAGGCAGTCTTGAGCGCCCATACCTCCAAGTACTGCGCCTCGTGCTTCGCGGCGCCACCTAAGAAGTCAAAGCAGCTGCTCATCTCCTGGGCGCGTGGGAACTTATTAGAGCTACTCCAGTAGCCGCATTTGATTGTTGTCATGTCGTTGTGCACCCGAAGTGGGCCCGACGAAGTCGAGCCGTACCCAAGCGATGGGCCGTAAGTTGGACTGTCCATCATCGCGTAACCCGACCTCGCAGAGAATCTGTTCGCCTTTCTCGTATCCAAGTTGATGATGACGGCCTCCGGAGCGTTGACCCACTTTGAGTTTGACCCTGAGCCGTACGAGAGCGGGCTGAACGCGGCGACCCTCTTCTCGTCCGTCGTCTTGATCAGCGTCACCGTGGCGCCGCGGTTGTTGCAGTTGGCGTGGAAGGTGGCGGCGTCGTGGGTGTCCGTCTCAGAGTCGTAGCACTTGACCCACATGTCGGTGATCTTCTCGCCGGTGTTGACGGCTTCGGTGATGAAGTTGAATTCCTCCGCGGTGGCGATGTTGCTTGCACCCGCGACGAGATCCGGCATGAGCGGGGGGGGTGGCGGGGGAGGGGGCGAGGGCGGTGACGGCGGCGGCGCAGGGGGTGGAGGCGGCGCGGGGGGCGGGGAAGCAGCCGCAGAGGTGGCATCGAAGCCAAGCGCGTACACCTCGAGGTGCACAACGTTTCCGCCGCCGCCGCCAAGATCGCCGCATACGTCCACGCTGGTGGCGGGCCCCGAGAACGAGTGACTTCCGCACGCCGACACCGTCGTCATGTCCGACATCAAAGAGAAGTCGTACCCATTGTACCCAAAGCGGGGGCCCCAACTCTCGTGGCTGTATTGCCCGTAAGATGAGGAGGACTTGGATATCCGGTAATTTTTCTCGTTGAAGCTGTACAGAACGTTCTTGTCCCCGCTGATGTAGCCTCCCACGCTCCAATCCCACGAATGCTGGGCGTAGGCGGCGAAGCGCCTCCCGTTTTGTAGGCTGATGAGGGTAAGGGTCGGGCCCATCCGCGATCAGGGTCGCAAAACTGTACAACACGTTGATCATGTTGATCATAGGTGGAAGCCTTGTTGTTTCGGTGGCGTTGAAGTGACTGAGACTCGTGTCATCATTAGTGAGTGAGTGAGTGAGTGAAAGAAAGAGACATACGCTGTCCCTACGTTATCGCACTTGGCGTGGAATGTGTGAGACGATTTGGTGTCCGTGTCGACGTTGTAGCACATCTTCCACAGGTCAGCGCGCGGCGAGTAGCCCGCGATCATGCTCACGGCCATCACCTCCTGCGCGCTCGCCACGTTGCTGCTCCGCCCGACGTGCGCTCCGCCGATCGAAGACTCGGCCAGCACCAACTCCACTTGCGGCTGCTCCGTCAGGTACCACACCTCCATCTCCTCCAACTCCTCGCCGTTGCTGCACAAGTCGAAGTTGTTCAGTCCATAACTGCGACTGTAGAAAGCGCCGTTCATGCTGCAACTCACAGCGCCCGACGCACTGATGTAAAGGTCGTGGTGATTGCCGAAGGTCGGGAAATAGCTCGGGTCGTCGTACATGGCGTATTGGTCGCTCTTGACCGAGAACGCATGGCGCTCCGTGTCAAGGGAGTACAGCATGGTATCAATGCCGGGTATGTAATCCGACGAGCTGTTCCAAGACGCGGGCGCGTAAGCCGCGAAGCGTCGGCCGTAGGTCGCCAGCCGCGCCAGCGTCACTGTGGGCCCCTTGCCGTCGCAGCGAGAATGGAAATCCGACGGCGTTTTGTGGTATCCGACTTCACCTCCGTACACGTAGCACCTGGCCCACATGCCCGGCGTGGTGTCCAGACCCGCGGCGAAGCTCACCGCGGCCAGCTCGGCCGAGGAGGCGATGGTGCTGATTTGGACCGCGCCGTCCTCCTTCGCCGCGAACACACCGAACGCCCCCTTCGTCTCGCTCGGCGCGGGAGTCGCGGGTGGCGCGAGGTGCCATATCTCCATCTTCGTAATTTGGAATTTGGCGCCGCCGCAGGTGCGCGTCGAGGAGGCGGCGTATCCGGTGTACGCTCTGCCGAGCGAACACGTCCCATGCTTCAGGTCGCCGTCGATTTTGACGTCGTGTCCATTGCCGTAAATGGGGCCGTAGTCCCACATGTCTTTCGTTGCGTATTGTGGGTACTTGGTGGAGTAGGCCACCGAGTGGTCGCCCAGGTTATACACCATGGCGTTCTCAGAGTACGTCCAACCTACACCGTTCCCGTTGAGGTCCCCGACGCGGTCAAAGTTGAAGTTTGCCACCGAGTGCGGGGAGTAGAGGGAGAACTTCTTGCCCGCCTGCGTCTCTACGAGCACGACGCTGGGGCCCTTGTTGGCGCACGCGGCCTTGTAAGGGTTGCGAACGACCCAGGTCTCCAAGCTCCTGATGTACGCGGTTTTGCCGCCGATGAGCTCGGACGCGGTGACTTCGTACGTGCCTCGGCTGCTGCTCACGTCGAGCATGTTTTGTTTCACGTTAAGGTTCATGGGGGAGCCCATAGTGGGGCCGTAGGAGCTGTGGTCGTAAAAGTAGTACGCGTTGCGCGTCGGCTTGTGCTTTGTGTTAGTGCCAACGAACAAGGCCCGGCACACCAAACAAAGCACTCGTCGGACGAATAGACACATGTATTGAATGGGAGGTGGATACATGTGCGGTTAGGATGATACTACTGGGCCTTAGTGGCGGGGATACACGCATCTATGCGCAAACCGGCAGGTCCCTACCATCGCCGTCCATTGTGAACATCGACGAGGACTTCCAGTTCGACGAGCGTCTCCACCCCGAATTTGACATCGAGTCGGGTAAGAACATCGCGATTTTCTTGCCGTTGATGAGCTCGATGAACGTGAGCGTCGCGCCGAAGTTGTTGCACATGGCGTGCCACTCCTGCGACGTCAAGGCGTCGACCTCGCGATCGTAGCACTTGTGCACCAAGGCCGTCAAGGGGCTCCCGAAGTCCGCCGAGATCTCACCCACGATCCAATCAATCTCATCGTTGTCCACGATATTGGATTGTTCGTCGCCGCGGTACGTCGCAAGATTGGGGCCAGTGTTCGCCGAGGTGTTGGCCGGGGACGGCGCGGTAGAGTCAAAGCACTTCTCCCACATGCCTGAAACGGGCGTCACGGAATCGTGCTCGGAGCGCTCGAGACTGGGGCGGAAGCGGCGGATGGCGTTGGTCATCCGAACGAAATCGTCCTGCGACGCGATTGAGATGTTGCGCTCGCCGGCGGCGACCGTGGAAGCAGTCTTGAGCGCCCACACCTCCAAGTACTGCGCCTCGTGCTTCGTGGCGCCTCCTAAGAAATCAGTGCAAGTGCTCATCTCTTGGGCGCGGGGGAAGTTGTAACTCATGTAGCCGCATTTGATGGTTGTCATGTCCTTTTGCACCCAAAATGGACCGGCCCCTGTGCCGTAGTCGTATCCGTGCGATGGACCGAAGATCGGACTGTCCATCACCGCTTTGTTCGACCTCGGAGAGAATCTGTTAACCTTCTTTGTATCCAGGTTGATGATAACAACATCCGGAGCGTTGACCCACTTTGAGTTCGACCCGGAGCCGTACGAGAGTGGGCTGAACGCGGCGACCTTCTTGTCATCGGTCGTCTTCACAAGCGTCACTGTGGCGCCGCGGTTGTTGCAGTTGGTGTGGAATGTGGCGGCGTCGTGGGTGTCCGTCTCAGAGTCGTAGCACTTGACCCACATGTCGGTCAGCTTCTCGCCAGTATTGATGGCTTCGGTGATGAAGTTGAATTCCTCGTTGGTGGCGATGTTGCTTGCACCTGAGATGATTTCCGGCATGGGCGGGGTAGGCGGGGGCGAGGGGGGCGAGGGCGGCGGCAACGGGGGCGGGGGCGGCGCTGGGGGCGGGGACGCGGCCGTGGAGGCGGCGTCAAGGCCCACCGCAAAGGTCCGGTGCCGTAAAATAATGAACATTTTGTGGTGAAAAGATCGTCCCAGACGAATGGACATATAATATAAATCAGGTGGATTGGCGTGGGTGAGATGACGCCGGGCCTCACCGAGAGCGTACACCTCGAGTTTATAAACGCTTCCGCCGCCGCCGCACACGTCGATGTTGGAGGCGGGCCCAGAGAATGCGTGACTGCTGCAGTAATTCACCCTCCACATGCTCGCGTACATGCAAAAGTCGTGACCCCCGCCGAAGGTGGGACCGTAGGCATAGTTGTTGTACTGCCCGTGCGTCGGGCTTCGGTTAGATATCCGCCATTTCTTATAGTTGAAGCTGTACAAGATGTTCTTGCTCCCACGGAGGTAGCCTGACTTGCTCGCATCCCACGAATGTTCGGCGTAGGCGGCGAGCCGCCTCCCGTTCCGCAGGTAGATGAGGGTCATGGTCGGGCCCAACCGCGAGCAGGGTCGAGCAACCGTACTCAACTTCAACCGGTTTGGTCTCTAGCGAAAGCTGTCTTGTTTGAATGGCGTTGAAACGACCGAAACTCGTTGCTTCGTTCAACGGCGGTGTAAGTGTGTGAGTGAGTGAAGGAAAGGGAAACACGCCGTCCCTACATTGTCGCACATGTCGTGGAAAGTATAAGAATTCGCGGTGTTCCTGTTGACGTCGTAGCACATCTTCCACAAGTCCGCGCGCGGCGAGTAGCCCAAGATCATGCTCACGTCCATCACCTCCTGCGCGCTCGCCACATTGCTGGTCCGTCCGATGTGCACTCCACTCATCGAATACTCGGCCAGCATTAGCTCCATCGTCGTTTGCTTCAGGTACCACACCTCCATCTGTTCCAGCTCCTTGCCGCTGTTGCTGCACAGCTCGAAGTTGTCTAGACCGTTGCCGCGAATTTGGAAAGCGTTGTTCATGTTGCAGCTCACACCGCCCGACGAACTGATGTAAAGGTCGTGGCCGCTACCGAAGGTCGGGAAATAGCTCGAGTGGTCGAACATGGCATACCGGTCGTTCTTGACCGAGAACTCATGCCGCTCCGTGTCGAGGGAGTAGAGCATGGCTGCGACGCCAGGGATATACTTGTTTAAGCTCCTCCAAGACGCGGGAGCGTAAGCCGCGAAGCGTCGGCCGTAGGTCGTCAGCCGCGCCAACGTCACCGTTGGCCCCTTGCCGTTGCATTTGGAATGGTAATCCAACGGCGTTTTGTCGTAGCCGATTTCACCTTCGTACACGTAGCACCTGGCCCACATGCCCGGCGTGGTGTCCAGACCTGCCGCGAAGCTCACCGCGGCCAGCTCAGCCGAGGAGGCGATGGAGCTGACCCGGATCGAGCCGTCCTCCGTCGTTGCGAACACGCTGGCCGGTGGCGGCGCGAGGTTCCATATCTCCATCTTCCTGATTTCGAAAGTTTCGCCGCCGCAAATGCGCGTCGTGGAGTCGGCGTAAGGGGGCATAGCTCGGTACGAGCCGCCAAGCGAGCACGTCCCCCGCTTCAAGTCGCTCTCGATTTCGACGTCGGGTTTGTTGCCGTAAGTGGGGCCAGAGCTCCAGTTGGTGTACGTCGCGTACGTTGGGCTATTGGTGGAGTACGCCACGGAGTGGTCGACCAGGTTATACAACATGGCGTTTTCGGAGTACATGTAGGAGCCCCCGAGCTAGGGCCAAGCGAAATTCCTCGCCACTGACGTCGTGATGACGGGCAACTTTCAAACGAAACGGGCGCGGTCGAAAACATGGTGAATGGGGAGATAGGGTTTATTCAACTAGCCCTACCCCTTCCCTGTTGAGGTCCCCGACGCGGTCAAAGTTGAAGTTTGCCACCGAGTGCGGGGAGTACAGGGAGAACTTCTTGCCCGCCTCCGTCTCCACGAGCACGATGCTGGGGCCCTTGTTGGCGCACGAACCCTGGTAGGGGTTGCGAATGACCCAGGTCTCCAAGCTCCTCACGGATGCGGTGTAGACGCCGATGAGCTCGGATGCGGAGACGTCGTACGTGCCTCGGTTGCTGCTCACATCGAGCATGTTTTGTCCAACGTGGAGGTCATGGCCAGAGCCCATATTGGGGCCGTAGCTGCTGTTATCGAAGAAGTAGTCCGTGTTGCGCGTCGGCTTGTGCTTTGTGTTGGTGCCCACGAACAAGGCCCGGCACACCAAACAGAGCACTCATCGGACGAATACACAGAGTGGAAGCGTGTCATGAGGATGAAGTGAGGTGTATACTGGCGTGGATAGGATGACACTACTGAGCCTTAGTGGCAAGGATACACCATCGGGTACACCATGTTGCGCAGGCTCAAAGGTTCCTACCATTGCCGTTCACGATGAACACAGAGGAGGACGTCCAGTTCTGTTGATACCCCGTCTTTCCGTCCATGGAGTCGGGTAAGAAAATCGCGAGCTTCATGCCGTTGGTGAGCTCGATGAACGTGAGAGTCGCGCCGAAGGTGTTGCACCTGGCGTGCCACTCCTGCGACGTCAAGGCGTGAACGTCGCGATCGTAGCACTTGTGCACCAAGGCTGTGAGGGGGCTCCCAAAGTCCGCCGAGATCTCACCCACAATCCAATCAATCTCATCGTTGTCCACGATTTTGGATTGTTCATCGCCGCGGTACGTCGCAACCTTGGGGCCAGCGCCGGGCGCGGTGCTGACCGAGGGAGGCGCGGTGGAGTCAAAGCACTTCTCCCACATGCCCGGAACGGGCGTCACAGAATCGTGCTCGGAGCGCTCGAGACTGGGGCGGAAGCGCCGGATGGCGTTGGTCATCCGGACGAAATCCTCCTGCGACGCGATTGAGCTATTGCTCCCGCCGACGGTGACCGTGGACGTAGTCTTGAGCGCCCACACCTCCAAGTACTGCGCCTCGTGGGTACTGCGCCTGTGGGCTCCTCCAAGCAAGTAAGCGCAGCTGCTCATTTCCACGTTGCTGCCTGCGCGGGGGAAGTTATAATCCCAGTAGTCACATTTGACGGTTGTCATGTCATCCTGCACCCAGAATGGGCCAGCGTTAGTGCCATAGTCGTACCCATGCGATGGACCTTGAGTCGGTCTATCGACCACCGCGGCCCACGGCAGCTGAAAGAATCGGTTGACCCTCTTCGAATGCAAGTTGATGAGGAGGGCTTCCGGGGCGTTGACCCACGGAGTACGCGCCCCGGAGTTGTACGAGAGCGGGTTGAACGCGGCGACCTTCCTGTTGCCTGTAGTCATGACCAGTGTCACCGTGGCGCCGCGGTTGTTGCAGTTGGTGTGGAAGGTGGCGGCGTCGTGGGTGTCCGTCTCAGAGTCGTAGCACTTGACCCACATGTCGGTCATCTTCTCGCCGGTGTTGATGGCGTCCGTGATGAAGTTGAAGTCGTTGACTGTTGCGATGTTGCTGTTGCCCTCCATCACATCGAATGTGGCCGCTCTGATATATCTGCTCTTGTACCCGAGTCTCGCGGCCTGCCCGCCGACATCAATTTCGGCAACCGCCGGAGGAGGTGAAGGAGGTGAATGAGGTAAAGGACGTGACGGAGGAGGAGGAGGAGGAGGAAGAGGAGGAGGAGGAGGTCGGCGTGCAGGGGCCGTTGTGGGCAACCTCTGAAGATCGTCCGTGCTCATCGATGACAGGTACAGCTCGGCGACGCCGCCCGCCATGTCCACGACCACCGGGTCGGTGTGCGCCCACGTGAAGGTGTCTGCGGAGGCGAACGAGTCCGGCTCGTAGAAATGAACCGGCGTGTCGCCGCCACGCCCGCCCAGCAGCATGTGCTTGTTGTTCCCCATGCTTTGCAGGTAGCGGAACGTCACGGTGTGCGGCCCCTCGCCACAGGCGGGCACGTTGTCCCACAACACGTACTCCGGCCCGTGTATCGCGGGGGTGTCGGGGAAGTACGCGTACCCATCGTTGTGGTACCCCTTGGCGCATGGCATCGCGGAGGCTAGCAACTTGACCTCGTTGGGTTCCAGCGCGCGTGCGACGAACATCACGTCGTCCACAGTGGCGTCCAACAGGTCGTTGAGGTCGCCGCTGGCCGCGGCGTACCGCGCGCCGATGAGCGCCGAGGTGGTGGAGTTGGCGCCGTGCGAGGCGCCCCCCACGAAGGCGTTGCTCCACCGCAGCGGGTTGGCCCATACCGCTCCCGAGGCGGTGGCGTTCATGTCCGTCTCGTCGCGCGTGGCGTCGAGCTTGCATGTCGCGAACCCGTGGCTGGCGTCGACGTAGAAGTGCACCGCGGCCAAGCCGATGGGGCGCGAGCGGGGGTCGGATTCCATGACGAACGCCACGTTGTGCCAGCTGCCGTCCGTTAGCCGCGCGAGGGGCCCGGACCAGACGTCGCAGACCACAGTGCCATAGCCGTCCGTGACCCGCATGAAGAGCCGCGGCACGTTGGCGTCGCCGTCGCCGTCGCCGTCGTCTGAGGCCCCGTTGAGCCCCATGCCAAGCTCGATGTTCGAGAACGCCCAGTCGACGTCGGCGCCGCCGGAGTGCGTGCGCCCCATGCTGGCCTGCACGTCGGCGTGGTGGATAACGAAGAGTGCCTCGCGGCCCGCGAAAGACGTCTGCTTCTTGACCCACATGCTGACCGACCCCGGTTTAACCGTGTCGGCCGCGATCGGCAGGTTGGGCATGTGCACTGCCGTGGACATGTGGTCGTCGGGGCTGACGCGCGTGAAGTCGTACGAGTAATCGCCGCGGTGCGCCGCGTTGTTGCGCGCCGTGTAGCGGCGCAAGTTGAAATTGAAAGCAACGTTTGAAAGCGGTTCACCACATTTTGGTTTTCAGGCTGAACCCTGGCGCGCATTCAACACAGGAGTTAATAGTGTCAAGCTGCACTGCCCCACCGCCGGACCACCGGGCTTGGGCACGAACCCGACGCTGTTCGTCGGCGCAACGTCCACGGCGCCCGAGACCGCGAACGTGTCCTGGTCCACGCGGAAATTGAAAATGCGAGCGTGCTCGCCGAACGCCACGGAGGGCGTTTCTTGCTCCACGCGGCAGTCGTGGGAGCTGCAGCCGCCGTCCTCGAAGGGCAGCGTGAACACCAGGCCGTTGGTGAGGGACTCGCCCCCTAGATGGTTCGTGCGTGCGCACTTTCCGGTGTCGGCGTCGATGGAGATCTGGGGGTCCGCGGCGGTGAGCAGCGCGGCATCGGTGGACGTCTCGCGCGCGCTGAACACGTTGTTGAGGGTCGCGTCGTTCACGTCCCAATCGCCGAAGCAGCGCTCGCTAGATGAGTAAGAGGCGGCGGAGGCGGCGGAGGTCTCGTCGACGATGGCCTCTGCGTTGGGCAGCCATCAATTAGGGCCCGACGGACGTTCATGATGCATGCCACGTCATCACCCACATTTCAGACCCTCGGTTCTTTAGATGATTGGCATCCTATGACGTGGAGTACTGGAGCATTATCCGAAAGGTCCGACCAGCAGTCGCCGACCGCGCCGAGGTAGGAGCCGGGCTGGAAGCAGAACGGCTTGGAGAAGGACGTCACCGCCAGCACCTCGGCGAGCACCGAGACGGTGCACTCCAGCAGGGGCATGGCGCCCGGCGCGATGGGGAACCACGGCATGTCGCTGGCGGTGATGCGCTCGCAATTGTCCCCCGTGTTGTAGCGGCACATATTCAAACTGAAAGCAATGTTTGAAAGCGGGTCATCACAATTTAGTTTCAAACGTTGCAACCAAGCGCACTTTAGATTCGGATTTTCATACGGTCAACCTGCACCGCCCCACCGTGGCGGCGCACTTGATGTACTCGCATCCCGTGGTGTAGTGGCGCAAGCTGAACTTGAAAGCATGTGATCATATCTCAGTTTCAAGCTCTGAAACCAAAGGCGCTCTCAACCTGGGTTCCGAATCTGCCAACCTGCACCGCCCTACTGTGGGGGGCATCCACTCGATGTCAATCTGCGCATCCTCGCCAGCCTCCGCGTAACTCCTCTGCAACCCAAACACCTGTAGGTAGGGCCTGCCGGATAATGCTCGCAACGTCATAGAATGCCAATTAACTCAATGACTGAGGGTCTGAAATGTAGACGATGACGCGGCATGCATTATCCGTCAGGCCCTACTTGGAAAATGTAGTCAGCCGGCTCAAGCATCACCCGGATGACGCACCACGGGTCCGCGGCGGTGATTCTGCAGTTCGATAGGTCGCACGTGTCGTCCACGCACTTCTCCACGTCGAGGAAGGCGTTGACGACGGACACGCGGCCGCCGTCCTGCCAGAACTTCGGGTTGTTGACGCGGAACTTGAACAGGTTGGCTCCGCCCATCTTCGCCACGGAGGGGGTCAGCCCGAACACCACGGAGACGGCTTGAATGCGCGTGTACATGCCCGGGTTGGCCTGCGTATACTTGTTCTCGTCCCCGGCCTGTGTGTCGAAGCCGATGCCTTCGGTGTCGTTGACCAGGCCGGGGAAGGGCGGCATCGGCGGGCTCGGCGGGGGGCTCCGCGGTGGCGGCGGGCTCCGCGGGCGCGGGGGCGGGCTCGGAGGCGGCGGGGGAGGCGCCGGGGAGGCCGGAGGGGGCGCCGGAGGGGGAGGTAATGGAGGTGGGGGGAACGGAGGAGGAGGGGTGGGAGGGGGGGATGGGGGGGAGGGAGGTGGAGGTGGAGACTTGGGGTGGGGCGGCGGACGTGGGGGGGGAGGAGGTGGAAGCGGGGGAGGAGGGGGACTTGGGGGTTTCGGAGGAGGGGGCGGGTGCGGAGGAGGGGACGGGGGAGGGGACGGGGGAGGGGGGAAGGGCAGCGGGGGAGGAGGCCGAGGACTGGGCGGGGGCGGCGTCGGCGGCGGCGGTGGCGGCAACGGCGGCAGCGGTGACGGGGGCGGGGGGGAAGGCGTCGGAGGGGGGGACGGAGGAGGAGGCAGAGGAGGGGGGAAAGGGGGCGGGGGGCTGGGGCTGACCGGAGGGGATGGTGGAGGTGGCGGTGTCGGGAACACCGGGGGAGGCGGCGACGATGGAGGAGGAAGCGGAGGAGGCGGAGATGGGGAAGGTGCCCGCTGCGTCACGCCGTTGACCACGGGTTGCGGGGGAGGAGGAGGTGACGGGGGTGACGGAGGAGGCGTGGGGGGGACCCAGGCAAAGATGTACGCCGATCCACTGCTTTGGCCCTTATCGTCATCTCCACTCGCGCCGACCACGGCGGTGTTCCCGCTCACCGCCACGCCGCTCCCGAAGTAGTCACGCGCCGCGCCGTCGGCGGCAGCGAGCTTGGCGCGCTGCGTCCATGCCGAGGACGCGGCGCCGGCCACGTCACGGGTGAAGATATATGCCGCGCCCTTCATGTCGTCGTCTGTGAACGCGCCGGCCACGATTGTGTCTCCGCTAATCGCCACGCTGCTGCCGAGGTAAGCACGCGCCGCCCCGTCGGCGGCGCCTAGCTTGGCGCGCTGGCTCCAGGTCGACGAGGCATTGCCGGCCATGTCGCGCGTGAACACGAAGACCAAGCCGTATGGCCAGGTGGATTATGCCTGCCACGTCATTAACCACATCTTTGAGACCCTCATTTCTCGAGTAAGTTGTCATTCTACGCACGATCCGGCAAGCCCACGCCTTGCCACGTCAACAAACATACTTTAGCCCCTCGTTTCTTGACTTAATTGGCATCCTACGACGTGGCGAGCACGAGCATCATCCGCCAGTCCCTACCGAGCCGCTGTAAGATCCCTTGTCGTCATCGCCGTCGGCACCCACCACCACGGTGTCCCCGCCGATGAGGGGCGTACACTCGTCCGCTGCATGGCTCAACGTTAGGCCACATGTCGGATTCTGTTGGATATGTTGGATGGCTTGGGTGGTTTCAGTACAGGATATACGAGTGACAAACACGGCAGACAAACACGGCTCTGGTTAGAAGCTGTAAAGTGGACGAGTGGACGAAGCCCCTGCCGCTGATTGAGACGCTGGTGCCGAACATATCGTTAACCGCACCGTCGGCCGCGACGAGCTTCGCACGCTGCGTCGGGCCTGGCGGATAATGCTCGAGTACTCCACATCATGGGATGCCAATTCACTCAGGAAACGAGGGTCTCAAGCTCGGATGATGACGTGGCAAGCTCCGCATTATCCACCAGGCCCTGCCGCTGCGTCCAGCCCGAGCTTGAATCGCCGGCGACGTCGCGCGTGAACACATACGCTGCGCCCTTGGCGTCGTTCCCCCACGCCCCGGCGACGACCGTGTTGTTGCAGATTGACACGTTGCGGCCGAATTCGTCGTGCGCCGCGCCGTCGGCGGCGACCAGCTTCGCGCGTTGCGTCCAGCTCGACGATACGACACCGTCGACGACGTCGCGCGTGAACAAGTACGCCGAGCCACTCGCTTGGCCCGTGTACCCCTTGTCGTTGTCCCATGACGCCCCGATCACGGCCGTGTCGAAGCTCACCGAAACGCTCCAGCCGAACCGGTTACTCGCTGCGCCGTTGGATAGGGCCTGACGGATTATGCCTGCCACGTCATCATCGATGTGTTTAGGCCCTCGATTATTTATTCAGCCACCATCTATGACGTGGCGAGCATCAGGTACCTAGCCCGACCGTCGGAGGCGACGAGCTTCGTGCGTTGCGTCCGGAAGGTAGGGCCTGACGAATAATGCTCGCCACGTCACAGGATTCCAAAAGAAACCAGGAAACGAGGGTTGGCAAATGTGGATGACAGCGTGGCAGGCACTTCCCGTCAAGCCCTAGGCGCCAGCTATGTATGCGGCAAACATAAACTCCTTTACAATGCCGAAAACCAGCGGCACTTGGTAAGGAATGTGACCCGACCCGCGGGTCAAGACCTGGCAGGCATTGTCCATCAGGCCCCACCAGAAGGACGATGGGAGGCCGGCGATGTCGCGCGTGAAGACGTACGCGGCGCCGCGGTGCCCGTGCGCGGAGCCCGCCGCCCCGACAACCAGCACGTCGCCGCTCATCGCCACGCTGCATCCAAACAGATCCCCCGCCCTGCCGTCGCTGGCCACGAGCTTCGCGCGTTGGGCCCAGGTGTAGTGGCGCAACTTGAAAATGAAAGTAAATCTTTGAAGTTGTTCCTCGTATCTTAGCTCTAAGCGCTGTCAGCAGGCGCTTTCAACACGGGTGCGAGCGGGGATCAACCTGCACCGTCCGACCCAGGTCGACATGCCGGAGCCTTTTACTTGGACATGACGGAAAAAGACATATGCCGCTCCCTGGTTGTAGCGGCGCAAGTTAAAATGGAAAGCAAACTTGGCAGTTGATCATATCTCAGTCTCAAGCGCTGAAACCAGGCGCTTTCAACATGGT
>Ga0307489_10001873_pt1 | contig 14010 bp, 25 predicted proteins | sample SB12metaG_FD_202247 | JGI IMG/M metagenome (GOLD analysis project Ga0307489, IMG submission 202247) | Sea-ice brine microbial communities from Beaufort Sea near Barrow, Alaska, United States - SB 1.2 | ecosystem: Environmental > Aquatic > Marine > Coastal | place: USA: Alaska | collected... | reverse complement strand
GCGGATCAGGAGGAGGTCTCTTCATTAGGTTATTGAACCTTTGTGGATGGTGTTTTGAATTTGCGGCTGGAGCTCCGGCAAGTCAGAACGTAGTCCGGCAAGCACTGCGGGCCGTTGGCCGAAAGAGAGCGTTTGTGTAGGCGGAACGAAGCGCTCATTGTCTCATACGCTGTGAGACGTGAGTGACTCTAAGAAGGTTCGCCAAAACCGTGGTTCGAAATATGCTCCTTTATCTCCAACAAAAGAGATCTTGTGAGCCGAACTTGCAGACTGATCGTGCTCGGGCTCGGGCCGAGGGGCTGCGGAACAGAGCGCGTGAGACATGAGTGCCCGCACAGGTGTTCGCTACAGCCGAAGTACTGAAGTTCGAGCTCGAAGTGGTCGAGCTCGCAACGAAGAGATGGGCCGGCTCAAGACTTTCAGACTGAAGGCTGGTCGTGAGTGGGGTTGGGTGAAGAGGGTGGAGGGGGAGTAGCGGGGTCTCACCTGGGTGTGCGCGGGGACGTGTCTAGTCGCCGTGGGAGAAGCATGGCGACGATGGCGCGATGATGACGACGCCGGCCGGGCCGCGCGGGAAGAGTCGAACCTCCAGCTCGCCGCCTCGAGGGCGCCGAACCGTCCAACCGCGCGTGCAGTTGTACTGGGGTTAAGTTTGATCAAAGTCAAGCCTCGTCCAAGAGTTCGCCAAAAGACGGCCATGCGTGGCGGAGGGCGCGCGGTGTCCCGCACGGAAGAACAGAATGCCATCGTATCTTCGGAAAGAACGAAAAGACGTGCGTGCCGGGTGAGGCGGCGCGCGAGGAAGTGAAGATAAGTGAAGATAAGCGAAGGGTTTGGCTTCTGAAAACCGCCGCCATCGCTTGAGCCGCCGCCGCGCCGGGTCCAACCGGCCTAAAATCTTGGTCGGCGCGCGCCACGAGCCGCTGCGCTGGGGAGAATCTTTGCGAGAGGCGGCGGCTTCTGTGTCGGAGTCCACACAACCCACGCGCGCTCCTTGTGACGCTACCAACGCCCGCTCACACGGAGCACCGCCACCTCATACCCCCTTCACAGCGGCTTCCACCACCTGCCAGAGAGCGGTAACGACTCGAGGCCGTTCCGTGGGTACGCGGATCTAATTCCTCTGGCAGCCGCCGCCACCGCCGCCGCCGACTTGCGCCTCAGGCATCCATACACCGCGCGCGCGGAACACACTCGCGGCGCTAACGCTCCGCCACTCGCGAGGAGGACATCATGGCGGGGGAGGAGGAAATGGACACGGGGCTGGGCGAGGGCCGCCTGCGCATCAGCAGCGCGCTGGAGGCCACCGGCGCGTTTGCGGGGCCCTTGGACATTGACGTGGGGAACCTGACCGCCAACGACCCCTCCCCCATCGACCCCGCGGCGTTCGGCAAGGGCGAGCAGGCGGGGCCGCGCACGGCGTCTGACTGTCTGCTCATAGGGCACCTGTGTGCCCGCACACACTCGCCCTTGCCGCATCCTCCTCCCTGGCTCGGCCACTCGTTTCTGTCACAGCTCGACCTGACTGTCGGATCGCTCCCAAATACAATGATGCTTACACGGCGTCCCTTTCTTCACCTCCTCCTCCTCTCCTCCCTCCTCGTCCTCGTCCTCGTCCTCGTCCTCTCTCCTCCTCCTTCTGATCCTCATCCTCCTCCTATCCTCCAGCATCCCCCTCCCCCGCTGCCCCCTCCTCCTCCTCTCCTTCCTCCTATTCCTCCTCCCACCTCCTCCTCCTCCTCCCTCTCCTCCCTCGTCATCCCAACATCAGCCGTGTATTCCCTGTAACCACTGGCGCCGGCGCTGGCACCACTGGTGAGCCGCCGGTGTGTTACGTGAGAGGATGAAGATCCAAGTTTCCTGTGGTATTTGAAATAGCGTCTCGCACGCGAGTGACGGGGTGCTTTGAAACCAACGAAACTACTGACTCTCTTGCCAGCTGTGCTTTGCGTTTGCCCCGCCGCCGCCGCTTTGACTGCCCCCGTCTGACGCCGAATGATTAACGATACCTTTGTGGGATCTCCGAGCGACTGCAAAGTTCCTGAGGAGAACAACGGAGCGCCGTCCACACGGCGCAATCTTATGACGGTTATCAGACTCAGACAGGCACTGCACTGCAACCCCATCTTCCTCCTCCTCCCTCTCCTCCTCCTCCTCTCCCACCTCCTCCTCCTCCCTCTCTCCTCCACCTCCCACCTGTCGGACCTCCCTCTCCTCCTCCTCGCCCCCTCGTGGTGCCCGCCCCCGCCCAACGCCGAATGATTAACGATACTTTTGTGGGATCTCCGAGCGACTGCAAAGTTCCTGAGGAGAGCTATGGAGCGCCGTCCACACGGCGCAATCTTATGACGGTTCTCACACAGAACCTGGCAGACAGGATAATCACTGCAACCCCCTCCCCCTCCATCATCGCCTCCTCCTCCTCCTCCTCCTCCTTCTCCTCCTCTCCCACTTCCTCCTGCCTCTCTCCACCGCCTCCACCTCTCCCACCGCCATCTCCTGCTCCTCCCCCCTTCGTCACCAAACACGTGATACACGTACTTGTACTTTGAAGACACTGCAAGTTGAGCGCAAGGGCACGTGATGATCAGGCTCTGCCTTCAGGCGTCACAAGCGTCGCTGGAGCGTGGCCGCGATGTGCTACAGCGCCTTGTCGGCGAGCTGTTCTCGCTGCCCTCCGAGTCTGACGTCAACGGCCGATATGTGCAACTGCCCAAGGTGGGGACAGCTAACTCATGCACAAGGCGACCCCCTGCACAATCCTTTTAGACCCCCTTTAGACCCCCTGTAGACCCCATGTAGAACCCCTTTAGACCCCCGCTATGGGTCTTCCAGGTCACCGTTTACACTGAGTTTCAGTCCTTTACATGCAACTGTCTGAGGTCGGGTCCGCCTCTGCAGACACAAGGTGTAAATAGTTTGGTTGCCAACATACACGTAGTTGGGTGTAAACCTCTGAAACAACCTCTTACGGACGAGCGGCGCTGCGAGTGATGATAACGCATGATGTGACTTTTCAATGAGCATATCGGTAGAGATACCGCATGATAGATGACGAATCTGACGCACGCCAGGAATTACCCTGAACCCTAAACCATAAACTCTTAACCATGGGAGTTAACCACCTCGTGTTGCACAGTGAGGCTAAGGTATGCTAGCCGATATTTTGAATACACGTTGACACACAATGCACCGGATCACGATTACTCTCACCTGATCAGCAAATGCATGGGCGGCTGCATCCCTAACTGCCGGGTACCACACCATTCCCACGCACAAAGCCGCTGCCGCCTCAAGTGAAGCCGATGACGAAGTGGGAGAAGTTCGCCAAGGAGAAGGGCATCAAAAAGGTGGGGCCCGACATACCCAGCCCTTCCCAGGCCTCCCTTCCAAGCCCCTGCCCTCCCTCAAAGCTCCCCAAGCCCTTCAAATACCAGGCATACAATCACACATTTTGCTTGGGTACCAACACCCGTTTAGTTAACAGTCTTTGGGAGGTGTGCGAACACGCTTGCTTGGGTACCCGCAATTATTTGGCTAAACGCTCTTCTCCTAGACTCCCACGTATGAACGGCGCTACGAGTGATGAAAGAACATGTTGTGAAACCCCCTCACGGGGGCTTACAGTGATCGTTTCGGTAGAGACACCGCATGATAGATGACGAATCTGATGCACGCCAGCCAGGAGAATACACGTTACCCCTATGAATAATGCGTTATCGCCTAAAGCTCTCTTGTGAACCTGCCCCAATCTCTGATGATGAAGGTCAAACTTTCGTTCGACCTAGGTCCGTGACAATGCGGATTCAATCACCTTGGAGAACTGAAGAGATTGGGCAGTACGCTTTTCCGAACCCCGTTCTGTGTTGGTTGGTTCGGGTTGCGGTGGTATAATAATCTCAACTGTTTCATTGTCCCGGGCCCTGTTTCGCAGCGGAAGCGCAGCAAGATGGTGTTCGACGAGCAGACCGACGAGTGGAAGCGGCGATTCGGATTCGACCGCGCGGGCGACTCGAACAAAGTAGGGAGGGGCACATGTTTCATATACCCCCACTACCCCCACTATGGATCGACGCTGCGAGTGATGATAGAACATGTTGTGAAACCCCCTCACGGGGGCTTACAGTGAACATATTGGTAGAGATACCGCATGATAGATGACGAATCTGACGCGCTCCAGATGGGAGGCAGCTATACACGTCTCGAGCCTGTATCACAAGTCACTGAATTACCTGCTAAACAGGCTCAGTCAACACGTTGTGACCCTTGCACCAGATTGTCATCATGCCCGCCAAGATGTCCGACAAACCAGGGTAAGGCCCGCTACTATTGTTCTGGCTTGGCCATTCGTTCCCTGGCTTACTACTTGCTCATAGTGTACCGGCGTACCCGTACACACTCACCACACACGGGTCGCATCATCCTCCCTGGCATGACCGCTCGTTCCCTGACTGCTGCCCAATTTCTTATGATGAAGCTTAAACTTTCGTTCTACCTAGGTCCGTGACAATGCGGATCTATTACCTTGGAGAACTGAGGAGACTGGGCCCTGTGCTTTGCGTTCACCTGCCAGGCGTATCCAGGCAGTCAGAGAACCCCTGCGTTGTGTTTGCCCGGAGATGCATAAAACCCTATCTTGATGGACACCGTTTCATGGGCTCACAGAGTCTCAGTACCCCCGACGCTGCACCGTGTTTTGCCACTGAAGTGTGGCACGGAAGGTTGATTACCAAGCAAGAAGAACACACGTTGACCGCCTTTGAGCCGCGCCGGTGCGAACGGCTCTGCGCAGTTGATGCCTTCGTGAGAGCTTTGTTATGAGAGCTGATGGGCAAACACAAACACACACACACAGAGATACCCAACCCTCCTGATTCCTTCCGGCGTGATGAAGGTGAACTGACCAGATTGATTTGGATGATACCGGGCCTTTCCAAAAGGGAGACGGAGGATCCGTTTACGAAGGCGGACCGGGAGAAGCAGGAGCGTGTGGAGAAGAACGACGGGCGCCAGCAGAAGAACCTTCAGAAGGTGGGGACTGATGGATAGTGCTCGCCGCGTCATCATACGCATTTGACCCCTCCTGTGTGAATTAGTGCTCGCCACGTCATCATACCCATTCGAAGTCTTGTGTCTGGATTTAATCGGCATCCTCTGACATGGCGAGCACTATCCATGAGTCCCTAGCAGAAGGCGGTGGCCACGCATGGCGCCAAGGTGCTGCCACCTACTCTGCAGCTCAGCGCCACGCCAAAGAAGGTGGGGACTTGACCTGTCTGCTATCATCCTAAACACCGCTAACACCCTACACTCTCCTAGCACCTGCTTGATATCACCCGCCTCATACCTGATACCTGTTCAGCTGGCCCGCCTGTTTTCACCCGCCTGCCACATCCGCCTGATACCTGCCCGGCCTGCTATCAAATATGCCTGGCCTGCTATCAATACAGCGCAGCTTGGTATCAAGTCCAGCCCGGCCCAGTATCACCCCCCGCCCGGCCAGCCTATGATTTTGTGAAACTGTCCCAACCTCTCATGATGAAGGTTAAACTTTCGTTCTACCTAGGTCCGCTTTATTGCGCTACAATGCGGATTCATTCACCTTGGAGAACTGAAGAGATTGGGTCTCACGCTTCGTTTTTCCACCCAAACCCAAACCCATCACGATGCCACCATGACTACCTGTACCATTCCTCTTATGATGAAGGTTTAAACTTTCGTTCTACCTAGGTCCGTGACAATGCGGATCTGTTACCTTGCAGAACTGAGGAGAATGGCATTGTGTTTTGCTGATGATCCCGCCGCCTTTTTAGTTGTAGTTTCGGTCTCCGGCGGGGGATTCTCTCGACATTCGAACGCGCGTTGATGATTCAATCATTACAATCTGTCAATCCCCTGAGATTACACAATGATGATGTAATTAACACTGAGCGGTTCGAACAATGAGAGTTGATGAGTTTATAGTATTTGATGTTTCCAGTGAAATACCCACATTGACGAAGCTTGGATTATGTGTACCGGGTACACTACGCACCACACCCACACTGCCCTGGCTCGGAATCATGTACCAGGTAAACTATACTGCCCACACAAACGTGGATTGGGAACTGATGTACCAGGTACACTTTGCACCCCACACTGACGTTGATTGGATGAATGTACCAGTTACACCACGCACCACACTCACACTGACTTGGATTGGCATTCATTGTATCGGGTACCCTTCAATGAGGGGGCGAAGGCGCTGCAGCTAGGGAAGATGAAGAAGGACCAGGTGAAGGACCTGCAGCAGCACGTGGCCCGGTCTACCGCCTCCATCGGGAAATTCAACGCTCCCATCCCAGGTAGGGCTTCATCTCAACCTGAATTCTTGCTGCCAGAATGCTCGTGCACACTCGCTGCAGCCTCCTCTGCCCTGGTCCGACCTGGTCACTTCTCCCCCATTTCGTTCAACGTGAATGCAGCAACACTTGAGGGAGTTTCGCCTCTTGCTTTTGTTTGTTCATCGCTTCTACTTTTGCCCCCCGCTGCTCTTTGCTTTTGCTTCGCTTCTGCGTGTGCTCTGCTCACGATGAAAAGAAAAAAACCAAGTTTATGCGTGCAGTCAGATACCGATTGCGCAACCCCGCGGCTTCTGCTATGATTCAACCAACTTATAAATCATACTACCCTCCTTGGCGAACGCCGAGGCTTCATGGTGAATTCTTGTTCGCAAAACTTTGTATGAGCAGTCGCCGCTTATCGCGCTCGTTCTTTCGTGAAACTGTCCCAGCCTCTTATGATGAAGGTTTAAACTTTCGTTCTACCTAGGTCCGTGACAATGCGGATCACACACCTTGGAGAACTGAGGAGATTTGGCATTTCGATTTTTGCGCTTTTGCCCTCGAGCCCATCTCTTCTCTCTCCTCTTTCGCCGATGATGAAACGATATTTTGCCGAACTAAAGAAAGCAATTTCGATGTTGATACAACTATATTCCTTATCTACATTCACTGAGTGGCGATCATATAAATAGAGAGAGAGTTCCCCAAATCAGAGTGTCAGTGCGATGACAAAACAGACGTGCATGATACCCACACTCGACGGGATTAAACTCACTTATCAAACGGTTTCATCATACTTCCGTAAACGTGTATGTTTTTGCTGTATCAGTGCGCTACATGCAACGACCCTATTTGCTGGCGACGAGAAGCTGAAGTCGCGCGGCAAGCGGCGGCAGTTCGACAGCGTGACGGACATGCACAAGGAGAAGACCAACGCGCTGGGCTTCATCGACAAGCTCATGCGCCGCGAGAAGGACTTCACGGCAGGGGCTCACACTCGTCCTCTTTCGAGCTCAACCTGAGCTGTTCTGTTCCACTGAGACTGACCTTTGCATCCAATGTATCCCACGCAAAGTGCTTACGTCAAGCCGAAAGGCTGACGAGTGTAGCCCCTGTTCACTCGTCCACTTCTTAGACCAACCTGCGCCGCTTTGGCCACTGGGACCGCCAAACTAACACACACAAAGCACTCACGTCAATAGAAAAGTGGATGAGTGTAAGACCCTGCCTCATGGTGGACGTCAACGTGGCGGCGCGCAAGACGCAGAGGGCTATGGAGGCCAGCAACCGCACGGAAAAGAAGGTTGGGCCTGGCAGATATTGCTTACCACGTAACAAGATGCCATTCATGTTTGTTCAAACGTTCGTCGAGCCCCAAAGCACTTCACACGGTGAGCGTTAACCACCCTCCTCCGACACTTCAACCGTCAGACCCTAAATCCGTAAGGGTCTAAGGCCATTTGACCCAAGAATATTTTTATCATTTGGGCGTCGATGACGTGGCGAGCAATGTCTTCCAGGCCCGACAAGAAGGCGAAGCTGGCGGAGAAGGACGACGGCAAGGGCGGCATGTCCAAGGGGGGCGGCAAGAAGGGCACGGCGGGCGGGTTGAAGACCAAGGTAAGGCCGCCGTGCAGGTCGACCTCGGGTTGACCGTGTTTGATTTCATGTCCTTCTCCTCCTGTCCTTCTCTCCTGCTCTCCTCCTCTCCGCCTCTCCTTCTCTCCGCCTCTCCTCTCCTCCTCTCCTATCCTCTCCTCCTCCTCTTTCCCCATGTCTGTTCTTTCTCTTTCGCCGATGATGAAACGATATTTTGCCGAACTAAAGAAAGCAATTTCGATGTTGATACAACTTTAATCCTTATCTACATTCACTGAGTGGCGATTATTCATAGAGAGAAAATTCACCTTTCAAAACGTGCACCAACCTCCGCGGGTATGTATGAGCATTCACACTCCAGGTAAGTCGTGCTCCGATCTCGCTTGATGGCTTGTTCTCAATGACCCTTCTGGCAGGGTGGCGTGGTGAAGAAGCCATCCAAGGGGCTGGTGCCCAAGGGCGGCCGCAAGGTCGGCAACAAGTCCAAGTGATTGACGCGAAAGACATCGCTGTAACACACGTTTTGTTAGATACCGTAGACACGCTATTAGACTTGCCTTGTAATCATTCAATGTTAAGATTCCATAACCTAGCTGACCGCGGCAAGCGCATGATAATCGCGCGGCACGCGGAGCACATCAGGTGGTACTCGGCGCCACTCCGCCATCATCTCGACTCGCAACCAAACGGTGACCGTAACGGTCCAGCACAGGGGCCAGACCGAAGCCCGGTGCCTCCTGCACACATGACACGTGGAACCGTTTCCCCTGTCACGGGGGCGAGGGCGAACGCCTGGTGCCTGCTCCACAAGCACGTAGACAAGCACGTAAAAGCGCCTCTCTCACACGGGGGGCAGGCTGGCTTCGGAAGCCTCGATCCTAGCGCGTTTTTCTCTGTCGTCCGCATCAATCCCGAATAACAGGTCCAACTGGCTCCAAATCCTCTTCTTCTCCACAAGCACCCGCACCGCCTCCGTCACCGTCTCCGTGGAGCCGCCGAATAGGGCCTGGCGAATGGTGCACGCCACATCATCCAATGCACTTTGAATCCGCGGTGACAGGGACAAGCGGCACCCTATGACGTGGCCAGCAACATTCGCCAGGGGCTGGCGAATCGTGCTCGCCACGTCATCCAATGCACTTTGCATCCTCTTTGCTTTGGATGAGCGGCACCCTATGATGTGGTGAGCAGTATCTGCCAGGCGTGTGCCCGCTACGTAATCAAACGTAAGCTGTACCCTCGTCTATCCAGTTACACAGCACCCTAAGATGTGGTGAAAAACATCCGCCAGACCCTGCCACAGAAGGAGAAGCGCACAAAGCTGAGCCCCCGCTCCCGGTCGAAATCAACCCCCGGCACTATGGCCACCCCCGTGGTCTCCAGTATGCGCTTGCACAACCCCACGCTGTCGTCCGTGATCAGGGCCGCATCCGAAAATCCAAACAGATTTTGACAAATCATAGGCGTGGATGTGATACGGGAACAATGAGCAGACTCAAGTGCCAGAGGCTTACGCTCGTCCAATTCGCAGCGCAATCTGAGCTGTTTGTGACACTGAAATAACACAACATACCCACAGATGATGCTCACGTCAAGCCGAAAAGTGGACGAGTGGGAGCGCATGGTGAGTGGCCTACCGGTGAGGTGCGATACGTCGGCCCAGATGTAGTACGCTCCCCCCGCGCTGCTCAACTTTGTGAACCCCGCCGCCGGCAGACCTTCCAATAGAATTGCGCGGTTCACCCGATACCGCTCCGTGTGTTTGACCGCCTCCCAGGGTCAGACATATACCAGCATGCTCCCCACTTCAAAGAATGCAATATCTAAGTCGTCACCCGGACTGACGTTAGGGACTGTCAGCTTGAAACAGCGGAGGGTGGGTATTGCTCACAATGTAAAGCACCATGGGGCTCGATGAACGTTAGTAAAACAAAATCGACGAACGATGGGTCATGTGTGCAGGATGACCTGGCGAGCGACATGTTGTCAATATACGCCCTGCCAGCTCCTCGTCGCAGTCAAATGCCGCCGCCGCGGAGTGTTGGGAAATTGTAGGAGCGTTGATGAACAGGTTCTGCTGCAGCGCGCGCATGGCGGCTCGCAGCGCGGGGGGCACGATGCACCAGCCGATGCGCCACCCCGTCATGCAGTGGTACTTGCTGAACGAGTTGATCACCAGCTCGCTCTCCCCCGCCCCGGGTGCCTCCGGGTTGGGCCGGGCATTATCTACGTCAGTGTCAGTCAAGTCACCTCACGCGAGCGCCCAGCATCATCCACGTCAGAATGGTGGAGTCACTCATCGCAACACCACTCACAACAGGCATGGTGTCATCCGCATCGACATAGCCAAGTCAAGCAGCACGATACCTCTCAAGACAGTCACTTTACAATATAGCGCTATTGAGGCTGACCGGGTGAAGGTGTACCGGTACTCTATGCATCAACATGCGAAGCCGGTCCTCGCCCGCAGCACTGTGAACGAAGTGTACTGGTACTCCATGTGCAATTTCCCGGGCCCTACCTCCAGCGCGGTGGACGCCCGCTCGTCGCCGTACTCAATCTGGTGGTAGATCTCATCGGACACGAACCACACTGACCGCGCCTTACACCAGGCAGCATGGTCTTTGAGAACAATCACTCGAGCTGATATTCGAGCGTGACTTACCTTCGGAGTGAATGGTCCTACATACGCACGGAGGAGGAGGAGGAGATTCAACATATGGCGAGTGCATGATCTCAATGCCCCCCCTGCCAGGCGTGCAGAGCGAACAGCTCGCTGGTTTTCAGCACGGTGCCGGTAGGGTTGCTGGGTGACGCCACGATGAGACCCTTGAGCGGGCGTGGGTCAGCGGCCTGCGCAGCGTCCAACAGCTCCGTGGTTGGCTGGAAGTTGGTTGAAGCGTCCACTGGAATGGAGACGACATCGACGCCCACCGCCGCGAGGCAGGGCCTTGAGTGAGTCCCTAGACTGTTTGCTTATGTGTATCGACGCGGCGAGTGTATGCGGGTAACACTCGTACAAATACACTGGGAACGAGTGGCCAGGCCCCGCCTCGAGGATGTTGCGGTAGCACGGGTAGCCGGGCGTGGCGATTGCCACGCGGTCGCCAGGCCCGAACGCGGCGAGGAACCCCTGGAGGGAGGGTCATCGAGGACAAGTACCCGAGCCGAGGTTGAAGCCTGACTTGCCTTCCGCGTGGATGCTCATACGGACACGCGAATGAGGAGGATGAGATTCAAGGTATGTCGAGTGCCCATTCTCACTATCTGCCCTGCCAGCACAAACGCGGCACTGCTTCCGGTGGTGACCATGACGGCGTCCTCGTCCACGGTAACGCCGTACCGGTCCTTATAGAATTGTGCGATGCGGCCCCGCAGCGCGTCGGTACCGTCCGCCACGGTGTACCCAAGCGTGGTCTCCCCCCGCCCGCACGCGTCCAGGCTGGCGTGGGCGGCGTCCAACACCGCCTTGGGAGCGCCCACAGATGGCTGGCCGACCTCCATGCGCAAGGGCCCGATGGTGGGGTGGTTTGGTGAACGGTTGAATGGTGAAAGGTGGGAGGTGGATAGTATCCTCCGGTTGTTGGTGTTTCATGGTGGATGGTGGATAGCAGCTGGTGTATGGAGGCGGGTGGACGCCTGCCACGGCATCCAGCGCACTGTGAAACCTCGTTTCTCGAGTACAATGGCACACTGTGACGTGGTGAGCTACGCGATATTCGGCACCCTGCGGCATCCTCTATGACGTGGCGAGCAAGACGATACGAGAATCGGCTCCTACCAAGTGAAGCACCTTGCCGCCCGCGCGCTCCCGTTGGTGCGCCGCCTTCATGACCTCCATGACTCGGAACGCAGGCACCTGTGATGAGCGGGGGTAATGTAAGCGGTGGCGCCCGGGCGGCAACGTGCTACACATGGCAGGCGTGCCGCGGATATCGTGTGGCTCGCCACGTTATGAGCTGCCGTTCAACTCAAGAAACAAGCAAGACATAAGAACGAAGGTTCACGCGGGTACCTGCGAGGCGCGGAGGCTAGCGTGTAAGCCATCCTGGCCTGCCATGGTGCAGGATTGGGTCGCTGAGCTCACGGTGCGGTGCTTGCGCGCGCGTGTAGGCGCTGCAGAGGAGTAATGTCCAGCGACGCAGCGGGTTTAGGGTTTCCTGTATGAGTTTTAGGGCCTAGGGTTCCAGGGTCACACGAAGCAGCGACCAGCGTCGCCTATGTGCGACACTCCACGCGCCACAGCGAAGGGACCGCCCGCGTACACAGCAACACGCCCATCATCGCACCAACCCCGTTGATACCCGCCATGTCCGCCGCCTCGGCCGCCACCTCAGCCCCCGCCCTTGCGTCCCGAGCTGCCATCCGAAGAACCCGGGTGCCCACCGGAGGCTTCAAAAGCAACAATGACAAGACGGGTGCCGTGCGTGCGTATCCTTTGCGCCGTTGCCACCGCTCCGCGCGTCACCCCAGCACAGTCGTCGCGGGGCTGCACAACACCAGCTTCGACGCGCGCCGCGCCACTGTAGGACACGGATACGTCGTAGGTTGCAACTCAACTGCAGAAACGATGGGAGATGTCTGTCAGAATATTGGTATATTGCTCGCCTCGTCACAGGACGCAAGACACGAGGGTTCAAAGTACGTGTCGGCGACGTCACGAGCTGTGTCTGCCTGGCCCTACGCTGCGGATGATCCCGACCGCCCACCGGCGCCTTACTACCCCAACGACCTCGGCGTCCACGCCCTGGTGTGGGCAGGCGGATGGTAAGGGGTGCGAATGTCGTTGTTTTGTAATTTCTTTCTCAGACTGTCGGACGAGGATCGCGCAACTTGAAGCGAACCAAACCCATCGCCACGGGCTGGTGAAAGTACCACCGTCGGCACGCGCTCCCACATCACCGGCTTTAATCACCCCGTATTCTACTCATGCGCTCCCCTCTTCGGCTCAAGCGCTTGCTTCCACCACTGCTGTTGACGAAAACTACACCTGGAAAGCTGGTTTCCGCCCTGCACATTTTCTCAAAAAAATCATCTGTTATTGTGTTGCCGCTGTGCTGGAGGACGGCCTGCAGATGTTGCCCGCCACATCATCCAATGCATTTTGAACGGTGATGTGTTGATAAAAACGGCATCCTTTGACGTGGCGGGCAATGTCTACCAGGCCCTGGGCTTGGGAGCGAGGCGGAGTGCCGCATGGCGGTGGAGGGCACCGCCAAGTTGGGGTACCAGATCATTGAAATCCCGCTTCTGGACCCTGCCTCAGTGGACGCCGCGATGACCAAGCGCATCCTCGCTGAGTTCGGCCTCAAAGTAGGGCATGGCTGACATTTCTCGCCACCTCATTTCTCGCCACGTCATGGGGTGTCATTTGAATCAATGAAGGAGGGCTCGAAGTGCTTTGTATGACGTGACGAGCAATATCTTGCTCGCCACGTCATTTCTCGCCACGTCATTGGGTGCCAGTTAAATTAATAAATGACGGCTTGAAGTGCTGTGTATGACGTGACGAGCATTATCTGCCAGGCCCAACCTCAAGGCCGCGACGGGTTGTGTCCTCACCTTTGACAAGGACGTGTCGTCCGCGGACAACGAGTGTGCGGCGCGGGGAGAGGCGCTGTTGAATGACGCACTCGCCGCAAGCGTTGGCATGGGTATGGCCCGGTGCGAGTCGTGTTGGTTCATGCGTGAATTCAAAGCTAGCCAGGTACATGTTTATCGTCCTCGCAGGTGCTAATATTCAGCAAACAGTTTGGTTGACTGTCTGGATGAAAGTGGGGATGAAAGTGCCAATAGGTCATAATATTGAGCGATCAGTTTGGATGATGGCCAGAATGCTACCGGCGGCCATTGGCAGGCCCTGCATCATCCAGACTTATTGGCGCCTTGTTTCGCCGGTTTGCTGGGCTGTAGCCAAAGGCAGTGAGTACATGGGTGGCGTTTTATACTCGGCATTGGGGAAATACGACGCGCCGCCGACAAAGGAGGGGCGGGCGAACTCCGTGGCGGCGCTGAAGCGCGTGGCGCGTAGGGCAGCTGACGATGGCGTCACGCTAGGTGGGTGCCCACATTCGTGTCGCATGCGTGT
>Ga0307489_10001872_pt1 | contig 14022 bp, 16 predicted proteins | sample SB12metaG_FD_202247 | JGI IMG/M metagenome (GOLD analysis project Ga0307489, IMG submission 202247) | Sea-ice brine microbial communities from Beaufort Sea near Barrow, Alaska, United States - SB 1.2 | ecosystem: Environmental > Aquatic > Marine > Coastal | place: USA: Alaska | collected... | reverse complement strand
TTGGGTCCAGGTCTTAGGATTTTTTTTTCCACGAAACGACCCCCTTAATATCCCCCTGGTACGCGCCTAAAATCAAAACATACCCCTCTTCAATGGTAAATTCTGAGGTCACTTTACCGGCCCTTGCTCAGACCTACCCAAGGTGCCGGTGCTGGTAAGTCCAGCAGAATGGATTCCAAACATCAGGCGGGTGGTGTTATACTCGATAAACAGCGGTTGGCAACCGTGTTGGGGTAGGTTTAGGGCGAGTTCTGGCAGGCCCAACCGAAGGAGCGCGTGAGCGTGATCTCGCAGTCGCCGTCCGTCTCGATCAGCTCGAACGGCTCGGGCGGGCCGCCAGCAAGGGTTCGACGCGTAGCGTACCGGATGGGGTTGGTTGCAGAGTGACAAGATATCCCATATCGATACAGTCATCTTCAATATACTGTCATCTAAAGGTCATCGTCCATATCGATATTGTCACCCTAAGGTCAAATTCCATATCGATACTGTCATCTTGTCGTCTTGTGTACAGGATGACAAGATCATATCTTGTCACTCTGGTTGGTTGATGCTCACGCAAACAAACAACGCATAGTGTACAGGATGGAAGTGTTCGATCCTCATCATGTGAGCGCCTTGGGGCTCGACGAACGTCATTAAAAGGAAAGGGGACTTGCGCGTCAGGCCCAGGGCTTCCACTCCTCCGTTTTCTGCACACCCTGAGCCGTTTGTGTCACTGAAACCATCCCAGCGTATCTCACAGAAAGTGCTCACGTCAAGCCGGAAAGTGATGGAGGAGAGTAAGCGGCTGGTCCCACACGGTCCGACCCCCTGTTGTAAAGAAACTGAGGGGTAGATCACGTGAAACTTATGTGGTCCAATTTTATGGGTTGAATAACTCAATAGGGCCCTGAAAATGGTCGGTTGGCTCGGCCGGCGAGTCCCGGGACTCGCACACTGAAACCCCAAGTTTCTTAAAGTAGAGGGGTTCGGGACGAGTAGTGAAGGCCCCGCCCTTGGCGATGATGTCGGAGGGCTTGTAGGTCGACTGCTCGTGCTCCAGCTCCCGGGTGTACGGCCTCGACCTGCATCGCTCGCCTCGTCACTCAACGCAACTTGAACCTCGTTTCTGAAGTTATTTGACATCATATGATGTGGCTATGGCGAGCGCACCCTTAAACTCTTTACAGACTTTAGGGTCCGTCCGCTTGACATCGCGGAGAGGGTTGGTTCATGCTCACCATGTGAAGTGCTTTGGGTGAGATGAACATTGGTAAAATATGACGTGGCGAGCACGAGCAATATCTGTCGGGTCAAAACGAAATTAACCGGGATTATTAACTATAATTAACTATCTCATGCACCCCGCCTCAGTGAGCACTTGGGAGAGGCCCTTCTCCTCCGATGCGTCGGCGGAGGTGGCGGTGGTGGTGAAGAACCCGGCGGACCCGCGGAACCCCGCCGGGAGGGTCGCTGAAAACATGCACTCGAATCGGGGTCGGAAGCGCCCGCCTGACGCACCCTCGGTGTGAGCATGAGCACTCGAAGCGAGATCGGAGCAAGATATTATCCAGAGCGTAAAGCTTGGCACGAGCAAAAAACGAGGGTCGTTCAGATGCGGTTCGGGGTGGAGGACGTGGCGTGGCGAGCAGTATCCGCTCGGCCCTACCGGCGACGGCGCCGCGGGCGTGCAGCGCCCGGGCGGTAGGGCCTGGCAGATGCTGCCCGCCACCTCATCAACACGCACTTTGAACCCTCGTTCCTCGGCCGCTCCCTGGCAAATGGTACCAGGCGAGTAACTTCACCTGCATGACGTGTCGAGTAATATCTGTGGCCTGGCATCTTGTCTGTTACTGTCCCCTGTTATTGAGCCCTGTTACGGTGCCAATGTGTACGAGTGTGCCAGGCCCTACCGCGTGGCGGTGGCGGTGGCGGTGGTGGGGGTGGGGGTGGGGCTCGCCATCGCGGGCGCGCGGGCGTGCACGGAGTGGCCGCACCCGCACCCGCACCCGATGGGAGCACCCGCACCAGCGCTAGAGGAGCTCAGGGCGCGGGTCGCGGTGGCCGTGGCCGCCGCGTTGGAGCGGCGGAGCGCGGAGCGCAGGACTGTGGCGGCGAACGACATGATGGGGCGAGGCGTGGACGAAGCCCAACGTGTGGTGGTGTCGGGAAGTGGCGGGCCTCAGGACGCGACGGTGTTGAATCGGTGCCTCTGCCAGCAGAATCTCAGATCAGGATTTTATCCGCGCGCGTGGCGACTCGACTCGATGGTTTTAGGGTTTCGCGGGATCGCTGGTTTAGGGTTTCCCGGGATTCGCGCAGCTGCGGTCAACTCGACGATCGTTTCGAAGTGCGATGCATTCTCCAAGGTCCAAGCACGCAACCCCACTCGCGATTTCTGGTGGTCGACGGCACTCGACGCCGTTCGGAACGTATCGGGAGTGAGGAGCGAACCGCCCACTCTCCAGCGTGCTGACGCACTGAAGCGAAAGCTCCAACCCTAATAAAAACCCGGCACCCATGGGCGGAGGAGGAGGAGGACACGGAGGCAGGGGCTCACACTCGGCCACTTCTCAGCTCAACTTGAGCGCTTTGTATGGGATAGGGGGTGCGCGTAGGGATTGTGTAGCCCGTGTCAGGGGGGTTGGAAGGGGTGTTTAGGGTGGGTAGGGTGTTTTTGTGTGTCGGACACGGCTCAAGTTGAGCTGAAAAGTGGACCAGTGTAAGCCCCTGCACGGCGGGCTGAACATCCTGCCGCAGAAGAGCTGGAACGTGTACGGCCCCAAGCAGCGCCAGAAGGTGCAACACGACGAGGAGAAGGCCGAGGCACGGGCGACGGGGGCGTTGTCAATAAGCACGCGTCCGACGGCGAACCTCCTCCTCCTCCTCCTCCTCCTCCTCCTCCTCCTCCTCCTCCTCCTCCTCCTCCTCCTCCTCCTCCTCCGCGCTGGAAGCATTCGCACGCAAAGGTGAGTCGTGCGTGCTCGATCTCGGTTCGAGTGCTTGTTCCAATGGCCCTTCTGTAAGGCGGAGGAGCAAGCAGCGCTCGATGCTCGCCTTCAAGGTGCGGCGTGGCTGTTGTTGCTCACCACGTCATCAAACGTACGTCGGACCCTCGTTTGTTCAGTTAAACGGCACCACGTCATAGACAAGCATTTTGAACGCTCATTTCTTGAGTTGAACGGCACCCTATGACGTGGCGAGCGATATCCGCCAGGCCCATTGGCAGCCACGTCATCGACACGCATTTTGAACCCTCGTTTCGTTTCTTCAGTTTAACGGCATCCTATGACGCGACGTGCGATATCTGCCAGGCTGTAATTCACGGTCTGAGCGAGGGGAATGTGGGGCAGCTGCGGGAGCGCGCGTCCAAGCGCCGCCGCGATGACGGCAGGGGCGCGCACTCCTCCGCTTCTCACTTCAACCTGAGCTTTTTTTCTCACTGAAAACCCATGAAACCTCAGAACGTACACACAAAGAGTGCTCACGTCAAGCCGAAGCCTGGACGAGGCCTGGCCGGCTTTTCAGCTCAACCTAAGCCGGTTTAGTCTCCGATAACACCCAACTCATCCCACAAAAAGTGCTCACATCATGCCGAAAAGTGGACGGGCATAAGACCCTGGGCGGCGGCCTGGAAGAAGCCCCGCCGACGGAGCACATCAACTTCTTCGCCGCCGAGGTTGGGCAATGCGAGCTGAAACCAAACCCTAAATCCTAAACCCTAAACCCTAAACTCTAAACCCCAAACCCTAAACCCTGAAACCCGGCGCTGCAAGCTGGAACCAGTTCGACCCGTGTTGAAGGCGCCGTGGACTAAGCGCTCGAAACTACAATTCGAGGAAACTGCTTTCAAGTTTTGCTTTCAAATTCAACGTGCGCCGCTACTTCGAGGAGGAGGCGGCGGCCGCTCGGTCAAAGAAGAAGGAGCTGGCTGATAAGGTAAGGTACTGCAACTTGAATCGTGAAGGCCGTGTTGAAAGCGCCTGGTTTCTGCACTCCAAACTAGCTACGCAGTTCTGGTGGGGGGGGCAAATGGGGATGGCGTGAGGCGCTGTCTGGTCACGATCGTTGAGTGAATAGACCCTCGCCCATACATTATTCAGCCTCCTGTTTTGGGGAGGCTGATCTACACTGTAATGGAAATGAGCGACCATCTAGTAACTCAAGCAAATCCAAATCCCCATTTGCCCCCCCCACCAGAACTGCGTCGAGGATTTGATAGACTTTTCTAGACTTTGCTTTAAACTTCCAGTTGCGGCTCTACAATGAGGAAGCGCCGCCCGACGAGAGCTCCAGACTGGGCAGGGGGGTTCATTCAGCACAAGCACTCGACTGACGACGAATCAATTCAATATGTGCTCGTTCTCAATAATCCTCCTGCTAAGTTGCCAGGAGGGTTATTGAGAACAAGCGCTCGACCGACGTTGAATCTCCTCCTCCTCCACCGCGCGTATGTAGGATCAGTCACCCTGAAGGAAGGTCATGCTTCGATCTCGGTTGAGCGCTTGTTCTCGATCAGTCCGCGCAACCGGCTTGTTTAAGCCGCTTTCCAAACCAGCCCGGAACTTGGATCACATTTTCGCGTATCGGCTTTTCGCCCACGAGATTTGATCGCGCCCTGCGCTAAGGGAGAAGTTTGGATATGGGATAGAAGCTGTGGGGAAACAATATCGTGGTTGAAATGCCCATACGCGGAAACGAGATTCCAGTTCGGAAAGTCGGCTTAATTAAGCCCATTGAGCGGACTGTCGATGACCTTGCTGCTGGGGTACGGCGACTCAAAGGCATCTCCCTGGTATGCGCAGAAGGGGTCTTCGTTCTTCAAGGCAGGGGGGGTACTGAGAACGAGCACTCAACCGACGTTGTGTTCCAACGAACCGAGTCGACGCGTCTGTGTGAGCACTCACCTTGAAGGTAAGTCATGCTCTAATCTCGGTGTTGTAGCGAGTCGGCGCGTCTGTACGAGCATTCACCCTGAAGGTGGTCATGTGCCCATGTCGGTCCAGTGCTAGCTCTCCAGACCCTGAACCTTGAACCCTTAACCCTAAACCCTAAACCCAACACCTAAACTGCTTGGATGACCCTCCTTCATGGTGGAGGAGGTGGACAACCTGCCCGCGCGCATCAGGCGGGAAACCGAGGTATGGCCTGGCACTATTGCTCGCCACGTCATCCTCCACATTGCGGACCCTCATTTCTGGAGTAGGTGGTGGCGAGCGCGGAGGTCGGGGCAAAAGTCTAATGCCTCCTTATACACGCGGAAGCGTCTCCTCTCTCTAACGTGGCCAGCAATGACCGGGAGCCAGCAATAATGAAGGCAATAGGTAGTGTAAACTGAAAAACCCTCCGCTCTTAAAAGTATGATTTTACTGAGTGCCGCAAGGCCCTGGACGGCGGAGGTAGCGGCGCTGTGGCTGGGTGGGGGTGGGCATCAGCGGCGGGGGCTTACACTCGTCCACTTCTCAGCTCAACCTGAGTCGTTTCTGACACTCAACACATCCCCTAAACACCTAAACACCCCCTCCACCCCCGCTTTTAAACAATGCCTAAACACCCCCTAAATACCCCTTGTCCCAATGAAAGCGCTTACGTTGAGCTGACAGGTGGACGAGTGTAAGCCCCTGATCAACGGCAGCTGGGTGGGGCGGGGGGGGCGGCGGGAGCGCAGCGTCAGCTGCCTGGGGCGGGGGCGCGGGCGGCGGTGGCCGGGGGCGGTGACAGACTTGGTAGGGCGCTGCAGGTTTGTCCTCAGACTGACCCAGGGTTGACCGCGCTTGGTATCAGCGCTTGAACTTGAAGCTCACATGTGATCAACCGCTTTTATGTTTTGCTTTCAGTTCCAACTTGCGTCGCTAGGACCTGGGACGGGTGCAAACCCGTTGGGCGGCCGCGCGGGCGGGGGCGGCGGCGGCGGCGGCGGCGGCGGCGGCGGTGGCGGCAGGGGATTACACTCGTCCACTTCCCAGCTCAACTTGAGCCGTGTCTGACACAAGAAAACACCCTACACACCCTAAACAACCCTTAACACGGGCTACGCAACCCCTACGCGCCTTCCCTATCCCATACAATGCGCTCAAGTTAAGCTGAAAAGTGGACGAGTGTAAGCCCCTGGGTGGCGGCGGCGCGCTCCGGGTTTCTTCCGGATCCATAATTCCCGCGGAGTATCATGCGCACAGTCACTCCAAACACCGGGACGAGCGGAAACACAAGGCAGGCGGGTTATTGAGAACACGCGCTCGACCGACGTTGAATCTCTTCCTCCTTTCCCACACGTATGTATGAGTGAGCAATCACACTCTAGTGCCTAGTCTGTGAGCTAGTAACTTCTAGTAAGCTGTACTTTGGTGATTTGGCCAGTAGTCAAATGACTTTTGGTGAACATCACCAAACGCCCACTTACTACGGGCAGTACGAGATACTATATATAGTACGCTTTACAGACTAGGCACTGGGTAAGTCAGGCTCCGATCTCGATCGAGTGCTTGGTCTCAATGACCTTCCTGCAAGGACCAAAAAGAGAAGAAGGAAAGTAAACACAAGAAAGGCGCAAAGAGTGACAGAGGCGGCGGGAGCAGTGGCGACGGTGCTAGGAGACCGGGGTATGGCCTGGTGCAGGTCGCTTGCCACGTCATCCTCCACATCGTATACCGTCAAAACACGGGGGCCAGGGCGAAAGCCATGTGCCTCCGTATACACGCGCAAGCGTCTCTCTCTCACGGGAGCCAGGGCGAAAGCCTGGTGCCTCCTTATACACGCGGAAGCGTCTCTCTCTCTGCTCGTCACATCATCCTCCACATTGTAGACCCAAGTTTCGGGTTTATAGTTTAGGTTTTAGGGTTTAGTGGCAACCGATGACGTGGCGAGCAATCTCCTGCAGGCCCTGGACGGAGGAAGTCCATCGCAGATTTGCGGAAGGAACGGATGCTCCGGGCAGGGGTGGTAGTGAGAACAAGCACTCGACCGACGTTCAGCCGATGCCTCCTCGTCCACACGTCTGTATGAGCATTCACCCTGAAGGTAAGTCGTGCTCCGACATCGGTTCGAGTGCTTGTTGTCAACGACCCTCCCGGCGGGAGCAGCTGGAGCACAAGAGGGAGAGGGCGGTCATATCAGGGCAGTGACATTTCTTTCGGCCAGCGTATCAGTTCTAATCAGGGGACATTAAGGCGACGTGTCCGGGCGACAGTCCGAAGTCAACGTCGACGGCACGCGATACTATGATGACTCGACATGACGCACAGCGGCTGGTCGAAACTGACGTTATGACACGCATTGCCGCACTCTTAAAAATTGATATAAAACTGTAACTAATAGACCTATTCCACTATGAGTCGGAAGCTTGGGTTATAACTCAAGAATATGGTTGATCGAACTTCCGCACGCTTTTCGCTAATGACCTGGGTCGCCAGTAGAAGTTCGCAGCGCTGCAGCGGCGAGCGGCACTGTATAGCGATCTCGACAACGACAACTCCTCCACGCGTGGTCCTGTTAGCCGATGCCGCCGCTGGGGATGGCGCCTGACGACACGGCCCGCGCCAGCCGCCACGTAGGGCCTGGCAGATTATGCTCGGCACGTCGCGTGATGACACCCAACTCAAGCAACGAGGGTCTAAACTGTGCAGGATGACGTGGCGGGCAACATGTGCCAAGCCCTACCGGCACTCCAGCTCACCCTGCGCCCTGGGCCTTACACATTTTATTCATTTATTTCTCACCGTTCATCGAGCCCCAAGGCGCTTCACATAGTGAGCTTAACCAACCTTCTCCGTAATTTACACACGTTCCCTTTTCAGCTCAGCGTGATTATTCGCTCACAGTATACCACTATACCGGTGCACACTTACCGCGTCGATACAGGGCCTTACAGGCGGTTCTTCATCCAGCTGAACTTGAGCACCGACCGAGTATATTCTTTAGATGGCACTTGGAGTATCTCTGACGTCTGATACGAGCAAATAGAAATCAAGAGGAGCTGGAAAACTGCAATGCCGGCCAGGTCCTGAATGTATGCGGCGTGTGTTTACGGGTACACTGGTACACTATGAGCAAACAGTGAGGCCCTACCGGCGTCCTCGGGTCGATGGTCAAGTCGCAGGACATGTACCGCGCCCGCCCCGCACGTAAGGCCCCGTGCATCAAACGGAGAGTTCCCATAAATATTACTTGAAACTAATGTTCATCGAGCCCCACCAAGGTGCTCGCACCTACGCAGGTCGGGTGGGAGGTTCCAACGGGGATGGCGCGTAACGCGGCATGGTCGCAATCTTTGAGTTAATAGTACCTTGCCCATGCCAAAATCAGCCTCTCGTGTACGGCAGGCTGATCTACACTGTAATTTATATGAGCGACCGTTCATTGACTCAAGAAAATCCAAAATCCCGTTTGACCCCCCCATCCGATCTGCGTAGATAGGATCACTAAACCAACCCCTTGCTCCCTTACATCAGTACTGGTCTGGCTGTGCATGATCAAGTGCGTCAAAGTGTTACGAGCAAGGCAAAGCAAAGCATGGACCAATCACAGGCTCGGAACGGCTGCTTTGCTGGTAAGACTTCGACGCACTTTGTCGCAATTAAAAAGAGCCTCACCGGCCTCGACGGCGTCCGGCGGCAAATCCTGCAGCAGCTCCTCGAGGGTCTGATCCAACAGGGAGAGGAACGTGGAGGGGCCCATCCCGTAGGGCCAGGTAGAAACTGCTCAAAACGTGAAAGACATATTCAGATTATTCTGCCAGGCGCTACGTGGCCCAGCAGCAAGAAAGGATGGCTTTTCAGAAAAAGCTCAAAACGCGAAGGCAGGTAGCATGGAACTCACGAAACGGTGGCATTCGACTCACGAAACGAGGGTGGGCAAAGGTGATGCGGATTATTTCTAGCCATCTCTGCTAGGCCCCACCTTCCAGTCCACCTTAACCCGCGCGTTATTAGCTTGCATGATCTCCTCCGTAGTGCTCACCGACGACAGGCAGTCCAGCACCGCATACGGGTCAGCACCTGCGGGTTTAGGGTTTAGGATTTAGGGTTTAGGGTTTAGGGTGGAGGATTTAGGGCTTCGGGTTTAGGGTTCAGGGTTTAGGGTTTATGGGTTAGGGTTTAGGGTCCTGCGGGGCGCCGCCGCGAGGAGGAGGGAGGACGGAGGAAGGATGAGACACGGCACACACTGTCGCACAGACTGAAGCAACACTCACGCGCACGGAAAGGAGAGAGGAAGGATGCGATGCTGGACACAGACTCACACGCGCTAAACTCAGTGTAAGGGAGACTAGTCTCCCTTGTCTCATCGAAACCGAGGGCCTGCTAACTCAAGGATAGCGCCGCGATCGGACTGTCGGTGAGCTGGTCGTGGGGTTGTCGAAATGGACAGTTCTGATTGGTCGAACGGGATTCGATACCACATCTTCAATACCAGAGCCGACACTGAGTTACACCACGAGGAAGCAGGATGCGACAATGGACACACACTCACGCACACTCACACACACGGAGGATGGAGGCAGAATGAGGCATATACACGGAATACACTCTCACACACAAGGATGCAGTACGAGAAACTAGAAAACACATCGGCAGATAGAAACAATAGGCCGATTCCGGTACATCGCCTGGGTGAAATGCCCATACCGAGTAGCGGGCAAAGCGTCAGCGCTCCGCGCGGAAAAGCGGGCGCCAGGTTGAATGCCCATACAGAGTTGCGGGCAAAGTGTTGGCGCTCGGCGTGGAAAGCGATATACCGAAACCAGCCTGTTGACACAAACTGACGCGCACTCACCGTAGGCCTCGGAGAGCGTGGGGAGCGCGCGCTTCAGCGGACCGCTCACACGTGTGGAGGTCTTCATGCAGGGACGAGGAGACATTGTCCACAACGTTGTCAGGGACGAGTAGACATTGTCCACCACGTTGTCAGGGACGAGTAGACATTGTCCACCACGTTGTCAACACGCGCTGTGAACCCTCATTTCTTGCGCCAAATGGCATCCTATGACGTGGCGGATGCCTGGCCGTCGCCTCGTCACCCAGCGCGCTGTAAACCCTCGTTTGTTGAGTGAAACGGCATCCTTTGACGTAGCGAGCATTATCTCTCAGGCCCTAAGCAGGATGCGGCGAGTGTGCACGGGTACCCGGTAGACCATGAGCAAACAGTCAGGCGAGCAAGATCTCCCAGGTCCTATGAAAAGGATGCGGCGAGTGTGCACGGGTACCCGGTACACTGTGAGCAAACAGTCAGGCGAGGATGCGGCGAGTGTGTACGGGTGCCCGGTACACTATGAGCAAACAGTCAGGCGAGGATGCGGCGAGTGTGTACAGGTACCTGGTACACTATGAGCAAACAGTCAGGCGAGCGACATCTGACAGGCCCAACCTTGGTAGACAGCTGGCTGAGGTCGCACGGGAACACGGGGGCCGGGCAGCAGGGGCTTACACTGGTCCACTTTTCGGCTCAACGTAAGCACGTTTTGTGGGATACTCTGTGTCTGTGGGCGGGGTCAATGACAAGAAATGGCTCAGGTCGAGCTGAAATGTGGACGAGTGTAAGCCCCTGCGGGGCAGGTATCCGTCCACAGTGTCAGCTGCGCAAGAACGTCCTTCGTGCAGGGTCAACACGCGCTGGCCTGACTGTTTGCTCACAGAGTACCGGTGGCTGCAGAACTCGCTGGCCTGACTGTTTGCTCACATCATACCGGTGGCTGCATAACTTGAGCGGCTTCAGCGACAGAACCGCAGCAACCACAGCCAATATATCATATAGCCTCCATAGCCACCACAGCCACCACAGCCACCACAGGAACTGTATATTACGCCCGCCACGTCGACACCAACCCCAGTCTACTACGCAATTCGGCGCACGGCTCACCCCAGTCTTATGCACCAATAAGGGACTCGGGGAGCGTAGCAGACTCGTATCAGACTCCAGGGAGGGGTGAAGTCCAACTTTGACTGGCGCATATGGGATAAGGGAACGAGTGGCCAGGACAGGGAGAAGGATGCCGCGAGTGTGTACGGGTAAAGCATGAGCAAACAGTGAGCTGAGCGGCCCCGCCTTGACAGCCTCGCGCGATGCGAAGACAACGGCCAAGGCCTGCACGGGGTCGCTGATGGGCTGGTCCAGGTCCGTGCCGCAGGGCCCGCCTTCAGTCCAGCACCTCCGACGTGTCAAGTTGGGGAACAACCAGGGGCGTACACTCGTTCCCATTTCCGCTCAACTTGAGCTTACTTTGCCCCTTTAGGCTCAACTTCAGCTTACTTTGTCCCCCATGTATCCCACATGAAACCGTGGATGTGTCCCGAAGGTGCTCATGTTGAGCTCTACCGTGAGCGATGTGTCCCCGAAGGTCCTCAAGTTGAGCTCTGAAGTGAGCGAGTGTAAGCACTGGGGACAACTCGACACTTGAGTTCAAAGTGATGCAACGACACCACAGCCGTGAATGCTTCACTACAGCATCTCCCACACAGCTGTGACGGCTCGAGTTGAGTATCCCCGGCCCCCGCCTTGTTGAATAGCGCGACGGCGGGCCCCGCGGCGGGCCCGGCGAGGCCCACCAGGGAGCAGGGGCTTACACACGTTCACGTCAGAGCTCAACTTGAGGACCTTCGGGACACGTCGCTCACGTTAGAGCTCAACGTGAGCACCTTCGAGACACATTCACGAGTTGATTTGGGTCATATGGGGACAAAGTAAGCCTAAGTTGAGCGGAAAGCGGCAATGTAAGCTCAAGTTGATCGGAAGTGGGAACGAGTGTAAGCTCCTGCCAGGGAGCCGCCCAGCGCGGCGCCGGCGGTGGACAGGAACGCCGCGCGTCAGGGGCTTACACTCGTTCACTTTTCAGCTCAACTTGAGCCGTGTCTGACACACAGAAACACCCTACACACCGTACACACCCCATAACAACCCCCTAACACGGGCTACACAACCCCTACGCGCACCCCCTATCCCATGCAAAGCGCTCAAGTTGAGCTGAAAAGTGGAGGAGTGTAAGCCCCTGCCGCGCGTCTCGTCAGCTTTGGCGATGGATGTTCGGAGCTGGGAGAGTTGTCGCTGTTGTCGCTGTTGCTGGCGGGGCCGGCACGGGCGACGACGGGGCGAGCGGAGCGGCGGCAGCGCGGAGCCGTCGCCCCCATCCGCGTGGTGGACGGGAGAACCGCGTGGGCGGTCGACGACGCCATTGGCGCTGTCGTTGTGGCGCGCATCGCAGGGAGCGGGCTGAAGATTGGAGGACAGTTGACAGCTGCCACGTCACTTTGGATAAAGTCGAGAAATTTCAGCAAACCGGAGCGCCGCAAAAGGTGGTGTCAACTGCACAAGTGCGGCACGAGTAGCACCGCCGACCCGCCACCGCCGTGAGACATGCAGGTCGCCATGGCCACCCTGCGACCGCCGCCCCTGCGTGCCGCCGCCCCCGCCCGGGCCGCGACGTCTAGGTTCTCCACTTCCATGACGACCCTGCCCCACCGCCACATTCACAGCCACCGCCGCCCCACCACCACCACCACCACTGCCACCGCCGTCGCCATCACCAGCGCCACCGCCGCCCGCCTATCCCCTGGGCGCCCCTCCACCGCCGCCGCCGCCGCCGCGCACCACCCACGCGCCCGCTCGCGGCGGCTCGGCACCCGCGCCGCCGCCGCCGCTGCCGACGCAGACACCGACGAGTTCCCCGTAGCGGTGCGCCGAGCGGAGCTCAGCAAGATGAAGATGGACCAACTCAAGCCGATGGCCAAGGGCAGCGGGCTCAAGGCAGGGGCTCACTCGTCCACTTTTCAGCTCCACTTGAGCGCTTTCTATGGATAGGGGGTGCGCGTAGGGGTTGTGTAGCCTGTGTTAAGGGGGTGTTGGGGGGTGTATAGGGTGTGTAGGGTATTTTCTTGTGACACACACGGCTCAAGTTGAGCTGAGAAGTGAACGAGTTTAAGCCCCTGGCTCAAGGTCGGCGGCAGGGCCTCGCTCAACCTGACCGTCTGCTCGTCCTGTACGGGTGTACCGAGTAACCGTACTCGTACACACTCGATGCGTCCTCCTCCTTGGCCTGCCCACAAGTTCCCTTCCCAGCTCAACCCGACTGCTTGCTCATAGTATACTGGTGTACCCGTACACAATCGCCGCCTCCTCCTCCTGGGGTACACTGTGACAAAGTGCGTCAAAGTGTTACGAGCAAAGCAAAGCAAAACAAAGCATGGACCAATCACAGGCTCGGATCAACAACTACGAGCAAACAGCCGGGACGCGGTGTGCCACAGGCCCTTCCCTTTGGCAAGAAAGGTGACCTCATAGACCGGCTGCTGGACCAAGAATTTGGCACGAGTGATGGCGAGGCCTACATCGACCCCAAGGTAGGCCCTCGCAGAAAATGCTCGCCACGCCGTAGGACGCCACCAACTCAATATCCAGTCGCCACTCTGCTCCAGTCAGAGCGAGTAGCAGACCGGGGCTGTGCTCCTAGTCTGGATACAGGCTCCACTAGTACTACCGACAGAACGAACGAAGGGACCGAGCCGCGTGTCGATGACGTGACGGGCACTGGGCCCGGCAGAAATTGCTCGCCACGTCGTAGGCAGCCACTCAAGTCAAGAACGAACGAAGGGTCCAAAACGCGTGTCGATGACGTGGCGGGCACTGGGCCTGGCAGATATTGTTCGCCACGTCGTAGAAAGCCATTCAACTCAAGGACCAAGGCTTCAAAACCGCGTGTCGATGACGTGGGGGGCCCTGGGCCTGACAGATATCACTCTCCACGTCATAGGATGCCAGTAAACTCGAAACACGAGGGTTTAATATTCGGGGTTGTCGATGACTTGGCGGGCAATATTGGACAGGCACTACCCGCTGGAGGACATGTTGGCGATCGCCCAGCAGTGGCGCGGGCGGCGCGTCATCGGCGGCGGCGACGTCAGCTTCGGCGAGATGGACGCCGTGGTAAGGCAGTGCAGCTTGACTTCTAATCACCCCGTGCTGACCGCCAGGGGCTTGCACTCGTCCACTTTTCGGCTCATCATAAGCGCCTTTTGTGGGATACGGTGGGTGGTCCATGCTGTTTTAGTGACAAAA
>Ga0307489_10001871_pt1 | contig 14023 bp, 9 predicted proteins | sample SB12metaG_FD_202247 | JGI IMG/M metagenome (GOLD analysis project Ga0307489, IMG submission 202247) | Sea-ice brine microbial communities from Beaufort Sea near Barrow, Alaska, United States - SB 1.2 | ecosystem: Environmental > Aquatic > Marine > Coastal | place: USA: Alaska | collected 2017-05-06 | reverse complement strand
ATGCCATGCAACCCAAGGAGCGAGGGTTCGGAATCAGAGTGACAAGATATAGAGGATCAATCTCCAGGATGACCATCAATCCTGTCATCCTGTCGGTTTGAGGATGACCTTGAAATCCTACATATGGCCTCAGAATCCTGAGGATGACCCCCAAAATCCTGTCATCCTGTCATTCAACCGGACAGTCTGACCAGATCATATCTTGTCACTCTGCTGGGAATGCGAGTCGATGACGTGGATGACAATATCTGCCAGGCCGTACCACAGGTGACGCCGGGGCGCTAACGAAGCCGCCCACGGATTCATACTCCTCGGCGTCCTCCACGGACTCCTCTTCGAATAGCCTCCTGTCACCACCACCGTCGCCATCGCCCCCACCGTCGTCCCCGCTTACGGACCCATACTCCATTGACACCTCCGTCCCGTCGCCGCCGATGCGAGCCGTACACCACATTCAGTTTCAGCTTGATTGAGGGGGAAAGATATTAATTCGACGGTCTAATTAACTCGTCAGGTGGGCACAGGCAAACAGTCAGGGGACCGAAACTGAGCTGACGAGGCAGCCCAATTCCGCCCCTAACCAACCCGTATGTACGGCGGGGGTAAATCATCTTCGAGAGATTAGGGTGATACCTTGAGTGGCTGCAGGGACAAACATACAGCTGTGTGCGGTAGTCGAGGTGATATGGTTGACAGCTGGCCACGACAGCCTACTTGAATAAACACGCATACTCACACAGCTGTGAAGGCTGAAACGCCAGCTGACTAGGGAGACGATTTGACGACCCTACCGCCGCCACCGTTACTGCCACCGTCGCCGCCGCCGCTACCGTTGCTCCCGTCACCGCCGCCGACGCTGATGGAGGCGGCGTCGTCGTCGCCCGACTCCCACGCACACTCGAACGATTCCGCCGAGTAGTTGCCATCGCCGCTACCGTCGCGGCCACTGCCGCTGCCATCGCCGCTACCGTCGCCGCCAATGCCGCCGTTGCCATCGCGGCTACCGTCGCCGCCATTGCCGCCACCGCCGCCGCCGCCACCGCCGTCACCGCCGCCGATACCGTCGTCGCCGCCGCCGCTGTTGTCCTCTTCGACGTCGTCATCGTCGCCCGACTGCCACTCGAACGACTCCGCCGCGGCGCGAACCCACAGCGAGGGGGACGACTGCAGCGACGACTGCTGGCGGATAGATGTCCCCCGGGGGGACAGCGCCTGCGCCTGCGCCGGAGAGGCCACCCGCCGCGGCACCCCCACCCCCACCGCCGCCTCGGTCATACCGCGGCGCATTGGCCTCGTCGCGAGGACGGCGTCGGTGGGCGCGTGGAAACCCGCCCGCGGCGGCGATGCCGGGCTGCTGCGCGATACCTCAAAATCATCCTCATAATCCATCGACTCCGGAGAGGTGACCCGCGGCACCCCCGTATACCTCGCAGTCGCGGTCGCACCGCCACTGGTCGTGGCGGTGACGGTGGGCGCGCGCAACCCCGCGTGCGGTGACGACGGGCTGCGCGATACTCCAAAGTCATCCACCTCCTCGGCAACGCTGGAGCCCGACGACATCGCGTTCGTCTTGGTTCCCCTCTCCCGTCGTGCCGACTTTTCGAAGATTCCTGAGGTCGAGAGGCGCGCTTCGCTACGCCCCGATGAGGGCCCGCAGCGCTCGTGCTGGTGGTCTCTTTGAAGACGCGCGTGGATATGTGAATCGCGGCGTTGGATGCGGTAGGCTTGCGGCGACACCGCGCGCTTACGCTTGCTATGACCCTCTCCTCATTTCCACCTCTCGGAAAGTCCGAGACTTGAAATAGCCGTTTCAAGGTTTCATCAGATCTTACCCGCGCTCTGCGCCAGCCTTGAAGCTCAGATTGGCCCATTCGTGTCCCGACCACTGGGACGACACCCATACGCGCGCTGTAGCGCAAACACCCCAGCCCGCACAGCCGCGATGAGCACGGTCCTACCCGCCGGCGACCGCAACATGGTGTCCGCCACGTCGTTATGGACCAAGCTCTGCACGTACCGAACCGCCAAGGTGAGTGCGGTTTATTCGATGGCTACAGTTTTTACCGTAACCGACACGGCACCCACGCCCGCAAGATGTCCAGCGCCCGCTACATGTTCCGGCATCGTGAGGCAGCGATGGCGGAGGCGGCATCGGCGGGTGCAGCGCATCTGCTTCCCTCGGCGAAGGCGGCGACGGCCACCGCTCCCTGGCTACGGCATATACCGGCACACACTCATGCTCCACAACACACACTCGACATCCGATGCGCAGCCTCCCCCGACGCATCGCCGCCCGTACTCCGCTGTGAAGTTTCGCCAACCCCGTTTACCACGTGCCCGCTCGGTTACCACTCCCGCGCCGCGCGCGTTGTCTTCCGCCGCCGCCGCCGCGGTAGATGGCATCTGACCAAGCCGTCCTGCTCCCTGCCGTCTCCTATCGACCACCGCGTCGCCCTCGAACACAGGGCGTTGCTTATCGCGGTTGGAAATACATCCTTGGCAGCTGTGTCACACCAAACGCCCACCTCGCCACTCGCCCCTCGCCACTCCCTCGCTGCTCCCTCCACCCGCCCGGCAACAAATCAGCCAGCCCCGCTCACCGCCACCACCCCAATAGACGTGCCTCATCATCGACCGCCGCATTGCCCTCACGCACAAAGCGTTCCTTATTGCGGTCGTCGTTTACATCCTGGCCAGCTGTGTGTCATCTCGCCACTCGCCACTCGCCACTCGCTGTTCCCGCGCCTCGCCCGACAACTAACCAACCTGCCCTGATCACTGCCGCCGCCCCCAATAGACCTGCCTCATCATCGACCACCGCATCGCCCTCACGCACAAGGCGCTGCTCCTAGCAGTGGTTGTTTACATCCTCTTCAACCTCGTCACCGGGTAGGGCCTGGCGGATGATGCTCGCCGCATCATAGGATGCCGTGTAGCTCAGGGAATGAGGGTTCAAAGTCCGTTGGACGACGTGTCGAGCGAAATGCGCCAGGCCCTGTCAGACGCTGATCTCTTTTGTTGAATGGCATCCTGTGATGTGGAGAGCAATATCCGCCAGCGTGGCCCTATCACCGGGTTCCAGTATATGCTGCAGGAGACCCCCAACGCGGTTATCAACGCGTACATCGAGGGGGGCGACTACCGCATCCGGGTAAGGCGTGGGCAGATGTGTGCCTGACGGATCCAGCTGTGTGTCGGATCCAGCCGTGTGTGCCGTTGTCGGATCCAGCTGTGTGTTGGATCCAGCTGTGTGCGCCTGACGGCGCCAGCTGTGTTTATCGACGGCGCCAACCAACGTCGTGCACACCCTATACCAGTGTTATTGTATTATGAAATTGACGCTGCCAACCAACGCACTTGTGTGATAGAGGCACTGCCTTGTATGTGTTAATGTAATGGGTATGATGCTGTCAACCAACGCACGTGTGTGAGTGAGGCACCCTGGACGCCGGCTGAGGCGATGCGGAGAGACCCGCCGTGGTACTGCGGCAACGTGTCGACGGACTACATCTTCAGCGTCCCCGACTGGGTCTACGCCGACAACGAATGCGACTTCGACCTCGATATCGGCGAGGTGAGGAGTCTGTGGCGCTGACATAGAGAGAGATGCCTCCACGCGTTTCGGGAGTAACCAGGCATCCGCATTGAGTCACCAGGCTTCTGCGTGTTTACCAGGCTTTCGCCCTGGCCTTTCCTATCAGAGTGGGACAGGCACTACTGGTGTCTGTGTGAAAACAACATTACGGCGTTAGAGCTTACCGTGACGTTGTGACGATGCTCCACCGGACCCTACGGCGAGGTGTTTAACAAGGTAAGGCGGTGCAGATTGAGCCGGTGGAACCCATGTTGAAAGCGCCTGGGACTAATCGCCTGAAAGTATAAATTTGATAACCGCTGTCATGTTTTGCTTTCAATTGCAACTTGCGCCTCTACACCAAGGGCGCCAACACGGCAGGGATACGTTGACACTGCGCTCGCCACGTCACACCCTCGTTCCTTGGTCCAGATGTCAACCTGTAACGTTGTGTCATGCGATAAATCACATTCTCGCCAATTCATGCGAGAACATTGTTTCTTGAGTTAAACGACGTCCTGTGGCGTGGCAAGCATTATGTACATATGGGACCCTCGTCTCGTATGACATGTGAGACCCTTGGTTTTTGACATGCTTTGATGTGGCCAACATATCATGTACACGACCCTCCACCTGGCTGTTTATCACGACGTACTACCAGGACACGCCTGTGAACACGGCGGCGGCGGCGGCAGCGGTAGGACCTGGCATATATTGCTCGCCACCCCATAGGGTGCGATACAATGCACGAGACGGAGATGTAATGTGCGTTGGATGACGTGGCGAGCGATATCCGCCAGGCAATAGGCGGCGGGGTTGTCGGCAGGCAACTTCTTCGTGCCGGGCGTCGAGGGCATGACGATTACGTTCGACCATGTCGCCACCACGTCCTGGGCAGGGACCTGGCCACTCGTTCCCTTTTTCAGAAAGGAGGAGAGATGAAGACAGACGCTTACGCGCATATGCGTGTACGACGAGGTATCACGCTTCCACCTTGGTCCACATGAGGAAGAGACACGTCCGGGTGTATGGGGAGGCGCCGGGCTCGCCCTGCCCTGTGTGATAGAGACGCGTCCGTGTGTGTGAATGCACCAGGCTTTCACCCTGCGCGGCCCCCGTGTCTCCTTTATCAGCTGGCAGTTGAGCTGGTGTGTCCATGACCGTTGACCCAACTTCTGAAACGGAACGAGAAGCTAGGCCCTGATGACCCTGATGATGGGGCATCAGCGCGTTCAACCCGTTCCACCGGCTGCACCGGAAGGGCGTGGATAACGACTGGTCCGCGGACATGGTGCGCGACGGGCCAGTATCGGTGCACGAGCAGGGTAGCTCGGTGTCCATGACCGTTGCGGACCTGATGGACATCGCGGGTGTGTCGCTGGATCAGCGTAACAACGACGACCCTACCCGGCAGGGGGTTTATTGATAACGAGCACTCGACCGACGTCGATTCTCCTCCTCCTCCTCCGATGCGTACGTATGTATGAGCACCAACTCTCGAAGTAGTAAGCCGTGTCCCGATCTCGGTCGAGTGCTTGCTCTGAATGACCCTCCTTCCCGGCCCGACCACCCATACTTCCGCATGTCGGGCACGCACATCCGGGTGGCCATGACGTACACCAACATGGTAGGTCGGCGTTGGCCCCTGTCAGTCCGCGCAACCGGCTTAATTAAAGCGATTTCAAAATCAGGCCCGAATCTCGCTTTCGCGTATGGGCATTTCGATCCCGATATCTGATCGCGCGCCCATATCTGCGTCGTTGCCTAGAACGATCAGATATGGGCGCGCGATCAGAGATCCGGGTCGAAATGCCCATACGCGAAAACGAGAACTAAGTTCGGGCCTGATTTTGAAATCGCTTTAATTGAGCCGGTTGAGCGGACTGCCTGTGTTCATGGCGCCTGGAACTAAGCGCTTGAGACTTGAAGAACTCCATGTTAAAGAGCTTCCAAGTTTCGCTTACAGTTTCAACTCGCGCCACTACATCACGGACCCGGAAAAACCCTTTGACCGCACGGTGCGGTCGGCCGGCGTGGTGGACTACACTACCGGCAGGGGATTCTACTGGTCAGCTTCTCAGCTCAACCTGAGCCACTTTTTTGTCACTGAAACACCCAACGTACATCACAAAAGAATGCTCTCGTCAAGCCGAGACGTGGACGAGGGCAGGGCCCTGACCGAAGGCCACTGGACCTCGCTCGGCAGGGGGGCACACTCGTTCACTTTTCAGCGCAACCTGATTCGTTTCTGTCCATGCAACCACCCGACGTACTCCCCCAAAAATGCCTACTTACGTTGAGTTGAAAATTGAACGAGTGTATTGAGCTTCCACTCGTCCTCTTCTCATCTCCACCTGCGCCGTTTGGTCACTGAAACCTTCGACCTCCCAACGAGATGTGCTCACTCCAAGCAGGTGAGTCGTATAGATTGTAAGCCTCTGTCTCTCGGGCCCAAGATGGTGTACAAGGTGGGGCAATGTGTGTTGAAATCGGTTAGGACCCGTGTTGATAACGGTGGAACCCGGTCGACAGCAGTGTTGACAGCGCCGGGTTCCAGCTCTTGAAACTATAATATGATGGACCGCCTTCGACCAACGCGTTCAATTTCAACTTGCGCTGCTAAAACAAGGAAGACGCCGCCGGGAGGCTACACAAGTTTCAGCGCTACCACTACGTGCTGCGCATTTCCTTCGTCACGACGGGCAAGATCGGCAAGATCGACTTGTTTACCGCGCTGGTGGGGAAGTGCAGGTTGACCTCAGGTTAACACCAGGTTGACCGCACTATGTTTCAGCGCCTACGGCTAGAATATGGTGAACCGCTTTGAAGTTTTGCTTTCAATTTCAAGTTGCGCCTCTACATTCTGGTGAATCTCGCCGTGGCGGCGGGACTGACCGCCGTGGCGGTCACCGTGGTGGACATGGGGTGCGAGTACCTGGTGGTAGGGTCTGGCAGATATTGCCATCGGCACGTGTTTGAACCCTCGTCTCTGCCTGGCACATATTGCACATGTGGGACTGGGTGAATGCCTGGTGCCTCCTTATTCTCGAGGCAGCGTCTCTCCATCTCTCTCCATCGTCTCCCAACTTGAATTACATCCTATGACGTGGCGAAACACATGTGCCAGACCGTAAGTGGTGGCCGACTTCTATGACATGAAATCCGACAACCGCAACGAATGGATGACGCTGGAGAGCCTCAAGGCCGGGAATCGTGCTCGTGTTATTCATTGCTCCCAAACTCGAAGCTGTTGAGGTCGGCGCATCACGCATTTGTAGGTCCCCTCCCCAGTTCAAACGTTCGTGCTTGAGTATCCACACCCGTCGCTTGCGCAAGTCCAGGGCCGACTGACTATTATATTTTGGAGCTTAGTTCCAGGCCGTAGGCCTCCCAACATGTTTCCTCCATTGTGTCGTCGCCCTCGTTCATAATGAACGCCTTCGAAGTATGAAGTTTGACAACATACGTGTAGGCATCTTCTCGTTGTTCAGTAAGGATAATGCGGCAAGTGTGTACGGGTAAACCAGATCAAAAAAACCAGCGAAGTGGTGTAAGGCGCTGCCGCGAGGTGTTTGCTTTGCGGGGTACCAGTGCACCTGTACACCGTTGCCTCATCTTCCTCCTGGCCTGTCCACTCGTTCGCTGACTCTGTTTTGCTTATGATTACACTATAAGCAAACCGTTCAGGGAAGTGGTGTACGGCTCTGCCTTGAGGTGTTTGCGGTGGAGAGTGGGCTGCTTGACCGGTTCATGGCTGAGACGGGGATGCGGCTGGTAGGGTGCGGGCGGCGCAGGATTTCCCCAGGTTGATCCCTGGTGCCCCCCGGGTTGCCCCTGGGTAGTGCCCCTATATTCCCACCTGGTTGACCCAAGGTAGACCCCAGGTTGATGCCGGGTTGACCCCAGACTGATGCCGGATTCACCCCAGGTTGACCCCAGGTTAACACCGGGTTGACCCCGTGTTGACTGCGCTCGGTCTCAGCGCTTGAAGCTAAACTACTGACGAGCCTTTGGTTTTAGATTTAACTTGCGGCGCTACATCCAGGTTGAGACAGAGGCTATGGCGCGAATCCACGAGGTAGGGAGGTGCAGGTTGACCCTATCACACCCAAGTTGAAACTGCCTGCAATTAACGCCTGAAACTAAAACGTGATGAACCGCTTTCAAATTTTGCTTTCATATTTGACTTGCGCCGCTACAATGAGGCGGCGGCGGCGAAGGCAGCGGCAAAGGCGGCGGCAGCTTACACTCGTCCACTTTCCAGGTCCACCTGAGCCGTTTTGTGTACCTGTAGCCCTGAAACCAACCAGTGTAATCCACTAAAAATGTTGTAGGTGAGCTGGAAATGTGGACGAGTGTGAGGCTTACACTCGTCCACTTACGAAGTCCACCTGAGCCGTTCTATGTCACTGCAGCCCTGAAACTACCCAGCGTATCCCACTCAAAAAGTTGTAGGTAACAGTCGTCCACTTTCCAAGTCCACCTGAGCTGTTATTTTCATTAGAACCCTGAAAGCACGTATATCCCATCAAAAATGTTTCAGGTGAGCTGGAAACTTGAACGAGTGTAAGCCCCGAGGTGGAGGAGGCGGCGGATGCAGCGGCGGCGCGCGACGATGGCATGGCATGGATGGGGCCGATAGGGATCTCACGCCGCGGGACAACGAATTGAAACGCAAGCGGCAGGGGTGTACACTCGTCCACATTCCAGGACCTGCTTGGGCGGTCGGCGTTATGTGGAGTTTTGAGAATGTCCGAAAATGTAACACTTTGTCGTACAGAACTGTGGACCTACACTGGTCAGTCAACCTGAGCCTTTTTCTTGGCTGAAGCCCTGTAATCACCTAGCGTATTCCACAAAGAGTGCATAGGGTGAGCCGGAAAAGTGGACGAGTGTAAGCCCCTAGGAGGCGGAGGCAGCAGCGGCGAGCGACAACGGCATGGAATGGATGGGGCCGACCGCACGGCGTGGGACGATTGAGTTGAAACCAGATTGAACTAAAATATGTAAAAACCTCGAAGTTATTACTGTACTTTATGAAATATCTATTGATCTGTGTCTACACCTTCATAGCGTGATCGTGATGGTATGTATTGTGGTTTGTTTGAGCGCGTGATGTCGATTGTACTAGAAGAGGCCGAGGATAGGCGGAAGTTGCCGCAAACGTTCTTAAACTCAGTGTCGGCCTGACCGGTCTGGTTTATCTCCTCGGAATCGAGGGTCTATTTACTCAAGGATCGCGACCAGGTCGGGCAGTCGGCGAGTCGGTCGGTGGGATTTTCGAAATGGACAGTTCTGATTGGTCGAACAAGATCCGATGCCATATATTCTGTACCAGACCCGACACTGAGTATACTATGTTTATACTATGTTTTTCAAATATCTCTTCGCACCCAGTGTATGAGTGACTCCCTCTCAACTCTTCCGCTGCCGCCTGTCACGCATTCACTCGCTTTCAGCATGCGAGTAATGTGCACCCGCCCCAGCTGCCACTCCCGTGTCCCACCATACTGCCGTCGGGGCAGAGCCGCATCCGCTGCATCGTACCGCGTCTCGGCGCGCGTTCGATTGTGTGCACTTGTGTCGTCGTAGCTCACGTGATTCAGACGCCTTCGGAAAGCATCCAAAAATACGATGCTCGAAAAGCGCCGGGTGCCCGCGCGTCCACAACGAAACAGTGATTTCCCCCCTATCGACCGTCCATGCTACGCAGTTTTGAGACCCGGACTTAGTTCGGATGGCACGTGGTAAATTTTACCACCCCTGGATGTCACGTGTTCCTGATCCTTATCCTGGTACAACACGTGTGATCAGGTATTTTGCCACTGATTACGTGAACATTGCCCGGGTTCGCGGAATTATCTTTTCGTGATGTCGAGTTAGTGTCGAGTCCAAGAATTGATTTTCACACTGAAAATGGGGGGACTCCATCCGAACTAAGTACCGACAGACCGAGGGCAAAACTGCGTAGGCCTCGCGCTAATGTCTGAACACCTACGGGGCGCGGTCCGATTTCCGTCTACTCAAGACAGTGTGGGGGAAATCACGTGAAACTTATGTGACCAAATTCGGGGGTTTAACAACTCAAGAGGCACTGAAACTGTCCGGCTGCGGTCGGTCAACAAATCTGGGATTCCGGTGCCTGTACACTCAAACCCCTAGTTTTTCAATGCAAAATGAGTCGCACCCGTTGTTGAGGGGACAGCATGCGACGTTGTTAGTTTTATTGGTGTTGGATCCCGTTAGATGCATGTTATTCTGATTGGTTCTCAAGGATCCCACGTGGCGCAAATCAGATCCCATGTCATTCTGATTGGTCCCAGGGATCCCAGGCGGATAAGGGTGGAAGAGGGTCATTCAGAACTATCACACGGCAACAAGAACTATCACTCGGCCGGGATATAGCGTAGCCTTGCCCATCCAACATGAATGTGAATCATATAAGGTGGAGTCGTTCTCAACACCCCCTCTGTGCTGCTGAGAGCCACGCGTCTGACGTTGTTAACGCGTCCGTATCCCCTGTGCTGCCAGTTCCACGACGCACCGCCTCACGCTTGCCGCGCCTGCCCCCCATCGAACTCCATCCGAGCGCGACCAAGACAACGTGAGTCCCCTGCCGCCCCGCCGCCCCACCACCCTGCCGCCACGCGCCCAGCCTCGCACCCTTGCGCCGCTGCCGCCCACCCCCCGCCGAGCTGTTTGCGCGGTCAAGCCACAATATCCCCCCCCCAAACCATGTTTTTTACGCCGCCATCGGGGGGAGTGGGGGCGCCGGTACCGCGGGGCCCTATCCCCCCGCACCCTCCCTGCCCCTCCCCCGCCCCTGCGGGGTACGCATATAACCGATATCGCCTCTTCTCCATGGCTGCCCGGGTGGTGGCCTCCTCCTCCGCCGCTCCGGCTCTATTGCGAGCCTTTTTCATCAAAGCCTTCTATTACTCTCGCGGCGCGGGTATCAGCCAACCTCGGAGGCCGCGTCCTCTCGACAACGGTTCCTCGCCAACCGAGCGCGGGTTCACAGCATAGGCATGTCGCGCGTCTCGTTTACCTGGCACGCGTGGCGCGGCGCTTTCGTTCCTTGAAGCGACGTGCGATACGTCCCTAAGGGGGCCTCTTCTGAGGTAGTATCAGTTCCGTTTTCATGCTCAGTCATGACTCGACACCCCCGTTTCTTCCTCCGATACACGGGCTAACCTCTATGACATCCCGATGGCACCCCTCTTACAGAATGAGCTCCCGCCGCTCATCCTCCGTCGCCGGCGGCGGCTACATGTCGATGTTCCTGGTGGTCGCCACGCTCGTCGTCGCCGCCGCCGCCGCCGCCGCCGACGCGCGCGGCTCTTCCGCCACCACCCTCTTAACCGTCGAAGGCTCCACCGAGGGCATGGGCTTACACTCGTCCACTTTTCAGCTCAACCTGAGCCGCTTCTGACACAAAATACAACCCAAACATTCCCTACTAACCCCTGACACGCCATAATCACCCCTTGAACAATCCCTAAGTACAACCCCTTATCCACAGAAAGTGCTTACGTTGAGCTGAAAAGTGAACGAGCGTAAGCCCCTAACCAGGGGCACCGAGGTCTTCGAGGGCTTCCCTGACTCTGCGGACGTCGCCGAGTCATCCGGCCACGCCCTGCTCCAGGAGCCGAACGCAGTCGCCCGCCCCGATGACCTCGCCGATGGTCCCGCCGCCGAGAGCAGGGCGCTCATCGTGGGGAGCCGCAGCGCCGCGGCAGCGGCGGCGGCGACGGCCACGGCGAAGTTCGGCTAGCGCAGTGCGGCGGCGGCGGCGGCGACGGCCAAGGCGAAGTTCGGCTACCGCGGGGGCGTGTGCTCCAGGCTCGCCAAGTGGAAGTGCTCCAGGGACTGCTACAAGTGCGCCGCGGCGGGCCGCGTGATCCCCGCAGGCGGCGGCGGAGACGGCGGCAACGGGCGCTGGTTCGGCAACGCGGTGTGCAAGGACGCCACGTACTGCGCGACATACTGCTGCGACAAGACGGGGACGATGGGGTGCAACAGCGAGCGCACGGGAGACTGCCCCGTCGTCTGCAACGTGCCCGAGACCGTCGACGCCGTCGCACTCATCACGAAGTCCGCCCCCGGCTGCAGCCCCGCCAACATCCCCGCCGGTCTCGTCGCCCTCGCCGCCATCGACGCCATCACCGCCGCCGCCGCCGCCGCCACCGCGGTTAGCAGTACCCTCGACGCCAACGTCGTCCTCCTATGTGAGGCTCTGGCCACCCGCTCCGCCGACACTGACCCATCGATCAGCGCTTCTTTCGCTGCCGCCATCTCGAGCGCTACCACCGCTTGCGAGCCCTTCGTGCAGGCCGCCGTCCCCGCCGGTATCACCGCCATGAACGCCATCACCGCCGCCGCCACCGCCGCCACCGCGGTCAGCGGAACCCTCAACGCCGACGTCGTCCTCCTTTGCGAGGCTCTGGCCACCCGCTCCGCCGAGGACCCCGACCCTCCGCTCAGCGTTGCTTTCGCTACCGCCCTCTCGAGCGCTACCGCCGCCTGCGAGCCCTTCGTGCAGGCCGCCGTCCCCGCCGGTCTCGTCGCCCTCGCCGCCATCACCGCCGCCGCCGCCGCCGCCACCGCGGTCAGCGGAACCCTCGACGCCGACGTCGTTCTCCTCTGCCAGACTTTGGCCACCAGCTCCGCCGACCCCGACCCATCGATCAGCGTTGCTTTCGCTACCGCCCTCTCGAGCGCTACCACCGCCTGCGAGCCCTTCGTTCCCGCCGTCCCCGCCGGTCTCGTCGCCGTCGCCGCCATCGACGCCATCACCGCCGCCGCCGCCGCCGCCGCCGCCGTCAGCGGAACCCTCGACGACGCCGACGTCGTCTTCCTCTGCGAGGATTTGGCCACCCGCTCCGCCTACCGTGACCCGCCGCTCAGCGCTGCTTTCGCTACCGCCATCAGAACCGCTGTGACCGCATGCGAGCCCTTCGCCGCCGTCTGCACCCTCCCGAACTATGTGGACGTCGTCGCCTCAGCCGCCAAGGCCAACCCCGGCTGCACCAGAAAAGACATCTCCATCGATTACATGCTCCTCGTCGCCGTCGACGCCGCCGAATCTGCCGCCTCCGCCGCCAAGGGCACCAAACTCAACGGCGTCATCACCACCAACAAACCCTACCCCGGCGGCATCACCATCCCTGCAGAGGTCGTCCTCTCTCTCGACGCCCTCTGCCAGTTCATTTTCGCCCTCAACTACGTCAAGGACATCGGTTTCCAAGTTACTCTCGTTAACGCCATGAAAGCCGCTCGCTACGACTGCTTGGATGCGGGGTTAGGAGATGTCCTCGTCGTCTAGGTCCGCGCGCGCCGCGTTCCTGGCGCGTCTCCACGGTCGCCGGCATCTGTCAACTTCCGCTCGAGCCTCGCCCAAGAAAGCCCAGCGCCGCACTGGCAGGACGAGGAGTTTAAACCAAGCTGGTGACTCCTCCTCCTGCCCGCGGCCGGATCCAACAAATACTCCCGGCATGTCCTCCTTGTTCCCGCAGCCGGGTCCTGAACATACTCGGGTTCCTGTACATACCTCTGCGAACGTCGTAGCATGCTCGCGTGACCGCCGCCGCGGTCTCGCAGTCCGTCGAGCACCCCCATTCGCAGACAATGCCATTCTTTGTTCCGTCACGACATCCCCTGCATGACTCGCTTGCTCCCGCTAGGCTCTTCGTAACACCACAGCGACCTTCCACGTAGTAGCAAGCTTAGCGAAATAACCGTCTCACTGTAAGCTCGACCGCTGATAATTTGTACATAGATATGAAAACATGGCTTTCACCTGATACGCGATACTCGCGCCGGGCGCCGCCGCGCCGCCGCCAGCGCGGAACCGCGGCGCACACAGCACACAATCACTCTCGTTTGAATTATTTCGCACTGGCTCCCGCTTTCAGGAGTGTTTGTCGGACTCAGCTCCGCCTGTCAGTGTCTGTCCAGCTCCCCCCCTCTACCCCCGCCTGCCGGTCAACCAGGGGTCATTTTATTACCCCGGGGTCAAGCGGTCAACGCTCAGGTTCAATCGTTCAGACGGTCGGACGGTCAGCGACGACCGGCCATATTTTCATCAGTTGTCTTGCTTGCACCATGCAGACTACGACCAGATTGCCCACGCATTGCCAGCACGCCGTGACAGCCCGTCGAGAGCGCTTGCGAAGGCATTCACGTCAATGGGTCTGCTTACTAAAATGAGACGACAGTCGAGCAAGGTCGCGGCCACCGGGGGCGCGGCCCCGGGGTCCGCGTTGGGCGGTAAGATGATGCAGTCCAGCAGCGACACATGGGCCAAGCTATCCACGTACACCACCACAAAGGTGAGCGCGGGTCCCGCCCCGGGCCCCACCCTCGCCCCCGCCCCCGGCCCCGGACTCGGACCCGTCCCCGCCCCCGGCCCCGGACCATACCCCGCCCCCGCCCCCCGGAACCAGCAAG
>Ga0307489_10001869_pt1 | contig 14025 bp, 25 predicted proteins | sample SB12metaG_FD_202247 | JGI IMG/M metagenome (GOLD analysis project Ga0307489, IMG submission 202247) | Sea-ice brine microbial communities from Beaufort Sea near Barrow, Alaska, United States - SB 1.2 | ecosystem: Environmental > Aquatic > Marine > Coastal | place: USA: Alaska | collected... | reverse complement strand
CCCATAAAAACGTGTTATTTAAGTTGGTTTTATTTTGTCCAACCAAAAATTTTGTATACTTTTGCAAACCGAATTGGAGTAGGGTCAAGCTATTTTTTGATGTTAAATTCAATAATAGCAACATGTCCAGAGCGTTTCGCGAAGGAAAAACGGAAAAAACAAAATCAGCGTTGAATTTGTTTTACGCTGTTTTTTTTGAGGGAAATTCAGAGGGAATTGATGAAACAGAGGTTTCAAACAAATAATTATTAATAAAGACGCGCTGGATATATGATCTATCGTCAAAAATTTTAACTAAATGTCTGGGTTAATAGGAAGAAAGATTGGGATGACCAGCTTATTCGATGAAAACGGGAAGAACATTCCTTGTACGGTGATCGAAGCGGGTCCTTGTGTTGTCACTCAGGTCAGAACCAAAGAGGTGGACGGCTACACGGCGTTACAACTTGGTTTCGATGACAAATCAGCAAAAAGTTCTAACAAAGCGTTAGAAGGCCACTTTAAAAAGGCCGGTGCTGTTGCTAAGAAAAAAGTCGTTGAATTTCAGGGATTTGAAGATGCTTATAAATTAGGAGATGCTATTTCTGTGAGTCATTTTGAAGAAGGTGAATTTGTAGATGTATCAGGAGTTTCTAAAGGTAAAGGTTTTCAGGGTGTTGTAAAACGTCATGGATTTGCCGGTGTTGGTCAAGCAACGCACGGTCAACATAACCGTTTAAGAGCTCCGGGTTCTATTGGTGCTGCATCTTATCCTGCAAGAGTATTCAAAGGAATGCGCATGGCAGGTAGAATGGGTGGAGATAAAGTGAAAGTACAAAACTTAAGAGTATTAAAAGTAGTTGCTGAAAAGAACTTACTTGTTGTTAAAGGAGCAGTTCCTGGACACAAAAATGCTTTTGTAACTATTCAGAAATAATGAAAGTAGCAGTTTTAGATATTACAGGAAAAGATACAGGTAGAAAGGTTGAGCTTTCTAAAGATGTATTTGGTATAGTGCCTAATGATCACGCTATTTATTTAGATGTTAAGCAATATTTGGCAAATCAACGTCAAGGAACGCATAAGTCTAAGGAAAGAGCGGAAATATCAGGTTCTACAAGAAAGATAAAAAAACAGAAAGGAACTGGTACTGCAAGGGCAGGTTCTATTAAGTCTGGTATTTTTAGAGGTGGAGGCCGTATGTTCGGACCAAGACCAAGAGATTATTCTTTTAAATTGAATAAAAACTTAAAGCGTCTAGCACGTAAGTCTGCTTTAAGTATTCAAGCAAATGATGAAAATGTAATAGTTGTTGAAGATTTCAGTTTTGAAACTCCAAAAACTAAAAATTTCTTAGACGTTTTAAAAGCGTTAGAGTTAGATACAAAAAAGTCATTGTTTGTGTTAGGTAATGAAAATACAAATGTGTATTTATCATCACGTAATTTGAAGAAATCTAAAGTAATTAAGGCTTCAGAATTATATACTTATGGTGTGTTAAACACTAATAAATTAGTAATTACAGAAGGTTCTTTAGAAGATATAAACACTAATTTAAGCAAATAGGGATTCAAAATGAGTATTTTAATAAAACCTATTATTACGGAAAAAGCTACAAGCGATAGTGAATTATTTAATCGCTATTCATTCGTAGTAGATAAGAAAGCTAATAAGTTAGAAATTAAGGACGCTGTTGAAACAGCTTACGGAGTTTCTATTTCAAGTGTAAGAACTTTAAACTATCCAATTCAAAGAAATACTAAGTTTACTAAAAAAGGTTTGGTTACTGGTATTAAGAGTGGGTACAAAAAAGCAATTGTACAGTTAGCAACAGGAGAAAGTATTGATTTTTATAACAATCTTTAAGAAAAGACAAACATGTCAGTTAGAAAATTAAAACCAATAACACCAGGTCAGCGTTTTAGAGTTGTAAATGGGTTCGACACCATAACAACTGATAAGCCGGAGAAAAGTTTACTTGCTCCGAAAAAACGATCTGGAGGTCGGAACAATCAGGGAAGAATGACAACACGTAACATCGGTGGAGGTCATAAACAAAAATATCGTATTATCGATTTTAAGAAAGATAAGCAAGGTATTCCTGCAACAGTTAAAACTATAGAGTACGATCCAAATCGTACTGCGTTTATCGCTTTACTTAGTTATGCTGATGGTGAAAAACGTTATGTGATTGCACAAAACGGTTTGAAAGTAGGTCAAGTAATCGTTTCAGGTACCGGGATCAAACCCGAAATTGGAAACGGAATGCTGTTGAGTGAGATTCCATTAGGAACTACAATTTCATGTATCGAATTACGTCCAGGTCAAGGTGCTGTTATGGCGCGTTCTGCTGGTTCTTTTGCACAGTTATTAGCAAAAGAAAGTAAGTATGCGACTGTAAAGTTACCATCAGGTGAGACAAGATATATTTTGTTAACGTGTATGGCTACTATTGGAGTAGTATCTAACTCAGATCACCAATTACTAGTTTCTGGTAAAGCTGGTAGATCACGATGGTTGGGTAGAAGACCAAGAGTAAATGCAGTACGTATGAATCCTGTAGATCACCCAATGGGTGGTGGAGAAGGTCGTGCTTCTGGAGGTCATCCAAGGTCTAGAAATGGTATTCCTGCGAAAGGATTTAAGACAAGGTCTAAAACCAAAGCTAGTAATAAGTATATTTTAGAACGTAGAAAGAAATAATAAGTTATGGCAAGATCATTAAAAAAAGGACCTTTCGTTCACTATAAATTAGAGAAAAAAGTGTTAGCTAATGTAGAAGCTGGGAATAAAACAGTAATCAAAACTTGGTCTAGAGCCAGTATGATTACTCCAGATTTCGTTGGTCAAACAATAGCTGTTCACAATGGACGTCAGTTCGTACCAGTTTTTGTTACAGAGAACATGGTAGGGCACAAGTTAGGCGAATTTTCACCAACACGTTCTTTTAGAGGACATGCAGGTGCAAAAAATAAAGGTAAAAAATAACAGACAATGGGAGTTCGTAAAAAAAATATGGCGGATCAGTTAAAAGAAGAGAGAAAGCACCGTGCTTTCGCTAAGCTTACTAACTGTCCTACGTCACCAAGAAAAATGCGTTTAGTAGCGAATCAAGTGAGAGGAGTAGAAGTTGAAAAGGCTTTACAAATCTTAAAATTCAGTCCAAAAGAGGCGTCTATAAACTTAGAGAAATTGTTGTTGTCTGCAATTGCAAACTGGCAAGCTAAGAACGAAGATGCAGTTATTGAAGACGCTGGGTTATTTGTGAAAACTATTTACGTAGATAGTGCAGGAATGTTAAAAAGATTAAGACCAGCTCCACAGGGACGTGCTCATAGAATTCGAAAGCGTTCTAATCACGTTACTTTAGAGTTAGGGGCTAAAAATTTAAGTAATCAAGCAAAGTAGAAATGGGACAGAAAACAAATCCAATAGGAAATCGTTTAGGAATCATCAGAGGTTGGGAATCTAACTGGTATGGTGGAAATGACTACGGAGATAAAATTGCTGAAGACTTTAAGATCAGAGAGTATATTCATGCTAGATTATCTAAAGCAAGTGTATCTCGTGTAATTATAGAGCGTACTCTTAAACTTGTAACCGTTACTATCACTACTGCAAGACCAGGTATTATTATTGGAAAAGGTGGTACAGAGGTAGATAAGTTAAAAGAAGAGCTTAAAAATATTACAGGGAAAGAAGTTCAAATTAATATTTTTGAAATCAAGCGTCCAGAATTAGATGCAAGATTGGTAGCCGTTAGTGTTGCACGTCAAATTGAAAATAGAATTTCTTACAAGAGAGCAATTAAAATGGCTATTCAAGCAACAATGAGAATGAATTCTGAGGGGATTAAAATCCAAATATCAGGTCGTTTAAATGGAGCAGAGATGGCACGTTCAGAGCACTTTAAAGAAGGTAGAATACCACTTTCAACTTTTAGAGCAGATATCGATTATTCACTTGTTGAGGCACATACTACTTATGGAAGATTAGGTATCAAAGTGTGGATCATGAAAGGTGAGGTATATGGTAAAAGAGAATTATCTCCATTAGTCGGTTTGTCTAAGAAACAAACTGGACCGAATAAGGGTGGTGGTGATAGAGGAAAGAGACCACAACCTCGTAGAAGAAAATAATTTTTAAAATTAGAAATTAAAAATGTTACAGCCAAAAAGAGTAAAATACCGTAAGGTACAGAAGGCGAAAGGAAATATGACAGGTATTTCTGGTAGAGGAAATCAACTTTCTAATGGAATGTTTGGTATCAAGTCTATCGATCAAAACTTGTTGACTTCTCGTCAGATAGAGGCAGCTCGTATCGCGGCAACGCGTCACATGAAGAGAGAAGGACAGTTATGGATTAAAGTATTTCCAGACAAGCCAATTACCAAAAAACCTTTAGAGGTTCGTATGGGTAAGGGTAAAGGAGCTCCAGACCATTTTGTTGCAGTTATTAAACCAGGTAGAATTTTGTTTGAAATTGGTGGAGTACCAATGAATGTTGCAAAAGAAGCTTTACGTTTAGCGGCACAAAAACTTCCAGTGAAAACGAAGTTTATTGTTGCACGAGATTTTGATATTAACGCTTAATTCGAAATAGAATGAAACAATCAGAAATAAAAGAATTATCTATAGCAGATCTTAATGAGAAGCTTGGAGCGTTGCAAAAGAATTGTACTGATCTTAAAATGGCTCACGCAATAACTCCCTTGGAGAATCCATTGCAATTGAGAGGATTAAGAAGAACTGTAGCAAGAATTGCAACAGAATTAACAAAAAGAGAATTACAATAATTCTATAGTCAGTTTTAAAGATGGAAAAAAGAAATCTTAGAAAAGAGAGAATTGGTGTTGTTTCAAGTAGCAAGATGGAGAAATCTATAGTTGTTGCAGAAACTAAAAGAGTAAAACACCCGATGTACGGAAAGTTCGTATTAAAGACTAAGAAGTACGTTGCACACGACGAAAAGAATGATTGCAACGAAGGAGATACTGTTAGGATCATGGAAACAAGACCTATGAGTAAATCTAAACGTTGGAGATTAGTAGAAATCCTAGAAAGAGCTAAATAATATGTTACAGACAGAATCAAGATTAAAAGTAGCAGATAATACTGGAGCCAAAGAGGTCTTAGTAATAAGAGTTTTAGGAGGAACTAGAAAGCGATATGCAAGTATTGGAGACAAAATTGTTGTATCGGTAAAATCTGCAACTCCTAACGGAACTGTGAAAAAGGGTCAAGTATCTAGAGCAGTTGTTGTAAGAACAAAAAAAGAAGTAAGGCGTAAAGACGGATCTTATATAAGATTTGACGACAATGCTTGTGTGCTTTTAAATCCTACAGAGGAAATGAGAGGAACACGCGTATTTGGACCAGTAGCGCGTGAGCTTCGTGACAAACAATTCATGAAAATAGTATCATTAGCACCAGAAGTGCTTTAACATTATAACAGAATGAAGAAGTTTAAAATAAAGTCAGGAGACACTGTAAAGGTAATTGCAGGCGATCATAAAGGATCTGAAGGTAAAGTTTTACAAATCATAAAGGAGAAAGACAGAGTATTGGTAGAAGGTGTCAACTTAGTTTCTAAGCATACCAAGCCAAGTGCTCAAAGTCCTCAAGGTGGTATTGTAAAAAAAGAAGCATCGCTTCATATTTCTAATGTGATGTTAGTTGAAGAAGGGATTGCTGTGAGAGTAGGTTATCAGGTTGATGGAGATACTAAAACTAGAATCTCTAAAAAAACTAAAAAATAAGAATAATCATGAGTTACGTACCAAGATTAAAATCAGAATACAAAGAGAGAGTTGTGAAAGCTCTTACTGAAGAATTCAGTTATAAGAATGTAATGCAAGTGCCTAAATTAGAAAAAATTGTTCTTTCTAAGGGTGTTGGTGCTGCAATTGCAGACAAGAAATTAATAGATTATGCTTTAGAAGAGTTGACACAAATTACGGGTCAAAAAGCAATATCTACGATGTCTAAAAAAGATGTTGCGTCATTTAAATTACGTAAGGGGATGCCAATAGGTGTGAAGGTTACGTTAAGAGGTGATAAAATGTATGAATTTTTAGATAGATTAGTTACAGCCTCATTACCACGTGTAAGAGACTTTAACGGTATTAAAGCAAACGGATTTGATGGTAGAGGTAATTACAATTTAGGAATTACTGAACAAATCATTTACCCAGAGATAAATATTGATCAAGTTAAAAAAATCAACGGAATGGATATTACTTTTGTAACATCTGCTGACACTGATAAAGAAGCAAAATCATTATTAGGAGAATTAGGTTTACCATTCAAAAAAAATTAAGAGATGGCTAAAGAATCAATGAAAGCTCGCGAGCGCAAAAGAGCAAATACAGTTGCAAAGTATGCGGAAAAAAGGAAAGCTTTGAAAGAGGCTGGAGATTATCAAGCACTGCAGAAATTACCAAAAAACGCTTCACCAGTAAGAATGCACAATAGATGTAAGCTTACAGGACGTCCAAAAGGATATATGAGACAGTTTGGTTTATCGCGTGTAACGTTTCGTGAAATGGCAAATCAAGGATTGATACCAGGAGTTAAAAAAGCAAGTTGGTAGAAGTTTAAAAGAAAGCTGAGAATTAAAAATAGAATGTGTATATTTGCGCGCTCTATTTTTTTTGAGTAAAAGAATTTTAACTGATTATAGGTTCATATATCACAGAGAAATCTGTAGCACAAATAGAGGTATTTGAAAACCGTGATCGCAATATAAATAAATATGTATACAGATCCAATCGCGGATTTTCTTACGAGAGTAAGAAATGCAATCGCAGCAGGGCACAGAGTAGTAGAAATTCCGGCTTCAAACTTGAAGAAGGAAATGACTAAGATTTTGTTTGATCAAGGATATATTTTAAGCTACCAGTTCAATGACGATAAAGTTCAGGGGACCGTTAAGATAGCTTTAAAATATGATCGTGAGACAAAAGAATCAGTAATTAGAAAAATTCAACGTATCAGTACACCAGGTTTACGTAAATATGTTGGCTCTACAGAGATGCCAAGAGTATTGAACGGCCTTGGAATTGCTATTGTCTCTACATCTAAAGGTGTGATGACAAACAAAAAAGCACGTCAAGAAAATGTTGGAGGAGAAGTTTTATGTTACGTTTATTAAATCTTAAGAAATGAGTAGAATAGGAAAAAATCCCGTTAGCATTTCACAAGGTGTAGATGTTAGCATACAAGACAACGTTGTAATTGTAAAAGGAAAGTTAGGTGAGTTATCTCAACCAATTTCTAAAGGAATTACAGTTAAAATTGAAGATGATCTTATCACTTTAGAGAGAGCATCTGAACTTAAAGACCATAAAGCACAACATGGTTTAATGAGAGCTTTAATCTATAATATGATTGAAGGAGTAAGCAATGGTTTTACGAAAGATTTAGAATTGGTTGGAGTTGGTTATAGAGCTTCAAATCAAGGACAAAAATTAGATTTAGCTTTAGGTTTCTCTCATAATATTGTTTTAGAAATAGCTCCAGAAGTAAAAATTGAAACAGTATCTAAGAAAGGGAAAAACCCAATCATTAAATTATCTTCATTTGACAAACAATTGGTGGGTCAAATAGCTGCAAAGATTCGTTCTTTCAGAGCGCCTGAGCCTTACAAAGGAAAGGGTGTTAAGTTTGTTGGTGAAATATTAAGAAGAAAAGCAGGTAAATCTGCATAATATATAGTATTATGGCATTATCAAAGCTACAAAGAAGAACTAGAATCAAGCGTAGAATTAGAAAGATTATTTCTGGGACTGCTATAAAACCAAGGTTATCGGTTTTTAGAAGTAACAAAGAAATATACGCCCAAATAGTTGACGATGTAAACGGAGTAACATTAGCTTCAGTTTCATCTAGAGATAAAGAAATAAAAGCAAGTTCTAAAACAGAAGCGGCTACAGCAGTTGGAAAAGCAATTGGGGAAAAAGCAACTAAATTAGGTTTAGAAAAAATTGCTTTTGATAGAAATGGTTATTTATACCATGGTAGAGTTAAAGTATTAGCAGAAGCTGCAAGAGAATCTGGTTTAAAATTTTAAGAAATTATGCAAGGTTATAAAAACGTAGAAAGAGTGAAGCCAAGCGGGTTAGAGCTTGTAGATAAATTAGTAGGTGTACAACGTGTTACAAAGGTAACTAAAGGTGGTAGAGCATTTGGTTTCTCTGCTATTGTAGTAGTTGGTGATGGTAACGGTGTTGTTGGACATGGTTTAGGTAAGTCTAAAGATGTAGCATCAGCAATTGCGAAAGCAATCGAAGATGCTAAGAAGAATTTGGTTAGAATACCTATTTTAAATGGTACATTGCCTCACGAACAGAAGGGTAAATTTGGTGGAGCTAAAATTTTCATCAAACCAGCTTCGGCAGGTACAGGAGTTATTGCGGGTGGAGCAGTACGTATGGTGTTAGAATCTGTAGGTGTGCATGATGTACTATCTAAATCTCAGGGTTCTTCGAATCCTCACAATGCTGTGAAAGCAACTTTTAATGCATTATTGCAATTGCGCAGTGCATCATCAATAGCGAAGCAAAGAGGGGTATCTTTAGAACAAGTATTTAACGGATAAATCTAAGAACGATGGCAAGAATTAAAGTTACACAAGTAAAAAGTCAAATCGGGCGTCTTCAGAGTCAAAAGAGAACTTTAGAGGCTTTAGGTTTACGTAAAATGCACCAGACGGTTGAACATGAGGCAACTCCTTCAATTATAGGTATGGTGAATACAATTAAACACTTAGTTTCTTTCGAAGAAATTAAATAAGATTTATAAAAAAATGAGTTTACACAATTTAACACCGGCAGAAGGTTCCATTAAAAAAGGAAAAAGAATTGCAAGGGGTGAAGGATCTGGAAAAGGTGGTACCGCTACAAGAGGTCACAATGGACAGAAATCTCGTTCAGGTTATTCTAAAAAGATAGGTTTTGAAGGAGGTCAAATGCCACTACAAAGACGTGTACCGAAGTTTGGTTTCACAAACATTAACCGTAAAGAATATCAAGGAATCAACTTAGATAAATTACAATCTTTAGTGGACAATGGACAAATAACGGATACAGTAACTTTAGATATTTTAATAACAAATAGATTGGCTCGAAAGAACGATTTAATTAAAATATTAGGTAATGGAGCGTTAAAAGCGAAATTAAGTATAACTGTACATAAATTTACAGCATCAGCAAAAGCGGCTATCGAAGCAGCTGGAGGTGAGGTTGTTTCTTTATAAGAACACGTAAATGATGAAATTTATTAATACTCTCAAAGACATTTTCAAGATTGAAGAATTAAAGAATAAGATTCTTCTTACTATCGGTTTAATAGCGGTCTATCGTTTTATGGCTTCTGTTCCATTACCTGGAATAGATCCATTGCAATTGTCAGCTTTAAAGGAGAGTACTTCAGGAGGTCTTTTAGGATTATTGAATGCATTTACAGGAGGGGCATTTGCCAGAGCTTCAGTGATGGCTTTAGGTATTATGCCATACATTTCGGCATCAATTGTAGTTCAGTTAATGGGAATCGCGGTTCCTTATTTACAGAAATTACAAAAAGATGGAGAAAGTGGTAGAAAGAAAATTACACAAATAACAAGATGGTTAACTATAGCTATTACGTTGGTGCAAGCACCAACATATATTACAGCTATAAAGACTCAATTTGGTTTAGGTCCAGAAGCTTTTTTAGTAGGAGGTATTACTTTCTGGGTTTCTTCAATCATTATTTTAACTGCAGGTACAATTTTTGCAATGTGGTTAGGGGAGCGTATTACAGATAAAGGAGTTGGTAATGGAATCTCATTATTAATTACTGTAGGTATTATCGCTAATTTTCCAGCAGCATTCTTGCAAGAATTTGTTTCTAAAACAACGAATGCGGGAGCCGGAGGATTAATGATGGTTCTAATTGAAATTATTGTTTGGTTTGTTGTAATTTTATTAACCGTTCTTTTGGTAACTGCTGTTCGAAAGATTGCAGTGCAATACGCAAGAAGAACAGTTGCAGGAAACACACAAAATGTTGCAGGTTCTAGAGATTACATTCCCTTGAAGTTGAATGCAGCAGGTGTTATGCCAATTATTTTTGCACAAGCAATTATGTTTTTGCCGTTGGCTTTAGGTCAAAGATTTCCTGCCTTGGTAGGATTGACAAACCCAAATGGTTGGCAGTATAACGTTATTTTTGCATTGTTGATTGTCATTTTTAGTTATTTCTATACCGCAATTACTATTCCTACGAATAAAATGGCGGAAGATTTAAAAAGAAGTGGTGGTTTTATTCCTGGAATTAGACCAGGTAAAGATACTGCAGATAGATTGGATAATGTGTTATCTAGAATCACGTTTCCAGGTTCGTTATTTTTAGCGGCTTTGTCTATCTTACCAGCAATTGTAGTTCAGTTTGGAGTACAACAAGGTTGGGCAATGTTTTATGGTGGTACCTCATTAATCATTATGGTGGGTGTGGCCATTGACACAATGCAACAAATTAACTCGTATTTATTAAATAGTCATTACGATGGTTTAATGAAGGCGGGGAACAGCAACAGAAAATCGAATAAACAATAATATGGCTAAGCAATCAGCAATTCAACAGGACGGAACGATTACAGAGGCGTTATCAAATGCTATGTTTCGTGTGGAATTAGAAAACGGACATATTGTAACGGCACACATTTCAGGTAAAATGCGTATGCATTATATTAAATTATTGCCAGGAGATAAGGTGAAATTAGAAATGAGTCCATACGATTTATCAAAAGCAAGAATTACTTACAGATACTAATTAAAAAATAAAGCAGATGAAAGTTAGAGCATCAGTTAAGAAAAGAAGTGCCGACTGCAAGATAGTGCGCAGGAAAGGCAGATTATACGTGATTAATAAACAAAATCCTAGATTTAAACAAAGACAAGGGTAATGGCAAGAATAGCAGGTATTGATATTCCAAAAAATAAAAGAGGGGTTATTGCTTTAACTTACATCTTTGGTATTGGAAGCAGCAGAGCTAAAAAAGTTTTAGTGGAAGCAAAAATTGACGAAAGTATTAAGGTTCAAGATTGGACTGATGATCAAATCGCAGCGATTAGAGAACAAGTTGGATCTTTCACGATTGAAGGAGAATTGCGTTCGGAAGTTCAGATAAATATCAAACGTTTGATGGATATCGGTTGTCAAAGAGGAATTCGTCATAGACTTGGCCTTCCTTTAAGAGGACAAAGAACAAAGAACAACTCTCGAACAAGAAAAGGTAAGAGAAAAACGGTAGCTAACAAGAAAAAATAAGTTAGACAAGTAATAAAGATCTGATAACGGATTTAATTTCGTGATATTAGAAAACTAAATTACTAAAACTAAATAATTATGGCAAAAGCAAGTTCTAAAAAACGTAAAGTGATAATTGACGCTGTTGGAGAAGCGCATGTAACTGCATCTTTCAACAATATTATTATCTCTTTAACAAATAAAAAAGGTGATGTGATTTCATGGTCATCTGCAGGTAAAATGGGATTCAGAGGTTCTAAAAAGAATACTCCGTATGCAGCACAATTAGCCGCAGAAGACTGTTCAAACGTTGCTAAAGAAGCAGGTTTACGTAAAGTAAAGGTGTTTGTAAAGGGACCAGGTAATGGTAGAGAGTCTGCGATTAGATCAATTCATAACACAGGTATTGAAGTAACGGAAATTATTGACGTTACACCGATACCTCACAATGGTTGTCGTCCTCCGAAAAGAAGAAGAGTATAATTAAATATTTTAACCAATTAGGAATTAGATTATCGAAGGATTAGCCTTAATTCATAATCCCTAATTAAATAAACACGAAATGGCAAGATATACAGGACCAAAGACTAAAATTGCGCGTAAATTTGGCGAAGCAATTTTTGGAGAAGATAAAAACTTCGAAAAAAGAAATTACCCTCCAGGACAGCATGGAAATGCACGAAGAAGAGGAAAGAAATCTGAATATGCTACCCAGTTAATGGAGAAGCAAAAAGCAAAATATACGTATGGTATATTAGAGCGTCAGTTTAGAAACTTATTTAAAGATGCATCTTCTTCTCAGGGAATTACAGGTGAAATCTTATTGCAGTTATGTGAATCTCGTTTAGATAACGTGGTTTACAGAATGGGCGTTTCTAAATCTAGAAGTGGAGCACGTCAATTAGTTTCTCACAGGCACATAACTGTGAACGGAGAACTGGTGAACGTACCTTCTTTTAGATTAAGTGAAGGTGATGTTGTTGCTGTTAGAGAAAAGTCTAAATCTTTATATGCTATTGAAGATGCGCTAGCGTCAAATAACAATGTATATGAATGGTTGACTTGGAATTCAGATAAGAAAGAAGGTACTTTTGTTAAGGTTCCTGCTAGATTACAGATTCCAGAAAACGTCAAAGAGCAATTAATCGTAGAATTATATTCTAAGTAATAAATTAATCATTTTGGTATTTAGCCAAAGGGTTCATAGGTACTTCTTCAGACTTATAAACCGCGCAACTAAATAACAATTAAAACGAAGAAAAATGGCAATTTTAAATTTTCAAAAGCCTGATAAGGTCATAATGGTTGAATCTACAGATTTTTCTGGAAAATTCGAGTTTAGACCTTTAGAACCAGGATTTGGTTTAACTGTAGGAAATGCTTTAAGAAGAGTACTTTTATCTTCTTTAGAAGGCTTTGCAATTACCTCTTTAAGAGTGGATGGTGTAGAGCATGAGTTTTCTACCGTACCCGGTGTTGTAGAGGATCTTACTGAAATTATCTTAAACTTAAAACAAGTTCGTTTTAAGAAACAAATTGAGGAAACAGATAGAGAGACTGTTTCTGTTTCGGTATCTGGTCAAGAGCAGTTTACTGCTGGAGATTTGCAAAAGTTTATCTCTGGTTTTCAAGTATTGAATCCAGATTTAATAATTTGTAATATGGATAAATCTGTGAAATTAAATGCAGAAATTACCATAGAAAAAGGAAGAGGATTTGTACCTGCAGAGGAAAACAAAAAAGCTTCTACTCCAATAGGAACTATTTTTACAGATTCTATTTATACGCCAATTAAGAACGTAAAATATACAATTGAAAATTTTCGTGTTGAGCAAAAAACGGATTATGAAAAATTAGTTTTCGAGATCGATACGGACGGATCAATCAATCCTAAAGATGCATTAACGGAAGCTGCAAAAATTTTAATCCACCACTTTATGTTATTCTCTGATGAGCGTATCACTTTAGAGGCAGATGAAATTGCGCAGACAGAAACATATGACGAGGAGTCATTACATATGCGTCAATTATTAAAAACTAGACTCATCGATATGGATTTATCTGTAAGGGCTTTAAATTGTTTAAAAGCAGCGGAAGTAGATACATTAGGAGATCTAGTTTCTTTTAATAAAAGTGATTTGATGAAGTTTAGAAACTTTGGAAAAAAATCTTTAACAGAATTAGAAGAATTAGTTATTGTTAAGGGTCTAAGTTTTGGAATGGATTTAAGTAAATACAAATTAGATAGAGATTAACCTTTTCATATTTTGCTCCTCATAATGAGTAGATGCAAGATGAAATATAAAATAAAGTCATGAGACACGGAAAAAAACACAATCATTTAGGAAGAACAACTTCGCACAGAAAAGCGATGCTAGCTAATATGACTTGTTCTTTAATAGAACATAAGCGAATCAATACAACAGTGGCAAAAGCCAAAGCTTTAAGAGTTTTTGCGGAGCCATTAATTACAAAGTCTAAGGCTGATACAACTCACAATAGACGTATTGTATTCTCTTATTTACGTGATAAATTTGCAGTTACAGAATTGTTTAAAGAAATTTCTGTAAAAGTTGCAGACAGACCAGGAGGTTATCTTCGTATTATCAAATTAGGAAATCGTCAAGGAGATAATGCTCCTATGGCAATGATAGAGCTTGTTGATTACAACGAGATTTATAATCCTAATGGTAAAAAAGTTAAGAAAACTACAAGAAGAGGAAAAAGCAAAAAAGTGGATTCTCCAGAAGTAGAAGG
>Ga0307489_10001868_pt1 | contig 14025 bp, 12 predicted proteins | sample SB12metaG_FD_202247 | JGI IMG/M metagenome (GOLD analysis project Ga0307489, IMG submission 202247) | Sea-ice brine microbial communities from Beaufort Sea near Barrow, Alaska, United States - SB 1.2 | ecosystem: Environmental > Aquatic > Marine > Coastal | place: USA: Alaska | collected... | reverse complement strand
ATTATAATAGTATCATTGGAAGGTTTGGTATTTCATTAGGATATAGGTTTTAAACAGGCATAGTTTTAGTAAGTTTGTAAAAAATGAAAAAATGAAAAAGATAATTTTACTCTCTAGCCTTTTAATAAGTTCTTTTGGGTTTTCTCAACAAGAATTAAAATTAAACATATCAAATGCACTGGTTGTAAGGAGTTTAGATATTTCTTATGAAAAACAGCTTAGCATTGAAAATTCTTTTGGAATTTCAATGCTCTTTAACTTAGTAGAACAGGAAGAAGATTTTAGATACAATGAAAACATTATGATTACTCCCTATTTTCGTCATTATTTTAGTGCAGCGCTAAAATGGAACTACTTTGGTGAAGTCTTTATAGGGATTAACTCAGGAAAAAAAGAAACTGTAGAAAATTCTAATAATTTCAATTTAGAATACACAGATGCGGCTTTAGGCATTGCGGTAGGCGCAAAGTATACTTCAAAAGGAGGATTGATACTTGATATTTATGCGGGTATAGGTCGAAATCTTTTTTTATCTGATTCGCCTATATTAGTTCCAAGAGGTGGTTTAAATATTGGTTGGAAATTTTAATTTTCTCTTATTTTGTAACAAAAAAAAGCCAGCAAATGCTGGCTTTTTTTGTTACAAAATATCGATGTTATGAAACTAATTGATTTTTTCTAACAGGAAGGTTCTGTATTAAATCTATGTATAAATTTATCTGTTTTTTTAACTGTTTTCGTTCGTAAATAGCATCTAAAAAACCGTGTTCTAAAACGAATTCAGATTTCTGGAAACCCTCTGGTAAATCTTTACCAGTTGTATCTCTTACAACTCTTGGACCTGCAAAAGCAATTAATGCATTTGGTTCAGCAATATTAATATCGCCTAGCATTGCATAAGAAGCCGTTGTACCTCCTGTTGTTGGATCTGTACACAAAGAGATATAAGGAATTTTAGCCCCCGCTAATTGCGCTAATTTAGAAGATGTTTTTACCAATTGCATTAAAGAAAGTGATGCTTCCATCATTCTTGCACCACCAGATTTAGAAACCATTAAGAACGGCATCTTATTTTTTATAGAGTAATCTATTGCTCTCGCAATTTTTTCGCCAACAACAGAACCCATAGAGCCACCAATAAAAGCAAAATCCATGGCAGCAATAACAAGGTCTTTTCCTAAAGATTTCCCTACAGCGGTTCTAACAGCATCATTTAATTTTGTTTTCTCCTGTGCAGCTTTTAATCTGTCTGGATATTTTTTAGTGTCTTCAAATTTTAAGGGATCTTTAGAAGTAAGACTTTCGTTTAATTCAATAAAACTATTATTATCAAAAAACAATTCAAAATATTCTTTACTTCCTATTCTTACATGATATCCATCTTCTGGACTTACATATAAGTTTCTCTTTAACTCTTCCGTATCTATCACTTTTCCACTTGGGGTCTTGTACCACAAGCCCTTGGGAGTATCTTTTTTGTCTTCCGTAGAAGTTTGAATTCCTTTGTCTGTCCTTTTAAACCAAGCCATTTAATGTGTTTATTTTATTGTATTACCTCAAAATATAAATTATTTGGAAATAAAGTATGAACTACAAATGTAAAATATTTTTTCTAATTCTAGTTTTATCTTCAAACGATTATTTAGTACAACTATTTCTTTTCAAAAAAAAAGCATTTTGAAAAAATTCAAAATGCTTTTAAACTATTAAAGAAAAAATACTATAAAGTATCTACGTTATTTAGGTCTTGAAACGCTTGTTTTAAACGGTTTATAAAAGTAACCTCTCCTTCACGCAACCATTTTCTAGGATCGTAATGTTTTTTATTAGGTTGTTCTGCTCCATCAGGATTACCAATCTGAGTAGCTACGTACGCTGCTTTTTCCTGCATATAATCTCTAATACCCTCTGTAAAAGCGAACTGCATATCTGTGTCAATATTCATTTTAATAACACCATAACCAATAGATTCTCTAATTTCTTCTAACGTAGAACCAGAACCGCCATGAAATACAAAATCAATGTGGTTGTGCGCTACATTGTATTTTTTGGAAATGTATTCTTGAGAATTCTTTAAAATTTTCGGTGTTAGTTTTACGTTTCCTGGTTTGTATACACCATGAACATTACCAAACGCCGCTGCAATAGTAAATTGAGGAGAAACTTTTAACAACTCTTCATACGCATATGCCACTTCCTCTGGTTGCGTATATAATTTAGAAACATCAATATCAGAATTATCCACACCGTCTTCTTCACCTCCAGTAATTCCTAATTCAATCTCTAAAGTCATGCCCATTTTACTCATACGAGCTAAATAGGTCTTACAAATTTCTATATTTTCTTCTAAAGGTTCTTCAGATAAATCTATCATGTGAGAACTATACAAAGGTTTTCCGGTTTCTGCGTAGTGCTTTTCAGAAGCATCTAACAAACCATCTATCCACGGTAATAATTTTTTTGCAGCATGATCTGTGTGTAAAATTACAGGAACACCGTAAGCTACTGCTAATTCATGTATATGTTTTGCCCCTGCAATACCTCCAGCAATGGCAGCTTTTTCATCAACATTAGACAAACCCTTACCTGCATTAAATTGAGCACCACCATTAGAAAACTGGATAATAACTGGCGCATTCAAATCTTTGGCAGTTTCTAAAACACCATTTATGGTACTAGAACCAACAACATTTACAGCTGGTAGTGCAAATCCTTTTTCTTTTGCAAGTGCAAAAATTGCTTGAACTTCTTTTCCTGTTGCAACTCCAGGTTTTATGTTGTGACTCATTATGTTATATTTTAATTTGTTAATTCCTTATTTCATCAAAAATACTAAAAATAGGCGCTTTTTAGTTTGAAGAAAGCATAAAATAACGAAAACGTTATAGACTTTTAATTCATTTTACTAAAAAGGGTAATTGATTCCTATGTTATACTCTGCACTTGCAAAATTGTAATTTTTAAACCACTTATTATTGTCTAGATAAGGTTCATACGTTTTAAAACCAATATCAAGTCTTAAAACAAAGAAGTTTAAATCGTATCTTATTCCAAATCCAGAGCCAATTGCAATGTCTTTTAATGAAGACAAATTCTTGAACCTCCCGTCTTCTTCTACAAATTTAGAACCTGAAATATCCCAAATATTACCAGCATCTAAAAACAGTGCTCCTTCTAAACTGCTTACAAGGTTAAAACGATATTCTGCACTCGTTAAAAACTTAAAACTACCAACGTTAAATTCTAAACCGCTATTTCTACTCCCTGGGCCCAGCTCATAGGTTTTCCAAGCTCTAATATCATTAGAACCACCCGCAAAATAGCTTCTTGTAAAAGGAATATCTGAATTGTCATAGGCTAAAATTGCTCCTAAGAAAGTTCTAATTCCAAAAACTGAATTTGAACTAACATCCCAAAAACGTTTGTATTCTAAATCTGTTTTAAAATATTGTGCTAAAGGAATTTTTAAAAAAGTCTTTTTGTCATTTTCATTGTAGTTATCAGAAAGCATCCCTAAAATATTTCCAGAATTGGATATTCTTGCTTTAAAAAATGAAAAATTATTATCTTTAAAATCTATTTGACCATTGTAGGTATAAGAATACGCTAAAGTAGGTATTAAGAAATCTGAAGTAACAATATTATATCTATTCTGAATATTTAAAACCGTATTATATGCAACAGAATTTGAAGTTTTAAAATCTAAATTTGATGCAACTTCTCGCATAAAACCCAAAGATTCTGAGGCCTGTGTCTCTAAATTTGTTGATATTGGAGAATAAGAGGTATTCTTTAAATTGTCATAAATTTCTGCAACCTTATTTAAATTCAAGAACTCAGAACGGTAGATATTAAAAAAACGATTTATATTTAAATTCTGAATGTATTGCGTGTTAAAAATTTCTAATTGAATGGTTTTCTTCCTATTGTATTGCCATTTATAATCTGATAGAAATGTAAATGTTTGTCTGTCTAAACCTATGTTATTTTGAATACTAAAGCCCAAAGAAAAAAGTGTTCTTGGAGACATTCTTTTTGGAACTAATTTACTCAAGCCAAAAGGTGCTAAAAATCTTGGAATTTCTAAAGAGGCATCTGCACCAATTTCCCAACCAGGACCATTACTCGCATCAAAATAAGACCCTAAAAAAGAAACCTTAAACAATTCTGCACCTCTCAATGCATTTCTGTTGGTTAAAGAGAATTTTGCAGAAGAACCTATATTTCTAATATTAGAGTGGGTTAATTCTGTTTCAAAACCAAGTGTATACTTTTCTTTTGGTGCTAAAAGCAAATCCATTATTAACGCATCATCTGAACCATTAATTGGTGTAAACGTGATATTGGTAGATTTAAAATTTTGAAGTGATTTTAAATGATTTCTTGTCAAATTCCTGAGCGTATCTTTATACACATCTCCGGAATTAAAAAAGATAGATTGTGCTAAATACTTGGGATTGTATTTTAGTTTTTTGTGTGCTAAAAAATTGATTCCTTTATACCGAACAGTATCTTTATAAACTTCACCCTTTTTTATATAAGAGTAGTCTGTAACAACGTTGATTTCTTTAATTTTATGAATTTTATAATCTTGCTTTACATAATCGCCACTATTGCCCTCTTTAAAACGATCTTTAGCAATTAAAAACGCAACATTTGTTTTATAATTTGAACTCGTAGAATCTACATAAAAACCCAAAGCTGCTTCAGAAAAATGGTAAATTCCGCTATTTCTAAAAAGTTCAACTACACTACTGGCCTCCTTTCGAAAGGTATTATCATTATATTGATTGCCACTTTTTAACAAAGAACGCCTGCCAGCATCTTTGTAAATAGAATCTAAAACTGCCGACGCTATTTTTACCTTGATCGTGTCCAATAAGGTGGGCCTTCCTTTTTGTATTTGATACGCCACTGTGGCTTTTTTCTGAAGGGAATCTCTCTTAATTTCTGAACTCACTTGAGATTCAAAATAACCCTGTGTTTTGTAATAAGCTCCTAAATTATCTAAAGTCCTTTTTACTTTTTTTTCGTTAATGATCACAGGAGCCTCATAACTTAAAAACCATGTATTCAATTTAATCAATGAATTTGCATAGGCAATGCTCTGTTTTTCTGAAAAAACACTCTTTACAAACTTATATTTCTTCGGATGTTTTTCTCCCCACTTTAAGGCTGTTTTTGGATTCTCAGAATTCCCCAGGTTATGCAAATACAATCCAATTGGCGCTCCTAAAAACTTCGTGTTTGGTTTTTGAAGAATATATTTTTCTAATTCCGTGTTGTTATCTCTAACACTATCCACAAAAATATAATTTTGCGTGAGTATACTTTCCTTTTCACCAATATATTTTGTAGCATTACAAGCGGAAAAAAATAAAATAAGTAGAAAGTAAAAGGGAAGTTTTTTCATTACTTTAGCCATGCATTTAACATCAAAAATAGTATTTTTCAACGGTTTATTTCCAATTAGACACAATTAATGAGTATCTCTAAAAATCAACTTAAATTAATAACTAGTTTATCACAAAAAAAGTATCGGCAAAAGCATCATTTATTTATTGCAGAAGGTGTAAAGGTGGTGCATGAATTATTAAATTCAACTTTTAAAATTGAAACCCTTTTTTGCACAGATGATTTTGAAACCACTATTTCTGAAGAAAAACTTACAAGAATTTCTGAGAGCGAATTAAAAAAAATAAGTACTTTAAAATCACCTAATAAGGTTTTGGGCATCTTTAAAATTCCCGAAGAAAAACCACTTCAAAATTCGGGCCTAACTGTTGCTTTAGACGCTATTAATGATCCTGGCAATTTAGGCACAATTATACGTTTATGCGACTGGTTTGGAATCTCACAATTAATTTGTTCTAAAGATACTGTAGATTGTTACAACCAAAAAGTTGTGCAAGCTTCTATGGGTTCTTTGACACGTATTTCTATTCATTATACTGATTTAGAAAACTACCTATCCACAACTAATTTACCTACTTTTATTGCAGACATGAATGGTAAAAATGTGTACAAAGCGAAACTACCAGAAGAAGGCGTACTAATAATGGGAAATGAGGCAAATGGTGTTTCAGAAGAAATTAAAAAGAAAATTCAGCATACAATTTCTATTCCTAGATTTGGAGAAACACAAGAAACCGAAAGCTTGAATGTTGCCACAGCAACTGCTATTTTATTGAGCGAGTTTAAAAGAAACTTTTAATTAAAGTTTGCTACTTGTCACTTTAAGAGGCTCTGAAAGAAAGTCTCAATGTTGAACCTTAAGTGACCTATTCAAAAGAAAAATTTAAGAAAACACCACGCGTTCCCATAAAGTTTATGGGAGCTGTCCATTGACTGTCTGGATTTTCATCATATTTGATTTCATTGTTTATCGCAAAAACGCCACGAATTGATGGTGAAAACTTGAAGTAATACAAATAGAAATCTACACCTACTCCAACTTCATACATAAAGTTGTGCGTTTTCATTCTAAATTCTCCAGCATCATTATCATCTTGATTTGTTTCATTACTAGAGAAATTATAATCATAAGAAACCCCACCTAATAAATACGGGCGAATATTTTTATATCTATCCGTACTAAATTTAAAAACTAGAGGTATGTGCAGGTAAGTAGACCCAATATCTCTAATACTGTCTTGCGAAGTCTTAGCTGTTCTTAAATGATTAAATAAAATTCTTTTGGTATTACTAACTAAACCAGGTTCTAAACGTACGCTTAAGTTTTTATGCAAACGTACATCTGCAACTAAGCCTACATTAAAGCCTGCTGATGCTTCTACAGTAATATTTGCATTTAAAACAGGACTTTCCCTTAAATTCAATTTAAAGTCGTTCTGATTTAATCCTAAATAAAAACCGTAATGTATGGTTCTTTTATCAAAAGTTGGCAAATATTCTACACGCTCTCTTTGCGCAAAAAAAACGATAGAAAACAATATGAAAAATCCAAAAATTGAGATTTTTTTGCTCATAGTTATTTACGTGCAGTATAAATTGTTGCAACACCAAAGGTTACAGGTTTGTATGCTGTATTAGTAAACCCATTTCTTTTTAGAATATTGTTGAAGGTTTCACCAAAAGGAAAAGAATTTGCCGACTCTGACAAATAAGAATAGGCAACTTTGTCTTTAGAGAACAATTTACCAACTACTGGTAAAAAAAGGTTTGTGTATAATTTATAGCCTTGCTTAAATGGAAATTTTATAGGATTTGAAGTTTCTAAAATAACTAAAACTCCAGTTGGTTTTAGAACCCTAGCAATTTCTTTAATTCCTTTCTCTAAATTGGCGAAGTTTCGAACACCAAAAGACACCGTAATTGCATCAAAAGTATGGTCTTCAAAAGGCATTTCTTCCGAATCACCTACAATCATTTCTATTTTATCAGAAAGATTTGCCTTCGCTATTTTTTGTTTCCCAACGGCTAACATGCCTGCAGAAATATCTAAACCTACAATTCTATCTGGTTTTAAAACGGACATCATTAAAGCTAAATCTCCTGTTCCTGTTGCAATATCTAAAATTTGCTTCGGATTGTTTTTTCCTATAATCTCTACTACCTTTTTACGCCATTTCACATCAATTCCTAAAGAAATAACGCGGTTTAAACCATCGTAATTCCCAGAAATAGCGTCAAACATTTTTGCTACTTGTTCTTTTTTTCCTAATTCTGAATCTTTGTAAGGTTTGATAATTTCTGACATATTATTAGCTTTGGGCTGAGAGCAATGTGCTATTTGCCAAATTCATTATTTACTATCCATTAATTGCAACCACTTCATTAATTTGATTTGGCAACATTTCTTTTAACAAATTTTCTATTCCGTTCTTTAAAGTTGCAGTAGAAGAAGGGCAACCACTACAAGCACCTTGTAAAATTACGCTGACTACTTTATTTTCTTCGTTATAAGAACGAAAAACAATATTACCACCGTCTGCAGCAACTGCGGGCTTAATATATTCGTCTAAAATAGATACAATTTGAGCAGAAACTCCTTCTAAAACCACTTTTGGCGTTTCTACTTTATTTTCTGCACTGCCTGTTTCCTCCTCCGGTAATTCTTTTATAATAATTTTTCCTTCCGCTAAATATTCTTTTATAAAGGTTCTTACTTCTCCGTAAACGTCATTCCACTCTACCATGTCAAATTTGCTAACAGAAATGTAATTATCAGAAATAAAAACTTCCTTTACAAACGGAAAATTAAAAATTGCTTCCGCTAACGGAGATGATGCACTTGCTTCCTCAATATTTTTGAATTCAACATCTTTTTGAGTTAATGCTTTGTTGGTTCCAAACTTCATCGCTGCTGGGTTTGGTGTTGCTTCTGCATATACTTCAATTAGTTCTTTTTTTGATGTTTTTTGTTCGTTTACAACGGCGTTTCCATCATTTAAATAAGCTTCTATTTGCTCTTTCACTTCTTCTTCAACGTCTTTCCATTCTAAAATATCGAAACGCTGAATCGCTATAAAATTTGCTGTAATAAACACCTTTTTAACAAATGGTAAATGAAATAATTCTTGCGCTAATGGAGAATTTTTAGCTTCTTCTGCATTGTTGAACTCGTAACTACCCCCATTAATTAAAATTCTGGTACTATTGTATTTTATGATGGTATTGTTGGTAGTTTCTTGTATGGTAATTTTAGTATCTGACATGTTCTAAAAATTGAATTGCAAAATTAAGGGAAAAAAGATAGATAAGATTATTTTATTGAGATAATACTTCAATACGCTATTAGATTTAACGCATTCAGTGTATAATTTAATAGCGTATTGATTAGGGTGCACGTGTATCCTATAAGTTTATAGTAACTGTTGTTGTAAAGATCCTATTATCGATGCTTAAATTCGCTGAATTCACGTTAAAGCCCGGATAAAAATTATAAGGTGCAGTTCTATTGTTATCCGTATAAGCAAAGTCTAACTTGAAGTTTCCAAAATTGTAACCTCCACCGAATGAATAGCCTTTTAGATGATCTGAATCTAAAGCTAATCTATCAGGACTTTGTTCAAATCGATAACCTCCACGGATACTAAACCTCTCGAAACGCCATTCTGAACCCACATTAAATGAATGCGTATTTCTTAATTCATTTTGAAAAAATTGATTTTCATTTGAAAAATCTGCATTAGACAATTTTGTGTTTTGATATTTTTTGTTACTATAATCAATACTTAACAGACCCTTTTTACCAAAAACGAATGCAGCACTTGCCGTTAATTTACTAGGTGTTTTTAATCTGTAAGTAAATCTTTGCGTTGGAAAATTACCTCCAGAAGTATTGTCATAACTACTATTGTTGTTACTTACTGTTATTTCTGTATCTCCCATAAAACCATCATTATCTACGATATTAGATTCTTCTAATAATTCTGAGAATAAAGTTGGTGTTTGATAAGACAACCCAAATCTAATGTTCTCATTCGCTTTGTAAATAAAACCTACATTTAATGAAAAACCACCTCCTGTTGTAGCGTTTTCTTGATATAAACCTGCAGCTAAGGTATTTCTATTTTCATCCCTATTATATTCCACTAAAGTAGAACGCTGGCTAAAGTTCAAATCGTAAAAATTTAAAGCGGCACCTAGGTATAGTTTATTTTTATAAACTGAAGAAAAAGCAATATTTAGTTCAGTTATTTTGCCCGTATAATTATTAAAAAAACGTTGTTCTTCTGCTATATTGTAATCAATAGCTTCCGTATTTTCAGCTAACGGAAAATCTCTAAAAGTTGGAATTCCACTATTGCCTATGGCCTCAAAACCATTTGTAAAATCTTTAGTTATTCTGTAATTAAAACCAATTGCAAATTTACTCCAATCAGATGTATACGTATTGGCAAAAACTAAAACTGCACCTGCTTGAGATAAATTTACAAATTGATCTTGGCTCTTTCTGGCAGTTCCGTAATAATTAGCGGTAATATCTGTACTTCTAGAATTAAACGAACCCGCAAAAGAACTGTTATTATAAACGGCCAAACCAGCAGGATTTATATTCATTGCAGAGATATCTCCCCCTAATGCACCAAATGCACCACTCATAGATGTAAACCTAGCTGTTCCGTTTGCGTCATCTTGAGAAAATAACAGCGCTAAATCTTGATACCCTAAAGACTGAGCATGGGACGTTAATACTATTGCGAGCATTGCCGCTACTGTTACAAAATTTTTCATTTTAATGTTTTTCTAATGATATAAAATCTTAATTATTCCTTCTTCTAGATGAAGATGAACCTTTACTAGAGCTACCACTCCTAGTTGCACTGCTCCTTGAAGATGAGCTTCTACCAGAGCTGCCTCGTGAGGAAGCCGAATTTCTGGAAGGTGTACTCGTTCTTCTTGTTGTATTGGAAGAACTTCTATTTCCGTTACTTCTTCGTGAGGAAGCCGAATTTTTGGAAGGTCCACTCGTTCTTCTTGTTGTATTGGAAGAACTTCTATTTCCTTTATTTCTTCGTGTTGAAGCACGGCTTCTTGTAGAAGAACCTGCTCGATTCGATGAACTTCTTCTAGTTGACGAATTCCCTCTAGTTGATGGATTTTGTCTTATACTACTAGTAGTATTCGAAGAACTTCTTCTTGTAGCTTTAGAAAACTTTCTTGTTGGATTTGCAACTACTGAGCTTGATCTTCTTGTTGTGGATGAATTTGGATGTACACTGCTCGTTCTTCTTCTAGAGGTAACTGCAGAATATCTCGAATTTGCATTCTCTATTCTGTACGAATTATTATAATTAGATCTTCGACCGCTTCTTGAATTATTATAGTATCTATTGTTATAAAATCTGTTAAAACCATAAGGATTATAAGAGCCATTATTGAAACCCCAACCGAATGCATAATTATTACCATACGGGTTCCAAAAAGAATTGTACCCCCAATTATTGAAACCATTGTTCCAGCCCCATCTACCTCTAGATCCCCAATTATTGAAACCTCTATTATTAAATCTATTGTTGTTCCAACCAAAATTATTAAAACCAGGTCCGAAATTATTCCAATAAGAATCGTTCATTAAATTTACATTTACAACGACATCATTGTTATCATTAGTTCCCCAAGAAGAGTTTGTATTGTAATTTAAATCATCTTCTACATATAAACTATCCGGAGAATTGTATGCATCTACGTCTGTAAAAATAGTTTCATTATTTAAATTATCAAGACGTTCTAGTTCATTTGTGAAATAGGTATTATCGTAATTTTCGTATCCTTTTTGATCTACAATAACAACTTTATTTTCCGTTTGAAGCCCTGTATCAATGTTGTAAATGCCGTCATTATCATTGTAAGCACTTTGATAGGTGCCACAAGAAACCAAAAATAAATTAGCGATACTTAATAAGATAAATTGGTTTATGTTTTGCTTATTATATGATAGTTTCATAGGACTTTCTTTTTTTGTAATCATTAATATTGATAAAAGATTGTTAAGCAAAAAAATCTAAAGTTTACTTGGTCTCTAAGCTTTTTGTAGTAATTTTGTATTCATTACTTAAAAATACGATAGATTCTCTTAACATATATTTCACTATAAAGGTACCAATTTTTGTGCCAAACTTTTAATTATGGGTAAACATTTAACAAAAAGAGCAGACGATTACTCTAAATGGTATAACGAATTAGTTGTCAAAGCAGACCTAGCAGAAAACTCAGCGGTACGAGGCTGTATGGTTATAAAACCGTACGGTTTTGCAATCTGGGAAAAAATGCAAGCAGAATTGGATAGAATGTTCAAAGAGACTGGCCATCAAAATGCGTATTTCCCTCTTTTTGTGCCCAAAAGTTTATTTGAAGCTGAAGAAAAAAATGCAGAAGGTTTCGCTAAAGAGTGTGCAGTAGTCACGCATTATAGATTGCAAAATGACCCTGACAACCCCGGTAAGTTAAGAGTAGATCCAGATGCTAAATTAGAAGAAGAGCTGGTAGTTAGACCTACTTCTGAAGCAATTATATGGAACACCTACAAGGGATGGGTTCAATCTTACAGAGATTTGCCTTTGCTAATAAATCAATGGGCAAATGTTGTACGTTGGGAAATGCGCACACGCTTGTTTTTAAGAACTTCAGAGTTTTTATGGCAAGAAGGACATACAGCACATGCAACAGAAATAGAAGCCGTTTCAGAAGCACAGCAAATGCAAGAAGTATATGCCACTTTTGCTGAAGACTTTATGGCAATGCCTGTTATAAAGGGTTCAAAATCGGATAGCGAACGTTTTGCAGGTGCAGAAAACACATTAACTATTGAAGCATTAATGCAAGATGGTAAAGCTTTACAAGCAGGTACAAGTCATTTTTTGGGTCAGAATTTCGCCAAAGCTTTTGATGTAAAATTCACTTCTAAACAAGGGAAAAAGGAATATGTTTGGGCTACTTCTTGGGGCGTTTCTACACGTTTAATTGGTGGATTAATCATGACGCATTCAGATGATCGTGGATTAGTTCTTCCTCCAAAATTGGCGCCTATTCAAGTGGTAATTGTACCTATTTATAAAAATGAAGAGCAGCTGGCGCTTATTTCTGAAAAAGTAGCTGTATTTGTGAAAGAATTGCGTAGAAAAAATATTTCTGTAAAGTTTGATGATAGAGACACGTATAGACCAGGAGCAAAATTTGCAGAATATGAATTGAAAGGAGTTCCTGTTAGAATTGCCATTGGAAGTAGAGATTTAGAAAATGGTACTGTAGAAGTAGCTAGAAGAGATCTTTTAGAGAAACAAACGGTTGCTCAAAGTGAAGTTGTAGATTTTGTTGACAATCTTTTGGCAGAAATTCAGGAAGGCTTATTTAAAAAAGCAATAAGTTTCAGAAGTGCACACACAACCGCTGTAGACAATTTTGAGGATTTTAAAGCAACTATAAAAAGTAAAGGAGGTTTTATCTCTGCTCATTGGGATGGAACAGAAGAGACAGAAGAAAAGATTAAAGGTCTAACTAAAGCAACTATTAGATGTATTCCTAATGACGCAAAAGAAGAAATTGGAACTTGTGTTTTTAGCGGAAAACCGTCATTGAAAAGGGTGCTTTTTGCAAAGGCATATTAATTTTAAAAAAAATAGTTTTTTTTTTCAAAAACTATTGCACAATTTAAAAAACAGTGTATCTTTGCACCCGCAATTAAGGCATACTTAATTGATCTGGTCCGTTCGTCTAGGGGTTAGGACGCATGGTTTTCATCCATGTAACACGGGTTCGATTCCCGTACGGACTACAAAAGTTTTAATAAAAAAACGAAACAAGAATTATGGCAAATCACAAGTCAGCATTAAAGAGAATTAGAAGCAACGAAGCTAAAAGATTACGCAACAAATACCAGCACAAGACAACAAGAAATGCTGTTAGAGATTTACGTACATCGGAGGACAAGAAAGAGGCAGGCATTAAGTTAAACACTGTAATTTCTATGTTAGATAAATTAGCTAAGAACAACATTATTCACAAGAATAAGGCTGCTAATTTAAAATCTAAATTGACAAAGCACGTAGCGGCATTGTAAGATTTCAATTCTAAATGAATTTATAAAAACTCTGAATATTTACATTCAGAGTTTTTTGTATTTATACTCTAAACGAATGTTATTTTCAAGCTCTTTATCTCTTTGAGTTATGTCTCTCTAAATTGTATTTTACGCATATAACCTGTTTTAAAAATTGATCTTTTAAACCTTTTATTCTTTCGAATAAACAGGCCTCTACTGCTTATTACTTATATACTGCCAAACTAGACTTCTCTTCGGCTCTATATGCCACAGTAACATCTTATAAAAATTTACCCAGGAATTAGACGCGTTTCTAATGCTTAAATTGCCTTTATAGAGTGCAGCCTTTAAATGTACTTCAAAACAGTATCGAAATTAAAATATCTTTTAGGTCAAAGTTCGCAACACAATTAAAAAGGTAGTAATTGTAATACTGAGAGTGCTTTATAATTTTGAGATTCTTACTACTTACTTTCCTCTGAATGGCGTACTAATTTTAAGTGCCCTAATACAAACAA
>Ga0307489_10001867_pt1 | contig 14028 bp, 23 predicted proteins | sample SB12metaG_FD_202247 | JGI IMG/M metagenome (GOLD analysis project Ga0307489, IMG submission 202247) | Sea-ice brine microbial communities from Beaufort Sea near Barrow, Alaska, United States - SB 1.2 | ecosystem: Environmental > Aquatic > Marine > Coastal | place: USA: Alaska | collected... | reverse complement strand
AATTACTGACCAATTTAATGTTATAAATTCCATATTAATTAATTTAAGAAGCCGAACTTCTCCTCTACTGAGAAAGAAGGACATGCTTTGGTTGAAAATTCATTATGCCCATGGATGGACAATTCCCCAAAGATAAGCCTTAAACTTTTAACTATCTCCACAAAAGCAATTTCTTGTGGAACCGTCATAGTATCTTTGGGCTCAATAGAGGCATCTACACCACCGATATAACATATTCCGATGGAATCCTCATTCTCACCGGATACGTGAGCACCTTGCACCTCTATAGGCCTTCCTATCTCTGTCTTGCCATCAAGGTGGATGACGTAGTGATATCCAATATCTGACCACCCTCTTCCCTGTGGAGGAGGGTCTGAATGCCATCCTCGGATAGTTTCTACACTAACCTCCCTTCCTTCAGGGGTAGCAGAGCAGTGTAGGATAATTCTTTTTAAGTCTCTCACTTTTTCCTAATTCCCCTTTCCGCAAGCAGAAGCTTTATCTCGTTCATCCCCTCTACTAGAATATCTAAAGTTTGTTCCACCTTAGTTTCAGATTTCTCTAAAGAGAATAAACGAGATTTTATTTTCGTTACTTCGTTAGTCATCTTAATCCATGTTCCTAACATACCGGATACAATCCCTATCCCTAGGGCTATTATTTCATACTCCATTATCTTATTCTGATGGTAGGTTTAACTGTTCTAAATATTTATACATAAAAGCTGTAAGTTTACGTACAGAGTCCTTAACTTCTGCTGCTGTGGCATTAGATTTTGGGATAAAATCTTTAAGAGGTTGTAGCCCTTCATAAGAGTGTTCTACATCTTCAGGGATAATGTTGTCGGGATTTATACTCATGATGTAGACATTGAAAAATTTGTGTAAAAATATCTAGTAGCCGTTACCGTTCCGGCAAATGACAATGAAGCAAAAACCCAATCTCCTGCGGTTACGGTTTCTCCATTTGAAGATTCAAAACTTTGAGGCCTTTGAGAAGCTCCTGTAGAAGGCATTGTGCATTCCGCTGAAGCTACGAGAGTATAATTAGAATTAGCTTGGCCACTACCATTACCCATAGCAGCAACAATATTTGGAGGAAGTTTAAAGACATATATATATACTTTGTCATTATAAACTTCACTATTGTTTTGACCCTCACAAGTCCCTTGGATTCTTATAGTCCCTGATTGACGAACTTGAAAAGCACCTTGAACAGCGGAATAAGGTGTAACAGATGTTGTAGTAGTACCGGGAATGCCTAGACCTGTAAACGATGAAGTAGCCCCCCTCATCTGTGTAGACCAATTGTAGTAGCTAAACCCTATAGAGCCTCCTAATACAAGAGCTCTATCGTTATTATCAGTTACATTTGTTACATATACTCTACCTCCTCCGGAAGCAATTAAACAAGGTCCGGAACTGCCGCTCCCTCCTGCATTTATCCAATTGGTTCCTGTAGCTGTAGAGGATAACACTTGTCCTGAAGTTCCCACATCTCCGCTTGAATCTTCAAATGTACCTGATAATTGAAGACCTCCGGCAATTCGAAGTCCCGTTGAAGAAACGCGAGTTATTGGGGTTGACCCCCCTCCAAACCCACAATCTATTTCGGCATTCTTAACTCTAAATTCTCCGCTTCCTGTTGCTCCATTATCATACTTAATTTCAAAATAATTAGCACCCGGATTAGAGTAAGAAGACATAACAACGGATTCAGGCGAGTTGGAGTTGCCCATTTTAATCTGCGGGGTCTGATAAATTGTGCCACAATCTATAGTTAAAATTCCCGGTCCGCTTTCAGGGTGTACGGTAAGGTCTGCTTCAACTTTTACATCGTCAAGAAATTCAATTGCCATTAGTAGATTGCACTTATAAGTACTTTAAATTGATTAGTAGTAGGAACAGAGCTGAAAGTTAAGGCAACATTGTTAGTATTGGTGCGAACTACCTGAGCAAAAACATTCGGGTCGTTTGCGGCACTGTTATCATAAACCTGAACAAAGACATCTGATGTACCAAGGGCGTGATTGACTGTGATAGTACTAGCAGAGTTATTTCCTACATTTGCGGATACGATATTCGTATCGTATTCAGCTTGTACAGCAGCATTGAACGTGGAGGAGGCTTGATTTATCTGACTAGCGGTAATTGAGATATCTTCCTCAACGATAGCCGTTATCATACCTTTATTCGATGTGGTAATTTTTGGCGTGGCACTAGCAGTACCTGTAGCTGTAACAGTATATCCAACAAGCTCAGGCTTCCCTGCAGTCATACCGCTGCTTTTAAAACCTGACCCCGCTACATATTTAGCTGTTCCCGCAACACTATTTGTAGCTAGTCCAATTTTATTCTGAACAACGGTCCAATCTGCAAGAACGGACTGACCCGCACCTTTATTAGCTTCAGAGATTAAAAAGTCACCTACTTCGACCTCTTCGCTAAAGAAGTTTCCGGCAGCAGTTACAGCATACGACCATCCCTTTTCTACAGGAATTTGTGTAGCGTTACCACCATCAAGTCCCGGATTGTCATTAATTGCATCATACCCCCCTTTGAATATAACAAAGTCATCTGCCACCTCCGTAACATACGCTACGTTGGCCCATTGGTTTCCCGAACTATAGTCACTATATACTGCACTAATTACAGGTTGAGCAGTGAAGTCAGCTGAAGTAGTACTTGTGTTACTTAAAGTAGTATTAAAAGTTGTATTCCCGGCAACAGTTATAGCCTGAGGGTTGATTGATGGAGTATTTCCTACCTGAAGGGATGTAGTAGTGGTAAGGCCCCCCGATAGCTGTATAGTGGATGAGAAGGAAAGTGTAAGAACATTAAAAGTAGAAGTGAAACTTTGGAAAGTTACATCTATCTCATTAAGAGTCCCTTTAAAGTTTACAGCATCCGAAGTGCCGGAAGGAGAAGGTGTAAGGGTAATTACTCCAAATAAATTTACCCCTGTACCCGAAGAGGTAGCAGGTAAGGTATATTCAGTATCCGTATATGTAGGGAAAGCAGCCCACTCATAAGCTGTCGCGCTAGTGGCTTTTAGATATGTACCCGAACTCGCTGAGGTTGCAGCTATATTAGCTAAAATAGTATTTCCCCCTCCTACAGGAAAGACTCCTACAGGAACAGCCATAGCGCCTGTATTATCCACTACAATAGAGGATACTCCCGACCCTAATTCAGACTGAAGTTGAGTTAAGGTATAGAAACCTACATCTCCCGATACAGAAGCAAGGAACGTTGAGCTTAGAGCTAAATCCCCAAAAACTCCGTTAGGAGCCGCTCTTATAACATTTGACGAAGAGGAGTAGTCAGCCAAAAGAGTAATAGCCTGTCCTACAGCAGTTTTTGTCACACCATTTTGAGCGCCTACACTATCTACATTCCCTGAACCATCAAGGACGAGCCAAGATTGAGCAGCACTTGTAGAAGGATATACCTGTAAAGACCCCGCAGTTCCGCTACTAGCTTTAAAAACTATTCTACCTTGGTTAGGGGAAGTAGGTAAAGTTGAAACAACCTCTAAAGAGACGTTTTTAATCTCAGATGCATCAAGAGATAGATTTCCGTAAAAATTAATAGCCATAGTGTTTTATTTAAAATAAGAGAACTTTAAATGCAGTTCCATTTGCAGGAGCTGTTTTAAAGATTACATTAACATTAGTAGTAGAAGTACGCTCGATTCTAGGGTACACCGTAGCCCCTCCTGAAACAGCATATACCTGCACAGAGACATCTAATCCTGCAGGAATAGAATGACCCGCACCCGGAGTAGGGAAACTAACATCTGTTCCATCACCTGTTATTGTATATGCGAGAGTGTTGGTATTTATTTGAGTCTGAGCAGCAGTACCGAAATCTGTAACGTCTGTAGAAGCAATAGAAATAGCTTGGTTGGTTATATTGGTAACCGTTCCCCACTGTGAAGTAGTAATTATAGGGACTTGACTCGCTGTAGTTGTTCCGGAATATACAGTGTTTGCTATAAGAGCAGGTGAACCTGCAGTTACTGTAGCGGCAAATCCTTTCGATTGCTCAAACATCGCTATACCTTCAGTGCTATTCGTAGCTAAAACAACGTTGTTCTGTAGGATAGTCCAAGAAGCTTGAGCAGAAGGGTTATTAGATTCTGCGATAATTAAATCACCTTCTTCTAGAGCCGGACTCCAATAACCTCCTCCTGTTCCACCTACACTTACTGCATATGTCCAACCTTGAAGGGCGCTACTATTAGGACCTGTACTTGAAGCATCATATGAACCTTGGAAGATAAGTCCCCCGGAAACAACACTATCGACATAAGCCTTAGAAGCCGCATCGGTAGCAGCACTTGTTCCTGAACTCGGCATAGTAGGTATAGCCGTAAATGTAGCTACCCCTGTAACGTCTAGAGTACCCTGAAGAGTAGTAGCCCCTGTTACCTGAAGAGTTGTACCTACAGTAACACCTAATCCTGTCTGTATAGACCCCGGAGCAACAACAGCAGAAGGTAAACTATAGGTAATAGTGTCAGTCCCTGACCCCGTAGCAACAAGTTGATTACCTGTGCCCCCAAAATTAACAGTAGAAACTGTTCCTGAACCCGACCCTCCGGCTACAAGCGTAATTGAAGGCGATGCACCATTCGTAACAGGAAGGGTATATGTCGTGTCGCTATTTGAAGCAGGGGTATGCCAAGTATTATTTCCACGTAAAAAAGTTGTAGAACTCGGTGTTCCTGTAGCACTTAAAGCTGCAGTAAGTGTAACAGCCCCCGAAGTGGCTGTCGTAGGAGTCATATCTATAAAGGCGGTATCTGTAGTAGTAATACTAGACACCCCTGAAGCGAGAAGAGTAGCGAGGTTACTAATAGGATAGTCTTTAACAGAGTTTCCATTACTAACAAGGATTCTAGAAGTTGTAGCTAAAGTACCTGACCCCGTAGCATCTGTTACGATATTAGGATTAGAACCTCCATAGCCTACTTCCATAACAACGGCTGAAGGGGAACCTGAATTATAAAGTCCTATACCTGCTGTAACAGAGTCTACATTACCCGTACCGTCAAGAGAAATCCAATCCGACCCATCAAAGTACTCAAGAGCACTAGTAGTCTGATTGAAGATAATACGTCCTTGATATGTAGCTTGTCCGGTTTGGGAAGCTACAACGTCTACAGAAGCGTCTAGTAGTTGTTGCCCGTCAAGGGAAATGTCGTCATAAAAATTAATAGCCATGGTATGTTAATTAAAGAATGCTTGCCCCGCTTGCGGAGTCGAGAATGTGATTGTTACTGTATTTAAACTTGTGTATTCGATATTGGGATATATGATATCATCTGTGTCACTTACTACATCTACAGAACAGAGCTTATTTAATCCGTGAGTAACTTGCCACGTATTACTTGCTCCGACCTGTGTCCAAACGAAATTTTTATCGCTCGTTAAACTAGTGTCGTATGTGAGTATACTAATGAAGTAATCTTCCTCGTCCTCGAAAAATCCGGGACCCGAAACATACTGAAGAGTGATATCATAAAAAGTAGGGTTGTCAATATCTTGCGTAGAGTTAACCCATTGGAAAGCTCCCCAATTAGAAATCTTATCGCATTGGGAAATCATAACCATAGACCCTATAAGAGGATTGGTATAGAAATTCGCAAGAGGGTCTAAGCCACGAAATAATTGAGTTTCACTTATCTTAAAAGAAGTTACCGTACTAAAGTCTGTATTACCGCCTACATAATAAGGGAAGCTAATAGTTCCGGGCTCCATAGCAGGGAATACATTATAGTCATGATATCCATACCGCAAAGAGGTAGACTCAACTTTGTTATATCCGTTTATAAACTCCGCTACCGCATCAGCGGTGAAATTTTTTGTGGCAAAGAGATATTGGGAGTCACTTCCTATCCACTTATCGGTACCTACGATAGCGGTGTCTAATGGATATGTACTTATTCTTGCCATAGGTCAAAGATACAAGAAAAAACTTACCTAGTTTTCTATGTAGATATACTCGATAGAGATTCCGGTAGAAGTGTTGACACACCAATTAGGAGCCGTAATCATGAGATAGAGATACTTACCATAGCGCAACAACATTAGTAGCTGTAGTGCCTGTAGTCCATACTCGTAAACACTGTACCGGAAGGAAAGTCCCCGTAGGGAAATGACTGAATGTAATATCGTTTCCGGCAGCCGTAGTAACTTTAACCTCAGCCCATGTAGCGGATGCTCCTGAAGCAGCTCCTACATAGACTACGAAAGCCTCCGTGTTAGAGTTCATCTGAGCTGTGTTACCGTAAATAACAAACGCATCAGCAGCTCCAAAGATATCTGCATCCAAACCTAACTGAGCTGAGTAAACATCAGTAACAAGAGCATATGTATTATCTACAGTGTTGACTACGATATCTCCTATAGAAATTCCTAAAGTAAAAAACCCACCTGTATATACAGCATATGTGTCCGTTAAATTAGCAAAAATATCAGCAGAAAGAGAAAGGATTTTAGCGCTGTCTATAGCCGTTATCTGAGCATATGTGCTATTAGTTACATTAACCACTGTATCTCCAACAACTAAGCCTGTAAAAGATACAGCAGGAGTAGCATTTCTAACATCTAATTTAGAAGCAGTAACAGCTCCCGGAAGACCTGTATAACTCTCCGTAGCTATAGCTACATCATTTAATAAACGAGTGAAGTTTCCATCAGCTGTTCCCGAAGCTTTGTTTGGACGACTAGGGTCGATAGGATTGATGGAATCCGAAAGGATAACATCAGCTGCCTGCGTAGGTTGTAATTTTTGATATGCCATTTTAATTTATTTTTATACCCAAGTTGCTAAAGCGGCTCTAACCCATGTATCGGTAGCTGTACATAGATAGACATAGTCAGCAGCCCAACGTATCTCGCCTAGAGTGCCTGTATCTGTAGCTGAAGAAGGAGCTGTGTTTAAAGCAGCTAAGTCCATTTGACCTGTAACCAAGACACCATTACTTTTAGTTCGAATCATTTCGCCCTCAACCTTGTGATAAAGTGCTACGTGGTTCTCGTTAACTTGAATCTGAACGTTACCGTTTGTCTGAACTTGAAAGTTGTCATCAGAGTTAAACCCAAAGTAAGTATTCTCATCTCCCGTATGAACAATGTAGTCAGGGATAAATAAACTAATCCCGTTAGTCGTAATGTTTGGGTTACCCTCAATATTATTAGCCGTAGCTGCACCAAATGCAATTTGACCTGCTGTGATAGACCCACCTATACTACCTATAGTAGATTGGATGTCAGCCATCGTAAATATAGAACGGTCAGCGTTAGCTGAAGCCGAGCCACGGTTCATAGTGTCTACGTCAGAAGCGATGGTGTGGAACTTTTGTCCGGGAGGTATAGTAGCCATTAGTTATATGGGAATTTAATATTTAGAGAGTCACGCTTGTCAGAACACCCACAGTCTTTTTCTAAAACTTTAGATACCTTGTCCACTACAGCCTTTATGCCCGTAGCAGTGGTAATCTTTTCTATGGTGTCTCCTAGACCTCGTGAGCTCATTTTTTCTTTGCTTTACCCTTAACCTTCTTTAGGTTGGGATTTTTTCTTTTTGCCGAAGCAGAAGCTTTCCGAGAAGCAGAAGCTAAGATAGCGCCTGCAGCTTTTTTGCTGTAGCCACCTTTCTTGGCGATTTTATTTGCGACGGATTTAAAGCTCATTTTATTATTGGTATGGACCCGGCTTAGGGTTGCGTGTTTTAGACATCGTAGAGGTCTTCTTACCACTCATAGCTTTACCGTGTGCTGTCGTCTTCTTCCAAGCAGGGCTGCCCGGTTGAGGTTTATTCAGCGCTTTTCTCGCTTTTTTCAACCCTTTGCTAGCAGTACCATAAGCACTCTTAATCGTGTTCAGAGCCTTATCTTCCATCTGCTCATATAGAGTTGGGTTAGATTCACGACGAGAGATATTAGTTCTAGAACGTGCCGAAGCTTTATGCTGTGCAGCTCTTTTTGCTGCTGAAGCTTTTATTCTATCGCCCTCATTTTTTGCTCTTAGAGCGGTAATGGTATTTTTTTTATTAATTGCATCATTAGCTACTTGGCCTCTACGTTTAGCATCTGCAGAAGAAATACTGTCTCGTGTAACCTTTAATTGCTTTTTTGCATTCGCAGCTTTAGTAGCAGAATTTGGTTTCTTTTTTGCGGCCTTCTTCTTAGGGTCTCCGAATGTAGGAGCTAAAGGTCTAGATAAATCTCTCATAATTAATAATGTTTTTATTTTAGTAAGTTATAGTTCTACCCCCACTAATACGAGCTGTTCTTTTTTGATTACCACCTATAGCATCTCGGTGTGACTGTTTCTTTTTACTTGCATCGAAGTATCCGTCTTGCTTTTTCTTCCCCTTCATATGAGTTTGATACGTTACTTCTCTCCCGTATGCATTATAAACTTTCGGATTTCTAGAAGTAGCAGCTCGTAAAGCATTTTGTGAAGGGGTTGGTTTTTTCTTCATCTTCTTAGGGGCCGCTTTAGGCTTAGGGTCTCCGTAAGTAGGCGCTAATGGTTTAGATAAATCTCTCATTTTTTCTTTTTTAACTTCTTCTTCTTATCGTTTGCATTAGAAAATCTGTCATCCGGATTTTGTCCTCCTCCGGGAATATTTGAAAGATGTTTTCTACTCACTTTACCATATACATTAGATTGTCCCAAAAGACTTTTAGTAGTTGATGGATTAGTATTCCATTTGCTAGGTTTATCCATTCCACCTGCTTTTTGCATCCCCTCTATAGCGTACGAATTAATGTTATAACCTCCTGCTTTTGTCTCTTTTCTAAATGTGGAGGCTTCTTTTTTATTATAAGCTTTGACGTTTTTTGCGTGTTGAGCCTTAGAAACTAATTGTCCTGCAGGAATCTTTCTCATCTTCTTTACAGGGTCCCCGTAAGTAGAAGCTAGTGGTTTAGATAAATCTCTTTTCATGTTACAAATATAGGTATATAATGTTTGGGTTATTTCTTAGACTTGGCTCCCACACATTTCCACCGCTTGCGAGATAAGTTATTGGGAGTGTTAGGATTGCTTTGTTTCTTTTTAGATAACCCCCTCTTGATGCCTAAGCTACGAGCACAGTAACTGTCACCCTTAGAAGTGCCCGGTCTGACTCGTGGACCGCCACCCTTAGCTTTGCCCGCCTGTCCATAGCTTACCTTCTTTCCGCTAGCAGTAACCTTTACTTTGGCTTTACCCCTCCTAGGTCTAGACATTCTTGTTTTAAGAGCCATAGCTATTTAGAGTCAGCTACAGATATAGTGGCGCTAGTACTGAAGGTGTGTACTCCGGTAAATTCTTTAAATTTTTCTGTGCCCGCTTCCATACAGGCAGATTTCTCCTCACCTGTAATTCCGTGAGAAAATAATTTCTTTCCAACACCTATTTTAGCCTCTTTAAGAGAAGAAGCAGAAGAAGTAAATACAACAGCTACTTTAGTAAATGTCTTTGGAACTTTCTTTTTTGATTTCTTAGCCATAGTTTATTTCTTTTAACGGCCAAAGCCCTGTAGTTTCTGAAGACCTGTAACACTGCTGCTAGAAGCCTGACGCTTCTTACGACGGGCTATAGCCTTGTCGCTACGCATTTTAGTGATAGCGGCTTTACGGACAGCATTGCGATTTTTATTCGCTTTAGTTATGTCAGATAAAACTTTTGATAAAGGACTTTTTTTCTTTTCTTCGTCAGCCATAGTAATGTGTTTAACTTTGTCAAAGTTACAATAAAAAAAATCTAATTGAATTTACCTCACGACTACCTAAAATTTTGGAGAGTGATACGGTACTTTATAAAAGCAAAGTACGGACTCTCACAGTCAGACCTAGACGCTCTGCTATTCCTATACACAGAATCATACTTCGATAAAGCAAAGTTTAAAGAGTTCGATAGACTCGTCAGTTGGGACCTCAATAGGTTTAATAGGCTCCTGAGAGATGGTTGGATAGACGTTTTCAGAAAAGGAAGTGGGAAGAGGCGTTCATTGTACGAGATATCGTACAAAGGAAAACGAGTCGTAAATTCTATATACAAAAAATTGAGTGGAGAGGAAATCCCTACCACCCAATCTTCTAATCCTTTGTTTGCAAAAAATGTCTCATATACTGACCGGATGTACCGACAGATGATAGAAGACATGAATGCCGCTACACGACAACGACGACATCAGGCTCCCGAATAATCGTAATGACTTTTTCAGCAATCATCATAGTGTGACCCGCTCCCCTGTCGTAGAAGATAACGTCACCCGCTTTAATCTGTGTTACCTCCGTCCCCGGAGCTACAACTGTACCCTTCCTGTAGCGGAAGTCTCCAACATCTTGTGCCGAGAGAACTAAACCACCCGAAGTTTTTATCTCCTCCGCAATAGGTTCGATAGCTATATATTTTCCTATAGGTTTCATATCTTAGTATATGTTATTACTGTTTCAATTTTACAATCCTCATTAGGACATCCTAGGTTAGAGACGATACCATCTTCATCATCAATCCCATAGTCCTCATACGAATGGTCACCACCCCATATCATCTCTGTGTCGCAAGAAGGGCACCTCATGATTCTGTAGAAGAGTAAGTGCGAGCCATAGTAATAATGGCGTTAGTACTTAAGATAGTCGTAGCTACTGAGACAGCGTTCTGCAAAGCTACCTTGGTGACTTTTAAAGGGTCTATAACGCCCATATCTATAAGGTTGCCATATTTACTATTCTTTACGTCATAACCTTCCTTAGGTTCACCATCTTTTACCGTCCATTCGAAGTCATATATATCATCGAAAGAAGTCCCTGCGTTAAGAAGTATTTGTTCTATAGGAGCTTTAAGAGATTTAGAAAGGACCTCTTGTGCATGCCATCTATCTTGATTATCATCTGAAGCATCTATTAGACAAGAACCTATAGCATTGTACAAAGCCATCCCCCCGCCCGGAAGGATACCCTCCTCTAAAGCAGAACGCACAGCACACACCGCATCGTCAACACGGTCAAATAACTCTTTCTGCTCTAGGTCAGTTTGCCCCCCTACATGGATTACACCTATACCACCCGTAAGGGTAGCTATACGAGAACGGATAAATTCCTTCTCATTTTTTTTCTTCTCCTCTTTAACAGCTCCACGCAATTGAGCGATACGCTTCTTTAATTCCTCACTAGGTTTGTCAGAAGACTGAAGAAGGATAGTAGCCCCCCTTCCAATAACAGCCTTAGAAACAATCCCTAAGTCAGTAGGCTCCATAAGACTTAAATCGTCACCCGTCTTCTCACTGAAATATGTCGCCCCTACAGCTGCCGCGATATCTTGCATCAACTCGTGCTGCTTATACCCGAAGTTAGGAGGAGAGATAATGCAAACCTTTAACCCGTTTTTCATAACGTTAGCAGCCAAAGTGTTTGTAACTTGTTGAGAGACAGGCGCTATAATAAGCAACCTTTTCCCCGTAGGGATAATGTGGTTTAAAATCTTCTCTATCTGTAGTACACTGCTCACCTCAGCGTCAGAGACCATAATGTTGCAGTCTTCTAAAATACACTCGTCACGAGTATGGTCGTTGATGAACAAAGGAGCTGTATACCCCTTGTCTATCTTGATACCGTGAGTGGTCTCGAAAGTGGTCTCGCTAGATTGACTATTCTCCACCGTAACAATCCCATCCTTACCAACAGATTTATATACCTTGGCAATTATCTCACCCACAGATGTGTCATTATTACTTGAGATAGTAGCTACGTCAAGAAGACGCTTGTCAGTTAATGGCTCGCTAATACCCTCCAAGTACTTTATGATATCTTTAGTTAGGTTAGAAATTTCACGTAAGACATTGGTTTTATTTACACTCTCAGAATCTACCATGTCATAATAATTACACACCAAAGCCTCCGTAAGAACAATAGCCGTAGTCGTCCCATCGCCCGCCTCAGACGCAGTCCTGTCCGATGCCTCTTTCATCATCCTAACAGCTAGGTTCTCTACCGGGTCGATTAGGTCAACAGCTTTAGCTACAGTAACACCATCCTTGGTGACCGTAATGCCGTGCGTATGGTTCGGAGATTCAATGAGTACCGTTTGACCGCTTGGACCTAACGTACTCTTTACAGCTTTAGACATCTTAGTGACACCTTCGATTAATCGTAAACGACCTTCGTCGTCAAACTGTAAGTCTTTGGGAGAGTATCCCGAATTATCTTTAAACATAAAATTGGATTTAATTTAAAACAAATGTATGACAGTAATGTCGAATGACAAAGTTTATTCTCTCTATAGGGGGGGGGAGAGAAATAAGTTACTTTATTTTTTCTTACATATACGAGGAGGGAAAAATAGACATTACTGACACTGCAATTGAAACTCAGTTAGTTACAAAAATATTATCGTCATAGAATCGTCATAGAAACGACACAACAAGATAATTAACGACATAACTACATTATACGGTACATGTCTTTACGCCTTTCAGCAATGCCGATTCCGTCAGCAATACACTCAGCTTTATAACGATGCTTCATTTGTTGGCGTAGACGAGCAGCCTCAGCTATACCTGTCTCTCCAACAGGACGGTTATTGATTAAACGCCCGTTCTTGATTGTAAGTCCTTCTCCTTTCATGATAGTAATTTTAGTACCCCGCTAAGGTACGCTAAAAAATTTTATTAGATGTTCAGAGTGTTTGGGTTCTATAGCATTCTACGTTCACTTGACCGATTATGAAACCGTTTTTTTTTTGATGATTTGATTGGGAATTGTTCTCGCTCTTCCCATTTTTTTGGCGTTTTTTCTCACCACCTACCTGTCCCTATATCGCTGTATCCCCTAGCCCCATTGACGTACAGCCATGCGTCTCATCGCACTGCTCCCATGCGTCTCGCTATGCCCTAGCCACAGCCCCACAGCCCCACAGCAATACAAGACATGCAGACATCTCTTGTTATCCCTTCGCCATGTTGCTGTCCTCTACGATGCGCCATTATCACTACTCTGCTGTTTGTAGCTATAGCTGAGACACAGCGCATATAGAATACACTAATCAAATTAGATGCACTTGTATAGTGAATTAGACAATGATTAGACGTACATTCGCAATGTCAACAATGACAAACAAACCAAGTCTCCTCGAGGAGACTACAATACATTAAGAGTTATGAGTACAGTTACTATCAACCCAACAACGGCATTGAAGAACTTCCTATCTAGTGAAGCGGTGCAGAAAGGATTCAAGGTTAATGAGGTCATCAGCAGTAAAGCACTGAGTAATGGCACAGAGTTAGAATCGTTCAAGCAGAGCATGATTACTGCAGAGCATATCAATCATGGCATCAAATGGTTTGCATCTCCTGAAGGCATTGTGCAAAGGAAGACAGATGGCATGAAGTTAAAAGTATGGCAGTTAGGTCATGAAGCATATGACATCAAGAAGAGTCAGTTCTACAAGTACAATCAGTGTTACACAGCCCACCTTGAAGACTCTAACATTCTGAAGGATTACATATCGTATGTCACTGCTGAGAAGAGACAAGGTGAAGATGAGAGATTCGGTGTAGTCGGATTCCTGAAGTACATCAAGGAGGAGAGCAATCCTGAAAAGAAGGATAAAAAAGAATGGGCAATGCAGTTCACAATGGGCAAAGGGAAATCGGCAATCAGATGTCGCGCTACTGCATCAGGTGAGATTGACCTGCAAGGAAATACTTCTGCAGATTGCCTGATGGCAATTGACATGTTCTATGGTCTACTGAGGGACAAGGGAGTTAAGGTTAAAGCGAAGAAGGCAACAGGTAAGGATGGCTGTTGGGATAAGGCTGAGTCGAAGCGAGTGATGGATGGTCAGACGTTTAAGAAGGCATCTAAGGCATACAACAAAGGCAAAGCCCCAAAGAAGGCTGCAGTTAAGAAGTCTGCAGTTAAGGCATAAACCAACAAGAGGAGGTAGTGCGCACCTCGAACGGATTCGCTCCCGTTCTCCTCTCTAATCAGTCTCCTTGAGGAGACTACAAATTCCAATCTAATGAT
>Ga0307489_10001866_pt1 | contig 14030 bp, 22 predicted proteins | sample SB12metaG_FD_202247 | JGI IMG/M metagenome (GOLD analysis project Ga0307489, IMG submission 202247) | Sea-ice brine microbial communities from Beaufort Sea near Barrow, Alaska, United States - SB 1.2 | ecosystem: Environmental > Aquatic > Marine > Coastal | place: USA: Alaska | collected... | reverse complement strand
ATTCCCAATGCTGAATTCCCCAAATTCAGCCTTTAAATATCGGATTATGCCCGATTAATGCCCAATCATGCCGACTACTTCCCCAAAGACGCGCAGTTAAAATGCCGAAAATTGGCAGTAAAAGTTCGGCATATTCCGGCTGGCCCTACAATGTGGAGTGGGAGCACGCGGGCGACGGCGGTGCCACCGCGCGCGCGCTGCCGGGGGCGTTGGTCGCGGGGCCTGACGAAACATTCGCCAACTCGTTCAGCGTAGTGTACTCGTACCTGCCGCTGGCGATACAGGGCCTGATGGGCGCCACGCAGGAAGGCGCGGTGTTCAAGGTAGGGCGGTGCAGGTTGACCCTATGAAACCCGCGTTGAAAGCGCCTGGAGCAGAGCCCTTTGAAGCTGAAGTATGATGGACTGCTTTCAAACTTTGCTTTCGAAATCAGCTCGCGCCGCTACATCAAGTGCGTGCGGGGCGGCGCACCCGAGGGCAGCCCGTGGCGCATACTCGTCAAGGACGACGGCGGCACGTACCGGCAGGTGGGCGCCATGGCGCGGCGGCCGGAGGGGGTGGACCTGGTAGGGGCTTACACTCGTCCACTTGTTGGCTCAACTTAAGCGCTTTCTGTGGCATAGGGGGTGCATGTAGGGGTTGTTTTGGGGGCGTTTAGTAGGTGTCAGGGCATACTGGGGGTTATTAGAGGGGGGTTACGAGTAGCGTGTCTTTAGTGTCAGAAACGGCCCAGGTTGAGCTGAAATGTGGACGAGTGTAAGCCCCTGGGACCTGGAGAACGCCATGTATAACGCGGCGGCCGCGGCCAGCCCGCTCAACAAAAGTATCGGCATCTTCCGGGGCCTCGCGGACAAGATGAAGGACAAAATGCCCGGGGGCGGCGGGGGGAAGGAAGCCTGAGAAGGGAGCCTGAGTAGCCTGAGTACGCGCGATGCCACCTTCTCGCGCGAGCCGTGACGGCACTGTTAAACGACTGCTAAGCGTCGCATTTTAATCACATAATAGCGTTTCTTCACTCACGTCACCTACCCACCGCTACGCGCATCCCCGCCCCTGCAGCGTGGCCCGCGCCTGTCGCCTACCCGTCCTCGTGATGTTAATTCCTAGTCCATCTACAATCTAGGATTGGGTGCTTTGCAAGGAATGTCTTCTAAGTCAAGAAACGAGTGGTGCCTAACCCAACTCAATAGCTTCACTCGTCGAGGTACGTATACCCGTCCCCGTCGTCGCCGCGCCGCGCCGCTATTTCCGTTCTCCATTCCCACCCGCGCCGCATGCTCATCACGCCGCGGGATAGTTCTGGGGGTTCATCGGCGACTTCCCCCACAGCTTGAAGAGAGCCTCCTTGTACTGCGATCTTTTTAGCCCCGGGCGGTCCTCCTTCAGATTCGGCATCTCCTTCTCCTCGATGTAGCGGCACAAGGTGATTTTGAAAGCAAAACTTGAAAGCAGTACATCACACTTCAGTTTCAGGCGCTTACTTCCAGGCGGTTTCAACTTGGGTTTGATAGGGTCAACCTGCACCGCCCTACCTCGAAGGCGGCGTAGGCGGCCTTCATGTTTTGCGTGGGCGCCGGCCCGCCCGCTCCGATCCCCAGCGCGCCGATGGCGGCGTCGATGCCGCTGGCTTCGGCCTCCTTGTAGGGGCTTACACCCGCACCCGTCCACTTCTCAGCTCAACCTGAGCCGCTTCTGAAAGAACAACTCACCCTGCACACCCCCTAATACCCCCTGGCACCCACTGAACACCCCCTAAACAACCCCTAAACGCATCCCCTATCCCACAGAAAGCGCTTACATTGAGCCGAAAAGTGGACGAGTGTAAGCCCCTGCCTCCTTGTCCTCCAAGTTGTCGTTGACCTTGTCCACCATGGCCATGTAGTCGTCCTCGTTCACCTCCTTCTTCGCCTCCGCCGCCGCCCAGGGGCTTACTCTCGTTCCCATTTCAGCTCAACTTGAGCACTTCCGTCCAACTCACAACTCAACTTAACTCATGACGGCGTCCTGAAGTCGCTCAAGTTGAGCTATAATGTGGACGAGTGTAAGCCCCTGCCGCCGCCGCGAACTTTGCCTTCAGTCGCGCCGCTGCGCAGGGACGCAACACGGGCACTTCTCAGTCACTGCAGGTTTTGTTGGTACTCGCCTGGGGGAAGTGGTGTGGATAGACATAGACCTGAGAATAAGCTAGCCTAGCTGACTCGCACTTGCCACCGCCACGCGAGTGAGTGTCTATACCACGTACACCAGGCACACACCGACAGACACCTCAGTACCTGTGGCGTGATGGGTGATATGACGACGGTTGCTCGGGGGGTTCCTCGGGGGGTTCCTCGGGGTATGCCGACTCGCTGACCCTCGGACTCACAGCACGGGAACGGCGACAACCTGAGAATGTGTTTCTCCTCTCGCTTGCCCTGCCTTGGTCTCCACCTCCTTCGCCGCCGCCAGCTGCGCGGCCGTCATCTTCTTGCCCTTGCTCGTCACCTTCTCCTTCTTCTGCCCGTACTGCGGCAATAATCAAACGTCGCACGGGAGGGTGCCGTCAGAGACGTGCTTGGAATTTACATGGAAAGGAAAGGGATTGACCAAGCACCGTTCTGTCGCGTGTCGGGGGGCGCAGCACTCACGGTGCCCATCTCCTCTTCCTCTAGCTTTTGCAGGCGCTTCGCCTCCGCCCGGGATGCGTCGCGCTCCTCGTCGGCCGCGCCCGCCGCATCTTTTTTCGCCGCCGCCTTGCTCTTGGGGTTGGAATTCGCAGCCCAGTGTTCGTCGTCCTCGGCCTTGGCCCAGGGGCTTGTACTCGTCCACTTTTTTCAGCTCAACTTGAGCCGTATCTGACGCAAGAAAACACCCTACACACCTCAACAACCCCTCATCACGGGCTACCCAACCCCTACGCGCATCCCCTATCCCACAGAGTGCGCTGAAGTTGAGCCGGAAAGTGGACGAGTGTAAGCCCCTGCCTTGGCGGCTGCCGCCGCCGCCCCCGCCGCCTTGGCCCCCTCGCGCTCGTTCTTGGCCTCGCGGCGGATTCCCGCGGTTCCGCCCATGCCGCCGCCTCCAACGTCGCCGGGCGTGCGGCCGCAATTGTTTATGAATGGCACGTGGCGTCGGAAAATCGGACAGCGAATGACGCGCCAGCCGGCAAAATCCCACACGCGGGGTTTCCATAATTTTCCGATTTTTCACCTGGCCTCAGCGAACGGATCCGTGCCCTGCCGTCTTTTGCCTACGCAACCCCCATCGATGGACATCGACGTCCAAAGTTTGAAGGAGAAAGTCGGAGGGCATCTACGCAGTTTTGACCTCGGTACCTGGTACGAGTATCGGACAGAACCCGTTTACAGAAACTATTTATTTCCGTAAATACTCCGTTACGAGGGGTTTTTGGGCGAAAATACCCGTTTACGAGAGTTGCGCCGTAGGCGCGATTTTGGGCGATTTTGGGCAGTTGTGGGCAATTTTGGGCTTTTCGGGACTGTTTTTGCATAAATATGCCGTTTTCGAGGGTTTTTTAGCCATTAAATATTCTTTTACAGTCACTATTTCCTGTAAACGGGTTCTGTCCGATACTCGTACTTAGTTCGGATGGAGTCCCCCCATCTCATCTTCAGTGTGAAAAACTGAAATTGGACTCGACACTAACTCGACATCACGAAAAGATATTTCCGCGAACCCGGGCGATGTTCACGTCATCAGTGGCAAAACACGTGATCACACGTGTTGTAACAAGATAAGGATCAGGAACACGTGACATCCAGGGGTGGCAAAATTTGCCACGTGCCATCCGAACTAAGTCCGGGTCTCAAAACTGCGTAGATAGTACTGACGTCAAACCTGTCTGCCTGTGCTCAAATGGTTAATCTTATGAAAACCGATGGTCTGTGTGTTGGACGTGAGGCTCACCACGCCGTGCCAGTCGGCGCTCCGCGTCGCTCCGCATGTTGAGCGCCCTTGCGCCGCGTGTGGCGTCAATCATACAAACAACGTTGCTGCTAGATATGCTAAAGCGCCGTACACAAGCTACGTCGTACGGGCACGGTCCTAGCGCCCCCCCCCCTGTCGAAGAGACGTTGGTGGGCCCAACCAGAAAACTAACTAAATCACGACGGCGCCGCCGCGATTACGCAGGGTGTCTGGAGGCTGCAGCGAGAAGTAGTCACGGCGACGTCATCTCCTACTCATCGACCAGCGAATCAGGCAAGATACAAAAAACTGATATCAGCATATTTCAAACACAATTGTCACATTGGTTTACAACGGCCTTGAAGGAGTTTCCTCCTCCTCCTCCTCCTCCTCCTCCTCCCCTCCTCCTCTCTCTCCTCCTCCTCCTCCTGCTGCCTCCTCCTCTTCCTCCTCTTACCTCCTCCTCCTCCTCCTCCTCCTCCTCCTCCTCTCCTCCTCCCCTTCATTATCCTCCTCCTCCTCCTCCTCCCCCACAACACGAGGGTGTCACCAGTCAACGCCGAGCGCCGCGATGTCCCCCGCCGTCATCACCTTCACCCCCGCCGCGGCCATGCCCTCTTCGGCCGCCTGCACCCAGGGGCTTACATTCGTCCACTTTCGGCGCATCATAAGCGCCTTTTGTGGAATACGCTGGGTGGTCCATGGAGTCTACTGACAAATACGGCTCAGGTTGAGCTGAGAAGTGGACGAGTGTAAGCCCCTGCCTGCACCGTGCCCGGCATGCCGACCGCCCGGCACGCGTCCCTAACCACCACGCTCTGGAGCCCGCACTTGGCTGCGTCCTCCGCCGAGAAGCAGGGCCTTACACTCGGCCACTGTTCGGCTCAACGTAAGCGTATTCTGTGAGACGGGGGTTGTTTAGGGGTTGTTTAGGGGGTTTTAGGGGGTAGTACGGGGGTAGTACGGGGTGTCCAATGTGCGTTTTGTGTCGAAAACGGCTCGGGTTGAGCTGAGAAGTGGACGAGTGTAAGCCCCTGCCGAGAAGCGCACGCAGAAGTCGAACGCGAGGCCGACGAGGAACACGCGCGTCACCCCCAGGCGCCAGGGGCTCACACTCGTCCACTTCTCAGCTCAACATGGGCCGTCACTGATACGCAGAATGTACCCCTAGCGCTTCAACACCCCGTCCGCCCCCGCCATAAATGCCCTCTACACACCCTCTAAACACCCGTTGTCGCACAAAAGCGCCTACGTTGAGCTCAAAGTTGAACGAGTGTAAGCCCTTGCCAGGCGCTGCAGCGTCGCCTCCAGCCCCGTGGACGTGCTGTGGTCGTTATCGCAGAAGGCGCTGTACGAGTCGATCTGCGGCCGAAACCCCTTGCTGTAGCGGCACAAGTTGAATTTGAAAGCAAAGCTTGAAAGCAGTTCACCGTATATTAGTCTCAAGCGCATGGTTCCAGGCGTTTTCAACGTGGGTTTGATAGGGTCAACCTGCACCGCCACACCTTGCGGACCACCACCGCGCGCTCCGGCATGGCGAGCTCCGCGTGGAACCGCGACCTTTGGCAACGGGATGCCCGCCAGAACCCCAACGACCGTCATATATCAATCGGATAACGATAGCCATATCGATATGGGATATGGGCTAATGATGTTTGAGATGACTGCAACGATATTGTCATCTCTCATATCGATATGGGATATCTTGTCACCCTGGCTCGGGGCCACCTGGCGGTACTACGGTGGGCACGGAAGCTTAGAGATTTTGACAAATGTAAGCACCAACCCGTGGGAAAATCCAGAGGGTGGAGCGCGGAAGACGGCGTCGCGTCGCTCGACGGGCTCGGGACAACTTTGGGGGTGGGAATACGCGAACGATGAGAGAGGGCGAGGGGGTGCGCGGCGAGGCGCGGCGGGTGCTCACGAAGCCGCAGCCGCAGCAGGGGCTTACACTCCTTCCCATTCAGCGAAACTTGAGCTCTTCTATCCACCGTGTGACCCAACTTAAATAATGAATGTGTCCTGAGCTGCTCAAGTTGAGCTCTAAGGTAAACGAGTGTAAGCCCCTGAGCCGCAGCCCTGCCCATGGGTGCCCTGCACGCAGTGGTCGGGCCACAGCGTCTGCGCGCCGTACGCGGCCTGCAACCAGGGGCATACACTCGTTCACTTCCCAGCTCAACTTGAGCGCTTTTTATGGGATAAGAGGGTGCGTTTAGGAGTTGTGTAGCACATGTTAGGGGGGTGTTAGGGGGTGTTTGGGGTGTGTAGGGTGTGTAGGGTGTTTTTGTGTGTCGGACACGGCTCAAGTTGAGCTTAAAGTGAACCGAGTGTAAGCCCCTGCCTTCAACTCGTCGTACGGGCGCTTGCCCGCGTGCTGGCTCGCGAACGACGAGTGGCCGGGCGGGTGCCAGTCCTGCTAGCAGGGGCTCACACTCGTCCACATTTCGGCACAACGTAAGCACATTTTGTGGGATACGTTGGGTGCATGATTTTCCGCCAGTCTATTAGACAGGGGGACACGGAGAGGTGTGACCAAAACGGCTTAGGTTGAGCTGAGAAGTGAGCGAGTGTAAGCCCCTGCCTGCGAGTACACCACGCGCGTAAATTGCGGCACCAGTGCGTTCACCAGCGGCACCACCTCCGTCGCAGGGGCTTACACTCGTCCACTTTTCAGCTCAACTTGAGCGCTTTGCATGGGATAGGGGTGATACGGAAGGGGTTGTGTAGCACGTGTTAAGGGGTGTTAGGGGGTGTTCAGGGTGTGGTCAGGGTATGTGGGTGCTTTTGTGTGTCAGACATGGCTCAAGTTGAGCTGAGAAGTGTATGATTTTGAGCCCCTGCCTCCGCCCCCTCCGCCACCGCCAGCGCGCCCCCCGGACAGAAATCGTTTTGCACGTCTATGACCAGCAAGCAGGGGCTTACACTCGTCCACTTCTCAGCTCAACTTCAGCCGTGTCTGACACAAGAGAACACCCTACACACCCTACACACCCCATACACACCCCCTGAACACGGGCTACACAACCCCTGCGGGCACCCCCTGTCCCATACAATGCGCACAAGTTGAGCTGAAAAGTGGACGAGTGTAAGCCCCTGCCAGCAAGCAGTCCTCCGCGGCGGGCGTGAAGCCCAGCGTGAAGCCGGGCGCCAGGGGCTTACACTCGTCCACTTTTCAGCTCAACTTGAGCGCTTTGTATGGGAAACGGGGCGCGTATAAGGGTTGTGTACCCCGTGCTAAGGGGGTGTTAGGGGGTGCTCAGGGTGTGTAGGGCGTTTTCTTGTGTCAGATACGGCTCCAGTTGAGCTGAGAAGTGGACGAGTGTAAGCCCCTGCCGGGCGTAGGCGCCGCGCCCGCCTGCGGCGCGACGCCCGCCTCCGCCAGTGACATCGGCGCGGTCACCGCGCCGTCGTCGACGACCATCACCACGTCTGGCCAGTGTCGTCGCGGACTCGCGGTGCCGAACGCAACGTCGATGCCTCTGCTCGCGGCCGAACTTGTTGTTGTTCGAGTTTTTAGGGTTTCGGGATTGGGACCCTAAAACCCTAAACCACCTGTACATTGGCCCGACGCGCGCGTCAATGAATTTGAATGTAATCTCAAATCTGGCAAATCTCGGAAACAACAAATTTGAAAGATGGGGGATACCTCGACTGTGATACCTCTCATCACCGCGAGAGGGGAGACGCCCGCACACCTTTTCACGCGCAGGGGCCGTCGGCTCGGGCGTGGATCTGAATTCACACACCGCAGGCCGCTCGCCGGGCCGCCGCACCTCGCTCGTCGCGTGTCTGCGCTGCCGGGGCATTTGGCGGGAAACCACAAAAGCCAGTCACCCACCATTCTGCAAACGCTCGACTGTAGTGACAGGTGCGGGTGCGGGGGAGGACAGCAGGATTGCAGCGCTCGCCATGATGCAGCGCAGGCCGCTGTGCCCATTCGACGACCCCGCCAATCAGCGGATTAACTTTCCCGACGTCCTCGACGCCCTCCCGCTCCTCCGCGCGCGCGGCACCCGCGCCTCCTCGCGCCGCGACGTGGATGACAATGACAATGACGACGAGACGGCGCTGCTGCTGCTGGCGGCAGGGGCTTACACTCGTCCACTTTTCAGCTCAACTTGAGCGCTTTGTATGGCATAGGGGGTGCGCGTAGGGGCTGTGTAGCCCGTTTTAAGGGGGTGTCAAGGGGTGTTTAGGGTGTGTAGGGTGTTTTCTTGTGACAGACACGGCTCAAGTTGAGCTGAAAAGTGGACGAGTGTAAGCCCCTGGCTAGCGGGCGGGACGGGCGCCGGCTGGGCCCCATCCCAGGATGGCGCGGGGCCGGCGCTGGAGGCGCTGGACGTGGAGGAGATGCGCGCGCGCGAGCTCGCCAACTGCACCATCGACGTGCTGGCCAACACGTTCCCGGCGGACATCGAGGTCCCGGACATCGAGGACCGCGAGCGGCCGGATCACGGACACTCCTCGGAGCTGGAGCAATACGAGCGCCCCGCGCTGCACGAGCCTGGGCATGGAGGTGGCGGTGGCGGTGGACTGTGCTACGAAGGTCAATACTCCGCGAGGTCGGCGCACAGCGAATACTCGACCGCGTCCGAGGACGAGGTGGTGGGGGCGCTGCGGCTGGCCGCGGAGGTGGCGGAGGAGCGCCGGTGCCAGCGCTACTTCGACGACAAGGCAGGAGCTTACACTCGTTCCCATTTCCGCTCAACTTGAGCTTACTTTGCCCAGTGTTGCTCAACTTAAGTTTACGTTGTCCCCCACAAACCCCAACATGACCCGTGGATGTAGCCCGAAGGTGCTCAAGATGAGCTCTAACGTGAGCGAGGTGTCCCGAAGGTCCTGAAGTTGAGCTCTGAAGTGAGCGAGTGTAAGCCCCTGCGACAAGGCGCTGGCGGCGGCGGCGGGCCGCGACCCCGCGCTGTCCAGCCCGCTGTCCACCGCCGAGCCGGGCAGGGGCTTAACCTCGTTCACTTTCAGCTCAACTTGAGCTGTCTCTGTGCCCCGCGCAACCCAACATGACCCATGAATGTGTCCCCGATGTGCTCAAGTTGAGCTCTAACGTGAACGAGTGTAAGCCCCTGGAGCCGGGCAGCCCGCTCTCCGCCGTGGCTCGCGGCGCGGACGGAGAGGAAGCGCCACGCCGCCGCCCTCCCGGTCACGGCCGCGGTATCGGCGGCGGCGACAACGCCAACGGCAATAACCGCGGGTGGGAACGGCGGGGCTCCGGCTCGCTCTCCTTCTCCCCATCCCCAATGTCGGCGGCGCGCTCACACCACCGCGCGGGCTACGCCGATGACGTGTATCCCGTCACGCCTCCCGGAAAGAACCTGTCCTTCGGCGAATCCCCGAACAAGAGCCTGTCCTTCGACTCGGTCAAGAACGGCAGGGGCTTACAGTCGTTCCCATTTCAGCTCAACTTGAGCTCCTCTGTCCACCGTACAACCCAAATTAACTCATGAACGTGACCTGGACGTGCTCAAGTTGAGCTCGAACGTGAACGAGTGTAAGCCCCTGAAGAACGGCCTTTACGAGCTCTTCTGCCGCTCCGCGGACGACGCCGACGAACTCGCCGCCGACGGCGGCGGCATCGCCGCGCCGTCGCCGGCCTGGCTGCCGCGCGCCGCCGCTGCCCTCACCCCCGCCACCGCCACTGCGGGCCGCCGCTCCGATGTCAGCGAGGACAGCGACGGCGGCGGGGGCGGGGGCGGTAGCGGGGGCGGGAGCGGGGGCGGGGGCGGGGACGGGGGCGAGAGCGATGACACGGTACCCGGGCTGCGGGGTTACGACGACGACGCGGTGAACACCTCCATCTGCGCGTTCGCCGGTATCTCCCCCATCGTCAAGGCATCTCCCCGCAGCACCGTCAAGGCCCGGGGCGCCGCGCTGGGATGGTGGGGGGGCACCGCGGGACAGGCGGCGGGCGCCGGCGCCGGCAGGGGTGCCGGCGGCGGCGGCGGCGGCGGCGGGGGCGAGCTGGCGGCGGCGGGGATCGCGCGGGTGGGCGGGGGCGGGGGCTGGCCGTCGCCGGCGGAGTCCAGCATCGGCGACGGCGACGGCGATGAGTCCGTCATACGGAGGTCACTCTTCGGGGACGCGGCGGCGCCGGGGGAGGCGCCGCCGGCGCCGGCGGCGTTCGGGCAGATGATGTGGAAGGACCCGCCGGTGACCCCGTCGCCAGGGCGCCGCGCGAGCCCCCGCCGTGCGCCCGCCGCGGCACCGTCGCCCGACGCCTTGCACCCCGGGTCCCCCTCCCCTGTGCGCCCTCACCGCCGCCGGGTCACCACCGAGCCACGCGTCGCCGCCGCAGCCGTTGCCGTCGCCGCCATCGCCGCCGTTTCGGATTCCGCGGACCTGTCCACGCCCACGCGGCGCAAGGTCAAGGCGCTGGAGGCCATTGCCACCGAGGGCTATCGGGAGGCATCTTCCGTGGTGGAGGCGGTCCCGGTGGCGTTGGGCCGGCCGGCATTGGGGCCCGCGGCCCAAGAGCCGGCGCGCGCATCCGCGGAGGAACCTCCCGAGGAGGGTGTGAGGGAGGAGGCTGCCGCGGCGGCGACGGGACCGGCGGAATTGGTGGCAGCGGCTGGACCGGAGGCGGCAGCGGCGGCGGCAGCGTCGGCGGGAGCGGCAGCGGGAGCGGCCGCGGCAGATGCTGGGGAGACGCGGGGCGAAGCGGCGGCGAGCGGATCCAAGGTGGCGCGGTGCAGGTTGAACCGATGAAACCAATGTTGAAAGGGCCTGGAATTAAGCGCTTGAAACCATAATGTTATGAACCGCCTTCAAACTTTGCTTTCAAATTCAACTTGAACCACTACACCAAGGCGGCGCCCGCGCTCCGCCGCCTGGACCTTCCGTCCGGCGCACTGCCGCAGGAGGGCTGCGGCGGCGGCGGTGGCCTGGGCTCGCCGCGGCCATGCACGTCGTGCGGGTATGGCCTGGCGGATTATGCTCGCCACGTCACAGGTTGCAATTTAAATTAAGAGAAATGAGGGTCTAAAAGATGGATGATGACGTGGCGAGCATGATCCGCCAGGCCCTACGTGCGGGCACTGCCTCCCCCGGACCCACGCGGCGCGGCTGCAAGGCAAGCCGGAGCTCGGAGATGCGCCGCGCGCCGCCGCCGCCGCCGCCGCCGCCGCCGCCGCCGCGGACAGCGACGACGACAACGACGCCGGCGTCGACATCGTCGAAGTCGTCGGCCGGTTGTCGAGGGCGGCGGCGGCGGCGGCGCTTGCCATGGGCAGGGGCTTACACTCGTTCCCATTTCAGCTCAACATGAGCTCTTCTGACCACCGTATGACCCAACTCAACTCACGAATGTGTCCTGGAGTTGCTCAAGTTGAGCTGTCACGTGAACGAGTGTAAGCCCCTGGTCATGGGCAGGTCGCCGGGGGCGGCACCCGCGGGGGGGGGCGGCGGGTGGGACGGGGACACGGAGGGGCGTGCGGGCTCGGGCTCCGCGGCGCGCGGGCGGTCGAAGCACGCGTGGCGCGGCGCAGGCGGCGGCAGCGGCAGGGGCTCACACTCGTCCACATCTCAGCTCAACTTGAGCCGTGTCTGACACACAAACCCGCCCTGCACACCCTCAGCACCCCCTAACACCCCTTGAACACGGGCAACACAAGCCTTACGCGCACCCCCTATCCCATACAAAGCGCTCATGTTGAGCTGGAAAGTGGACGAGTGTAAGCCCCTCCGCAGCGGCAGTCCGCGGCGGCGGCGGAGCACGGAGCGGCGGCGGTCGTCCAGGTCCGTCAACTGGGTAGGGCGGTGCAGGTTGACCCTATCAAACCCACGTTGAAAGCGCCTGGAATAGAGCGCTTGAAACTAATACGGGATGACCCGCATTCAAACTTTGGTTTCGCATTCAACTTGCGCCGCTACAACTGGGGCGCCGACCTGCCGCCGTTGCGCCACCCGGAGGGCGAGGCACCCGCGGCGAACCCGCACCCGGCAGAGCAGGTGTGTGATGGCGCGGCGGGCTTCGACGCGGCAGCGGCGGCGGCGGCGGCGGCGGTATGGTCATCTCACCCATCCCAACATCACTAATATGGTCGTTTGACCATACTCGCCGCAGCAGTTACGTCAGTATGGTCATTTCGCCTGACCAGAAACAGTACTATGGTCGTTTGACCATACCCGGCGGCGGCGGCGGCGTACAGCGCGCCGGTGGCGGGGGCCGGCCGCCCCGCCGCCTGGAGCCACCAGCCGCAGCCCCGCCCCCCGAGCGCGTCGTCCCCCACCTCAGCAGAAGCGCATCACCGCCCGTACTCGCCGTCGCCGTCGACGCCCTACACGCCCCCGCGGCTGTACGTCCCCTACACGGCCGCGCCGTACACGTCGGCGCACACGCACGCGGCGAACCCCTCGCACAACATCAACACCGACGACGTGAACCACAAACACGGCGGGGGCGGGGGCGGGGCCGGGGGAGACTATCACCGCATGGTAACACCCGGCGGAGGGGGCTCATTCACGCAGCAGCAGACATTCAGAGGCACGCCGGGGAGCGCTTACCAGCTGCCGGGGTACGGCGGCAGCGGCGGGGCCAGCGGGGGGCAGGGCGAGATGTCGGTCAAGGCCAAGATGGCCGCGCTGCGGGCAGGGGCTTACACTCGTTCTCTGCTCAGCTCAACCTGAGCCGTTTCTGAAATAAAACACATCCTGAACACCCCCTGATACTCCTTAATACCCCCTCACACCTCCTAAGCACCCCCTAAACAACCCCTGAATGCATCCCTAGCCCACAGAATGCGCTTAAGTTGAGCACACAAGTGGACGAGTGTAAGCCCCTGGCTGCGGGGCGGCCAGCTCCTTCCGTTCCTCGACGACTCGGCGCCGCGGCCGCGCGGGACGAGCGGACACGGGGAGTACCCGGACGACCAGGTGTGGGGCAGGCCGCTGCACCGCATGCTCGCGAGCTTCGGGGGCTCGCCCGAGGTAGGGCGGCGCGGGTTGATAGTATCAAATCGACGTTGAAAGTGCCTCGAACTCAGCGCTTGAAACTGACATATGATGAACCGCTTTCAATTTTCGCTTTCAAATTTAGCTTGCGCAGCTACACCGAGGCACCGCGGTCGGCACCGGGGTCGGGGTCAGGGGCGGGGGCGGGTTCATGGGCGGGGGCGGGGTCGGGGGCGGGGGCAGGGGCGGGGCAGGCCCGGCCCGTCGGTGTGTTCGGCCGGGGGGGAGAGGACCTGCTCGGGAGACAGCTGGACTTTGAATTTCAATCTCCCGACTCGCCGGCGGGGGGGGACCCGTACGCCTTCGCTCAGGAGATTCGCCGCATCATCAACGCAGTGAAGTGACAGTGTGACCTAGCTTAAATGATTGATTCCAACAGGAGGCCTGCTCTCAGGAGACTACTAGTAGAGTACAATTCCGTGGGTACCAGGTACTAATCAAACTAAATGACGTAAATTCGCTCCAGACCAGGAGACTTTCTCCCAAGAGACTTAGCAAGGGCACGATTACACGGTAGCTCTATGTGCACCAACTAAACTACATAACGTAACTCTTTTTCATACTAGGAGACTTTCTCTTTAGAGACGTAGCTAGGGTACGATTCGGTACGTGCACAAATCAAACTAAATAACGGAACTCTGTTCAAGGCCACGACACTTTCCTCACCGCGAGCAGCGCCCCTCGACCTCGAGCGCCGCGAGGCGCTCCTGCAGCCGCCGCACCTCCGCCGCCAGGTCCCCGCGCGACGCCGTGTCTAAGTCCATGTCGTCGCCTCTGCCATTCATGTCGCCGCCTCTGCTAATCGTGTCGCCGCCGCTGCCGCCGCCGCCGCCGGCTTCCACGCCGCCGCCGCCATCGCCGCCGCCGCAGCCGCCGCCGCCCTCGCCGCCACCGCCCTCTCCGCCGCAGCCGCCTTCTCCGCGCGCCTGCCCCAGGGCCATCTGCGGGGGCGACTTGGGCCCGAGGCGCGACTTTGAGCTCTCTCGCACCGCCTCGGCGGCGGTGGCGGAGGTGGTGTTCGCGTTAGCGGCGGCGGCGGCGGTAGCAGTAGCGATAGCGGCGACCGCCGCAAGCTCAGATTCGGGCATTGACTGTGAGCGAGCGATGCCCCCCCCGCCCCCCTGCACGCCTGTCATGCCCCCCGACGACAGGCGTGCTGCCCG
>Ga0307489_10001865_pt1 | contig 14031 bp, 22 predicted proteins | sample SB12metaG_FD_202247 | JGI IMG/M metagenome (GOLD analysis project Ga0307489, IMG submission 202247) | Sea-ice brine microbial communities from Beaufort Sea near Barrow, Alaska, United States - SB 1.2 | ecosystem: Environmental > Aquatic > Marine > Coastal | place: USA: Alaska | collected... | reverse complement strand
TCACAGTTTTTGCTCGCCCCGTTATCGGATGACATGTAAATAACGGAATGAGGGTTCAAAATACGTCGGATGATGTGGGAATGCCCCTCGATACCGCCATAAACCTTGAGAGAATTGAGATCTGTCCGCTTGAAATTGCGGAGAGAGTTGTTTAAGCTCACCACGTGAAGCGCCTTGGGGCTCGATGAACATTATAAAGAAATGAAAAAGTGGCATGCAACGTCTGCGTGTGTGTCCCTGTGTGGTGGTGCAAACAGTGGTGCCTCGGCATCCGAGCAATAATCCCGAGGTGGTGGCGTTGTACCGCGACTGGATCGGTGGCGCGCCCGGGTCCCTGGCGGCGCGGGGGTGGCTGCACACGCTGTACCACGACCGCATCGCCGAGGTAGGGCAGTGCAGGTGGACAGTATCGAAACCCGAGTTGAAAGCGCGCCTGGTTTCAACGCTTGAAACTAAAATGTGATGAACCGCTCTCACACTCTGCTTTCAAATTCAATTTGCGCCGCTACACCGAGGCGGCGGTGTTGGAGGCTGCCGACCCGGGCCTGGCGGTGGCCGCGCACCTCAAGATCAGCGCCGATTGGTAGTCCTGTTTCCGCGCCGCAGCTATGACAAAGTGCGTCAAACAACTTAACAACTCAGCAGCTTTGCGTGCTAAGCTGTCCCGTTCGACCAATCAGAACTGTCCATTTGGATGACTTAGCACTCAAAGTTGCTCAGTCGCAAAGTGGTTTGACGCACTTTATCATATTAATTGCACAGCTGTTATTGTGTCATCGTCAACGTCTAGATTCACAACGACTGTTAGTCGGGTAGCTAAGCATGGTTCATCATCCCATAGTACATGGAGCAGGCACGGTGTGTGTCTACTCACGCATGCATTGTGTGTTTGGCATTGCAGGCAGTGAGGACCTAGTAAAGACCATAGGCGTTCACCTCCATCTAGCCTTAGAATCAAAAAAACGCAAAAGAAAGAAACACCGTCGTGGCACGCTTCGAAGGCGTCGCCCAACATTCTTGTAACATACATTCCACTTCATCCAACGCTGAGCAGGCCGTCGTTTCGTGAGTAAACAGGCTCCCAAGTTGTAGCGGCGCAACTTGAAATTGAAAGCAAAGTTTGAAAGCGGTCCACCATATCTCGATTTCAATATCGTATGTCCAGGCAGCATCAACACGGATTTCATTAGTATCACCTGCAACGTCCTACCATGTCAGCTTGACCCGGTTGGCAGTGAGGCGCGACAGCATGACGATGGTGCCGTACAGCAGAGGCTTACACTCGTCCACTTTTCAGCTCAACGTAACGCTTTGTGGATGGGGGTGCGTTTGAAGATTGATTTTGGGGGTGTGTAAGGGGTGCAAGGGGGCATTACAGGGTGTTTTGGGTGTGTTTTGTGTCAGAATCGGCTCAGGTTGAGCTGAAAAGTTGATGAGTGTAAGCCCTTTCCGTACAGCAGGAGCACGGCGCCGGCCGCCCACTCCGTGCACCCCAAGCAGTAGGGGCACGCTGATGTTGCCCGCCACGTCATCCAACGCATTTTGAACCCTCGATTATTGAGATGAATGGCATCCTGTCAGGTGGCGAGCGCCCGCCACGTCATCCGACGCGTTGTGAACCTTGATAATTGAGATGCATGGCATCCTGTGAGGTGGCGAGGAACATATGGCGAGGCACCAGACTTTTGCTGCGGTTCCTGTTTGTTTCAGGCACAAAATAGGTTGTTAAGCATAAAAGCGAACTCATGTATAAAGGCTGGGGAGGAGAATAAGCAAATGTCAGTATAGAGCCTACGGGAACAGACGGTCTGGAAACTAGTGCCTAGTCTGTAAAGCGTACTACCTATAATTTCTCGTACTATCCTACCTGTAGTAAGTAGGCGTTTGGTGTTTTTTATTTTTGGCCAAATCACCAAACTCCAGCTTTCTCTAAGTTACTTGCCAACATACTTAACACTAGTGTGAGACCATGCCTCTCTGGTGTCTTGCAACATCTCCTGGAAGGCCACCAGGCTGGAGCGGCGCAAGTTGAATTTGGAAGCAAAACTTGAAAGCGGTTCATCGTGTTTCAGTCTCAACACGCTCAATTCCAGGCGCTTTTAACGTGGGTTTGATACGGTCAACCTGCACCGCCCTACCAGGCCCTCGTCGCAGACGCACACCTCGCTGTTCAGAAACTTGTACCAGAAGTTATGGCCCGGTAGAGGTACGGGGGACTTCGAATGGATACTTTTCTGAGATCGAGGTTGCGCGCCCTGTTTTGTCAGCTTTGCTGTCAGGGAAAGTCTCAGATGCCTAATTTTATCTGCACCGCGCTTTTACAAGCTTCCCGACGTTCATTAGCGCGTGGCGCGCATGAGGTCAGCGTCCATGTAAAGTCCCCCATACCTCTATTTGTGTGTACTAACGTTCATCGAGCCCCGAGGATGCTCACGTAATGATCAATCAACGACCCCCTCCGCCATTTTATGTGCACATACCCGATGGTGGCCCGGTAAATTCATTGAATCGAATCGAATTATTTGGTGAAGAGTTGGACGCCGTCTTACTGCGCGGATGAGTGTTCAGTGTGCAGGGTTTAGGGTTTAGTGATTATTAGTGATCAGGTTAAGGGTCAAACCCAGTCCCCGGGTCTCCGGATACCCTCAAGGCCCTCATGTGATTGGTCCACGTGGCGGCTCGGAGAGCTGTGATGGATTAGATCTTCTTGACCAAATCTCACCAAATCTGTTCGTAATCGTTTGTGGTCTCTTATTGGTCAACGGACATTGCATCATCTCTCTTCGTCCCTGATTGGTCGAGAGGATCGATTCGGGGGAATCAGGGGGTAGTCATAGCGGAGACTGGGTTTAAAGGGTTTAGGGTTTAGGGTTTAGGGTAGGGTGTAGGGTGCGGGTGATCAGGTTGTAGGGTTTCAGATTCCGCGAGCTGTCGGGCCTTACTTGGAAGCGTCAAAGCAGCTTTCCCCGACGCAGGTGGAGTTGAGGGGCGCGGCGGTGGCCGTGTCCGCGACTACCCCCGCGCGTGTCAGGGCCTCACACTCGTTTCCTGTATATCTTATCAGGGGCCGGGGCCAAGCCTCGGTGCCTCCTCATACACGCGGAATCGTCTCTCTCGCCACCTCTCTCCATGTGTAGCTCTGACTCGGTGTTGGGTTTGGATTCAGGGGAAGACAGGCTCGATTTGAGGTGAGACCGAAACTGTAAGGCCCATTCCACAGCAGGTGGGCGGTGCATGCTAAGAGGGTCACATTGAGGTGACCTCCTTACTCCGGGCATCGGTTGGGCGATTCAGTCGACATGTGTTGATCATAGTCTGAAGGGAATTAACTGGAGTGGAGCCCTGCCGCGCGTTGTGTTGCCCGGTGGCGCGGGCGGGCTCATGGCCGAGTCAACGCTGGCGCCAATACCATCGACCAATCTGATTACTTTGTTGGTCTTGCGGCCGACTTGGTTCACCGTCGGTATGGCGTCACGCACTTCGTCACTGCACAGTGAGGCAGGGAGGCTGGGGCTTAGGGTTTAGCGAGGGTTACCTGTCAAAAAGAGCGGACGTCATGTTCGCAGCAATAATCTCCGTCATGAGGACGATCGTGAGACGCTCGGGTCTAGCTAGAACATGGGAGAAAGTCTGAAAGTGAAAAGCAGTCTAAATTGCATGGTCACTCGTACGGCATCTCGGCTACAATTTATGAGGACGATCATGAAGACACTTGAATGTGGGAATGGTCCAAAATGTGGTCACTCACAAAGCGAAACGCTTCCGCATGTATGCGGTGGCACCAGGCCGCAACTGACGAGTGATGCCTCACATGACACCTTCGGCGACAAGCTCCATCAGGAGGACGATGGAGAAGACGGCGGCGCTGAGGAACATCACGGCGACGAAGGCGAACACTGAGCAGTACACGAAAGCGGCGCCCGCGCTGCTGCACCCGCCGGCGAGGCAGCGCCGCGCCGTGGCGGCGCGCGAAGGCGGCGATGGCACCCGGTCCCGTCTGCGCCACAGAGCGGCGTGCAGGCACACCGCCACACAGGGACGTACACACAGTGACGTACAGCATGGAACAATAACTAGTCTCCGAGCTCATTCAGCGGTGAAGGCCCTCGCCTGATCGACCGAGCGAGAGGTGTAGTGAGATGTGATGGGCTAAACGTTCAGCATGTTTGCAGGAGGATGCGGTGAAATATGTAATGTTACACTGGTACGTTGCAAGCAAACAGTAACGGCGGGAAGAGTTGGCGACGGCCCTGCTGCTGCAGACACCGCAAAGAGCCCCGCGCAAACGCCTGCACCGCCACTCGCACACCACAAGCCGGTCAGGACATGTTTCTACCGGTCGTGAGGCCAGGGGGGACTCACCGGACGGGCGCGGGTGAGGCACGGTGGGCAGGCAAACAATGCAAACAATCAGTGGAGCTGTCGTGGTAGAGTCACGACGTCTTGAATGGACAATGGAGTACGGACAAAAGCAGGGAGGGAGGGGGTGGCAGAGCGACGGCGGCAGAGAGAGAGACGCTTCCGCGAGTATGAGGGGGCACCAGGCTTGCCCTGGCCCCCGTGCGATGCAGGCAAGGAGGGAGGAATGGAGTGAGGGAGGAACGTAAGGAGAGCGGGAGAGCAGTGAGAGAGAGGGCGATTGAGAGAGAGGAGAGCTGGACGACGATCGACGGCGGCGGGAGAATACGACAACAGTTGTGGTAGGCGCGGGACAGCTCGCACCGGTGAGGATGTTCACGATGCTCGGCACGAGGCCCAGGTTGCCGTCTATGCGGTCGGCGGCGCGCCGCGCGCCGCTGAGCTCGACGCGCGCGCCGTCAAAGAGGAGCACGACGCCGACCACGCCGAGCACGCTGCCCGCCAGGGTGCCCCACAGCAGGGGCACACCTGTATATACTCCACACTCATAACTTCTCTGCTGTATTACGGTGTGTGTCCGCTGAGGGTCGGAACAAAGCAAACCCGCACAAGGCTGGGGCGACTCAGCCGTCTTTGTGCTCGAACCAATGTGGGGAACATCGTTCCGAACGTCCTCTCACTTGGTGGCGTCCACGCTCCAACAGCCTTGCAGTCGGAGGACCCTGTGTACTATTGTCAGCTCAACTTCGTACAAAGTAATTGAGTTGATGAGTGTTCTCTGTCAACGCACGCGAGTATCGCGCCAAGCGGGCGGGCAGATTCGAGGGGCGGCGCTCAGGCGTCAAGGGGCGGGGGGAGGCAGACGAAGAGAACGCGCCTCGTCCATGTCAAGTGTGATAACTCGGAGTTGAAAAGGGGGTTCAGGTACGTAGTCAGGCTGTTAGGGACAAGACAGCTTATAGTTGAGCTGGAACCAGCTGTAGTATTGGCTGCAGTGGGCGGTGGAACGGTGGTTCGCGTGGGAGGGGCGGGGGGGGGCGATAGCCGATGATACAATGACAATGATACTGAGGACATGCAAGTGACTAAGATGCCGTTAGGAGCGCCGTGCGGGCCTCTGTTGGTTGAGTTGTGCGTGTGCCAATGAAGCGAGCTACAGGCCAACAGCCACACGCCTACGATACAGGAAGGAATATACGTCCCTGCCCCACGGCACCCTGGCGAAGCAGCTCAGGCAGTTGCTGCACCCGCTGCGCTCATAGGTGCGGGGGGGCGGGGGCTTTGTGCTCAGCCCCACGGCTTTAACCGTTGTGACCATCTGCGAAGTGTCCCGGAGCCGGGGCGCTTTATCTAAACTACACACGAGCGTGCGAACGTCTGCCGTGCGCGTTACTGGCACGTCGTGTGAAGGTTGTGAAAGGTCTTCCGCCTTATCCGAGGACGAGAGGACGCCCTCTCGGACAGCGCACCCGAAATTTTGCCGCCGCGGTCCGACCACCAGCAGGCAGTCCTGCCGGCCAATATCAGACCCCTGCCACCTGCCACGTGGCAACGAAACGCTTCAGAACTGTTCAACCGTTCGTCTGTCGGTCATCACGAACACGTCATCCAGCCGTCAATCATTCTCTTCGCGCGCCACCGGGACGAACCATCCTCGAGCGCCTCCGTCATGTCGCTCGCGGCCATGGCGTCGCCGCGTGCAGGGCCCTGCCCCACGGCCGGGGCCTTCCGCCGCCGCGTGTGGAGACGGAAGATGGACCGTGCGAAAGAGACTTCAGTGACGTCGGCACCGAAGCGTCGGGGACCCGCCGCCGCCGCTCCGCGCGCCGCCGCCGGCGACGGTGGCAACGGCGGCGGCGGCGGCGGCGACCCACGCATAGACCTCGTCGGCGCGCTCGCCGGCTCCGCGTTCGACGCCGCGGCCGCCACCGCCTCACAGGCCGTCGCGCTCCCGGGCAGCCTGCTTCAAAATGTCGCCAAGGTAATGATGCCGGAGCCAATGCCCGCCGGGTTCCCGTCGGGCCCCGAAGGGGACGCCGCCATCGAGCTGGGCGCGGTAAGGCACGCTACATGTTGTTCGCCATCTCATAGTGAGCCATATAACACAATAACAGAGGTTTCAAAGAGCGAGCTTGGGGCCTGGTAGTTAGGCAGCACACCTCAGTGCGCCCCCAATATGTGCACGTCCCTGACACGCGGACCCGTTGGCGTTCATCAGCAAGGCGCAGCTGGAACACGGCGACGTGGTGGGCATGCGTCTGGCGGGGGAGCGTGTTGTGCTGGTAGCCGACCCGGCCGTCGCCGCCGACGTCATGATCGGTCGAGCGGAGCTGTTCGTGAAGAAGGGCACCGCGTTCTTCCCCGGCAGCAGCCTGGCTGGCAACGGGCTGCTGGTGAGCGACGGCGAGGCGTGGCTGCGGCAGCGGCAGGGGCTTACACTCGTCCACCTCTCAGCTCAAATCGAGCCGTTTTCGTCACCGGCACTCCATAAAAATACCCACAGCATCCCACTGAAGTGCTCACGATAAGCCGAAATGTGGACGAGAGTAAGCCCCTGGGCAGCGCCGGCTCTCCAACCCCGCTTTCCGCCGCGCCGCCGTCGATACCTACGCCGACGCCATGGCGAGCGCCGGCGCCGGTCTTGTGTCGCCGACGGGGGCGTGGGGGCGGCGGGGGACGCGCGACGTGTACGCAGATTTCAACACCCTGACGCTGGAGATAGTGGGCAGGGGCTTACACTCGCTCACTTCAGAGCTCAACTTGAGGGTCTTCGGAACACATCGCTAACGGTTGAGCTCAACTTGAGCACCTTACGGACGCATCCACGGGTTAATTTGGGTCATATGGGGGACAAGGTAAGCTTAAGTTGAGCGGAAAGGTGGAGAGTAAGCCCAAGTTGAGCGGAAATGGGAACGAGTGTAAGCCCCTGATAGTGGGTGACGCGCTCTTTGGGGCAGACGTCCAGGGCCAGATGGCCAAGGAGATCAATTCAGCCATCCAGGAGGCCTTCGAGCACTTCGGTAGGCACGAGCAAACTGCTCTCGCCACGCCATCCACCACATAGTGCCCCGCGGTCCTCGCCTCGCCGTCCACCACATAGTGCACCGGTGCTCCCCACGTCATGCACCACATACGAGAAGTGTACCAGTACTCATCTTCTAATCCTGTCTGATTTTTTTATTTTCAATCTCAAGACTAAGGAGGCTATCGTAAACATCGACGTGCCTGGAGAAGGACGGTCCAAAGATAGTTACTGGCCCTATTCGTCGGCAAGAGGAGTTCAACCGGATTCATCATACCGGAGTGGGTGCCCATTCCGGATAACCTGAGGTATAACGCGGCCGTGGCGCGCCTGGATAAAGACGTTTATGCGCTCATCGCCGAGCGGCGAGAGGCCAGGACCGCGCGGGCACCGGCAGGGGCTCACACTCGTTGACATTAGAGCTCAACTTGAGCACCTCCAGGACACATTTCTGAGCTAATGTGTGTTATACGGTGAACAGAAGAGCTCAAGTTGAGCTGAAATGGGAACGAGTGTAAGCCCCTGGGCACCGGCACGCAACGGTCAATCAGTTAGCGGGGCAGACCGGGGGGTACCGGTCTATTACCCCCCGGCGGCACCGGTACACTATGGGCAAACTGTCGGTGATGGAAGTGGGGGAGTCACCTCACAGCCTGATCTGTTGGACCGTCTATTGGATGCGCGGTGGGGCGGTGCAGGTGCAGGTTGACCCTATCAAGCTCACGTTGAAGCCTTTTGGAACTAAGCGCTTGGAGCTGAAATGTGATGAACTGGTTTCAAGTTTTGCTTTCAAATTCAACTTACGCCGCTGCAGCGCGGGATGATGCAGAGGGCGGTGACGGGGGCGGGATGGATGACGTGTCATTGCGAGACGAGTTGATGACGCTCATGGCAGGGGGGCGAGACGTGTGCCACATCATCCACCGCCACGGCATCCTCCGCGTTCGCATCGCCACGTCATTCACCACGTTCAATACCCTCGTTTACACATTCAAATGACCTCGTATCTCCACGGCATCCTCCGATTTCGCCTCGCCACCTCATTCACCATGGTCAAGACCCTCGTTTACATATCGACATTACCTCGTATGACGTCGAGTGCTTGATGGAACACAAGTGAAATAATTACATCGCTTGACGTGGAGGGAGCAGTAATAACGTGACCCTGGCAGGCGGTGGCAGGGCAGGAGACGTCCGCCATTCTGCTGTCATGGAGCTGCGCCCTCCTGGTAAGGCGGTGCAGGTTGACCCTATCAAATCCACGTTGAAAGTGCCTGAAACCAAGCGCTGGAACCTGAAATATGATAGATTGCTTTCAAAATTTGCTTTCAATTTCAACTGGCGCCGCTACATCCTGGCGCAGCACCCACGAGTCGCCGACAAGGTGGCAGCGGAGGCGAACGCAGTCCTCGGAAACTCCAAGCCCACCGCCGCGGATTACTCCCGTCTGCCGTACTCCGAGGCACGTGCTTACACTCCTCCACTTTTCAGCTGAACTTGAGCCGTTTTTGACACGAAATACACCTTAAACACCCCCTCCACACACCTTGATGCCTGAACATCCCCTACGCACGCCCTGGAAGCTCCCTGAACCTGCCCCTAAATACCCCCTGAACACCCCCTATCTCACATAAGGTGCTCACGTTGAGCTGAAAGGTGGACGATTGTAAGCCCCTGCTCCAAGGCTGTGGTGCTCGAGACCATGCGGCTGTTGCCACCGGCGTACATGGTCGGTCGGTGCTGCGCAGAGGATGTAACTGTTGGGGGGTTCTCGCTCCCGAAGGGGTAGGGTCGAGCAAATAATGCCCGACCACTTCATCCATGTGATTCCCCCCAAAGTGTACTTCCATGTCATACAACTCGTCAATGCTCGCCACGTCATTCACAACGATGAGAACCCCTATGTTTGTAGTAACTTGGCTTCAAACGACCGCGGTTATCATTTGCCAGGCCTTAGCGCGGGGACCACGGTGTTGATCAGCCCTTACCTGCTACAGCGCGACGCGCGGAACTGGGCAGGGGCTCACACTCGTCCACTTTTCAGCTCAACGTAAGCGCTCTCAGTGAAACAGGGGGTGCATGCAGGGTTGTTTAGGGGGTGTCTAGGGGATGTCAGGAGGTATGATGGGTTGTGTAGGGTTCATGTTGTGTCAGACACGGCTCAAGTTGAGCTGAAAAAATGGACGAGTGTGGGTCCCTGGAACTGGGACGACCCGCTGGCGTTCAGGCCCGAGCGCTGGCTCGAAACGGGCGGTACGGCCTAAACCTTTAACCCTAGACCCAAACCCTCAACCCTAAACCCTAACCACAACTTCTGGCGCTCAGGCCCGAGCGCTGGCTCGAAATGGGCGGTGAGGCTACACCGCGTCATCCGCTGCGCTGTACACCACAGCTGAATTGCGTCCTATGATGCGAGTCTCCCTCGAAACAACCCTATTTTACCACTATTACCCCCATAATACACCCCTAATACTCCCCTTTGAACCCCAATTTTCATTTACCTGGCCCTAACTGCTGGTAGACCAAAGAAGGACTTCAATGGGGAAGGTAGCAATGGCTCAGTTGGCAGCACCGGGACGGGGAACGGAGGCGCGGGCGAGGTGTCGACGCCCTTGCCAATGTCCAAGACAGCGCTAAAGGGCATGGGTCCGGACGGGGTTTACATTCCTTTCGGAGCCGGGCCCCGCGCTTGTATTGGCACCGGGTTCGCCATGATGGAGGCGGTGCTGCTGTTGAGTGTGGTGACACGCGGGGTGGAGCTGCGGTTGCGGCCGGGCGCCGCGCCGCCGGCGCCGCGCGCGCTCATCACGTTGCGACCGGACAGGGTTGAGCTGGACGTCATCCCTCGCCCCCGTCGCCAGCCACCACCGCCGCCGCCGCCGCCGCCGCCGCCAAAGAAGAAGGTGCCACCGCCGCCGCCGCCGCCGCCACTTCAAACAGGCACATCCTATGAACGTGAAACTAAAGTCCTCTCTTAAACCTTGCACCTGACAAAGTGAACGGGCACATCGTAGTAGCGTCTGACCTGTATCAGCAGTAGCAGTCACAAAGTACTATTTGCATGTTAGACAACTTGCAGTGGCTCTAGCTATCATAGCTAGAACGATCGCATCGCAATATCGAATCATTACATTCGATTCTCACAATCAGACCAGTCACGCACGACTCACGAGCTGCGCGCGTGGCTGGCGACGTGCTCCAGGATGTAGCGGCGAAAGTCGAATTTGAAAGCAAAATTTGAAAGCTGTTCCATCACACTTCACGTTCAAGCGCTGAGATCCAAGCGCTTTCAAGGTAGGTTTCATCGGTTCAACCTGCACTACCCTACCAGGATTTCCTCCTGGCCGCGGCGCAGCGTCCGCACCGCCGCCACCCAGGGGCCTACGTTCGTCCACTTTTCAGCTAAACGTAAGCGCTTTGTGTGGTGCAGGGGGTGTGTTGAGGGGCTGTTTAGGGGGAGTTTAGGGGGCGTCAGGGGGTGTCAGGGGGTGTCAGGGGGTGTCAGGGGGTGTCAGGGGGTATCAGGGCGTGTCAGGGGGTGCTTAGGGTGTGTTTTTGTGGCAGACACGGCTTAGGTTGAGCTGAAAAGTGTGGACGAGTGTCAGCCCCTGCCGCCGCCCAATCCTCTCCGCTGTGATCCAACTCCCGCCTCACCGCCGCCGCCTCATCCTCGCCCAGTGGCCAGGGGCTTACACTCGTCCATTTTCCGGCTCAACGTAAGCGCTTTCTATGGGATTGGGGGTGCATTGAAGGGGGTGTTTAGGGGTGCTTAAGTGGTGTCAGGTAGTAAAATATGGGGTGTTTAGGGTGTATTTTGTGTGAGAAACGGCTCCGGTTGAGCTGAAAGTGGACGAGTATAAGCCCCTGCCAGTGGCCCCGCCACCGCCGCCGCCCCCACGACCTGGCTGTCCACGCCCCGGCTGTAGGGGGACCCGCCGCCGGGCTCCAGCGCCGCCCGCATGCCGACCAATCCGCGCTGAGCCGCAGCCGCCACCGAGGGCCCGACACAAATTGCTCAAAACATCAGGCTCCCGCTACGGTAACATCACGTGTGAATACCACCCGCTACGAAACATCCACGTGTCGGTCCGGTCCGCTACGATACTACCTCGTGTTAATATCGCCTGCTACAATAGAACCAACCACGTGTCAGTATCGCCTGCTGTGATACATCCACGTGTCAGTACTGTACCGACTGGAGTTGCGTGGGTCCAAATGCGTTGAAATATTGAAGGACACTTTGAGCCAATTATGCAACAGCCCTACCGCCAGCATGGCTTGCGCCGCCGCCTCGTTGGCGGCGGACACAGGCGCCCACAGGCAGGGGCTTAAAACCGTTCGTGTCAGAGCTAACTTGAGCAACTCCAGGACACATTCACAAGTTAAGCTGAGTTATACGGCGGTCAGAAGAGCTTGAGTTGAGCTGAAATGGGAACGAGTGGAAGCCCCTGCCCACGGGTTGGGCTCGAAGCCTTCAGGTCCCGCCTCCTCGTCACCACGCAGAAGGTGCACGCGTAGCGACGCCAGCAGCACCTCAACGCTCACCGCGCCGCCGCTCGTGCCGTGCGCCAACGCCGTGCCGTATGGCCTCTGTCGATATTACCCGCCACATCATCCAACGCAATTCGAACCGTCGTCTCTTGAGCTGACTGGCATCCTATGACGTAACCAACAATGTGTGCTGGGCCTGCCAGATACTGCCCGCCACGTCTTCAAATGCACACAACATCCCCGCTTCTTGAACGTGAACGGGATCTTATGACGTGACGAGCAATGTCTGGTGGACTCTGCCGTGGATGCGTCAACCGCGTCCGCCGCCGCTTTGAGAGAGGAGTCGTAGGGTCCCTCCGCGCGCCGCAGGGGGAACACGCCTTTCCCTGAATGCAGTGCCTCACCTGAGTGTTGTTTTCCCATTTAACTTGAGCACTTGAGCTTCCTTGAGGTGTTCAGTGGGATGACACAAGCGGTTTCAGGGAAAAATGGCCCAACGATAAGCGAAAATAGTATGACGAAGTGCGTGAAACCACTTAGACGCTTAGCAACAAGTAGTACCAAGTCATCCAAATGGAGCATTCAGATTGGTTGAGCGGGCACTAAGTCAGACTAAGTAGCACTAAGTCAGGTTGAGTGTCTAAGTGGTCTGGCGCAGTTTGTCATACTTAGCTTAGCGTTAAGCTGAACAAGTATGCAGTGAGCCCTGCCTGGATGTGCCACGAAGACCCGCCACGTCAGCACGTTGCCCGCCCCACCGCCCCCACCTCCACCACCGCCACCACCCCACTCTGTATAACACCCAGCAGAAGTGTGATACCTTCTACCCCTACCGCCTCTACCCCCCCTACCCCCTCTACCCCCCGCACCCCCTCTACCTCCCGCACCCCCTCGCCCCTTGTTGCCGCGCCCACCACCCCCACCCTTCTTAGCCCCCCCATTGGGTCTACTAAAAATCGAAGTGTCCTTCCTCGGATCATATTTCCCCACATCATAGTCAGGGATCTCGTCGTATGCGGATTTGAGTTCGGATTCGGAAAGCTCGGATTCGGAAAGCTCGGATTCGGAAAGCTCGGATTCGGAAAGCTCGGATTCGGAAAGCTCGGATTCGGAAGGCTCGTTGTCCTCGTTGTTGGCGGCGTCGTCGGCGCCATCGGAATCACCAAAGATTGACTCGCCCCCAAATCCCTTTCCGAACATAGCTTCAAATTCGGATTTGATCTCGGATTCCATCTCGGATTCGGAAAGATCGGATTCGGAAAGATCGGATTCGGGCATGTCGGGCATTTCGACCTCGTCCTCGTCCTCCTCCTGCGTCCGACCGTCCAGGCGCGGCAGGCCGTGGGTCAGGGGCTTACACTCGTCCAATATTCGGCTCAACTTCAGCGCTTTCTGTGGGATAGGGGGTGCATTCAGGGGTTGATTAGGGGGTGCTTCGCGGCATCAGGGGGTATTGCAGGGTGTGTAGGGTGTGTTGTGTGTCATAAACGACTCAGGTTGAGCTGAACAGTGGACGAGTGTAAGCCCCTGCCGTGGATCCGCAGAATGGCCTGGCGCGCCGCCGTCAGCCCCGGGACCTAGGGCCAGGCACACAATGCTCGCCACATCAAGTGATGCCATTTAACTGAACACAAAGGGTCTAGAATGTGAAGGATGACGTGGCGGGCAATGGGCCGATGTCGGTATATCGCTTGGGTGAAATGCTCATACAGAGCTGCGGACAATGCGTCAGCGCTCCGCGCGGGAACGCGGGCGCCAGGTTGAATGCCCATACAGAGTTGCGGGTAAAGCGTCAGCGCTGAGCGCGGGAAACGATATACCGAAATCGGCCAATATAACACAGGCCCAACCGGGCCCAGCGTGCGGAAGCGGTTCCAGCAGTCCAGCGCCGCGCCCTCCACCCGGAGCTCCAGCGCGTGCCGGTCGTTCGTGTTGCCCGGCACGGCGAACCCGTACAGCAGGGGCTTACACTCGTCCACATTTTCAGCTCAACGTAAGCACACTTTGTGGGATATGTTGGGTGCATGATTTCCCCCAAGTCTGTTAGACAGGGGGACACGGGGAGGTATGACCAAAACGGCTTAGGTCGGGCTGAAAAGTGGACGAGCGCAAGCCCCTGCCGTACAGGCGAAGCAGCCGGTCGTTATCCGCGTTATCCC
>Ga0307489_10001864_pt1 | contig 14033 bp, 18 predicted proteins | sample SB12metaG_FD_202247 | JGI IMG/M metagenome (GOLD analysis project Ga0307489, IMG submission 202247) | Sea-ice brine microbial communities from Beaufort Sea near Barrow, Alaska, United States - SB 1.2 | ecosystem: Environmental > Aquatic > Marine > Coastal | place: USA: Alaska | collected... | reverse complement strand
CCGCCTCCTCCTCCTCCTCCCCCTCCTCCTCCTCCTCCTCCTCCTCCTCCTTCTGACTGGTCGCTCATGGTGTACCAGCACACATTCGTCACCTGCTCCTCCTCCTGACTGGTCGCGCATAGTCTACCTCCTCCTCCTTCATTATTCCTTCGAAGGCCCGTATCCTCAGATGGTTTTCTCACTGTGTACACACCAGCCACCTCCTCCTCCTCCTCCTCCTGCTCGCCCTTCATCGCTCTTCCACCTCTATTTCGTTCCTCGAAGGCCCAGTTCATCAGATATTTGCTCATAGTGACCCTGTGTGGAGGCGTATACAGAGTACAGCGGGCGCATGTTGCCACTGCCGGACTGGACTCAGACCGGGGTCATCCTGGGCATGACGGGCGGCAGCACCAAGGTGCGACACCCGTCCACAGGACCCAACATCCGATCAACTTGCAACTAACATCCTATCGACATGAATCTGACATCCTATCAACTTGAACCTAACATCCTATCAACATCAACCTAATTCTATCAATATCAGCCAGGCATCCTATCAACTTCAATCTAACATCCCATCAACCTCAGCCTAATTCTGTCGACTTTAGCCTGGCATCCTATCAACTTCAACCTAACTTTCTGTAAGCATCGACCGCACAACCCACAGGTGCGGAAGGTGGTGGGGCAGCTGGCAGCGGCGGGGGTGCCGCTGGCGGGCCTGTGGTTGCAGGACTGGGGCGGCACCCGCAACACCAGTATCGGCAGGGGCGAGTTACATACGACCGCTCCACGTCATCCACCGCGGTTTAAAAACATCGTGTGTTGCGTTTAACGCGTCATGATCAGACGTGGCCAGCATGACTTGTCTAGCCCTGCAGATGTAAGGTCGAATTAAGTGCTCGTGAAGTCATCCATTACGGTTTAAACTCTTGTGTGTTGAGTTAACCGTCATCTGCCTGACGTGGCACGCATTGGTTTGTCTTGGCCCTGAGCGTCGGCATCGAGCGCGTGTGGTGGAACTGGGAGCTCGACAACGACAACTACCCAGGTGGGGCGCCTGCATTGCCCATGCAATGAGACGGCACCGGTGTACATAGTGTACCAGTACTTTTCATCGCATCCACGTGAACACAGTGTACCGGTACACTGTGATTCCGTCCACTTTAACCTCAAGTACCAGTACACCTTCATTCAATTCACAGTGTACCGGTTGATTTTCATCCCATCCGCTTTAGTGACCGGTGTGTCTAAATGCTTGTGGATGATGTTCGGTGAGCTTACAATGTACCGCTACTATGTGAAGGACCCTGCTCCGAGATTGGAACGCGCTGCGAAAGGAGATGGCGAAAAAGGGGACCCGCATGCTGACATACATGAACCCGTTCCTGATGGACGCCCGGGGGCCCAAGGGCAAGCTGTACCGCGAGGCCAAAGAGAAGGGGTACATGGCAAGGCCTTACGCCCTGACTGTTTGCTCATAGTGTACCAGTGTACCCGTGGTCTGTGACCCGGTGCCGCCCTGGGTCCAGCGCCAGTGTGGGGCAGAGCCTTACGACCCTTCAACTTGAGCCGTTTCTTCCTGATTGCACTGAAACGGGGAGATTGTAAGGTTAGGGAGGAGTGTGTACGGGTACGCCGAGTACTTTGAGCAAACCGTCAGGTTGACCTGAAAGGTAACGAGTGTAAGACCAAGGAGGAGTGTGTGCAGGTGTACTAGTCCACTTTGGGCAAACATTTACCGGATGAGGCGACGATTGTAAGGCCCTAGTAGATGGTAAAGACGATGAAGGGGAAGGTATACCGCATGGGCAGCGAGCCCGGGGTGTCCTACGGCCTGCTGGACCTCACCAACAAGGGTGGGGCCCGACAAACAATCTTCGCACTTATCCAGGGTACATCAAACGGCGGTCGCCAATTATTGAGGAATAGACGGTCGAATCGCCATATTGTGCCATTGTATGGCATATCTGACCGTCGATTACTCGAGTCTTCCGATCCGAAGGGCGTTGACCGGAAAACTGCGAAGTTGGTCGCCACGTCATCCGATGCGTTCTGAACCCTCTTTCCGTGAATGGCGTCCTATGATGTGGCGAGCAATACCCGCCAGGTTCCAGAGCAGATCTTGCCCGCTACGTCATCAACACGCATGTGAACCCTCGTTTATTGTGCTAATTGGCATCCTATTTTGTGGCGAGCAATATCAGCCAGGTCATTCCACTCATTTCGATCCCTCGTTTGTTGAGCTAGATGGTGTCCTATGGGGTGGCGAGCAATGTGTGCCGGGCCCTGGATCCGGGCACCGTGGCGTGGATCGAGGACATCATCGTGGCCATGGCGCGCAACACCGGGGCCGCGGGCTGGATGGCGGACTTCGGGTGTGGTCAGATACGTACTGATCGCCACGCATCCACCGAGTTGTATCGTGTACTGGGGCACCATGGGCAACAAAGCTTCCCGAGACAGGGGCAATATGGGTTCGTAGTTTGGCGTGGTCATGCAATGACTTGCGTGATCCGACCTCGTTTAGTGAGTAACTAGGCGAGTATTGTCTTATCTCTGGCGCTAAACAATGGGAGTACTTGCCGTTCGACTGCCGGCTGGCGAGCGGGGAGCTGCCCATCGCGGTGCACAACCGCTACCCCGAGGTAGGGCGGTGCAGGTTGACCCTGATAAAGCCCACGTTGAAAGCGCCTGGAACTATGCGCTTGATACTGAATTATGATGAACTGCTCTCAAACTTTGCTTTCTAAGTCAACTTGCGAGGCTACCCCGAGGACTGGGCCGCGCTGAATCGCCGCGCCATGCGCCGCGCCGGGCTGGGCGGACCGGCGGAGGGCGGGAATGGCGAGGTAGGGCCAGACAGACATTGATTTATACGTCACAGGATGGATGCCATTTAACCCAGGCAACGAGGATAATCCATATCATAGGATGCCACTTGACCCAAGGAACGAGATTGAAACGACGTTGGTAGCCCGGCTGAGGGCGGGAACGGAGAAGTGGGGCCTGACAAATATTGCTTTCCACGTCATAGGATGCCATTTGTCTTAAGAAAGAAGTGTTCGAAAAGCTTTGATTGGCGTGGCAGGCTGGGCCTGCCGTGTATTGTTCTCCACGTCATAGGATGCCTCATAGGATCCCTCATGGGATGCTCTTTGTCCCAAGGGAAGAGAGTTCAAAGAACGCTGGATCACGTGTCGGTAAATATTTGCCCGACCTTACGGCGAGGGGTTTTTCTTTTCGCGGTCGGCATCCTCCCTCACGCCGACACACACACCGCTAATGTGGCTGGGCGACCAATTAGTTTCATGGGATGCGCACGATGGGCTGAAGTCGGCGCTGCTCGGGATGGTACAGGGCGGCCTGTCCGGGCTGTCCATGTCGCACTCCGACATCGGGGGCAGGGCCTCACACTCGTTCCCTTTCCAGCTGGCACTTGAGCTGCTTGAATTGAGCTAAAAGCAGATGATGATTCATCTCATTCTGCTCATCCAGGATCAGGCAGCTCATCCGCTCATAGCAGCTCCAACTGCTGAACCACCAAATGTAAGGTGAAGAAGTGTGATTGTAAGGCCCTGGTGGGGGGTTACACGGCCACGCCCGGGCGCAGCCGCACGTCGGAGCTGCTCATGCGGTGGATGGAACTGAGCGCGCTGTCTGACGCCATCTTCCGTACGCACCAGGGAAACCGGCCGACACACAACGCGCAGCCGTGGTAGGGCAGTGCAGGTTGACCTTAAGTTGATCCCAGGTTGAAGCCGGGATGGCCGTGCTTGGTTTCAGCGCTAGAAGCTGAAACCTGATGAAGCGCTTTCAAACTTTGCTTCCAATTTCAACTTGCGCCCCTACAGCGTGGGACTCGCCCGAGCTGCTGGAGCACATGGCGGCCTTCGCCAAGCTGCACGTGCTGCTCGCGCCCTACCGCGCTGAACTCATGAAGGAAATGGCGGCGACAGGGATGCCGTTGACACGGCCGATGATGATGCATTACGCGGCGGACCCGGTCGTAGGGCCTGCCAGATATTGCTTGCCATTCAGCTTAAGGCCCGGCAGATATTGCTCGCCACGCCGTCGACACGCATTTTGAACCCTTGTAACATGAGTCCAACGGCATCCTATGACGTGGCATACCCATCATCTGCCTGGCCGTTGCCCGCCACATCATCGACCTCGACACGCATTCTGAACCCTCATCTCTTGAGTTGAATTGCATCTTATGACGTGGCGAGCATTATCTGCCAGGCCCTAGCCGATGGCGTCCCGGGTCGCCACGCAGTTCCTGATTGGGCGGGACTTACTGGCGGCACCCGTGATGGACCGGGCGACGCCGCGGGTGCACGTGTATCTGCCGCCGGGTGACGTGTGGCTGGACGTGTGGACCACGCAGCAGGCGCCAGTGCAGCCCACGGGTCCGACCGTCAGCGGAGGATTAGGTGGGGGTTTAGGTGGGGGTAGGGTCTGGCAGATATTGCTCGCCACGTCATTGAACGCGTCTGGCAGCTATTGCTCGCCACTGTACACGATGTAGTTTAGGTCAATAATTGAGGTTTCAACGTGCGTTGGATGACGTGGCAAGCAATGTTTGCCGGGCCCTAAGTGGAGGTAGTGGAGGGATTGGGGTGGGGGACGGGGCAGAGTTGGGACACGGGGTTTGGTTGACGGTGGACGCGCCGATGGGTTGGCCGGCGGTGTTCATCCGGCGAGGCAGGGCCTTACCAAGTTATCTCCTCATGGGCGAAAACCTGGTGCCTCCTTATGTCTCGGTCTCTCTCCGAAGACTTTTGCAGCTCGACTGGAGCCCCTGTTTTGCGAGTGGTACAATTCAAGTGGTATGCCAGCGGGACAACTCAAGTGGTATCAGGTGCAAACAGCTCATAAGGTACTAACTGACAAAAGCTGCCGATGAGGCCCTGGCGCGAGGCGCGGGGCGGCCGGCGCAGGCGGCGGCGGCGGCCATGCGCGAGTGGGCGGTGGCGCGCGGCGGGGCCTGGTCCCTCGATCCCTTTTACAGCTGGCACTTGAGCCGAGTTGTCCCTGACCCTGCTTAAAGTATCCCTACAGTTTTCCTGACCCCACCTAAAGTGTCCCGCAGAAACATGTACGCTGCAATTGGGCTCCCTCTGGGGTTCTAAATGGGAGGTTATTGTAGGGTGCTTGATGTTTGACTTGAAATCATAAGACGGAAAGACGAAAATTGCTTGAGGTGAAAAGGAAACGAGTGGCCAGTCCCTAGCGTGCGGCGGGCTGCCCCCGCACCGCCGCGTCACGCCCATGGACCCTGTGGAGAAATTGGTGTTGGGCCTGTACCACTGACGTGCAGAGTCTGAGAGTCTACGATTCTGAGAGTTGGAGAGTCTGACAGTTAGATACCCTGAGGGTTGGGGGAGATGGTGAGCGGGGGGAAGGTTAACGGAGAGTTAACGCGGGGGTCGGCTTTATGAGAGAGTGTGGGGGGGGGGGGAATAGGGTAGACCACTTCTACTGGTAGACCCCCCAATGAGTTTTGATATTGGTACAACGTTGTCCTCTGGGCACGGGCGGGTCACACATGTAGCTCAGGTATGATATTGCAATGCAATCAAATTTGACAGATTTGAATGAACGAACGAATACAATGCGCTGTTGTACTTGCGGTAGTACTCGCGGGCCTATGTGGATTGGTGTGTCGTAGTGTGAGCACGCCGAGCGAGTGAGGGCGTGAGCGGTGAGTCAAGCGGTGAGTCAGTCAGTCAAGTCAGTCGGTGAAGTAGGGTGCATGGATGGACCAGGGAGGTCGGGGCACCAGGCCATCGGGAACGGGAGGGAGCCGGGGCGCACGACAGGGTATCGATCGGATCATGATATTATCCTGGAAAGAAATGTCAACCATCACTATCCGTCATTTATTTTACGTGACTTTCATCATCAATCGATACCAAGCACATACCTCTCATGATCAATCGATACGCGTTTCTACATTGCATACCCACCGCAGAATTTGCCAAAGGTCTTCTTGTGCCCACCCGTGCTCCAGTCCTGTTTCTGACACGCGTCGCTGCAGTACCGGGTGGTCTTGCACTGCGGGCAAACTTTGAACTCCTTCAGCTGCGCCACCGTGGTGCACCCGTCGTTGTTACAATACTGAGCCCCCTGCAATGCCGCCCTGCGAAGGTCGTCGAGTCTTGAAAGGACGCATCTGTCATCGGGCAATGCATTGCGTTTCTCTGTCTCGCACCCCTTCCGCAACCAATGTACCACGCTGGTCAAGACATCCGGGGGGACGTCGTGACCCTCCATGACCTGCCGCGGCCGACACTGTACATGGTGGCAAGGTTGACCGCCGAGGACGCGTCCCCAAGGTCTGCCGCGCGCCTGTACCAGCCCGCTGCCGCCAGGTAGTCCGGCGCCGACACGCCCTCCCCCGCGTCGAGAGCACACGCGAGATTGTGCATCGCTCTCGGCAAACCGGCCTCGGCGGCCTTAGTGGTCCACGCCACGGCTTGCTCGTATTCCTTCCTGCCGTAGTACATGTCTCCCAACGAAAGCATAGAGTACGCATGCCCTTGCCCGGCCGCCTTCTCCAGAAGCGCCACGCCCTCCTCCGCCTAGGGTTGGCACCCACAAAATCTCATTTAATAATAATAGTGACCTTCGACGCATCTTGGTCTGCTGAGCTGTGGGCAGGTTCAAACTGCCAACCCTACCAGCGCCTTTGTCGGTAAGCTGACCGCGCCCGAGAACATATACGTATCGTCCGCTTCAGACAATAACAGGCAGCCCTGGCTGAACTGAGCCTCCCTGTCACCCGAGACCGCCCTCTGCTCCAAGATATGGGCTCCGAGGGCGTGAATCAGCAGGTTGGGGTCTGTAGCTTGCGTGCTCCAATCGCCGCCTGGGTTCACGTTTAAGTTCGCGAGAGCGGCGGCAGCCCCCGCGGCTTCCGCGGCTACCGCGGCTCCCGCGGTGGCCTCGCCTCTCGCCTGACCTGGCTTACGCTTGGCGGCATCGCGCTCGGCCTGGCGACGTGCCTGACGTGACGGCATTCTGAGTTCTGAGTTCTGGGTTACGAGTTACGATGAGTGAGGCAACGAGCGGCCCGCACACTTGGAGAAACAGGAGAACACCTGCGTGGTGATCTGACCGGTCCACACCACACACCCTTCGCGTTGCGCAACGTTGACTGGCGGGCCGATACGCAGAGGCAACGCACGTATGAGCAGGGGAACGGCGTTGGGGCACTGCCTGGACGCGACATTGAATAAAAGTCAGGATACTAATTATCCGTATCGAGTACGATTATGCGGCTGTTATCCGGGCGGGCGCCGAGCCGAGCCGTACCGATGCTTGTGATTCCCTGTATAAATACAGTCAGACAGTCGTCACAGTGCCCATAGTGCCAATGTGAGCTGTTTCCGCTCGTTCTGTGGTCTGATTGGGGGGTCAAAATAGGGGTGAGAGATGGTCTTTTGAGTCTGGTGGAGCCTACAGGCTCCAGTTGCAATGTAGGTCTTACCTGACACAGTTATATTTGCTTGTGTCAGTTACTCGGGATTAAGTGGTCATCATTCCCGTTGGCCTTCACCTTTGAGGTGAAGCCTCCTTAGGTATGACGTGTCCACTTTCCATGCTTAAGCCGCTCCGCCGCGCGTTGCGCGGCGGCGAGTGTGCCCACGAGCTCCAAAGGTCCAGTTGAGCACCCTAGGGTGCCTACTTTTCCTTCAAAACCCTTGGCGGGTGGGTCGAGCTTTTAGCGAGCGTTGCGCCGGCAACGTCGCTGGTGCTGTTCCCGGTCAGGTACGACGAACACTCCGTGTTTAAGAAGATGGCGGGCTGCACCGCGGCACCGTCTTTAAGTTCCTTGGACACCCCCTCTTGACGATATGTTTCGGTACGGCCTCTGATTGGTCGGCCAACTTTTCGTCAGACATCACCCGTCACGAACGACAGACCGTTAGCAGCCAGTGAGCACCTCGGCTTTCTAGCTCCGTGCCCCGCTCTCCGCTGTGCGCCACTTCCGTCGCGCTCTCCGCGTCATGAGGCGCCCTCGCGCCACTCGCGGTGCCGCCGCATATGCCGTCGCGGAATTGCTGCCTGTGACACGACGCTCAGTCACAGGATCACTCAATAAAGTAATAGGGTTGCGGTTGCGGCGGCGGTAGGGAGGCATCAGCGGCGCGTGTTGGGTCGTGTTTAGTAGGGTATCGTGTGTACCGTGTGTGACACCAGCTAGTGTTCATGCGTATCGTGCGTCGTGCTCCTAGTTCGTCCATTCACTCATACCCAGCTGCCAGCCATCTATTCCGGCGCCGCAGCGGTGCTGCTCTCGCCGCGCTCGCTCACGCAGCTGCGGCACTCGCACGCCTTCGGGCCGCCGCAGTCGAGCTTGTGGAACGTCCAGTCCTTCGTCTGGCACTCGGGGGTGCAGTAGCGGGCCACGCTGAGGCCCGTGCAGGAGCGGCAGCCCAGGCACGTGCGAGTGGCGTCAGGGGCGCCGCACGACGTGCACGCCCGAAGCAGCTTCAGGGCCTCGATGGCCTCAGCGTGGCCTTGGTCAGCGGCGGCCATCATGAAGATCTTGGCGTTCGGTGCGTACTTGGGAAGGCCGTGAGTGCCGTGCATGTAGCCACGGCCAAGGGCGTACTGCGAACATACGTCCCCTGCCGTAGCGGCTTTCTCCCACCACGCCACCGCCTGAGCGTCGTCCTGCTCCACCCCCTCGCCATTCGCGTAGTAACTGCCGAGGCAACCCTGAGCATCCACGTTCCCCAGATCAGCCGCCCTCAGCCACCACTGCGCCGCCACGTCGAGGTTCTGCTCCACGCCCTTGCCGCGAGCGTAGCACAAGCCGAGCTCGCCCTGGGCGCCCGCGTGCTCTTGCTCGGCGGCCTTGCCCCACCACGCCGCCGCCGCCACCAGGTCACGCTTCACCCCCTCCGCCCCGTTGTCGTAGCAGCTACCGAGTTGGAATTGGTCCTCCGCGTTTCCCTTTATCGCGCCCTTGCGCCACCCCTTCGCGAGTTTGCTTAGCCCCATGCCAGCGACTGTCGTGCTCTTCGGATCCTCCGCGTCCCGATCCTCGGCGGAAACCGGCGCGATCGCCCACAGTCACGACGTGCGCGGCGGCGGCGGCGGCGGGGGGCGGCAAAAACACGCCCCCCCCCCTTTCCTGGGCTGCGATGGCACCCCTCACCGGAAATTTCTAAGCGGACCCCGCGACGCCCTCCTCTCCACTAGTCCACGCGTTGAACGCCTCGGCTGGCCCCTTGGTGACACCCGGCGCACTCGCGGTGCGCGGCGGCGGCGGCGCGCTTTTTGTGGTGGCTTCGGACGCAGGTGACAGCTGTTCAGCTGTGAGCGCTTGCAAATTCCCTGCTCGTATCCGCGCACGGGGCATTTTTGTCGATCTCACCAAGGGAAAGTTTGAAGAGAGGGAGGTGCCGTGTCTCAAGTGACGGTCTGCGTGAGAGTGTAGAGATGCCGCCACAACCAACTGCGCGCCGCACCCCACCGGGCGGCGAGCGGTTTGTGAATATCCGCCTCCGACGCCGCCGCTGGCCCCAAGGGGTGCTCATGAGCGATGACGTGCCCGGGCACCTGGCCTGCAGCGTGTGCCTCGACGCGCCGCAGGGTAGGGCCTGCCAGATACTGCTCGCCACGACACTGGGACTCTCTCCCCTCCTTTCGCTCTCCTCTCTCTCATCTCTCTCCTCTCCTCTCTCTCCTCACTCTTGTCTTTCTCGTCTCTCTCGGCTGTCTGTCTGGTCTCTCTCCTCTCTCGCTCCTCTCTCTCCTCTCTCTCAACCGTCCTCTGTCCTCTATCTCCTCTACTCCGTCTTCTCGCTTCACTCTCCTCTCTCGTTTCTTCTCTCTATCCTCTGTCTAAGAAATGAGGGTTCGAACTGCGTCCCGCTTACGCTGTCATAGGGGCACTTCCGCTGGGCCGGGTGGAGCAGTGCCCCGACGGCCACATCATATGCGCGGACGTCGGCAGGGGCGTACACTCGTCCACTTATTAGCTCAACGTAAGCCGCTTGTGTCACTACTCCACCCAAGGCACCCAGCGAACCCCCAAAAAGGTGCTCACGTTCAGCCGAAGCGTGGACGAGTGTAAGCCTCTGGACGTTGGGCCCAAGGCGGCCGACTCGTGCCTCGCCAAGCTGCGGGAGCACGCGCTGCAAGGCCTTCTCTACACTCGTTCCCTTTTTCAGCCTTTCAGATCAACTTGTACCCGAACAGCGGAACAGGGCGAAAGCCTGGTGCAACCTTATTATACACGCGGAAGCGTCCAACTCTCTCTCTCACGGGGGGGCAGGGCGAAAGCCTGGTGCCTCCTTATACGCGCGGACGCGACCCTCTGTCTCCCTCTTGGGCGGGCAGGGCGAAAGCCTGGGGCATCCTTGTACACGCGAACGCGTCTCTCTTTCACTCTTTCAGCTCAACTTGCGCCGTGCTGTCTCTGACCCCTCGTAAAGTATCCCTCGCTTAAGTATCCCTGTTGAAGTTGAGAAGACAAGGGAACGAGTGGACAGGCCAAGCAGGAGGCTGCATCGACTGTGCACAGGTACACTGGTACACCATGAGCAAGCAGTGAGGGAGCGAGTGACCAGGCCCTGACACGCGTGCGCAGCGAAACCCGCCCAAGTGCCCCTCGTGCCGCTGCCCGCTGCCGGCGGTGTGGCCGGGAAGTCATTGCTTGCCACGTCATAGGATGCCATCTGAGTCAAGAAACAAGCGTCTAAGATGTGGAGGGGAAAGCTAGGGCATGGCAGACATTGCTCGCCACGTCATAGGATGCCATTCCATTTAACTTCACAACACGAGGCTTCCAGTGCGTTGGATGACGTGGCGAACAGCATTAGCTTGTCCCTGGGTGGCGGAGCTGGGGCGGTGCCTGATCGCGGAGCAGAGCATCGCGCTGCTGCCCGCCACGTGCCGTCACTGCGGCGGGGGCACGTTCACGCGTACCCTGGAAGGGCGGTGCAGGTTGACAGCATCGAATCTCGTGTTGAAAGCGCCTATGGTTTCAGCCCCTGCCTATGGTTTCAGCCCTTGAAACATATCATAGACAGCTTTCAACCTTTGCTTTCGCATTCAACTTGCGCCGCTGCAGCCTGGCGGGGCACGAGGCTGGGTGTGCTCTCGCGCCTGATGTTGTAGGGCGGTGCAGGTTGACCCCGGGTTGACCGCGCTTGGTCTCAGCGCTTGAAGCTAGAATGCGATGCGCCGCTTTCAAGAAAAATGTTTCAATTTCCACTTGCGCCGCTACAACTTGCCGTGCACCGGCAAGCCCGAGGGCTGCTCATGGGCAGGGCCTGGCAGAAATTGCTCAACACGTCCTTCAACGCATCTCAAAATACCTCTTTTCTTGACTGAAATACATCGCTGGTTTCTTAAGTTAACTGCTTCGCATTTCAAACCCTCGTTTCTTGAGTAAAATGCATCGAATTTCAAACCCTCATTTCTTGCCACCCTGTGATGTATTGAGCGTTTTCTGCCGGGCTGTGTTCATGGGAGGGGCGGCGGGGGGAGCGCGCGGCGCACGAGGCGGGGTGCGCGCTGCTGCGCCTGCTGGCACGGATCGAGGTAGGGCGGTGCAGGTTGACGGTGTCAAAACCCGTGTTGAAAGCACCATTGGTTTCAGCGCTTGAAACTGGAATCTCAATACTGCTTTCAACGTTGGGTTTCAATTTCAGCTTGCTCCGGTACCAGGAAGGCGAGCGGGCGGCGTTCGAGGGAGAGCGGCGCCTCTTCGCCGACGCCTTCGTGGCGCAGGCTGGCGAACATGGTAGGGCGTTGCAAGTCGACGGGGTTTGAAACGGTGTTGAACTTGCCTGGTTTCAGCGCATGAAACTTACCTGTGATGAATCGCTTTTCAAACTTTGCTTTCATATTCAACCTACGCCGGTAAAACACGGCAAGAACGACGCGCTGTTTCTGGTAGGGCCTTGCCCGGTACAAGTTCGACTTAGCTTTTACCTCTATGAGCTGTTTGTCTACAGAACCCAGAAGCAACTCCAGAGGTACTAGTGACATATGTACCGGTTACGTTGTTGAACCATGAGGTCCCTGGAACCACTGGAAATATCCCACTTAAGACCTCAAAGATACTCAAGTGACAGCTGTGAAAATCAGACGTATGTACGCCCCTGTTTGGTGGTGGCGGCGCACGATAGCCTGGCGCACGTGGCAGGGCGGTGCAGGTCGACAGTATCAAAACCCACGTTGATAGCGCCGAGGGTTTCAGCGCTTGAAACTATAATGTCATAAAATGCTATCATTTCAGTTTGCTTCCAATTTCAACTTGCGCCCTACAGCGTGGTGCCGCGGCTGGTGGGCGCCGGGGCAGGGCGGTGCAGGTCGACCTCAGTTTGACCCTGGGTCGACCGCGTCTGGCTTCAGCGCTCGAAGCTAAAATATTATGAATTGCTTTCAATTTGAACTTGCGCCGCTACGCCCGGGCGGACGTGAACGTGGCGCGGCAGCGTGACGGCGAGACGCCGCTGCTGCTCGCGGTGGGCCTGGGGTACGTGCACGTAGTGGAGCAGTTGCTGGCGGCTGGCGCACGCTTCAACGACGCCCGCACGGTAAGGCGGTGCAGGTTGACCCTGTGTTGTCCCAATGTTGACTGCGCTTGATATCAACGCTTCATGGTAAAACATGATGAACCGATTACAAGTTTTGCTTTCAGTTTCCACTTGCGCCGCTACAGCATGAAGATCAGTGGCAGGGGCTTTACATTCGTTCTGTGTCTCAGCTCAACATGCGCAATTTGTCTTTGACCCCACATATAGTCTACCTCAAAGGTGCGGGAGTTGAGCAAAAGGGGAACAACTGTAAGGCCAAGGATGAGAATTCGGCGAGTGTGACTGTACGTGTACACCAGTATACAAACGCTTCCCATGTATGATGAGGATGCACCAGGGTGTCGCCCTGCCCCCCGTGGGTACACCGGTACACCCTGAGCACACAATCGGTAAAGGAGTGGGCCGGCCCTGACGAGCGGCACGCCTCTGTTCATCGCCACCCAGCATGGTATGGAGGTGCAGGTTGAAACCAGTTGTGACCCGTGTTGAAAGCGCCATATTTCAGAGATTACAGCTTGATGAAACAACTTGTATTTTTGCTGTCAATGTCAACTTTGGGCGCTACAGCGCGGGTTCACCCCCGTGGTGGAGAGGCTGATCAAAGCCGGGGCGAACGTCAACATCGGCCGCCGGGCAGGGGCTTACACTCGTCCACTTCTCAGCTCAACCTGAGCCGTTATTGTCACTACAAGTCCATGGACAACCCAGCGTATCCCGCAAAAGGCGCTTACGATGAGCCGAAAAGTGGACGAGTGTCAGCCCCTGCCGCCGGGTCGACGGCGCCACCCCGCTCTACATCGCAGCCTACAACGGCCACACGGGCGGGGTCTGTCACTCCCCACTCGTGCTCCTCGCTGATTCAGTGGAACCCAAAAGCGAGCACCACCGAGGTCTGCCACTCGTTACTGTTTCAGCTCAACTTGACTATTTGCTCATATGTACCAGTGTACCCGGAATCACTCGCTAAATCATCATCGTCGGTATGTGACTTCATTCGCTTGTCAGCGTAAGTGCCACACCTTAGAAGGATAACTTGAGTGGAGTGGCGTCAAGGGCAAGCCAGCTCAAATTGCCAGCTGTAAGGCCCTGCACCGGGGTGTGGTGGAGTGGCTGCTCGCCGCCGGGGCGGATGTCAACCTCGCCCGCACGGTAGGGCGGTGCAGGCTGACAGTATCAAAAACCGTGTTGAATGCGCTTATGGTTTCAGCGTTTTAAACTATATTTCACATACTGCATTCAATGTTTGCTTTCAGTTTCAACTTGCGGCGGTACAGCACGGACACCGGCGTCACACCGCTGTACATTGCCACCGAGCAGAGGCACGAGCACGTGGCATGGGGGTCATTGGGAACCTGCATTCGACCGACGTTATGATCCTCCTCCTCCTCCACCTCCTCCTCCTCCTGATCCTCCTCCTCCTCCTCCTCCTCCTCCTCCTCCTGCTCCTCCTCCTCCTCCTCCTCCTCCTCCTCCTCCTCCTCCTCTTCC
>Ga0307489_10001863_pt1 | contig 14044 bp, 16 predicted proteins | sample SB12metaG_FD_202247 | JGI IMG/M metagenome (GOLD analysis project Ga0307489, IMG submission 202247) | Sea-ice brine microbial communities from Beaufort Sea near Barrow, Alaska, United States - SB 1.2 | ecosystem: Environmental > Aquatic > Marine > Coastal | place: USA: Alaska | collected... | reverse complement strand
ACACTAAATCCTAAACCCTTAACCCTAAACCCTCCATCCACCAGGACCTTACCATCGTGTGCTTCTCGGCGGGGCAGATGAATAAACCCTAAATCCCAAACCCTTAACCCTAAACCCTCCATCCACCAGGACCTTACCATCGTGCGCTTCTCGGCGGAGCAGATGAATAAACCCTAAATCCCAAACCCTAAACCCTAAACCCTCCATCCACCAGGACCTTACCATCGTGCGCTTCTCGGCGGGGCAGATGATGAAGTTCGGTATCCTCCTGACTAGCCTGGCCACTCGTTCCCTGACTATTCGCTGATAGTGCACCTGTGTACCCGATAACACTCGCTGCATCCTCCTCCCTGGCATATTACACACCGTTATCCTGAAGTTGAGCTTTAAAGGAAACGCCGCGTCAGCCCTCACTTACACCGTTGTCTGAAAGTTGAGCAGGAAAAGGGACGCCATGTGAGGCCGCACTAACCCTAAACCCTAAAAGCTAAAAGGGACGCCATGTGAGGCTAATCCTAAATCCTAAACCCCAAATCAACTCTAAAAGGGACGCCGTTTGAGGCCGTACTTACAGGATAGCGACCTGAAGTACCGCATCGGCGCAGGCGCGAGTAAGAAGCAGGGGCACCTGGCGCTGATGCCCCTGCGGGCAGGGGCTTACACTAATCCACTGCTGAGCTCAACCTGAGCCGTTTCTGACACAAAATGAACCCTGAATACCCCCAAATATCCCCCGACATCTGCCGAACACCCCCTAAACAACCCCTAAATGCAACCCCTGTCCCACAGAAAGCGCTTAAGTTGAGCCGAAAAGTGGACGAGTGTGAGCCCCTGCCTGCGGGTGGCGTTTGAGAGCTTCCTGCTGGAGAAGCTGCACAAGGAGGCGGGGTCATACCCGGGAGTTGACCCCCTCTCTACCCCCACTTCACCCCCTATCTAAACCCCATCTACCCCTTATCACACCCTCTATATAGCCCCTACATACCCTATACATACCCCCTATATACCCCCTACAAGGAGGGCAAGAGGACCAACGTGGTCTTCGTGGACACCGACCTGCTGTTTCTGCGCAGCGTGGCGCATGTCTTCACCAACAACGATTTTGACGTGGTGGGGTGTTAATTGAGAACAAGCACTGGACATACGTTGAATATACTCCTCCTCATCCTCCTCCTCCTCCTCCTCCTTCTTCTCGTCCTCCTCCTCGTCCTCCTCCTCGTCCTCCTCGTCCTCGTCCTCCTCCCCCTCCCCCGCCTCCGTAGTAGCATACTCCACGCGCCTGTATGTGCGGTCACCCTGTCGGTAAGTCATGATCCGATCTCGGTCGAGTGCTTGTTCTCAATGACCCTGCTGAATGGCCATGACGTTCAGGCGGCCAATTTCGGGCAAAGCGCACACCGCCTACTTGCAGCGGCAGGAGCCCATAAATCTGGCAGGGGGGGTGTTGAGGACAACCACTTGACCGACGTTGAAAACCTTCCTCCTCCTCCGCGCGTCTATATGAGCATTCACACATATGTTAAGCGCGTATATATGAGCATTCCCACATATGGCGCGTCTGTATGAGCATTCACACATATGGTGAGCCGTTCTCCGATCTAGGTTCGAGTGCTTGTTCGACCGACGATGAAACACCTCCTCCTCCTCCGCACGTATCTATGAGCATTCACACACATGGTAAGCCGTGATCCGATATCGGTTCGAGTGCTTGCTCTGAATGACCCTGCTGCATGAGTGTTAGCACGTGATAAGTTCATGGAGAGTCCACATGATTATTGGGTTAACAGACCCTGTTGGTTCTGAATGACCCTGCTGCGTGGGAATAAAGTTCGCGAACGGGCACGGGCTGGCGGCGGCGACGGCGTTCTGGCAGGGCCCGCCGGATTATGTTCGCCACGTAATAGGATGCCATTTTGACTCAAGAGAACAGGGGTCGCAGCGCGTGTCGATGAAGTGGCGCCCCCCCAGGGCCTGGCAGGTATTGCTGGCCAGGGCATAGGGTGTCATTCAATTCAACAGACGAGGGTCCAGAGTGCGTTGGATGATGCGGCGAGCAATGTCCGATTAAACCCTGAACCCAAAACCCTAATCTTTCAACCCTAAACCCTACACCCTACACCATTCCAGGCCCTGCGATCTGGCAGCAGTCGCTGGAGGTGTGGGAGAATTCGTCGTACGCCAAGTGCAACGACTGCGACCAGCAGGCAGGGGCTTACACTCGCCCACTTCTCAGCTCAACGTAAGCGCTTTTGATGGGACAAGGGGCATGTAGGGGATGTTTAGGGAGTGTTCAATGCGGGGGGGGAGGGGGTGTTTAGGCGTTGACGGGATGTGTTAAGTGTCAGAAGCCGCTCAGGTTGAGCTGAGTAGTGGACGAGTGTAAGCCCCTGGCAGCAGGCCTTCTCCGACGCCGGCAAACTCGGGTCCGCGGATAAGCGTTTGCAAAAGACGAACCCGTTCCTGAATGTGGTTCCCGTGTCGCATTACCACATCGGGCGGGAAACGGTGAAGACCGCAAAGGGGGTCCGCTCCGTCGCCATCATGAAGAAAACCCAGGTGGGACGGTGCAACTTGAAACCAGTTGAACTCAGTGTATGTCTGGTACTGAAGTTGTGGTATCGAATCCCGCTCGACCAATCAGAATCCTCCATTTCGAACATCCCACCCACCGATTGACCGGAAGTTCGACCGGCTCGCCATCCTTGAATGAATAGATCCTCGTTTTCGAGGAGATGAGCGTGACCGGTCACGCCTGCACTGAGCTTTAACCCCGTGTTGACCGCGCTGGGCTGCAGCGCTTGAGACTGAAATATAAACTAAGTGTTGCAAATTTTGCTTTCAAATTCAACCTGTGCCTCTACGCGAAGGGGGTGGCGCGGGTTCGGTATTTGCATTGCGGCGAGTACAACAGCTACCCTTCGAAAGGCAACTGCGCCCCCTCCGCCGCCTCGCACGTGCTGCACTTCAAGGGGGCGTTGAAGGGCTTCATGCCCAAGGTAGGGCGATGCAGGCTGACCCTATGAAACCAACGTTGAAACCGCCTGGAACTGACCGCTTGAAACTAAAGTGTGATTCACTGCTTTCAACATCTGCTTTCAAGTTCAACTTGCGTCGCTACACCCAGGTGTACAATGTTATCAAGGGTGAAGTGAGGGCAGGCGAAGCTGCGGCCGCGGTAGGGCGGTGCAAGTTGACCCTATGAAACCCAACTTGAATCCGCCCAGAACTAAGCACTTGAAACTAAGATTGTGACATACTGCTTTCAGCTTCTGCTTTCGAATTCAACTTGTGCCGCTACACCACGGCGGACCTGGAAGGGGCGGCGGGGTCGCTGAAGCCCAACACCGTGAAGCAAGCGTCGATGACGTTCAAGCGGTTCTACGCGGGAAGTAGCAAGAAAAAAGGGCTGTAGACTAGTTACACGGCCGGACCAGTTACACGGCTGGACGGACTAACAGGAATTAGCTCTAGAGTATTGTTTAGCAACGATGCAAATACATTGTGTTTGACCTACGCCGTTCGCGCCCCTCTACTTTAAGAAACTGGGGGGCTCAGTGTGAAGATACCAGATTCCGGAACACCCGACCGACACCCGACCTACCGGTTTCATTGCCTTCTCGAGTTATTAAGCCCCCAACTAGTAAGTCAGTGTGATACACCCCCCAGCCACTTACGTAGCGGGGATCGTACTGCGTAGTGTGCACGTGTTCATCGCTACGTGCTGACGTTTTGAACGCACATCTGTTCCCCCCCAATATGATAAATGCAAATTAGAAGTTGCTATGATGGAACTTTCCTAAGGACTTACTAAGACGCGTAGACGTCAGCCTCCCTGGCTTAGCACGTGACGAAGAATGACACGAATCAGAAGTTGCTGAAAGCCTCGTACGAAGGTTTTCTTTTCATGCCGCCGGAGGCGGAGCCCTTTTTGTGGTCTAGAACCCGGTAGTCCGGCACACTCTCGAGGAGCGGGCGCCCCCCCCGCAGCACCAGCCAGCAGGGACTCACACTCGTACACTTTTCGGCTCAACGTAAGCGCTTTATCTTAGACAGGGGTTACATATAGGGGGTACATGTAGGGGTTGTTTAGAGGTTGGTTAGGGAGTGTTTTAGAAGTGTTCAGGGGTAGCAGTGGTTAATTAGAGTGTATTTTGTGTCAGAAACGGCTCAGGTTGAGCTGAGAAGTGGACGAGTTTAAGCCCCTGCCAGCCGGTCGTGCTGCGGCCGCGACAAGAGCTCGCTATACACCCGCCCTCGGAAGCACACTAAATCCGCCGCGCCGCCCACGGCGATCTTCCCGTGGTGCTCCCCTAGATGTAGCGGCGCAAGTTGATATTGAAAGCAAGCACTGAAAGCAGCTTACGGTATTTTATATGCAAGTGCTAAACCCAAGCGTGGTAAAGCGGGGTCAACCTGGGGTCAACCTGCACCGCCCTACCTAGGCGCATGACCTGCGCCGGCCGCACCGTGACCGCGAGCGGCCAGTGGGCGATGGGGCGGTCCAGGTGCCCGATGCCAGGGGCTTACACTCGGTCACTTCAAAGCTCAACATGAGGACCTTCGGGATCACATCGTTCCCGTTAGAGCTCAAATTGAGCCCCTTCGCCACATCCACACATTAATTTGGGTCATATGTGGGATAAGTGAGAATAAGTTGAGAGGAAAGGGGCAAAGTAAGCTCAAGTTGAGCGGAAACGGGAACGAGTGTAGGCCCCTGCCCGATGCGGCAGCTCTCGCGGAAGATCTCCAACATGTCTAGGTCGCCGTACCCGACGTGTAGTGCAGCAAGTTCAAATCAAGAGCAAAACTTGAAAGCAGTTCATCACATTTTAGTGGCAAGTGCTGAAACCAGGCGCTGTCATGCAACACAGCTTGCAACTGGTTTCAACATGCACCGGCTTACCGTAGAACTGGTCGCGCGTGTTGTCGCTCGCCAAGCACACCGGGATGCCCGCCTCGTCCAGCTCCTTCAGCGTCCCACCGCAGGGCCTGCTATATATTGCCCGTCACGTTATGACGAAGTGCGTGAAACCACTTAGACACTTAGTCTCACTTAGTGCTACTTAGTCTGACTTAGTGCCCGCTCGACCAATCAGAACGCCCAATTTGGACGACATAGTATGACAAACAGCCCCTGGCGTGATATGGTGACTTTTGACTCAAGATTCTTGAGTTGATTCTTTTGAGCAAGGGCCGAAAATTATAGCTTTCGGCTGTTTGTCATACTACTTGTTGATAAGTGTCTAAATGGTTTAACGCACTTTGTCATATTCACACTTTGAACCATCGTTTATTGAATGGAAAGGCGTCCTACGACGTGGCTAGCAATATCTGCCGGGCCCTACCGTGACGCCCCGCTTCTTGGGCGTACACAGCCCCCGCACGTCCCGGTCCTGCAGCCACTGGTTCACAATGGGCAGAGATACCACCACTACGCCCGCCGCCCGCGCCGCCGCGCAAATGCGGGTGAGCTCCTCCGGCGCCTGCGCCGCCAGCGAGCAGGGGCTTACACTCGTCCACATTCCAGCTCAAACTGAGCCGTTTCTGACACAAAATGCACCCTAAACACGCCCTGATAGCCCATCACACAGCCTAAACACCCTCTAACTAATCTCTAAACGCACCCTCTATCCCACGGAAAGCGGTTGCGATCAGCCGAGAAGCGGAAGAGTGTAAGCCCCTGCCAGCGAGCAGCAGTGCCCGCACACGATCTTCCCCTGGAAGTCCGCACGAAGCGCCGCCGCGGAGATGTGCAGCAACCCCCAGGGGCAGGGTGCGCACAGCGCGGCCGCCATAGGGTGAGTGAACGCGTGAGTCAGTGAGTGAGTGTGACGGTTTGCCACAACCTTCATTTGGTCAAAGACGTCCGCACCACTAATCAACTAACACAGCTTATCCAAGGTAAACACGCAAAACTGCTTCGGGAGTGTAAGGCCACTCGCGACGTGCCGGATGCCCACCCCCCCGCCTTGGAGGCCTCGTTGCCGTTCTCATCGACGTGGAAGTCCAGGTCCAGTCCCCGCTCGTTGGCCTGTCAGAAGAGGCGCAAGTTGGAATTGAAAGCATAGTTTGAAAGCGGTTCATCAAATTGTAGGTTCGAGCGCTGAAACTTTATGCGCTTTGAACACAGGTTTTGAAACGGTCAACCTGCATCGCCCTACCAGGCGGAAGATGGTATCGAGCAGCTGGGGCATTTCCTCCCCGCACGTGGTGTACACGTCGTCCGCCATGCCGCCGCGGTCCGTGCACGACACCGCCGCGCCCAGTATTCCCCCGTGCGCCTTTATCTGGTCCGCCAGCTCCGCGGCGGCGGCCTTGCAAGAGTGTCATTGAGAACAAGCACTGAATCGATATCGGAGCACATCAATTTGAGTACCCCAAATTTTTAAGCAAAGAGACTCCCCTCTTTCCATCAGAGCACAGCTTACCAGAGCGCGAATGCTCATACAGGCGCGCGGAGGAGGAGAATGTGATTCAATGTTGGTCGAGTGTTGGATCTCAATAAGCTCCTTCGACGTCGGTCGAGTGCTTGTTCTTAATAACCTCCCTGCCTCGTCACGGAAGAAGCGTAGGATGCTGAGTGACACGCCCTGCAGCTCCACCCGCCCCGCCCACGCCCAGGGGCTTACACTCTTCCACTTTCAGCTTAACGTAATTACTTTTTCTGTACCACCCGCGTCCACTTTTCGGCTTGACGTGAGCACTTTTCGTGGGCTGTTTGGGGAGTTTCATCAACAAGAACGTTCAGGTTGAGCTGAGAAGTGCATGGTAGCTGCGGCATCCGAGACCAGAAACGGCTCAGGTTGAGCTGAGAAGTGGACGAGTCTAAGCCCCTGCCCACGCCTCGCGCAACTCGTGGAACACCGGCCACGCGATGCCGCGCTGCAACGGGCCGCTCATGATGTGCGTGCGGATGGCCGACGTGCAGGGGCTTACACTCGTCCACTTCTCAGCTGAACGTAAGCGCTTTCTGTGGGATGGGGAGTGCATTGAGAAGTCGTTTTGGGGGTGTTCAGGTGGTGTTCGGGGGTAGTAAGGGGTGTTTAGGGTGTATTGTGCGTCAGAAGCGGCTCAAGTTGAGCTGAAAAGTGGACGAGTGTAAGCCCCTGCCGACGTGCCGTGCGCGTACGCCGTCTGCAGGCTGAACTCCATGCGCCGGTACACGTCGTCCCGGTCCCAGAACGCCTCGTCGCGCGCGCAGCTGTCGTCCGCGCCGCCCAGAAAGGTCCCACGCAATCAGACAAGAGCATTATATATGTGTGCGACAGAGCGTTCACTCGGATATCAAAAGACCAATTGGTCTGTCCGCTTGAAATGGCGGAGGGGGTTGGTCAATGCTCTCCATGTGATTGCCTTGAGATTCGATGAACATGCGTGTATAGGGACAATAGAGTAAAACGGTCATGCTACGTGGCGAAGTAGGCGGGAGATTGGGTAGACTGACCATGCTGGTGTGGGTGGGATGATGTGCCAATGGCTGGGGGGTACGGGCACAGCGGTACACTGTGAGCAAACCGTCAGGATGACACCGGGCCTCGGTTGCGCTGGCCGGAGGGGGTACGGATACACCGGTACACTACGAGCACGCAGGTCTGGGTCTTACCCGCGAGGCTGCCGCTCCTGTTGCGCGACCGCTCGCACGTGTGCCCCTTATCGATGTGCGTGTGCATGTCTACAAACGTTGGCCAGCACATCCCGTCATCAGGGTCTTACACTCGTTCCCGTTCCCGCTCAACTTGAGCTTACTTTGCCCCTTTCCGCTCAACTAAAGCTTACTTTGTCCCCCATGTCATCCAACTTAACCCGTGGATGTGTCCACGGGGTGCGCAAGTTGAGCTCTACCGTGAGCGATGTGTTCCGAAGGTCCTCAAGTTGAGCTGAGTAGTGAACGAGTGTAAGCCCCTGCCCGCCATCCAGATCCACCTCGGGCAGGTCCGCGCGCGAATCTGAATCTCCGTTTCGCATCGTCGTCGACGCCGCCCCGTCCTGCGCCGCGGGCACCACGGCGGCGATCACCCCGCCGCGCACCTCGATGTCCACCAGCGCCAGGCAGGAGGGTCATTGAGAACAACGTCTCGTCCGACGTTGAATGAAGACCACCTACAATGGGGCCGACCCGCGGGCAGACGAAAGGACGGTCTGCCTGCCCACCACGAGCCGAGTCACGTACGTCGGCATGAGCATCCACCCTGAAGTGAACGTTCTGCGTTCGGGTCGTTGCTATCGAGGACCACCCTGCCAGGCCGTCCACGTCCACCTCTAGCTCGGGCTCCGCGCCGCTGACCGTGCACTCGGGCACGTGCGCGTTGCGCAACACGAAGGAGGCATCTGACGATGCGTCCACCCCGGTTGGAATCTTCACCCAGCCCGCCCACGGCGCAGACGATGCCATCGCACCAGTCGGCAGAGAGTCAGTCGCGCGCGGCGTCGATGGACGATATCAAAACGCGAGGGTCGCGGTGTGTGCTGTGGCTCGCTCGAGCTGAGGCCAATCGCTCGAGGAGGGAGATCCTCAATGAAACGACGGGTGCGACGCGCGAAAAAACGAAACGGTGGAATCAAATCTCGCGCCTCGGGATTTTGTTCGGGTCCAAGGTTGAAAGCTTTTGTCGGCACCCCCCGGTGATTCATCGATCGCATTTCGCCGCACAACCGCTCGCGCACGGCTTGTGTGTAGCAGCGCGAAGGCCTCGTCCGGGAAGCCAAGTGACCCGCGGGGCGACGGGATCGATGAGCGGTGACGGGACCGTGTATGCGTTGACGCAGACGGTACGCCCACATACGATCCGGGCCGCCTGCGCGAGGGACATACCCATCCCACCCCGCCCTAGCCCCCCCATCCACCTCCCCCTCCTCCCACACCGCCGCCGCCCCCAGACATCCACCCCGTCCCCTGCGACGGCGACGGGGTCGGGGACCGAGACGGGGACCGGGGCCGGGCCTGGGACTGGTCAATCCCCATGATTCCCATTAGGGCTGAGGCTGAGGCCGTCCCTGCATACCGCTCCCGCGCGCGCCTGCATCCCGATTCCCGAACTCATCTTTGCGCGAGCCACGAGCCCCACGACACATCGTTTTAGGTCAACTCATCAGGCCCCACCGCCGCCGCCGCCGTGCAGGACGCCGTGCTGCTGGCCCTGGTCGCGTTCGTGTGCCTGTACCTCCTGCCGCGCCGCATCATGCGCTGGGCAAAGCGGGACCGGACAGCACACGCTGAGAACAAGACGGAGTAGAGAATCTAGATTCTGGAAAGGTTTTTATTGGGAGTGGAAGCACCAGGTTGTTTCAGTTTGCAGGGTAGGGACTGGCGGATACTGGTCGCCACAACATAGGGTGTTTTTACATTTGAGATACGAGGCTTCACAGTGCATTGAGTGACGTGGCGAGCAGCATCCGCCAAGGCCCTATTCCAGGGTGAGCAGTAATGGCCATTCCCGTTGTCGCAGATGCGGCCAGCATGAAAGAATGGAAGAAGTCGAACGCGACGCGAGGTGATGTCGACGTTGGCGTAGCGAACCTGGAGAAACGGCTCGGTGCTGTGTTTGAGTACCTGCGATGCTTCGACACACCCGGTGCGCAAGGCGGCGCGGAGCCGGCAGAGGAGGTCCAACGCTGTGTGCTTTCCTCTGCTGTGAAGGACGCGCTCGAGGTGCGGCGGAGCAATTCGAACCCTGTTGAACTGCGTGTTCAAAGCGCCTCGTCTTAGTGCTCCAACTGACATATGATGTGGTGCTGATTTCGAGTTTTGGGTTTAATTTCAACTTGCGCCGCTGCGTGGAGGGTTCACGCGGCGGCTTCCACGACGCGCGCGCCCTCGTCCTCGGTGCGCTCTTCTACGCGTGGGTCAAGGTGGGGGGGTGCCAGGGATTTTACACTCGTCCACTTCTCGGCTTAACGTGAGCCGGCTTTGGTCACCAGACCACTCAAACCTCCCAGTGTGTCCCTCAAAAGGTGCTTACGTTGAGCTGAAAGCTCCTGGATGGTGCACGTTGAACCCGGTTGAAATCTGTGTTGAAAGCACCTTGTTTCAGCTCTTGAAACTGAGATATAAGATATGATGAACTGCTTTGAAACGTTGCTCTCAATTTCAACTTGTGCCATTACGTCAAGGATAAGTCCGCGATGGTGGTGCCGGGCGATCCGTTCCACGCGCAGGGCCGATGGAAGCTCTCGACGCATCGGTTTGCGTTGCTGGTGAGGGACACGGGGCTGGAAGGGGAGTTGCGGCGGCTGCTACAGACCGTACCAGCGCACGTGCGCGGGCAGCTTGCTGTGGCAGGGGGGTTACTGTATTCAGAATAGGCTGTCGACCGACGTTGAATCTCCTCCCCCTCCTCCTCTTCATCCTCATTCTCTCTTCCTCCTCCTCCTCCTTCTCCTCCTCCTCCTCCTCCTCCTCCTCCTCCTCCGTACACTCCGCGCGTCTGTATGAGCATTCACCCTGAAGGCAAGTCTTGCTCCGATCCTGGACGAGTGCTTGTTCGGAATGACCCTTCTGCGTGGAGTTGGACGGTGCGCTCGACGGTACGGGACAGGCTATTTTGAGTCAGACAGGAGATTCTCCGGTCCACGCTCCAAACGGAGTTCCTAATGAAGTTCCAAGAGACCACCGTGTGAACGATCGAGTGGCTACGTTCAACGCCGCTGAGTCCCAGTGCCAAAAAAGCGTGCGCCAGTGGCATCGTCTCAACGATGATGATTCCTCGGGTGCCGCTGACGTGGCTTCTGCGCTGGAATCCGCGCGGCGCGCCGTGCAGTCAGACGGCGCGCAGGGCAGGGGGGTTACTGATAACAAGCACCCGACCGACTTTGAATCTCTTCCTCCTCCCCCGCACAACTGTATGAGTACTCACCCTGAAGGTAAGTCATGTTGTTGAATTGACGAGCCGAATCCCCGCCTCGGCATGAGCATTCACACTGAAGGTAAGTCATGCTCCGAGCTCGGTCGAGTGCTGTTCTCAATGACCCTCCTGCGCGGTGGGCGCCTCACGGGGTCTATGCTGCTGTGCTCCCCCGGGTTCCAGGCGGCCCGCAGCGCCATCGCCGCGCGGCGGGATGCCTCGCGGTAGGGCGTGCCAGATTATACCCTAAGCCCTAGACCCTAAACCCTTAACTCATAACCCTAAACCCCTTAACTTGTTGTGCGGCGGGACGCGGAGCGGAAAGGCCTGCCATATTATACCCGCTACGTCATCCTTCGCATTTCAGACCCTTATGTCTTGAATCATTCGGCGTCACATGACGTGGCGAGCATTATCTGGCTGGCCCTACGTGGCGGCGCACCGCAGTGGAGCACGAGCTGATCGCCATCCTCAACAGAATCACCGGTGCCGGCACCGGCGCCGGCGGTGACACGTGGGGGGCGGCGAACGAGCCAGGGGGGCACGGTGCTCATCACGATTCCAGCGGTGCTACTGAGGTAGGGCCTGTCAGACGTTGCTCGCCACGTCGTAGGATGCCATTTTTCTCAACAAGCGACGGTTCAGAGTGCGCTGGATGCGAGGCTGGGAGGCGGCGCGTCACCATCGCTTGCCGCCCCCGCCTGTATCCGATCGATGGCGTCGGCCACGACGTCCTGCGCGGCCTCTATGATCCTGCTGCCTCGATTGAGGGACCGATGTAAGGCTATATAATGCTCGCAACGTCATAGGATGTCACTGTGACGTTGCGGGAAGTGTCTGGCACGCCCTGCAACGAGGACAATCGAGGGCTGGCCGCTGAACTGTTGAGCCCGCTGCTGACGGCGCCGCGGATGACGCTCAGCCGCCTCGTGCATGTCGCCGCCAAGCACTCCTCGCAGGCACGGGCGCACACTCCTCCACTTTCCATCACAACCTGAGCCGTTCGTGTCACTTACACCCTGAAACCACCCAGCGTATCCCACGAAAAGTGCTGAAGGTGGTTCAGGGGGAAACATAGTACTTCGTCGGTCTAATTGACGATTTTGCTATTGTTTGCTCGGCACAGGCAAACAGTCAGGGACTGTCACGTCCACGAATAGTGCAGGCTCCGCACCCCAACGGAGCCTGATTCTACCCTAACCCCTGAACCTAAAACCCTAAACCCTGTCCGAATCCTTCGCGAACCGGAAAAGCGGACGAGTGTAAGCCCCTGCTCACAGGCACCTATTCTGCTCTCGGCGTTTTCCGCCCAACCCGGTCTCGTGAGGCTCAAAGTCGCTCCAACGGAGCCGCCGTTCATTCTAACGGCGCTCGCGCGGGTGCTTCAGAACCCCCCCTCGGAGCTCAGGGGCTTTAATCAGCTCGCGGGGATTCAGAAATTTGCCGTGGTAGGGTGGTGCAGGTTGACCCTATGAAACCAACGTTGAAGGCGTCTGGAACTCAGCGTTTAAAACTAAAATATGATGAACAGCTTTCAACATTTGCTTTCAAATTCAACTTGCGCCGCTGCGCCGTGGCGTTGTTTCTGAGCCAGAAGAAGCAGAGCGAGGCGACAGGAGGCTGCGACAGGGGTGGGTTCGGGTTTGGACAGCGTCTAGCAGGGGGGTTCTCGAGAACAAGCACTCCACCGACGTTGAATCTCTTCCTCCTCCTCCGCGCAACTGTATGAGCACATCCCTATAAGTTAGTCTAAGCCATCTTGTGATATCGGCTCGAGTGCTTGTTCTCCATGACCCTGCTGTCCGGCGGTCCCGCGACGTTCGCATCTCGACGCTCGCGAAGGGCTCCTCATGACTGTGCTCCCGGCGCTGTCGACCGCCTCGGACGCCGGATCGGAGGGGGAGTTCAGAGCCTTGGAAATCCTCCACGCGCTTTTCACCGGAGACGCCGACGCCGCGGGTGCCGAGGATGATGTGGATGTCCCGCTCTCATCCAGTGGTGTTAAGCTGCTCATGGCAGGGAGGTTGTAAACATCAAGCAATCGACCGACGTTAAATATCCTCCTCCACCTCCTTCTCCTCCTTCTCCTTCTCCTCCTCCGCCTCCTCCTCCTCCTCCTCCTCCTCCTCCTCCTCCTCCTCCTCCTCCTCCGCCTCATCCTCCTCTTCATCCTCCTCCTCCTCCTCCTCCTCCTCCTCCTCCTCCTCCTCGTCTGCTCCTGCTGCTCCTCCTCCTCCTCCTCCTCCTCTTCCTCCTCCTCCTCCTCCTCCTCCTTCTCCTCCTCCTCCTCCTCCTCCTCCTCCACCTCCTCCTCCACTTCCTCCCCCTCCTCCTCCTCCTCCACCCGTCTGTATGAGCATTCACCCTGAAGGTAACTCATAATCCTATATCGGTCGAGTGCTTGTTCTCAATGACCCTCCTACATGGCAACGTTTCCGGGCGGAATCCTCCTCTCGTTGGGCGCATACGTCGATGCCAGGGGTGCGGGGGATAGGATGAACGATCCAGGTAGGGCGGTGCAGGTTGAAGCAATGAAACCCACGTAAAAAACGCCTGGAACTATGCACTTGAACGATAAGATGATGAACCGGCTTCAAACTTTGATTCCAAATTTGACTTGCGCCGCTACATCCAGGCTCCGGCGAAGCTTCTTCTTCTTCGAGTGCGGCGCCCGAGAGAACCCGCGACCTGGCAAGCAGTCTCCTGCGAAGCTGCGTGAGGGCGTTGGATACCCGCCTCGCAGGGGCTTACACTCGTTCACTTTTCAGCTCAACCTGAGCCGTTTCTGACACAAAATTCACCCTAAATACTCCCTGATATCCCCGAACATTTCACAAACACCCCTTAAACAACTCCTGGATGCACTCCCTATCCCAACGATGAGGCTTTCGTCGAGCCGAAGAGTGGAAGAGTGTAAGCCCCTGCTGCCAGGGCAGCCCTGGATTCAGCGGCGGTCAGGGGGCGGTGTCGGTGTTGACGTCGCTCGCCGCCGCGGATGCCGCCGCCGCCTCGCATCTCACCTGGCAGGGGGGTCAATGAGAACAACAAGCACTCGACCGACCTTGAATCTCCCCCTCTCTCCTGTTTCCACATGAGTAGTCACCCTGCGGACAAGTCACGCCCCGTTCTCGGTCGAGTGCTTGTTCTCAATTTTGAGAGAGAATGGCTCCACAGCTCTTAATATAATACAACCGACCGCTAGC
>Ga0307489_10001862_pt1 | contig 14045 bp, 23 predicted proteins | sample SB12metaG_FD_202247 | JGI IMG/M metagenome (GOLD analysis project Ga0307489, IMG submission 202247) | Sea-ice brine microbial communities from Beaufort Sea near Barrow, Alaska, United States - SB 1.2 | ecosystem: Environmental > Aquatic > Marine > Coastal | place: USA: Alaska | collected... | reverse complement strand
GTCTGCGTCTGTACCCGCCTACCAGTACCATTGTAGATTATTGAAACAACAGGAAGTCTGTAAGGCCCTGGCGGCAGAGCGCGTTTGACGACTCCGCGAAGCGAAGCGCCTCCGCCGCAAAAGCCGCGGAAGCCGCCGCCGCCACCATGTCAGAAGCGGGGACAACAATGGCGGTAGGGCCTGGCTATGCTTGTCGAACTAAGCTAGTGCTGGTGATGGGGGGGCGTAGACTACGCTAGTATAAGCTAGTTTAGGGGTTGATGGTTAATGGGTTAGTGGGTTAGTATTGGGAACTACAGTGGGTGAATGATAGGGGGCTTTAAACTAGGCTAGTCTAAGCTGTGCAGGGGCTAGTGCTTAGTAGGCTAGTGTAGGGGCGACAAGTATAGGCCTGGTAGATATTGCTTGCCTCATCATGGGATGCCGTTTAACTCAAGTAATGGAGGCTGAAACTGCGGTGGATAACGTGGTGAGCAATACATTAGATGCGGGGTAACAATGCGTTGCACGAGGTGGCGAGAAATATCTGAAACGAGGGTTCACAATGCGTTGGATGCCGTGGTGAGCAATACCTGAGTCAAAGGTTCACAATGCGTTGGATGACGTGATGAGCAATATCTGAAACAAAGGTTCACATTGCGTTGGATGATGCGGCAAGCAATATCTTCCAGGCCCTAGATGGCGGCGGCAAAGGACGTCAAGCGCGCCGCCGACTCCGCCGCGGCCGCCGCCGAAAAAAAGGTCGCCGGCGCCGCCGACGCGGTGACCGCTGCAAAAGCGAAACTCGACATTGCCGCCGCCGCTGCGGAAGTTGCCGCTTCGGTAGGCCGGTACAGGTTGACCCTATCACACCCACCTTGAAAGCATCTTGAACACACCGTGTTGAAACTGAAAATGTGATGAACCGCTTTCAAAAATTGCTTTCAAATTCATCTTGCGCCGCTACACTTCGGTGGTTAAGCCCGCCGCCGACGCGCTGGCTAGCGCCAACGTCGCGCACGCAGCAGGGGCTTGAACTCATCCACTTTTCGGCTCAACGTGAGCACTTTCTGTGGGATAAGGGGTGCATTTAGGTGTTATTCAAGGGGTGTTTAGGAGTTGTCAGGGGATGAATTAGGCGGTGTTTAGGGGTGTATTCTGTGTCTCAAACGGCTCAGGTTGAGCTGGAAAGTGGACGAGTGTAAGCCCCTGGCACGCGGCTGCCACAACCGCAGCCGCCGCCGTCGCCACCCGACTCGAGGCAGGATGTTACACTCGTCCACTTGTCAGCTCAAGCTGAGCCGTTTCTGACACAAAAATACACCCTAATGACCCCTTAATGCCCCATGACACCTCCTCAACACCCCCTAAACACCCCCTAAACACCCCCTAAACACCCCCTGGATGCACTCCCTATGCCACAGAAAGCACACAAGTTGAGCCGAAACGTGGACGAGTGTAAGCCCCTGACTCGAGGCCGCCTCCACCTCTGCCGCCGCAGCCGCCGCCGCCTTCTTGGCTGCAACTGACGCCGTCAAGCTCACGAGCACCCCCGTGTTCAACCTCATGGCGTACGAAGCCGCACTGAAAAACGTCAAAGCCGTATCTGCGGCATGGTTTTGGCAGTACTCACTCACCACGTCATAGGATGCCATCTATCACAGGACGAGAGGAACGAAGGTGCCCGTTGATGACGTGACGATCCGTGAGCCTGGCATATATTGCTCGCCACGTCATAGGATCCGTTTAACCAAAAAACCAAGGATTCAGAATACGTTTCGATGAGGTTGCGGGCAGTATCTGCCAGACCCTACTCCTGGAATCAAACTCGAGCGTCGAGATCCTTGGAGCAAGCCGAGGCGGAAGGCAGGGGCTTGCACTCCTTCACGTCAGAGCTCAACTTGAGCAACGCCAGGACACATTCATGAGTTAAATTGGGTTGTACGGTGGACAGAGGATCTCAATTTGAGCTGAAACCGGAAGGAGTGTAAGCCCCTGGTAGACGGGCTGTCGCTGAAACGCGATCTGGAAGCTGCCACAACCGCGCTGGACGCCGCTAAGACGAAGAAGGACGCGGTCATCGCGGCGGCGACGGACGCCTTGGCGGCAGGGCCTGCTCACTTAATTACAGCCGACCGCTAGCTCCAATCTGAATGCCCCAAGTTTTGATAAAATATACCCCCCTATGACTGCCCACTCATGATCTACACGATTGCTCACAGTGCACCTGTATACCACTGCCGACACCACTGCCGACGCCCTGCAAAGGGCCCATTTGGGTTGCGGGCCGTCAGCGCTCCGCGCGGAAACGCGGGAGCCAGGTTGAATGCCCATACAGAGTTGCGGGCAAAGCGTCAGCGCTCGGCGCAGGAAACTGTATACCGAAACTGGCCTATTGAGACCTGACTATTCGCTCATAGAACAGCTTTACATATCTACTGCCAGTGGATGCGGCAAGTATGTACAGGCAACAATACACAATGCGCCAGCTGTCAGGTTGAGCTGCAATGGGAACGAGCGGCAGCGGCGAACCGTAATCCCTAAAACCCAATGCCCAAAACCCAAAACCCTAAACCCTAAGCCCTAAACCCTACACCTTGAACGTTAAACCCTAAACCTGCAAGGCCCTGCGCGGCGGCGGCGGCGGCGGAGGAGGACAAGCTTATGGACGCGGAGACGGCGGAGTGTGATGCCAAGGTCAGGCGGTGCAGCTTGACCCTATCAGACCCAAGTTGACAGCGCCCGGAACTAAGTGCTCGAAACTGAAATATGATAAACTGCTTTCAAGATTTGCTTTCAAATTCGACTTGCGCCGCTGCACCAAGGAGAAGCTGGAGGATGCGAAGAAGGATGTGGAGGTTGCAGAGAAAGATTTGGGCGACGCTAACGCCGCGGCGCAGGCCGCGACGGCGGCGGCGGAGGCCAAGGTAGGGACACTTTTATCTTGTAAACTTCCATCGAGCCCGAATGTGCTTCTCATGGTGAGAATTAATCAACCCTCTCCGCCATTTCAGACGTTATGTTTTAAACTTTCATTGAGCCCGAATGCGCTTCACATGGCGGGGAAATCACCAACCCTCTCCGCCTTTTCAAGCGCACGGACACTACAGTATGTAAGGGCTAAGGCCGTATCAAGGAGCACTATCCTACGCATATTCTGCCCCCCACGTCGTCGGGCATTGCAATCAGGCCCGTTGCCTGCCACGCCCTAACCACGTGTTGTGATCCCTCGTTGATTGAGTTCAACGGCTCCTATGACGTGAAACACAATAGCAACAGATGCCTGGCCCTGGTACAAGGCGGCAGAGGCGGACGCGGGGGCAGGCGAGGCGGGCGAGCTGGCGAAAACCATGGTAGGTCGGCGCAGATTGAACCGATGAACTCCCTGTTGAAACACGCCTGGAACTAATGTAAGCGCTTGTCTCTATAATATGATGAACGGCCTTCAGACTTTGCTTTCAAATTCAACTTGCGCCGCCACAGCAAGGCAGCGGTGGCAGCGGCGGTTGCAGCGGAGAAGCAGGCGAATGACACGCTTGACAAACTGAAGCTTGCGGCTGCGGCGGCGGCGGAGATAAGCGCTGTGGCGGAGAAAAGCGCGGCGGAGTTTGCGGCGGCAAAGGCGAAGGCGGCAGCGGCGGTGAAGGCGGCAGAGGCGGCGGAGGCCTCGACGGCGGCAGCGGCGGCGGCAGCGGAGGAGGCAGATGCGGAGGTGGAGTTGGACGCGGTGATTGGCGCGGCGGCCAGCGCTCCCACAGCCACCCCGTCGGCGGTAGGGCCTGGCAGATGCCGCTCGCCACGTCATAGGATTGCCTTTCATCTCAACACACTAGGGTTCTGAATTCGTGTCCATGACGTTGTGAGCAACGGGCCTGGCAGACATCGCAGCATCAAAGGATGCCACGTACCTCAGCAGACAAGGGTTCCGCAAACGTGTCAATGATACGGTGGGCAATTGGTCTCGTGGATATCGCTTGCCACATCATAGGATGCCATGTATCTCAAGAAGCGAGCGTTCATAATGTGTGTCGGTAACGTGGCGAGGATGATCTGCCAAGCCCTAAGCAGCGTCGGCGGCGGCAGCTGCAGCTCCTAAGGAGAAGAAGGCGCCCGCACCGAAGACGAGGAAACCGAGGAAGCCGAAGGCAGGGGCTGACAGTCGTTCACTATTCGGCTCAACGTAAGCGCTTTCTGCGGAATAAGGGGTGCATTTCGAGACATTCAGGGGGTTCGAGACATTCAGGGGGTATTCAGCAGGTGTGACGGCGTATGACGGGGCATTTAGGGTGCATTTTGCCCCAGAAACGGCTCAGGTTGAGCTGAATAGAGATCGAGTGTAAACCCCTGGCCGAAGGCTGCGCCAGCGGCGGAAGCAAAGGTGGCGGCGGCAAAGGCAGAGGAAGCGAAGGAGGACGATGATGACGAGGTGCACATGCGGAGGACGCCTCCCCCTCCTCATGAGCGCGCCTCCGAGCAGTCCGTGCTTAAAAAGTCAAGGCCGCAGTAGTCCGGTGGCGGTGGAGGGTCGGGCGAGGGTCGGGGGAGGGGAGGAGCGGAGGAGGTGGGGAGCTTAGGAGTGGAGGAGGAGAGGTGGGGAGGAGGAAGAGGGGTGGAGAGTAGGAGGGGAGGGGAGGTGGGGAGGAGCTTAGGAGGGGAGGAGGGGAGTTGGGGAGGAAGTGAGGAGGGGATGAGGAGTTGGCGAGGTTGCTGGCACGGTTCGTGCCCAAGCGCGGGCAGTCAGAACCTCGACGTGGGAGAGACACGACTGCGTGAGGAAGTAGTACGTGCCCGCCGCGTTTTTTCTTTACGACGACCGACAGAACGCACGCTCAACTTGTAAAAACGTTGTCCTAAGCCTATCCTACGACTACACGGGAAATTGCCTACAAGCCCAACCCCCGTTCGAGTCGAATCATCTGCGCCACCCGACTCTTGAGTCTGAGCTGCCTCGAATGATCCTAGCCGCGCCATCCACCGCTTCAGCCTGAGCTGCCTCTGAGTCCACACCCACGTCATGAGTCTAACCTGCGCCACCCACATCCTTCCCCTCAGCTGTCTGCGCTGCCTCCGTCTACGCTGCCTACATACGCTGCCTCTGAGCCGCACCACCCACCGCTTACGCATCAGATGTCTACACACCACCCACCGCTTTCCCATCATATGTCTACACAGCCGCGACCCCATCAGATGTCTACGCGCTCTACCGCCGCGCCCGTATCCCCCTTGCCCTCGAACCGCCGCGGTGTCGCGCCGCCCGTGTTGTCCTGATTGTTTCCCCACGGCAGCGGCAGCGGCGGCGGCAGCGGCAGCGGCGGCGGCGGCAGCGGCGGCGGCGGCGGCGGCTGCGCGACGTCACCGCACGCGGGATGCACGCCCAGTCTATAGGCAGTACAGCCTGTATCTAGACTAGGAGCTAAAGCTCCAGTCTGCTCCTCACTCGCCCTTATTCTTTCCCCGCGGCACCGGCGGTGGCGGCGGCGGCGGCTGCGCGACGAGGATGCGGTTGAGCGGCGTGACCGCGCGCGGGATGCAAGCCCAGTCCACGTGGTATCCCGCGCTCTGCAGGCGGACGGAGCGCATTACGTCGGCGGCGGCGCCCACGCCAAGCGCGCGGCGCACCCCCGTGGGCGCGCCCCTCGCGGTGCCGGTGTACAGGGGCTTACACTCGTTCACTTCTCGGCTCAACTTGAGCGCTCTTAATGGGATAGGGGGTGCGCGTAGGGGTTGTGCAGCCCATGTTAAGGGGGTGTTGGGGGGTGTTTAGGGTGTGTAAGGTGTTTTGTGTGTGTCAGAAACGGCTCAAGTTGAGCTGAAAAGTGAACGAATGTAAGTCCCTGCCGGTGTAGCAGCAGGGCATGGCGGCCAGCGCCGCGCCCTCCGCCGCCGCCTCGTCGATGATGACGTCGGTCAGGCCCCCGCACGCGTGCACCGCCAACACACCCACACACTCCCACTCCCCCTGCTGTTCTGACTGTTTGCTCATAGAGTATCTCTCCTGCCCCTGCTCCCCCACCTCCCCCACCTCCTCCTCCTCCCCCTCCTCCCCCTCTTGCCCCCGCCCCTCCACCTCCTCCTCGCCGCCAGTGCCTGGATGTTTGCCCATAGGCAGGTCCCGCAGCACGCGAGCCAACACGCCCGGCCCAATGTCTGACTTCACAAATATGATTTTAGGGAGCGCCCACGGCGCGGCTGCCTCCGCCGCCGCGAGCACTTGGCGAAGCGAGGCGGTCTCCATGCAGTCCACCAACACGACGCGTTCGACTGAGCGCTCGGCGATGGCGAAGAGGACGCCGGTGAGGCCGCAGCCGCACGCCAGAGGCTGACACTCGTCCACTCTTCGGCTCAACGTATGCACATTTTGTCAGATAGGGGTGCATCCAGGGATTGTGTAGGGGGTGTTTAGGAGGTGTCAGGGGGTATTAAGGAGTATCAGGGTGTGTTCAGGGTGTATTTTGTGTCTGAAACGGCTGAGGTTGAGCTGAAAAGTGGACGAGTGTAAGCCCCTGCCGCACGCCAGGTCAACCACGACGCGGCGCCGGATGCGCCGCCGCGTGCGGTGCCAGAACTCTGCGCTCTCGAACCAGGGTCTTACACTCGTTCACTTCTCAGCTCCACTTGAGGACCTTCGGGAACACATCGCTCACGTTAGAGCGCAGCTTGGGCACTACGGGCTCGACGTCCATTTGGGTTGTATGGGGGACAAAATGAGCTTAAGTTGAGCGGAAAACGGCAAAGTAAGCTCAAGTTGAGCGGAATTGGGAACGAGTGTAAGCCCCTGCCTCGAACAGCTCCTTGCTGTCCACGGCGGAGCGCGAGGCTAGTTCCTCGGCAAAGCGCAGCACGGGGGCGGGCGGCGGGCGCGCGGCGGCGGCGGCGGCGGCACGCAACGCGGGGATCATGGCCGGCGTCTAGGGCCTGACAGATACTGCCTGCCACGTCTTCCTCCATTTTGTAGTCCCTCATTCCTTGAGACAAATGTATTCACACGACGTGGCGAGCGTTAACTACCAGGCTCTACCGGCGTCAGCCGTGTGCGCCGCGCGTCGTGGCGCCCGCCCCCGCCCCCGCCCAGCCCGAGGGTTGAGCGAGCGCCGGCGTCGTTGCATCCTGCGAAGATCCCGAAGGCGGGGTCCTCGTCGTACGAGTCCGGGTCACCGCGGCTGGGACCATAGGGCTGTATCAGCGCCGGCGCCCTCTTCCGGGCCGCGCCGGCGCCCCGCTGCGTCCCCCCTCCGTCGCCCCCCTCGATGTCCGTGTCTCCAGCCGCGACCCCGCGCTCATCTGCCGCCGCCCCGCGCTTATCCATCGGCCGCTCGGAAAAGTTTGCGGCTCCGGACGTCGCTGCAGCTCCCGCTCTCGAGGCGGAACGCCGGAGGTGATGCCGCGCGCGCCGGCAGCATGCCGCTGAGATGAAAGACCCGCCCACCCCCGCGGCGGCGGCAGGGTGCGCCATGCCACGCGTTGCTTGTGCGCGCGCTCCGAGTGCTGGGGGGTTTTGCCCGCCACGTTCGCCCCAGAACCGGCGAGCAAGGAGGCGCAGGCGATGTTTTCACCTTTCACCAGATTCGCCACGCCCTCCAGCCCGTGTACTTCTTCCTCTCGGGAGCCACCACGACGTCGAGATCCGGCGTGGGCTGCGGCGGCGGCGGCGGCCCGCGGGCAGGGGCTTACACTCGTTTCCATTTCCGCTCAACTTGAGCTTACTTTGCCCCTTTCCGCTCAACTTGAGCTTTATAGTTTGTCACCCAGTGACCCAAATCACCCGTGGATGTGTCCCTGAGGTGCTCGAGCTCAGCTCAGACTTGAGCGATGTGTTCCGAAGGAACTCAAGTTGAGCTCTGAAGTTAGCGAGTGTCAGCCCCTGCCCGTAGGACTGCATGAGGACGGAATAGGTGATGCCGGCCAAGTTGATCCCGGCGAAGCCTATCCCCAGGAATTTCAGTAGAACCGTAGGATATTTGGCGGCGCGCTCTAGCATACCCATGCCCCAGCCGCCGCCGTCTGCCGCCGCTGTTTCCACCGCTTCTGCCGCCGCCGTCGACGATGCCCACGGCGATGGTGTCTGTGAGCGTCGCCGTGCGCGCGTTCGCGATGAAATCTTGAAAAGTGGGCTGTCAGATATTTGGCGTGTGATGATGACGTGGCAGAGGTGCTCAGACCATACCGCGCCCCGCGCTATCCCCCTGCAGCTGCTGCCAAGTGAACACCACCGTGACCCCACTCAGGGTCGGGGGAGGGGAGGAGCGGAGGAGCGGAGGAGGGTGGGAGCTTAGGAGTGGAGGAGGAGACGTGGGAAGAGAGGAGGAGATGAGAGGAGGAGTGGAAGGGAGGAGGGGAGGAGGGGAGGAGCTTAGGAGGGGAGGAGGGGAGGTGGGGAGGAGGTAAGGGGATGAGGACTTGGCGAGGTTGCTAGCACGGTTCGTGCCCTTGCGCAGGCAGTCGGTATCGCCACGTGGGAGAGGCACGACTGCGTGAGGATGTAGCACGTGCACGCCACATGTTTCATTTGCGTCTACTGATACAACGCACGCTCAACCTGTAAGAACTTTGTCCTAAGCCTATCCTACACGGGAAATTGCCACAAAGCCCACCCCCCGCTCGAGTCGAATCTGCGACACCCAACTCTTCAGCCTGAGCTGCCTCTAAGTTCACACCCACGTCATGAGTCTAATCTGCGCCACCCACATCGTTTCCCTCAACTGTCTACATTGCCTCTGTATACGCTGCCTCTTGTATACGCTGCCTATGTATACGCTGCCACTAAGCCGCACCACCCACCGCTTCCCCATCAGATGTCTACGCTCGTCCTCGCCACGTCATAGGATGCCATGTGCCTCAAAAGACGAAGGTTCTTAATACGTGCCGATGATGTGGTGAGCCTGACTGACATTGCTCGCCACGTCATAGGATGCAATGTAACTCAATATCAGCGCCGGCGCCCTCTTCCGAGCCGCGCTGGCGCCCCGCTGCGCCCACCCTCCGTCGCTCCCCTCCAGGTCTGCGCGGCTGGGTCCGATCGGCTGCACCAGCGCCGGCGTCCTCTTTCGGGACCCGCCGGCGCCCCGACGCCCCCCCACCGCCGGCGTCCCCCTCCGCGTCCGTGTCTCCCGCCGCCGCCCCGCGCTCATCTGCCACCGCCCAACGCTTATCCGTCGCCCGCTCGGAAGCGTTTGCGGCTCCGGATGTCGCTGCCGCTACCGCTCTTCTCGCGGTAGAACGCCGGGGGGGGTGCCGCGCGCGCCGGCAGCATGCCGTGGAGATGAATGGCCCACCCACCCCCGCGGCGGCGGCAGCGTGCGCCATGCCGCGCCTTGCTCGGCGCGCGCTCCGAGCCGCCACGTTCGCCCAAGAAGCGGCGAGCAAGGAGGCGCAGGCGATGCTTTCACTTCTCACCGTCACCCCTCCACGGTGAGATCCGCCACTCCCTCCAGTTCGTATAATCCTTCTTCTCGGCAGGCGCCACTACGTCGAGCTCCGACGTCGGCGTCGGCTGCGGCGGCGGCGGCGGCGGCGGTGGCTTGGACGAGAAGGGCCCGGAGCCGGACTGCGTGAGGAAGTAATAAGTGCCGTAGATGTTGAGCCCGACGCCTATTCCCAGAGAGCCCAGGAACAACGTCGACAACGTGGGGTTTTTGGCGACGCGCTCTAATATACCCATGCCCCAGCCACCCTCGCCCGCCGCCGTTGCTTCGGCCGCTTCTACCGCCGCCGTCGACGGTGCCTACGGAAGATGGCGTCGCCTGAGTTGCGGCTTGCGGACTGCTGATGTGGACTGATGCTGGGCAGATACTTGGCGTGTGCTGACGTGGCAGAGGTGCTCAGACCTTACCGCGCTTCGCGCCATCCCCTTTGCCCCTCCCCTCGCGTGTGTAACACCATTCCCCGCCCGCGGCTCACGCCTGGGATCTGGTTCCGAATACGACGCGGCTCATTGGAGAGGTTCACCGTGGGGTCGGGTCGCTACCTCGGGGGTTAATTGGAGTCCAGAGGGACTGGAGGGTGGAGGCACGATAAAGATGGGCGGGGCAACGACTATGAGGTTGAGGGGGGTCGTCGCCGCAGCGCTTACCCTCTCGCTGTGCGTCGTCGGCGCCTACGCCGACGCCGCCGCCGCGCTGCAACCGACGCGTGCATTCCCCGGCGCCGCGGCTGGCCGAAATGTCGCGCGCGGGGTCCCCGCCATCGCCACCAGCGCCGCCGCGAACATTGCCTTGGCTAACGCAGATCTGCAGGGCCCCATCTCGTTCGGCTTCGGAGGGAATTCGGACGTCGTCGCGAGTCACTCCTCCGAGTTTCTGCTGTGGGCGAAACGGTTCAACAAGCTGGGGGAATATTGCGAGGCAGGGGCGTCCACTCGTCCACGTTTCAGCCTAACTTGAGCGCTTTGTATGCGATAGGGGCTGCGCGTAGGGATCGTGTAGCCCGTGTTAAGGGGGTGTTTAGGGTGTGTAGGGTGTATTTGTGTGTCAGACACGGCTCAAGTTGAGCTGAAAGTGGACGAGTGTAAGCCCCTGCTGCGAGGGGGGGGCGCCGCCGTGCGGGGAGAGCCTGGCGCGGGAGCGCATCTGGCGTACCAACTGGGAGCACATAAACCAGCACAACGTCGCCAGCGGTGCGTGCAAGGCACCCAGCAATTCCCCCCAACTCTTCCTCACGCAGCAGTGTCACTTCAAGCCCCCTCGCAAAGCAGAGCCCTCTTGCAACGCAGAGCCACAAGCCCCCCAACGTGCCCTCCAGTATGTAGTACCTCTTGCACGTGACGACCCTTTGCCTATCTGTTGCTCGCATCATCGCACAGCCAAACGCCTCCCCAACTCTTCCTCACGCTGCACTGTCACTTCAAAGTCCTCTGCCTCCTACCGCCTTTCATACTAACTCTGCAACCTCCCAGGGGCTTACACTCTTTCCCATTTCCGCTGAACTTGAGCTTACCTTGCCCCTCATCGCTCAACTTCAGCTGACTTAGTCCCCCACGGAACCCAAATTGATTCGTCCCGAGGGTGCTCAAGTTGAGCTCTAACTTGAGCGATGTGTCCCGAAGGTCCTCAAGTTGAGCTCTGAAGTGAGCGAGTGTAAGCCCCTGAGACTAACTCTGCAACCTCCCCCATCGTTACCAGGCTCGCTGATGAAGAAGGGCCTGACGCGCTTCGCGGACCTCACAGTGGAGGAGTTTACCACGCACCACGCCACGTACTCAGCCCCCATCCTCAAAACCGAAAAAGAGGCAGGGCTTGTCACACAGCTGTAGTTTCGTCCCTGAACCACAGCTGTGGATTCGTCCCTGAACCCGCTAGCTCTAACGTTTATATCCCTACTCGATAAACACTAACCCTCGACGCTGCTCATGTTCAGCTGAGAAGGTTATGACAAAGTGCGCCAAACCACTTAAACGCTTAGCAACAAGTAGTACTAAGTTGTCCCGCTCGACCAATCAGAACGCTCCATTTGGACGACTGAGCACTAAGTCTCACTAAGTGTCTAAGTGGTTTGGCGCACTCTGTCATCATGAATTGATGACAGCGAGGAGGATGCGGCGAGTGTGTACGGAGACAGTGGTACTCTACCAGCAAACAGTCCGGTTGAGCTGAGAAGGGAATCAGCTGAGAAGGGTACTGCATGGATGACAATGAGGAGGATGCGGCGAGTGAGTACGTAGACATTGGTAGTCTACGAGCACACATTCAGGTTGACTCTGAGAACGGAACTGGCGCGAGGCCCTGCGAAGAGGGCGTAGCCAAGGGCCTGGTCAACACAAACTTTTCAAGGTTGGAACGCGAGCTAGTGGAGCGCGACCGCTCCAAAAACTGGGACGACGTCGAGGAGGACGGAGGCAGGGGCTTACACTCGTCCACTTCTCAGCTCAACCTGAGCGGTTTCTGACACAAAATCCACCCTGAACACCCCCTGATACTCCTTAGTACCCCCTGACACCTCCTAAACACCCCCTAAACAACCCCTAAATGCATCCCCTATCCCACAGAAGGCGCTCAAGTTGAGCTGCAGAGTAGACGAGTGTAAGCCCCTGGACGGCGGGCTGGAAGGCGCCAACGCGGTGGGCGCGGGCGGGATCGTGGACGGGATCTTCGGGCGAGTGTTTCCCAGTCTCGGCAGCGGCTCAGGTGTTCCCTCCACCGATGACGCGGCACAAAGGAAACCCAAGCGGCAGGGGCTTACACTCGTTCCCTTTTCAGCTCAGCTTGAGCCGTGTCTGACACACAAAAACACCCTACACACCCTGAATGCCGCCTAACATCCCCTTAACACGGGCTACACAACCCCTACGCGCACCCCCTATCCCATAAATAGCGCTCAAGTTGATCTGATAAGTGAACGAGTGTAAGACCCTGCCAAGCGGCAGCGCAGAAAGGTGGAGAGGCGCATCAAGGCCGGACTGAACCTGGGCGGTCCACTTGGCACGGGGTTACCTGCGTACCACAACTGGTAGGGCATGGCAGACACTGACCGCCATCGCCACGTCATCCAACGCATATTGAACCCTCGTTTCTTTATCAGCTGCTACTCGCGCCGAGCCCCTCTACCATGATGGAGCTGAGGTTTGAGTGGCGAGTAGCTGATTCCGCTACTCGGTCGACAGAGCCGACCGGCCGATTCTTCGGCCTGCTTGAATTAATAACCCGTCAAATCGACCTTTTATGAGGGTGTGGCGGTTTCACCTCTCAGTCACTTATGGTAGAGAGTGTCGGACCGAGTAGTGGGGTAATATGACAAGGCGAGCGATGTCTGCCAGGCTCTAGCACCCGGGCGGAGACGATCAACTTCGGGGAGATCATCCACCAGGGAACGTGTGCGGGGTGCTGGGCAGGGGCTTACACTCGTCCACTTTTCAGTTCAACCTGAACCGTTTCTATCTCAAAATAGTCCTAAACACCCCCTGATACCCCCTAATACCCCCTAACACCCCCTAATACCCCCTAGTACCCCCTAACACCCCCTACACACACTCTAAACAACCCTTTAGATGCACCCTCTGTCCCACAGACAGCGCTTACGTTGAGCCGAAAAGTGGACGAGTGTAAGCCCCTGGTGCTGGGCGTACAGCACAGCGGCGGTGGTGGAGGCGGCCAACTTTATCACCACCGGCGTGGCCACCAGGCTGTCGCCGTACTCCTTGATCGACTGCGATAACCTGGACCACGGCTGCATGACGGGAAACATGGTAAGGCCTCACACGGCGTCCTGCCTGTTTGCTCATAATGTCGCCACATTCTCCCCCCTGACTTCGCAGAGCGTCACAGTTTCATCTCAATTTATTCACTGAACTGTGTCGAAATTTGCTCAGCCTGTGTGCTCATAGTGTACTGGTGCACCCGTACACACTCGCCGCATCCTCCTCCCTGGCCTTATAGGGCGCGGGCGTCCCCTTCTCACTTCTGGAAGACCTAAAGGTTGTCAATAATTGTTTTTCTGACCCTGAAACATGGCCTCGGCGTATGCGTGGATACAAACCTCGCGGCACGGCATCCCACCCCTGTCGCGCTACCCGGAGCGCCGCCAGTCCTGCGACCGCTCCTCGCTCGGCAAAGCCCCCGGCCTCCGCACCCGAGGTACGGCTCATACTGTACCCTGAACCTTAAATAAACCCTGAACCCTAAACCCTAAACCCCTAAACCCCTAAAGCCCTAAACCCTAAACATGGTACTGGTGCTCGCCGCGTCATCCATTACATTGTGTACCGGTCCTCCTCTCGTCATTCACCTCATAGTGCACCGGTGCTCGCCACGTCATCCACCGCATAGTGTACCGGTACTTGCCATGTCATCCACCACGTTGTAAACCATCGCCTATTGCGTCAAGTGACGTCATGTGACTTGGTGAGTATTCCTCTTGCTGTTAAGAATGTGCCGAGCTCAAATAATTAGCTCTGTTTGGGGAAAATTCCGCCAAACTGGCTAGGCCAAACTGGCTTCGCCGATTTGTGCCGAAGTGTCCGTCGTAAGCCGTCGTTTCTTGAGTCAATGTAGGGTGCCTGGCGAAACTAGGTCGGCCAAACTGGCTCCGCCGATCTGGCTTGGCGAAAGACGATTGCGCATGCTTAAAAGCAAGAG
>Ga0307489_10001861_pt1 | contig 14048 bp, 24 predicted proteins | sample SB12metaG_FD_202247 | JGI IMG/M metagenome (GOLD analysis project Ga0307489, IMG submission 202247) | Sea-ice brine microbial communities from Beaufort Sea near Barrow, Alaska, United States - SB 1.2 | ecosystem: Environmental > Aquatic > Marine > Coastal | place: USA: Alaska | collected... | reverse complement strand
GGCCGTGGCGGTATCGGATGATAAATTGGCGGCGGCGGCGGTGGCGGCGGCGAAGGCAGCCATGAGCCCATGACAAAGACGGCGTCGGCAGCGATGTTGGTGGTGCCGGCGGGCAAGAGGAAGGACACAATTGGTGGCGAAGATGAAGGCGGCACATGCAGCGCTGCAGGTGGTGTTGGATGCGGCCAAGAATACGTTGGCGGAATGGACGGCGGGTTAGCACTTGTTTCCGGCCAGGGAGGCGGTGGCGGCGGTGGCGATGACGGCGGGCGCCGACTAGCAATTGAGGGGTTGGAGCCGCGGCCTCTCTACGTCGCGTGTTGCCCTAGTTCCTCAGTCGCACTAGTGTCTGTTCGGGAGTGCCAAACTCTGGCCTCATATACAAGGGTGTGGATCAAAACTTTTTTGGGGTATTGATTGAGTTTGATTCTCAACTTGCTCCTATCGATTGATGTTGATGGTGTCATGGTTTTTTTTTTTTTGATTGATGTTGATGCTAGTAACATCTTAAAATCAATCGGTTCGGAATCGATTGTCGCCCTGCCTGAAAAGCACTAACATTTGCCCAAAATCGACGTTGGAATCGTCCCAAATTGCCCAACATTGTCCAAAATCGACCGAACGGGGTTTAGGGATTGTCGCCCTCCCTCACAGGCACTGACATTTGCCCAGAATCGACATCGAAATCGTCTCAAATTGCCAAAATTGTCCGAAATCGACCAAACTTACCCAAAATCGCCTCGCGAAACATGTACGCCAAGTATCGATTGTATGATGCACCCATTGATGGGATTAAGCAATTTTGCTATGAGTATTGATCGATGTTGATACCTATCCATTTCTTTCATCGGCTGCCATTGATTGAATTTGATACTGAATAAACCCAATGATTCTTGATGATTAATTAGACTTTGATCCACACCCTTGCTCAGATAGCAACGCGCGCCGCCGCCGCCACCGCTGCTACCACCAACACCACCACTCTTCATTACCATGAACCATGTAGCGAGGCACCGCGAGTGCGTGGAGTACCGCGTCAAGCTGAGCCGGGACGGGGACAAACTTCAGCGTGGCCGCCTGCGAGGTGTTGTTCGAAACGACCTTTGCGGGTCGGGGCAGGGCCGCGGGGATTGCGGCTCAACCGCTCGCGCTCGTCGGCTCCCCCCCGAACCACGTGAAGGTCGCGCTGTGGTGCTACCGTGAGGCGGCTGAGGTCCACACGCACCGGGGGGGCAGACTTGCTGGGTGCCTCCCCACCGGACAGGGAGTGAAGCGGGACCCCGCGCAGGCTGTTGTTTGATATCAGCAGGCTGCGGACCTGGGAGGAGACACCATCTCCAAAGCTGCAGCTCTGGGCGCTTTGCTTGTGTAAGGTGCCGCGCGCGCTGCGTCACGAAAGGGGCGCGGGCTTGCACTCGCGTGCCAGGCTCACCCGAGGCCTTAGTACGGTGCTTTATAAAGTCGCTACTTGGAGGGAGAGGGCGTGCCACTGGACCGTGGAGAAGGTCGGACGCCACCTTGGAGTGACTCTTTGCGGCAGGTCATCACGCAAGGAGATGCGGCGACATCTAGTGCCTAGTCTGTAAAGCTCTAGTATCCTAGTACTTTAGTACTTACGTTTGGCGAGTCGTGACTCGCCAAACGTAAGTACTAAGATACTAGTACTAGTACGCTTTACAGACTAGGCACTAGGGCCCACGCAGTTGCTCTCGCGCAGTGCTAGACGGCGGGTTAAACTCAGTGTCGGGTCTGGTATCGAAGGTATGGTATCGAATCCCGTTCGACCAATCAGAACTGTCCGTTTCCAAATCGCACCGACCGACTCGCCGACTGTCCGACTGGGTCGCTATCCTTGAGTAAACAGACCCTCGATTTCGAGGAGATAAGGGTGATTAGTCACCCCTACACTGAGTTTAAGGCGTCGGTGGAGGCCGACACAGTGCAGTCGGCGTTGTGGTGCCAGTGGGTGGCGACGGGTAGTGACGAGAAGGGCATCAAGTTAATGCCAGTCATCCGGAAGTAAGAATGATCTCTGCGGAACGGCGCCCGCCCTCGATTAAGGTTTGCAACCGCTGCCGGAAGGTGCGCTACTGCGATGCCGCGTTTCAGGCGGAGCACTGGAACCAGCAGAAGAATTGGACAAGGGGCGCTACCGCCGTGCCGCGGACGGACCAGAGGCACGTGGTGGGTGGTCCGCCGGGGTCCTCTCGTGCAGTCCATGTGAACTCAAAATTTACATCTCAATTTACAAGAGCTACTTTTAGCACAACGCCACATCACTTGCGCCCGCCGCCGCACCCGAGGCTATGGCCGGATTTGAGCGCCAGCGCGAGGTAGGCTATAGTGGCGAGGCACACGAAGAGCGCGGCGAGCGCTCCCGCGTCGCGCGCCACGTGCTGGGGGTCCAGCCCGAACAGGTTCAGGTACGTCTGCCCGGATACCCTCACGCAGGGCCCGGCGGCAGAGTGACAAGATATGATCCGATATCGATATGGGAGATCGATATGGGAAATCGGTATGGGAAATCATCCTAGATATCGATATGGGACATGGGCCAATGATATGGGAGATGACAGTATCGATATGGTCATCCTCCATATCGATATGATGACCATATCGATACGGGATATCTTGTCACCCTGCCCGGCGAATCCCGGCACCACGCTCAACACGTTACTGGGCTGAAGAGAGAGATAGAGAGATAGAGAGATAGAGAGACGCTTTCGCGTGTATCGGGAGGCACCGTGCTTTCGCCCTGGCCCCACGTACGTCACAGGGTGGCGCCGAATCAAGAAACGAAGGTATGCAATGAGAAAATAACGACACGAGCATTTATACCCGCTATGATACGTCACAGCTCACGGGGTGGCACTTTACACAGCATACACAACGAGGAAGGGAGATGGATGCTGCCGCGTGTATAAGGAGGCACCAGGCTTTCGCCCTGCTCTCGTAACGAGGGGTTCAGCTTTGAAATGAGAAGGATGACGACGCGGCGAGGCCTAGGGCCCCAGGCCTAGTGCCTAGTCTATGGGCTAGTAACTTCTAGTAACCTGGAGTTTGGTCATGTGGCCAAAAGTCAAATGACTTTTGGTCAAAATCACCAAACGCCTGGTTAATACGGGTAGTACGAGATGCTATATATAGTACGCTTTACAGACTAGGCACTAGCCCTGCCAACAGGACCACGGCCTCTCCCTCGAACTCGGTGTCGAAGAGGAACATCTGGCCGTTCATCTCGTTGGCCAGCATCCCGCCCCACGCGTACCGGTATGGGGACAGCCACTGCGTGTAAAGGTTCAAGTCGAAGGGCTGTTAGGACGTGCTACGTAGGTCGCAGGTTTCAGGCAAAGGGGGGGGTCATTCAGAGTGGGGTCCTAATCGGACACGTAAACGTTTACCTTCATTTCGCTTTTTAGAATTGGACAGAAGATACAAACTAGGTCCACATTTCCAGCAGGATGACAGAATGCGCCTAGGTACAGAATGCGCCTAGGTACAAAACCTGGTACAATTTGATGCGGTTCGTACCTGCAGCCACCGGAGCCCCGGCGCGACGCTGTCAATGTTGACCAGAAAACCTCCGAACATCGCCGAGAGAAGCAGAGCGGAGGTCGCCGTGAAGTAAGGCCCAGCATCGTCCATGTCACGTCCATGTCAGTATGCCCGTTATACGAAACATCACGCCAGTCGTTTCGGTCACTGTCCCCCTCTGTCTGATGAAAGAGGAGACAGACGTGTCCGCGCGTATATGAAGCATCGCGCGTTCGCCTCGCCGCCCGTCCCTTCGATTGTTATTTTAGACGCTTGCATTAATTGTTGCGGGGGCTCACCGTGAGGTTGGCGACGGCGGGGGAGGGCGCGGCGAGGCTGATGAGGGCGCACAGCGCCGCGGTACACATCACGAAGAGCAGCAGCAGGCCCAGGAACGTGAAGAACGCCGCCGCGCTCACCCGCAGCCCCATCATGAAATCTGGGAGTTGGGTTCAAGTTGGCACTCAGGATGTTAGCTTCATGTAACTGTTCACTGAGCTGAGTTGTCGGGATGTCAGATTACCGTCGACAGGATGCTAGGTTCACGCTGTAGGAGATTTGTTTCAAGTACGGGGGATAGGCGAGATTCTGGTTCCTTCTGATACACCCGGAAGCGTCTGTCTATCTGTATATCTCCGGTTTTCAAGTGAACGGGTTTCTTACAAAATATGACGCCGTAAACGGCGGCGGGAGGCAGGCGGAGTGCGGCGATGTCGACGGTGAGCGCGGCGAAGACGTAGGCCCCCGCGCCGTGGTACGCCGCGCGGATCTCGCAGGTGCGGACCGTGGCGTCGGCGGCCAGCCGGTCAGCGGCGGATATCGAGGCCAGGCCGGAGGGTCATGATAGGGTTAGGGTTTAGGGTTTAGGGTTTAGGGTTTAGGGTTTAGGGTTTAGGGTTCAGGGTTTAGTCGGCGGCGGACACCGAGGCCGGCCCGGAGGGCGGAGGGTCCTTGAGACCAACCACTCGAACCTAAATCGGAGTGTGACTTACCTTCAGGGTGAATGCTGATACGGATGCCCAAACTCAGTTATTGGAAGACAACATCCGTCGAGTGCTTGGTTTGAATATCCCCCCTACCAGGCCCAGGAACACCAGCGTGAAGAACATGCCGCCCGCGCGGTTCTGAAACCCCGAGAGTCAGGCCCGGCATTACTTGAAGGTATATGGTGAGATCACCATATTCAGTGTCGTCGTATTAGGTGATGTGACCACATTGACTCCCCCCCCTCCCTGATTGTAAGGCTAGATGGAGGTAAAGCGTCTGCGCGTTTTAGTAGGTGGTCACTCCGCCACACTGCGCAATGCATGCCCGAGCAACCGCACCCGTTGCCTGTTCGGGCATATTTACGTGTCATACTATGAGGTGATTTGACTATCCTTTGCCACCCTATGACCCCCTGGGGTTTAGGGTTGGGGGTTTGGGATTTAGGGTTTGGGGTTCAGGGTTTAGGGTTTAGGAACCATATATAGGTAATTGACGTGGATGACACCGGGCCTTACCCGCGAGGGTCTTTGGGGCGTTGAGGTAGAGCACACCCAGGAGGAGGCCAGTGAAGGCGGCGACGAGGAGGTGCGCGAGGAGCAGCGAGGGGTCGCGCGCCACGGTCAGCGCCGACCGCTGCAGCAGCACGCGCGCTTCGGTAAGGCACGACCGCGTGGGGCGGGGGGGGCTGGGAGACCCGGCCCGGGCGGCGGGCCCCACGCGGTGCGGCTTGCCCCCGCTATGGCCGATGGTGATGCTGCCATCGCCCTCGCCGGCAGCCCCCACGACAACGACGCTGACAGCATTTGCCTCCCGCAGGGACCTCCATTGACCGCCCGCAAGGACCTCTACATCCGGCGCCGCCGCCACCTCCACCGCCGCCGACACCACCATCTCCGCCGCCACAGGCGAGCCGCCCCCAGCACCGATGAGCAACGCGCGCCTCTCCGGGTCACTGGCGACATCCAGCATCCACTCGCTAATATGCACGAACTCTGCGCCGGGGTCCGCCGGGTCGTCCACGGGGCACCCCAGCCCCAGCGCGGTGCAGGACCAAAATCACAACGATCGCCATGTCACTCAATGCCATTTTTCATGTCAAATTCCAGAATAGGATGAACATAAGGTAAAGAGAGCCTAATATGCGCTAGTAGTGAGCCAGCACACCTCAACATCTGCCCCACACACTGGCCCTGCCCGATATGAATTCTCATGCAGCTCAATACACGAGGGTAGGCAAGTGTGGTGAATAACGTGACGTCTGACGTGGCGACTTTCTTTTTGAATGTCCCTGCCGCGGCAAACTGTCCCGCCGCCGCCGCCGCCGCGCCCGCCCACAACACCTCTCCTGCGGCCTACACCTCAGGTCAAAGAAACGCTCGCCAGCACGGCTTAGCTTGCCATCAAATAGAATATATGAGGTAGAGAGAGAGGGAGAGAGAGAGAGTGAGAGAGCGAGAGACGCTTCGGCGTGGATAAGGTAGCACCAGGCTTTCGCCCTGGCCCCAGCCTGTACAGTACTCAATAAGCTAATAAATGAGGGTTGAATAAATGTGGTGGGTGAATTCATGATGTGGCGAACATGATGTGTGTGACCTTACCATGAGCATGACGCGGTCGAGGGCGCGGAAGGACCTGGGGCTGGGCTGGTGGATGGACATGACGACGACCCTGCCCCGGCCGCGGCTGGCCAGGCCGCGCAGTGTCACCGCCACCATGGAGGCCGCCGCCGCCGCGTCCAGCCCCGACGTCGGCTCGTTGTAGCGGCGCAAGTTGAATTTGAAAGCAAATGTTGAAAGCACCTGATCATATTTTAGTTTCAAGAGATTGCTCCGGGCGCTTTCAACGTGGATTTGATAGGGTCAAGCTGCACTACCCTACCTCGTCCAGAACCAGCACGTCCGGCGACGTCACCAGCTCCATGCCCAACACCAAGGCCTGTAACATCATGTACTTGGGCCCTCATTTATTGAGTTTTGTTTTCTTTTCTTTTTTTCACGTTCATCGAGCCCAAGACGCTTCACATGGTGAGCTCAACCAACCCTCTCCATAATTTCAAGCGAACCGACCTCAGCCTGTCAAGGTTTATGGCCGAATCGAGGAGCCAAATGGCATCCTATGACGTTGCGAGTGATATCTGCCAGGCCCATTGCGCGCCGCGTCATCAGGCGCATTTGGACCCTTGGTTTTGAGTTACATGGCATACTAATTTGTGGCGGAGCTTCATCAAGCAGGCCCTGCCCACCACGGTGCGGCGGCGCTCGCCGCCGCTGACGCCGCGGGACCCGGTGCCGCCGCTGCCGCCGCCACCGGGCAGGCACCCCGCGATGCAGGCGACCATGCCGCCGCCGCCGCCGCCGCCGCCACCCTCGTTGGCTTCACCGATGCGGCTGTGGGCGACGTGCGAGAGGCCGAGCTCCTCCAGCACGGCGAGGGCTTTGGCGCGCTTGTCCACCGCGGGGGTCCACCACGGTAGTCGCAGCTCGGCCGAGTACAACACCGCAAAGTGGGGCCCCACCACCGGGTGAGGAGTGCCAACCGCGTCATATCATGGCACCTAACTCAATGCACGAGGGTCTGCAATGCGGTGGCAGACATGGCGAACGCTGTCTACGAGGAAGCAGGAGAGCGGGTGATCAAGAGACAGACGCTTCTGCGTGTATGCGGAGGCTCCAGGATTTCGTCCTGCCCCCCGTGACCCATGACGAGGCGAGCGTTGTTGTTTATCTGGCCCTGCCGTTTCGAGCATGGTGAGGAAGGGCAGTAAGTTGTCCTCCTGCGGCACCATGGCGACGGCGCGGGCGAGCGCGTGCGGGTGCTGAGGGGCGCCGCCGTCCAGGGTGACGGCACCGGAGGTGAGGCGCAGGCCGGCGGCGGCATCGCCCGGCGAGGGGCTGCGGCCGGCGATCACGCGCAGCAGCGTGCTCTTGCCGGCGCCGCTCGGGCCCAGCACCGCCAGTATCTCCCCGCGGCACGCGCGGCCCCAGCACAGGGCCTTATACCACCTCCCGTGCTACTCGTGGCTGAGATTACATACCTTCGAGGCTGTCGCATTCGAGGCACTAGATTTGGATGACTTGACCACGTTTCACGTCAAGAATGGCTCTAGGTGAGCTCAAAAAGGAACTAGTGTGCGACCCTGCCGGAGATGTGGTTGAGCAACACCTTCCCGCCGCGCCCCACGGAGGAGTACGTGCCGCCGCCGCCGCCACCGCCGCCGCCGCCTCCGCCGCCGCTGACACCGCCGTTGTCGATGCTGTGTTCACTCGCCCCCCGCCGCTGCCCAAAGCATCCCGCAGGGCGCTGCATCACGCACGTGATGTCATCAAAGGCCAACACGTCCACCCCGCCCGTGGTTCCGTCCCCCTCCGCCGCGGCGTGCGCCACGAGCCTCCGCCGCTGCGCCTCGCGCAGCACCCACCCGACGACAGCGGCAGCAGCCAGCGCCATCAACCAGGGCCTGCTAGATAAAACGCTCGCCACGTCATAGGATGTCCTTAAAGTCAGGAAACAAGGGTGCAACATGCGTGTCGATGACGTGACGCGCAATATCTGCGAGGTCCTACCGCGAAGACGAGCGGCACGACGACCGCGGTGGGAAACTTCTGGCGCCCGCTCACCGACTTGTCTCCACCAATCGGGACGAACGAGGGCATTGCATCAGCGGCGGCGGCGGCGGCTGCTCCCTCTGCGGCGGCTCCCTCCTCGTAGGGACCAGTAGACAATTGCAGCAACGTCATTTAACAAATATTTCCAATTTTCGTCTCTGGATTTAAATGGCATCCTATGACGTGGCCAGCAATGGCAAGCAATGTCTGCCAGGCCCCGCCGATAGTGCGGCAGCTCCAGGCACCGCCGTCAGTGCAGCAGCTCCACCAGCGGCTTCGTTTGCGGTGGCGTTTGAGCCGAGAGCGGTGGTGTTGGCGGTGGCGTTGACACCGAGAGCGGTGGTGTTGGTGGTGGCGTTGACACCGAGAGGCAGGGCCTCACACCAGTTTCCTGGTCAGCTTACTATCTTGAGCTAGCTTGAGTATCTTCGAACGATTACGCTGATACAACTCGAGCGGTTTCAGTCGTGAGAGAGATATGCTTCCGCGTGTGTAAGGAGGCATCAGGCTTTCGCCCTGGCCTTTGTGAAGTAACTGCTGGTGTGAGGCCCTGCCGGAGGGAGGCGGCACCAGCCCGGCCGCTTCGACAGGTAGGCCCCGACAGGTGGGCCCTTGACAGGGCTGCCCCGCCGCCGCCATGTATTCCTGCACGCACGGCTGCTCATTCACGCACTCCCGGTTCACCGCCAACATACCCGCGAACGTCACGCCGTGTGACATCAGCACCACCGCGTTCTTCAGCACGCACGTCCGGAAAGGAATCGCGTCGGGGCCAATGACAGAGTAATTTGCTTCTATCAGCCGCTTTGAGACATCGCAGACGCATTGGACGCACAGGTCGGCCACCAGGGCCTTACACCAGTCCACGCTTGCCGTTTCAGTGTAACTTTTAATCTCAGTCTCCGACCAACACGTCTCTCTCGACCAACACATGAGGGCCCGGGCCCTCAGCGTTACACGGAACGCGGAGACCGGGTTTATAAGCGCTCATAGCCAGCTACGAGTAGCTGTAGGAGAGCGAAGAGCTTGACCGGGTTCCAGGGAAACAAGAGTTGCTGCAGAGGGACAGACGACAGAGTTGCTGGGACGCGTGTTGCTGCAGAGTTGGCGGGCACGAGTTGCGCAGAGTTGCCCGGACAAGACGAAGAACGCTCGGCTACTCGGACGGAACTAGACGTAACGCCAGGTTCTGCGTCCCGCTCGGTGCGCGGCGGCGTGCGACGGCACCCTCTGTCCTCTTGGTTCCCTCAAACGCGTTGTCAGCTCGCTCCCTGGCTCCCTGGCTCTCTGGCTGAAACGGGGGCTAGCTAGTGTCTGAGGCCCTGCCGGGCGCGTTGGGGTCGCTGCAGGTTTTGCCGAGGCCGTCGTCCAGGCGCACGCGAGAGATATCCACCGGGCAGTCGCCGGTGTTGCTGCCGCCCAGCTGCGCGCGCGCAGAGGTCGTTGCCAGCGCGAGGAGGAGCAGCGGAGAAGCAACAGTGGATACGGAGTGACGGAAGGGGGCGGAACGGAAGGAGGCTCCTCCTGTTGCTGCTCCCCTGTTCCGCCGGGGGCGAGCTAGGCAGGCGACAGCCATGCTGCCAGCGGCGGCGCGGGTTGCTCACGAGCGGCGTGTGGCGTGGTGTGAGGGAACGAATGGCACGTGGAGTTAGTTGCCACGTCAACTTCGACAGCTCGAGTGTATCGAGGCAGCAGCTCTCCCTCGTTTGACCGCACCGCTGAGCGGCTGCCGGTTGCCGGTTTGAGCAGAGGGGTGCCGTGCCGTTGCGTTGCCCCCCAACGGATCTGCGCAGAATTTCCTGGAATGCGTATAATCATTGAACGCAGCGGCTCCAACGCTGGCACAGCGCGCGCCCTGCGCAGCACTCGACGATGGCGTCGTCGTTGTCCTCCTCACGCAAGAAGGCGCTGGAGGCGGCCGACCCTCAACACCGCATTGCCGAGCTCGTCAAACTGACGTGCGAATCCGGGGGGCCCGCTCCCGACCCCGAGCTGCTCAAGGCGCTGAAGCGCGAAGTGCGTGGCAGCGACGCCGCGATGCACCGCGCGCACCAGGCGCTGCTGGTAGGGGGCCTGGGCAGAGGTTGCTCAGTCATAGGATGCCGTTCAACTCAAGCAACGAGGGTTCACAGTGCGTGTGTCGATGACGTGGCGAGCAACTTTCGCTGCTGGTAGGGGGCCTGGCAGAGGTTGCTCAGTCACAGGATGCCTCCAACCCAAGCAACGAGGATTCACAGTGTGTGTCGATGACGTGGCGAGCGACTTGCTGCCAGGTCCTAGCTGCCGGGCGCCCTCAAGCACAAAACCTGTAGCCCGCGGTTACACGCCGTGGCCGTCTGCGGTAGAGCCTGGCAGACATCGCTCGCCACGTCACAGGGTGCCATTTCAACAAGGGTTCACAGTGCGTTTCATGACGTGACGGGCGATGTCTGCCGGGCCTTAGTCTGAGATGAGCTCTTCACCCGCTCCGCGCTTTTCCGAAGCCTGCTGTTGGACACGCTCGACGTGTTCCTGCGCCGCGCCGTGGGCATCGTTGGCACGGAGCACGCGGCGTTGCCGGGCAGGGACTTACGCTCGTTCAGTTCTCAGCTCAACTCGAGCGCTTTTTATGGGATAGGGGGTGCGCTTAGGGGTTGTGTAGTCTGTGCTAAGGGAGTGTCAGGGGGTGTTGAGGGTGTGTAGGGTGTTTTTGTGTGTCAGACGCGGCACAAGTTGAGCTGAAAAGTGAACGAGTGTAAGCCCCTGTTGCCGGGTCCGCCGCAGGAGACGGAGCACCTGGTGGGCCGCGCGGTGCAGGTGCTCGCGGCGTGGTGCGACCGCTTTGGGGTGCACTACCCACGGTTGGGCCTGGCAGATGTTGCTCGCCGCGTGATCCCTGTAGGATGCCTTTCATGTAAAGAAAGGAGGGTTGTAAATACGTTGGATGACGTGGCGGGCAATATCTGCCAGGCCCTAACCAGGGGCTGGGGATAGCGCGCGCGTTCGTGGCGGACAGCCTGGGGTCTCAAGCCCCCGCGGAGATAGCGGCGGGTGCGCGGAGGGAGGCGGAGGACATGGAACGGCGGGGCTGATTGTACAATAACGCCCGCCGCGTCTTCCCGCACGTTTGAGACCCTTGCTTCTTGAGTGAAAGCCGTGATGTGACACGGCGAGCATGATTTGTCTGGCGTGTCTGGCGCATCATCTTCCGCGTTGTAGACCCTCGTTTCTTGCGTTGAACGACATCCTAGGGCGTGGCGAGCACAATAGGCCGATTTCGGTACATCGCTTCCCGCGCCGAGCGCTGACGCTTTGTCCGCAACTCTGTATGGGCATTCAACCTGGCGCCCGCTTTTACGCGCGAAGCGCTGACGCTTTGCCCGCAACTCTGTATGGGCATTGCACCCAGGCAATATATCGAAATCGGCCTATTGAGATGGCCCTAGGGAGCGGCGGACGCAGGCGCAGGCGCGCGCGAAGTGGCGGGTGATGGAGGCAGAGCTGCCGGCGCTGAGAGGTGACGTGGCGGAGTGCACCCTGGCCGTCAACGAGTGCCTCACTATGCTGCTGGGGGCGGGCGGCGCCGGCGGTGACGTGTCAAGGGCGGGCGGGTCCAATGTCGGAGGGTGGGGGGAGGAGGAGGATGACGAATGGGAGGACGTGGCTGCGGGGGGCACACAGGACGACGATGACGAGATAAAGGTGAAGGTGAAAAAGGAAAAACAAGAAGAGGCGACGATGCAAGTGCCCATACCCATCGGCGGCAGCGGCGGCGGCGGCGGCGGCGGCGGCGGGGACATCCACATATTCGAGACGCCCGATAACGCGGTGGTGTTGGGCGAGCTGCGGGGACTGTGCCGGACCGCCGCGGGGCGCCTGGTGCCGGCGCTGGGCGCCGCACTCGCCCTCCTCAGTAACATCAGGCCCGCACTGCCGCCAGCGCCGCCAGCCGCTCCAATGGACAGGGCGCCGGCGGCAGCGGCGCTGGACGGGGCAGAGGAAGAGACGTCGCCATCGCTGCTGTCGGGTGACAGCGCGCTCTCGGCCGAGGCGAGGGCGGCGGCGGTCAACGCGCTCGATGGCGCCAAGCGGGACTTGGTCGCCGCACTGGACCGCTGCCGCGCGCTGGGAATCGCTGCGGCGGCGCCGCCGCCGGACCCACCACACGGGGCGAACGAAGGCATCAATGTAGACAGCGATGACGATCAGCACACTGCTGCCGTTGACGATGGCGATGGCGGCTACACGGTTGTCCTTGGTGAGGGGCTACCTCCGGTTGAGGATGTCGAACCGGCGGCGGTGGGAGACGAAGACCTCGGCAATGTCCCGGATAACGAGACGTTGGATGCGTTGCTGGAGCGGGCGGCGCGGCGGCAACGGTTGCGACGGGGCGGGGGTGGGGGTGGGGCTGGCGGGGGGCGCTTTGGATCAGGCGCTGGGCAGGGTGGTCACGACGGCGGCGGCGGCGGCGGTGGCGCGAGTGCGGGCCGCGGCGGCGCTCAGTCAATGGAAAACCGCGCCCGCCGCATCCTGTCCTCGCAGGTCACCGCTCACAACACCGCCGTGATGTCCGAGCTGGGCTCCGCGGGCGTGGACCGGCGCAACGTCCAGAGCGGCGCGGCCGAGCAGTCGCAACAGCGGCAGCAGCAGCAGTCCAACGAGGCTGCGGCGCGGCTGATGGCTGAGGAGGAGGAGCGGGATGCCAAGCGGCGTAAGGAATCCGCCACCCCGCGGCAACGCATCGATGCGAAACTCAAGGCGTTGGGCAACAAGAGGAAGCGGTGAGCCATGAGCGGGGCCGGCAGGCTCTCAATTTAGCATCAGAGTATTTCCACTTACAATGCATAGTCTATCAGCCATAGTCTACTAGCCGTTGCTTTAGCTCTAGTCTTGTGGCAACCACACATGCGATCCCTCCGCCCTCTGCATACCTCGTGTAGGTACGTACGGAGCGTCACCTCTAAGAGCGCACTACCGCGCGGCAGCCACACACACCATCTCTCCGCGCTACCCCGTGGGTAGGTATGCGGGGAGCTTCGCCGCTAAACACACACACCAGCACAGCACTACCTCCTGCGCAGGTACACAGGGAGCTTCATCGCTAAGCAGACACAGCCGAATACCACGGTGAGCACTGTCCCCGTGAGCAGCGTGCCGCCGCCGTACAGCACCACCCGCCGCCAGGGGCTAACACTCGTCCACTTTTCAGCTCAACTTGAGACGTTTATGACACAGAACACACCCTTGAAACCCCCTTATGTCCCCTACAATCCCCTGAACCCCCTTCAACGACCCCTGAATGTACCCCCCATCCCACACGAAGCGCTTACGTTGAGCCGAAAAGTGTAAGGCTGTAAGCCCCTGCCCGCCGCGTCCTGTCCCAGTCCTCCTTGGGTGGCATCCTCGTTATCTCCGCCAGCGCGATGTCCACGTCCCAGTTGTCCTTCATGCCCTGGCAGTGCCCCGCCCCCACCACCGCCACCACGCTCCCCGCCCCCGGCTGCGACCCCACCCACCGCAGCTGCGTCACCGCTTGCCAGGGTTGACTAAACAATGCTCGCCGCGTCATGCAACGTGATTGAACCAAAAGAGAACGAGCACGTCAAACTTCATGGGATGAGGTTGACTGGGGGAACGAGCGTCTGAAAACGTCATGCGATGAGATCGAACTCAAGAAGCGAGCGTCTAAAACGTCATGCGATGTGCTTGAACTCAAGAAGCGATGGTCTAAACCGGGGAGGATAACGCTGAAGTTGCTTCCGCATTTTCCACTCACTTTGTCCCCACCATATACTCGTCCCGTTCGTAGATGAGCGGACGCAAGAGAGATGGAAACTCTTTCCCCATCTCCTTGAGTGCTTCTGTGATGGCGTCCGTGTCCGTCAACTCCTCCATCTGTCGCTTCATCTCCTCTGCACTCGGCAGGTTCAGCCTGGAGTCAGG
>Ga0307489_10001860_pt1 | contig 14055 bp, 22 predicted proteins | sample SB12metaG_FD_202247 | JGI IMG/M metagenome (GOLD analysis project Ga0307489, IMG submission 202247) | Sea-ice brine microbial communities from Beaufort Sea near Barrow, Alaska, United States - SB 1.2 | ecosystem: Environmental > Aquatic > Marine > Coastal | place: USA: Alaska | collected... | reverse complement strand
CGCCAAGCACCGCCGTCAGGACGAGGAGACCGCGGAGGAGGAGGAGGAGGAGGAGGAGGAGGAGGATGATGAGGAGGAGGAGGAGGAGGAGGAGGAGGAAGAGGAGGAGGAGCAGGAGGAGGAGGAGGAGGAGGAGGAGGAGGAGGAGGAGGGCGACGAGGACGAGGAGGCGGAGGAGGGGGGGAAGGAGGAGGGGGCGATTCAAAAGCTGGTGGCATGCTTGTTCTCAATAAGTCAATGAGCACCCGTGCCTGGGTTTCGATGAACACCAGCTTGTGCTGCATGACCTGCTGCAGCACCCCCGTCCAGAGGCTTACGCTCGTTCACGTCAGAGCTCAACTTCAGCAACTCCAGGACACATTCAGGAGTTGTGTTGGGTTATACGGTGGACAGAAGAACCCAAGTTGAGCTGAAATGGGAACGAGTGTAAGCCCCTGCCCCCGTCTCGTGCCACTTTGACACGATGGCCTCCATGTAGCTATACGACACAAAGAAGGCCACCATGCCGTCTGGCACCGACGCCGCCATGCAGGGGCTTACACTCGTCCACTTTTCGGCTCAACTTAAGCGCATTCTGTGGGATAGGGGTGCATGTAGGGGTTGTTTATGGGGTGTTTAGGAGGTGTCAGGGGGTATTCAGGAGTATCAGGGGGCGTTCATGGTGTATTTTGTGTCAGAAACGGCTCAGGTTGAGCTGAGAAGTGGACGAGTGTAAGCCCCTGCCGCCATGTCGATGAGGATGCGGCCGTAGTTCTGGATCACACCCGGGTGCAGCGGCGCAAGTTAAATTCGAAAGCATAAATTGAAAGCAGAATATCACACTTTAGTTTCGAGCGCTTAGTTCCAGGCGGTTTCACCGCGGGTTTGATAGGGTCAACCTGCACCGGCCTACCGGGATCGTCGCGCATGTCGAACTTGGTGCTGACCGCCTGCTGGTCCGCGCCGCGCGTGATCACCACGGGGCACAGGCAGTCGCGCGTCAGCGTCATGGTGTAGGGTTCAGGGTTCAGGGTTTAGGGTTTAGCACAGGCAGTCGCGCGTCAGCGTCATGGTGTAGGGTTCAGGGTTCAGGGTTTAGGGTTTAGCACAGGCAGTCGCGCGTCAGCGTCATGGTGTAGGGTTCAGGGTTCAGGGTTTAGGGTTTAGCACAGGCAGTCGCGCGTCAGCGTCATGCTGTACAGCCGCGCACGGGATGACGCTCGCCACGTCAATGGTAAAGTAAGTCGTGTAAGGCCAGGGAGCAGGATGTGGCGAGTGCGTGCGGGTACACCGGTACACTATGAGCAAACAGTCAGGAAACTGTGCGACCCGAGCATGGGCAGGCTGGAGATGCACACATACGCCCTACATAACCCCCACATGCCCCCCATATACCCACTAGACACCCCATATGTACCCCTTATATGCCCCCTTTATACCCCTATATACCCTATTCACCCCATATATACCGCCTACATACCCGCTACACACCCCCTATGTACCCCACATATACCCCCTACCATGGGCAGGCTGGAGATGCACACGGGGTTGAAGCTCAACAGCCGCGGGTACAGCTCGATGGGGCTCAGCGTGCCCGATGTAATAAACACGCTCGAGAAGCGCTCGAACACGGGGGCCACCGCCAGGCTGGCGTCTAGGCAACAGAGTTGCAGCACGGGGTCGGGGATGTTGGGGTACCGCTCGTCGCAGGGCCTGGTGTAGCATGATCACGCTCGCCGCGTCATCCATCGCGTTGTAGTTCCCTGTCCATTGAGTGGGGCGACATGACACCTTGTGGGGTGGCGAGGCTGATTCACTTCGTTTGGACATCTCGTGACAAGACGTGTCCGGGATGGAACACTTGGAGAGCTTGTGACGATGACACGGCGGGGCTGATACACCCAGGTTTAGGGTTATCCCTAAACCCTAAGCACTAAACCCTAAACCCTGGCCCTGCCTCGTCGTGCGGCTCCAGTATGTGGCGGCGCAAGTTGAAATGGAAAGCAAAAGTTGAAAGCAGATCATCATATTTTAGTGTCAAGAGATTAATTTCAGGCGCATTGAACGTGGGTTGTATAGGGTCGACCTGCACCACCCTACCAGTATGAGCGCGAACCCCTTCTCATACGTACCCACCAGCGTCCCAAAGTCCGCCACCACCCACGAGGGCTTGGCTGACATTGCTTCCCGCGTCATGAGATGCCATTTAACTCAGGAAATGAGGGTTCACAACGAGGTGTATGACGTGGCGGGCGATGGCTGCGAGGCACATCATGAGACGCCATGTGATCTAAGAGACAAGGGTCCACCACGCGGTGTATGACGTGGCGGGCGATGTCTTCCAGGCCCTGATTCTCACAAACGTTCCCTCAACCTTTTTCTGCTCAACTTGAGCCGCTTGGTCCCTGACCCCATATAGAAACCCCTCAACAGTGCTGGAGATGAGCAGAAAAAGGTTAAGGGAACGATTGTGCGGCCCTGCCAGCGACACCGCGTTGTACTCCTCCGTGTCCACAATCTCCAGCGTCTTCAGCAGGCTGGTCGGACAGGAGGGTCATTCAGAATATGAAGGGGGGGGTATTTATTGAGGTGTGGTATAGGGGGCTAAGATCGGAGCTTTCGGTAAATACTAAATTAAGGCAAGGGCTGTGGTGCCATTTTATCACTCATACCGGGAGAGAACAACCACTCAACCAACATCGGAGCATGACTCATACAGACGCGCGAACTCGGTTCGTCGATTGAACTTCAGTGGAGCGCTTGCTGTCGAAACCCAGGGTCTAGGGTCTAGGGTTTAGGGTAAGGGATTAGGGTTTAGGGTTTGACAACCGCCCTGCCAGGCGGTCGTAGCAGAACTTGAGCGTCTTGCCGTCGATGGCCGCCGTCGCCTGGAGATGTGCCAGGAACGCCAAGGGGGTCTCCTGTTCCACCACCGTGGCCCGCAGCCGCCCCGCGCAGGAGGATCGTTGAAAACAACGACTCGACCGAAATCGGAGCATGTCTTGGTTTCAGGGTGTGTGAGAGTGTGTGTGTGTGTGTGTGTATTCAGAAGCAGACTAGGCTGACAGGTGAATGCTCATACAGACGACGGACTCGGTTCGTCGATTTCAGCGTCGGTCGAGTGCTTGCTTGTTCTCAACATGCCCCCTGCCTTCAGATACTCAACGAACCTGCGCAGGAAGGCCACAAAGTGTTCTGCGCGGCGGATGTTGCCCGGCACCAGGGGCTTACACTCGTCCACTTCTCAGCTCAACCTGAGCCGTTTCTGACACAAAATACACCCTGAACACCCCCTGATACTCCTTAATACCCCCCGACACCTCCTAAACACCCCGTAAACAATCCGTGAATGCACCCTCATCCGACAGAATGCGCTTAAGTTGAGCCGAAAAGTGGACGAGTGTAAGCCCCTGCCCGGCACCGCCTCGCGCAGTATGTCGTCGGGTATCACCGGGTTCTGCAGCGCGTCCTCTCCCCAGGGGCTTACACTCGTTCACTTCTCAGCTGAACTTGAGCGCATTCTGTCAGATAGGGGTGCATTCAGGGGTTGTGTAGGGGGTGTTTAGGAGGTGTCAGGGGGTATGAAGGAGTATCATGGGTTGTTCAGGGTGTATTTTGTGTCAGAAACGGCTCAAGTTGAGCTGAAAAGTGGACGAGTGTAAGCCCCTGCCTCCCCCCCGCCGCGGTTCAATATCCCCTGCTGCGCCAAACCGTTGACAAGGCGCTGGTACTCCTCCCGCAGGCGCCGCGCGTCGGTCTGCTTCGCGCGCTCGATCTTCCCCGAGTTTAAGGCCCGGTATCAAAGTGAAGTGGTTGAAACTGAAATGACCGTAGTGAGTGTCATCATCATGGGTGAAGCGATCGCACTGGCGTGGACTGGATGATACGTGACCGTACTGACGCGGGCCGGATGATGCGTGACTGTATTGACGTGGAGTGATGAGACCGGGCCCCACCTGAGAGGCTGGTGATGTTGCGCGCCGCACCGTCCAACGTCTGCTGCCGCAGGTTCACGCTCAGCGCCTCGATGTAGGGTTTTAGGGTTTAGGGTTTAGAGTTTAGGGTTTATGGTTCAGGGTCTAGGGTTCAGGGCAGGGCCTGGCAGACGATGCTAGCCACGTCGTAGAATGCCATGTAACTCAAGGAACGGGGGTTCAAAATGCGTGTCGATGAAGCGGCGAGAATTATATGCCAGACCAGGGAAGGAGGGTTTAAATTGCGTGTCGATGACGTGGCGATAATCATATGCCAGGCCCAACCTCGATGCACACGTTGTCGATGTTATGCGCCTCGTCGAACACCACCACGCATTCCTTCTCCGAGGGCCTGGCATATATTGTTTGCCACGTCATACGATGCCGTTGCCATTGACTCAACAAACGAGGGTTCAAAAAGTGTGCCGATGACGTGGCGGGCAACATCTGGGAGGCCCTACCTTCTCCAGCTCTTTCGACACCAGCCCCGACACCTTGCCGTACGGCCTTACTACTTGTTACCCCTTTCAGCTTAACTTGAGCATTTTTCAGGTACGACGCAGATCGGGTGGGGGGGGGAAACGGGAATGGCGCGTAGCGCAGCATGGTCGCAATCTTTGAGTGAATAGACCCTCGCCCATGCAAAATCAGCCTCCCGTATGCGGGGGGCTCTCGTCACTGTGAATTATTGAGCGACCGACCAATAACTCGAAAAAATACAACATCCTGTTTACCCCCCCACACGATCTGGGTAGTATGCAGTGGAATAATGCCAGTGATATCAAGGGACAAAACGGCTCTGACGTCGAGCTGAGAGTGTAGCTGAAAGGTGAAAAAATATTAAGGGCCTACCTTGGGGTCCAGCAGGTACTGGTAGTTGTACACCACCACGTTGGCGTACGCTATCATGTGCCGCGCCGGGAAGTACGGCCTTACTCCTTTTCCATCTCGACTTGAGCGTCTTGAGCGTCCTCATGGTGTAGCTGCCATCGGTGTATCTGTCTTTCGGGGGCAAAACAGCTCAAGTTGAGCTGGAAGAGGGAGTCAGTGGCTCGGTTTTAGGGTTTAAGGGTTAAGGGTTAACGGTTCAGGGTTTAGGGTTCAGGGTTCAGGGTTCAGGGTTTAGGGTTTAGGGTTTAGGGTTTAGGGCTAAGGCCGCGCCAGGAAGTAGGGGCACCAGCCCTTCTGGCGGCCGAACGCGCGCAGGTCTGCCAGTGCGTAGCGGCGCAAGTTGAAATTGAAAGCAAATTTGAAAGCGGTTCGTCACATTTTAATTTCAAGCGCTTAGCTCCAGGCGCTTTCAACGTGGGTGGGATAGGGTCAACCTGCACCGTTCTGCCAGTGTGTAGACACCCGGGGGCAGCACGGCGTCGGGGCCCTCCTTCTCGTAGTCCTCGAAGCAGGGGCTTACGCTCGTTCCCATTTCCGCTCAACTTGAGCTTACCTGGCCCCTTTCCGCTCAACTTAAAGCTTACTTTGTCCCCTACATAACCCAAATTAACCCGTGGATGTGGCCTGAAGGTGCTCAAGTTGAGCTCTAACGTGAGCGATGCGTCCCGAGGGTACTCAAGTTGAGCTCTGAAGTGAGCGAATGTAAGGCCCTGCCTCGAAGAACTGGCACAGCTCCGTCTCCGGCGCCCCCCCCTGCAGGGGCTTACACTCGTTCACGTTAGAGCTCAACTTGAGCGACTCCAGGACGCATGCATGAGTTAATTGGGGTTATACGGTGGACAGATGAGCTCAAGTTGAGCTGAAATGGGAACGAGTGTAAGCCCCTGCCCCCCTGCGCCGCCTCCTCCATGTGCTTCTCGCGCACCCAGGTTTAGGGTTCACAGGCGCAGTTGCCATTTAGGGTTTCTCCATATGCTTCTTGCGCACCCACCACCACGGCCTTACCAGTCCTTCCCTCTCACTGTTTGCTCATAGTGTACCGGTGCACCGGTACACACTCGCCGCATCCTCCTCCCTGACTGTTTGCTCATAGTGTACCGGTGTACCCGTACACACACGCCGCATCCTCCTCCCTGGCCTTGCCTCTCCTCCCCTCTCACTGTTTGCTCATAGTGTACCGGTGTACCCGTACACGCACGCCGCATCCTCCTCCCTGGCCTTGCCTCTCCTCCCCTCTCACTGTTTGCTCATAGTGTACCGGTGTACCCGTACACACCACACTCGCCGCATCCTCCTCCTTGGCCTGGCCACTCGTTCCCTTTTCTGCTCAACTTCAGCACTTTCGAGGGACACTTTGAGTGGGGTCAGGGACAACACGTCCTAAGTGCCAGCTGAAAGGGTCCAGGGTTTCAGGGTTTCGGGTTTAGGGTTTAGGGTTTAGGGTTGGAAGGCCCTGCCCAGGACGATGTGAGTTTGCGGCACTGCGCGTCCACACTGTCGCGCGACCCCTCGTCCGCTACCTTGGTATGGATGCACATGTTCTTGCGGCTCGACAGACCAAGCGCCAGGGGCTTGCACTGGTCCACTTTTCGGCTCAACGTAAGCGCTTTCTGTGGGACAGGGGGTAAACTTGGGAGTTGTTCAGGGGGTGTTTAGGAGGTGTCAGGGGGTATGAGGGAATGTTAAGGGTGTGTTTTGCATCAGAATCGGCTGAGATTGAGCTGAAAAGTGGACGAGTGTAAGCGCCTGCCCAGCGCCAGCATCTGCGCCGCCTCACCCACGTTGTAGGGGTGCAAGTTGATTTTGAATGCAAATTTTGAAAGCCGTCCATCACATTTAAGTTTCCAGCGCTTAGTTCCAGGCAGTTTCAACTTGGGTTTGATAGGGTCAACCTGCACCTCCCTACCACGTGCTTCTCACGGTACGCCTGCAACCAGAGCCTGCCAAATATTGCTGACAACGTCACAGGGAGCCGTCCAACTCAAGAAACGAAGCTTCAGAGTGAGGTGGATGACGTGGCGAGCAACATCTGCCAGGCACTGGCTGCAACACGCTAGCTCCAATTGAATGCCCCACATTTTAATAAAACACATCCCCAAATACCCCACAGTTTAATAATTTTACCCCCCCTACCTGCAAGACGCGCAGCTCGGCGAGGACCTTCTCCATCTCCGGCACCGTGCGCCAGGGGTTTACACTCCTTCACCTTTCAGCTCAACGTAAGCGCTTTCTGTGGTACAGGGGGTGCGATCAAGGGCTGTTTAGGGGGTGTTTAGGTGGTGTCAGGGGGTATTATGAGGTATCAGGGGATATCAAGGGGGTGTTTATGGTGTACTTTGTGTCAGAAACGGCTGAGGTCGAGCTGAAAAGTGGACAAGTGTAAGCCCTTGCCGTGCGCGTGCAGTATATCAGCTTGCCGCACTCTAAGGCCTGGCAGACATTATTTGCCACATCATAGGACGCCACATAACCCCAGAAACGAGAGTTCAAAATTCGTTAAATGACGTAGGGGGCCATGGCGAGAGTCGGGTGCCTCCTCATACGCACGGAAGCGTCAACGAGTACCTCTGTCGTTGGATGACGTGGCGGGCGGTATCAGGCTGGCCCTACCACACTCGGGGTGCTGCAATTGGTAGCTGGTTGTAGTGGTGCAAGTTGAAATTGAAAGCAACGTTTGAAAGCGGTGCATCACATTTTAGTTTCAAGCGCTGAAACTAGGCGCACTTTCAACACGGATTTTGATGCTGTCAACCTGCACCGCCCTACCTGGTGATTAGCGATAGGCACGTGATGGTCTTGCCCGTCCCCATGGTGTAGCGGCGCAAGTTGAAGTTGAAAGCAAAAGTTGAAAGCAGTCCATCATATTATAGTTTCAAGCGCTAAAAGCATAGGCGCGTTCAACACGGGTGTTGATACTGTCAACCTGCACCGCCCTACCGTGGGCATTTCCACCCACCAGGGTCTTCCAAGCGTCCCCTTCACGGCTTAACGTAAGCGGCCTTAAGCACCTCCTCGGGATGATGTAAGTGGGGTCTGGGACGGAACAGCTCAAGTTGAGCTGGAAGAGGGGACGATTGTAAGCCCCTGCCAGGCACCCGTGACCCTTGGCATCCAAACCGTGCTTCAGCTCCCGCATGTTAGGGCACGGCAAAAGTTGCCCGCCACGTCATCCAACGCATATCGGACCCTCGTTTCTTGAGTTAAACGGCAATCCTATGAAGTTGGCGAGCAACATCTGCTCGGACCTACCGCATGTACTGGTACTGCTCAGGGTACAGGTACTCGTACGGGAAGTACACCGTGAGGCAGGGGCTCACACTCGTCCATTTTTCAGCTCAACTTGAGCGCTTTGTATGGGATAGGGGGTGTACGTAAGGGGCTGTGTAGCCCGTGTAGCCCGTGTTAAGGGGTTGTTAGGGGGTGTTCAGGGTGTGAAGGGTGTTTTCTTGTGACAGACACGGCTCAAGTAGAGCTGAGAAGTGGACGAGTGTAGGCCCCTGCCGTGAGGCCCTCCAGGTTGAAGATCATCGCGCGGCGGCGGCGGCGGCGTGAGGCGGCGCTAGCGCGCTACACCTGCCTTTCAAAGCCTGTGGGAGAGAGGCTCTCCGCCCTGACGTCAGAGGCTTACACTCGTCCACTTTTCGGCTCAATGTAAGCGCTTTCTGTGGGATAGGGGGTGCGTTCAGGGGTAGTGTAGGGGGTGTTTAGGAGGTGACAGGGGGTGTGAGGGGGCGTCGAGGGTGTGTTTTGGATTCAGATACGGCTCAAGTTGAGCTGAGAAGTGGACGAGTGTAAGCCCCTGCCTGCCGTCAGATGGTGGGCACCCCTTGCCGGGCCGGGAAACCCCGCTCGACTGATTGTGGGTTCCTCTCTGTCTTGACGCGCGGCAGCGCTTGACGCCGTCTGCGGCGGCCGCGGGCGGGGTTGCGCAAAGGGAACTAAGCGGCGGCGAGGCGCCCCAGGCGCCCAACGTGACGTGTGTGTGAGTGACCCCGCTGTGTGATTTGCCGCCATCGTACTCTTGCGCACGTCTCCTCCCTCGCATCGTCGTCCACGAGTGGCGCGTGGCGGGATGGTCCGGGATAAGCGCGCCTCGCGCCAAATGACGGAGATGCCAAAAAATAAAACGCCCGTTTGTGCCAAAATCGTTTTTCGGCACGCACGAGCTGACTGAGGCGCGTTGTTGCTTGTCATTCCCAGCGCGCGCACCGCACGTTGCCTCGGTTCGATCGTCGCCGGTGCCCATGGCGTGCATCGCTGCCTCCCGCGGTGCCGCTCTGTGCGCGCCGCCTCCGCCGTCGGCAGCCCGGCCGCGCGTTGCGGTTGCGGCACCCGGTGCCCGGGGTAGCAACAATCGTAGTCACCCCTCCGCCTCCCTGCCTCTCCGCCTCCGCGCCTCCGCCCGATGCCTCGCAGCATCCAACACGCGCGCGCCCCACTCCGCCGCTGCCGCCGCCGCCTACGCCCCACCCAACTCCCTGTCGTCGTCGCGCGGTGCCCACACCCCGCTTCGCGCGAGAGCCGATGATGCGCCGGCTGCCGCGGGCGCCGACGCCGACTCCGCCCCGGCGACCGTCGCTCCCATCCCCACGCCTACACCGAAGAAGAAGCGCCCGTTCATCCCCGCGCTGGACTCCACGCGCTTCTTCCTCATCTCCTACATCGCCGTCGGCCACTTCATCGCCTGCGCCTCCAAGGAGCCCTTCACGCTGAAGCTACTCTCCCAGGCAGGGGCTTACACTCGCTCACTTCAGAGCTCCACTTGAGGACCTTCGGGACACACCGCTCACGTTAGAGCTCAACTTGAGCACCTTCGGGACACATCCACGGGTTAATTTGGGGCATATGGAGGACAAAGTAAGCTTAAGTTGAGCGGAAGGAGCAAAGTGAGCTCAAGCTGAGCGGAAACGGGAACGAGTGTAAGCCCCTGCTCCCAGGTCAACGTCGTCGTCGGCGCCTTCTTCGTCCTCTCCGGCTACGTCGTGGCAGGGTCCCACATTTAAGTTCTCAGATTCGACCAACGTTCTGTTCGAGCCCCGCCACCGCCTCCGCCGCTGGGCACCACCTCGATGTCGCCCTGCTCCTGCTCCATGGGCGGGAGGACTGCGGGGCAAACCGCGGCGGCGGGCGTGCCACTCAGCTCCTGCTTCACGGGGGAGGGCGCCGCAAACCGCCTGCTCCTCAGCAGGCGCCTCAGCCATACTCAACCTACTCAAGGCACTCTGACGGTGAGCATTGAGCCATCCCCATCCATCCGTTCCGGACCCTGCGTGACGGCGTACACCGCCACGGAGCTGGGCGAATACAAGGTGTGGCGGTGCAGGTTGACCCTATCAAACCCACGTCGAACGCGCCTGGAACTAAGCGCTTGAAACTGGAATATGATGAATTGCTTTCAAGTTTTGCTTTCAAATTCAACTTGCGCCGCTACAACAAGGCGTCGCCACGCATAAAGCCCGCGCCGCAGTTCATCATGAGCCGCATTATGGGCAGAGGCTTACACTCGTCCACTTTTCAGCTCAACGCAAGCGCTTTCTGTGTAATAGGGGTTGCATTTAGGGGTTATTAAGGGGTATATGGGGGTGATGAGGGGGTGGCTGGGGGGGTGAGGTGTATTTTTGTGTCAGAAACGGCTCAGGTTGAGCTGAAAAGTGGAGGAGTGTAAGCCCCTAATCATGGGCTTCTACCCGCTCTACCTCCTCGCCCAGGTGGGCCGGTGCAGGTTGAACCGATGAAATTCATGTCGAAACCGCCTGGAGCTAAGCGCTTGAAACTATGACATGATATACCGCTTTCAAGTTTTAATTCCAATGTCAACTTGTGCCGCTAAACCCAGGTGCTGTTCATGCCGGTAGGGCCTGTCAGATATTGCCCGCCACGTCATCCAACGCGTGTTGAACCCTCGTTTCTCGAGTCACACGAACCCTTGTTCATCGAGTTACATGGCGTCCTATGACATGGCGAGCTATTTCTCGCCACGTCATTCAACGCGTGTTGAACTCTCGTTTCTCGAGTTGCACGAACCCTCGTTTAGCGAGTTATATGGCGGGCTTGTATGACATGGCGAGCAATATCAGTCCGGCCCTATGTGTAGGTGTTCATTTACGCCGACGCGTTCTACAACGGGTGAGGCGCCGTATGCAAACCTTCGTGTCATAGTGTACCGGTACACACTGGCCGTGAGGCGCCGTGTGCAAACCTTCGTGTCATAGTGCACCGGAATACACATGCCCCATCCTGATCCCTAGCCTGGCCAACTCGTTTCCTGAATGTTGTCTCACGGTAGCCAGTACACACTCGCTGCAGCCTCATCCCTGGCTTGACACGGCGTCGCCTGCCCGATTGCAAACCTATGACGCGGCCAGCACATATCATCCCAACCACGTCAGACGGTGTCTCTTCACAGCAAGACTGATTAATGCTGTGTTGTGATATGACAAAGTGCGTGAAACCACTTAGACACTTAGTGAGACTTAGTGCTAAGTCGTCCAAATGGAGCGTTCTGATTGGTCGAGCGGACACTATGTAGCACTAAGTAGCACTAAGTCTCACTAAGTGTCTAAGTGGTTTCACGCACTTCGTCATAACGGGCCTTGGCGACGGACCCATTGCCACGTTCTGGCACGCCCTGACCACCTTTTCGCTCACGCAGGCGTGGTAGGGCGGTGCAGGTTGACCCTATCAAACCCACGTTAAAACCGCCTGGAACTAAGCGCTTGAAACTAAAATATGAGAAACTGGTTTCAAGTTTGGGTTTCAATCTCAACTTTCGCCGCTGCTGCGTGGTTCCCCGCGCACGCCGAGCTCTGGTACGGCCGGCCGGTCATTGCTCGCCACGTCATAGGATGCCACCTCACTCAACATATGAGGATTCAATTGGGCTCCCACTGGGAGTCTAAATGTGGGGTTCACTGTAGGGTTTTGATCGTCATATAAGACGGACAAATACATGAGGATTCAAAACGCGTGTCGATGATGTGGCGGGGAATGGGCCGGGAAGGTATTGCTTGCCACAGCATAGGATGCCATTCAACTCAAGATCCGAGGGCTCAGAAAGCGTGTGGATGACGTGGCGAGCAATATGTGGTTGTCCATAAGGTGTGGAACGCGCCCACGTGGTTCCTATCGGCGCTGGCGTTCGCCACCATGTGCCTGCCCTTCGTCCTCCCGGCGGTGGCCAGCTGGCGCAAGAAGGGTCTCAAGACGGTGGGCACCGGACAACCTCACAATGCCTTCCACGTTATCGACTTGCACTTGCGACCCAACTCTCGTTTCTTGATTTAAACGGCATCCTATGACGTGTTCCTCGCAACATCTCCCAGTGCAATCTTGATTAATGTTCCGAGCCAGGTACGCACCCTGTTTGTTCCGGAGGTTCTGGGCCTTGCGCGAGACGGTTTCGGCGATTAAGGGGCGATTCTGTTCAATTTTGGGCGATTTTAGCGTGGATACGCTCCCAATACACACCTAGTTTCCAAGTTCCTGGGTTGGTACGGAACATCATGTCAAGAGTGCACGCGTACTACGACCCTGGAAGACGGCAATGGCGGTGCTGCTAGGCAGGGGCTTACACTCGTCCACTTTTCAGCCCAACCTGAGCCGTTTCTGGCTCAAAGGACACCCTAGACACCCCCTCATACCCCCTGACACCCACTAAACACCCCCTCAAACAACCCCTAAATGCACCCCCTATCCCACACAAAGCGCTTACGTTGATCCGAAAAGTGCACGAGTGTAAGCCCCTGCTGCTGGGCGTGAGCCTGATCGCCAAGATCGCGTACTCATACGACTGCGGCGCCTGGTTCTTCATGGTAGGGCGGTGCAGGTTGATCCTTTGAAACCCGCGTTGAAACCGCCTGGAATCAAGCGCTTGAAAATAAAGTATTGTGATCCGCTTGAAAACTTTGCTTTCAAATTCAATTTGCGCCGCTACATCATGGAGGGAATGATGGCACCCAAGACCCACCCCAGCTGGCTGCTGTGGAACAGCTTGCGCTTCTCGCCTTTCATGGTACAGCCTGGGAGCAAAACATTCTCGAAATATGACAAAAGTGCCTGAAGCTATAAATTTCCGGGCCCTTGCTCAAAATTCACATCTCAGGATTCTTGAGTTCAAAAGACGCTACATCACGCCGTATGATCGATATCGCGTCTTTTGACTCAAGGATCTTGAGTTGTGTTTTTTTTAGCAAGGGCTCAGGCATTCATAGCTTCAGGCACCTTGTCATATCATTGAACACATTCTGAAGTCCCGTCTCTTGACTTAAATGCCACCCTGTGATGTTCCGAGCGTTTTCTGGCGGACCCTAGCTGATGGCGCTGGTGGAGGTCATGATCGGGTGTGTGGCGGCGCGCATGGTCATGGTAGGGCCTCATTTATTTTCAACCGACCGCTAGCTCCAATTTGAATACCCCAAATTTTCATAAAATATACCCCCCAATTGATGGTAGGGCCTGGCAGATATCGCCCGCCACGTCACCCAACGCATTTGAACCTTCATTTATTGTGTGTAAAATGGCGTCCTATGACGTGGCGAGAAACGTTTGCCAGGCCCTGGGTAATGGTGAAGGAGTGCGCGGACGAGGGCGGCGCGCTGGACGAGGGCGAGGCCGCGTCGGTGTACCTCAACGGCAGCGGCGGCGCGGCGTCGCCCGTGGTGCCGCTGCTGGGCAGGGGCTTACACTCGTTCACTTTCCAGCTCAGCTTGAGCCGTGTTTGACACACAAAATCACCCTACACACCCTAACTACCCCCTAACACTAACAGGGGGCTACACAACCCCTACGCGCACCCCCTATCCCATAGAAAGCGCTCAAGTTGAGCTGAGAAGTGAACGAGTGTGAGGCCCTGCTGCTTGGCATGGTGGGGGTGATCGTGGCACGTGCCGCAGGGTGGCTCACGCTGAACGACGCCCTCACCCGCGGCAGGGGCTTACACTCGTCCACTTTTCAGCTCGACCTGAGCCGTTTCTGACACAAAGTACACCCTAAATACCGCCAAAATAACCCTTGACACCCCCTAAACACCACTTACGCAACCCCTAATTGCACCCCCATGCCACAGAAAGCGCTTGCGTTGAGCCGAAAACTGGCCGAGTGTAAGCCCCTGACCCGCGGCATCTTCTTCATCCCCATGTTCACGCTGTTCGTGATGCGCGTGCACAAGCAGACGGTGTACGCCGACATACCCAACGCCCTCACCGCCGGCTAC
>Ga0307489_10001859_pt1 | contig 14063 bp, 21 predicted proteins | sample SB12metaG_FD_202247 | JGI IMG/M metagenome (GOLD analysis project Ga0307489, IMG submission 202247) | Sea-ice brine microbial communities from Beaufort Sea near Barrow, Alaska, United States - SB 1.2 | ecosystem: Environmental > Aquatic > Marine > Coastal | place: USA: Alaska | collected... | reverse complement strand
CCGATCATACGCTGCGACTGTGGGACCTGGGGCATGGGCTTACACTCGTTCACTTCTCAGCTAAAATTGAGTCGTTTTTGACTCAAAATACACCGGCAACCGCCCCTGAGACTGCTTTATTACCCCCTGACACCTCCCAGACTCCCCCTAAACAATCCCTAAATGCACCCCAGTCCCACAGAATGCGCTTAAGTTGAGCCGAAAAATGGACGTGTGTAAGCCCCTGACCTGGGGCAGCAGCGCTGCGTGCAGACACTGTCCGGTGTCCACGCGTGCAGCGTGTGGTCGGTTGCCATGGACGCCAGCTGGACCCGCGTGTACTCGGGCGGTTCGGACGGACGCGTGGTGGTGACCGACCTGGCGCAGCGCCGCAGCACGGTGCTGTGTGAGGAGACGCACGGGGTGCTGGGGCTGTGCCACGACCCCACGCGTGAGGCAGGGGCTTACACTCGTCCACTTCTCAGCTCAACTTGAGCCGTGTCTGACACAATAAAACACCCTCCAAACCCTAAACACCCCCTGATACCCCCAACACCCCCTTAAGACGGGCCACACAACCCCTACGTGGTTCCCCCATCCCATACAAAGCGCTCAAGTTGAGCCGAAAAGTGGACGAGTGTAAGCCCCTGGCGGGAGGGCGTGTGGGCCGCCACCTCGGGCTGCGACGTCCGCCGCTGGTTCACCGCGGTGGACGACCACGACCACCAGGGGGGGGGGATGGCCGCCGACGTAGGCGACGGTGAGGGCGGCGGGCGGGGCGCCGCGCTGCAGAACCCGATTCGCCAACGATTCCAGGCAGAGCTTGCCGCGTCCGCAGAGGAAGAAGAGGCGGCGGGGGGGAGCCAGGCCGGGCGCGCGTCCGGCGTGTCGTTCCCCGCGGGCAGGGGCTTACACTCGTCCACGTTTCGGCTCAACTTGAGCCGTTTTCGCCATTGACAGACTGACATCAACCAGTATATCCCATAGACAGTGCTTACGTTGAGCAGAAAAAGTGGACGAGTGTAAGCCCCTGCCCGCGGGGTCCAGCGCACCGCGCGTGAGCTCCCTATTGGGGCAGTCGCACGCCGCGCCCGCGCCCGCACCCGCGCAGAGCACTGCGGCGGCCACCATCGCCGGCGCCGCGCGCATCGTAGCAGGGCGGTGCAGGTTGACCCAATGAAACCCACATTGAAAGCACCAGGATCTGGGCGCTGCAAACTAAATTCTGATGCACCGCTTTCAATGTTTGCTTTCAAATTCAACTTGCGCCGCTACATCGTGGAGCACGCTCAGCTGAACGACCGGCGCCGCGTGCTGGCCAAGGACGCCGCCGGCGCCGTGTCGATGTGGGACGTCACAAAGTGCGCGCGCGTGCGCGAGTACCCGCCCGGAGCCGACTTCGCGGCGACGCTGGAGGCAGAGAACGCGGTGCCCGTGTCGGTGCCCGGGTGGTTTCAGGCAAGAGCCTTACACTCGTCCACTTCTCAGCTCAACTTGAGCCGTTTCTGACACAAAAACACACCCCAAACACCCCCTAATACTCCCTGACACCTTCTGAATACCCCCTAGACAACCCCTAAACGCACCGCCTATCCCACAGGAAGCGCTAACTTGAGCTGAATTGGACGAGTGTAAGCCCCTGGTTCCAGGTGGACGCGCGCGCGGGGTCGTTGGGCATCACGCTGGCGCCGTCCACGGCCTTCTCCGCCGAGGCGTACGCGCACGACATGGGGCTGGCGGGTGCCAACGCCAACGATGAGCTCAAGCTCAACCTCGGCAGGGCGGTTCAGGTTGACCCCATCAAACCCAAGTTGAAACCGCCTGGAACTAAGCGCTTGAAACTAAATTGTGATGTACTGCTTTCAACTTCTGCTTTCAAATTCAACTTGCGCCGCTACACCTAGGCGTGCAGACGGTGCACATGCTGCTGCGTGACTGGGCGGCGGCGCAGCGCGGCCGCAGCGTCGAGGCCGACGAGGTAGGGCGGTGCAGGTTGACCCTATCAAACCCACGTTGAAAGCGCCTGGAACTAAGCGCTTGAAACTAATCTGTCATGATTCGCTTTCAAATTTTGGTTTCAAATTCAACTTGCGCCGCTTCGACGAGGGAGCCGACTATGACGCGCTCGGGCCGTGCGACGACGCGCGCGTGTTCGCGGCAGGGGCTGGCACTCGTCCACTTCTCAGCTTATCTTAAGCCGTGTCTGACACAGGAAAACCCCCTACACACCCTAAACACCCCCAAACACCCCCTTAACACGGGCTACACAACCCCTTGGCGCACCCCCTATGCCATTCAAAGCGCTCAAGTTGAGCTGAAAAGTGGACGAGAGGAAGCCCCTGGTTGGCGGCACCTGCGCGGCGGCCGCTGCTGGTGTGCGAGTCGCACGGCGGCGCGGCGGCGGTGCTCATGCGGTCGGCCGGACTGGAGCACCGCGAGGGCCGCCATGTGGAGGCCGTGCTGCCGGAGTGGGTCGTGGAGGTGGCGGCCGGCACGTACAAGGCAGGGGCTTACACTCGTCCACTTTTCAGCTCAACCTGAGCCATTTCTGATACAAAAAAAATACACCCTAAATACCCCCTACTACCCCCTACTACCATGTCACAACCCCTAAACTCCCCGAAACAACCCCTACATGCACGCCCTATTCCACAGAAAGCGCTTACATTGAGCTGAAAAGTGGACGAGTGTAAGCCCCTGGTACAAGGTGCCCGACCCGCCCAAGACGTCGTTCTTCCTGAGCCCGGCGACGGACGCCGACGCAGACCTGCCGCCGCTCAACCAGGGAAAGGTCACCGCGCCGCGCGTGCTGGGTATCCGCAAGGTGTGCACGTATGTGGTCAGCAAGCTGGGGTTAGAGATGGGCGCGGGCGGGGGCGGGGGGGCGCCGTCCCAGCCCGGCGCGGCGCCCGGTGCAGCGCCAGAGGGCGACAGATCCGAGTCGCTGGTGGAGATCCTCTGCAACGACACGGCGCTGGACCCCGGCATGAGCTTGGCCACCGTGGCAGGGGCTTACACTCGTCCGCTTTCCGGCTCAACGTAAGCGCATTTTGTCGGATACGTCGGGTGCATGATTATCCCCCAGTCAGGGGGACACGGGGAGGTGTGACCAAAACGGCTGAGGTTGAGCTGAAAAGTGGGCGAGTGTAAGCCCCTGCACGGTGGCGGCGTTCGTGTGGAAGCGCAGTGACGATGTGGAGCTCACGTACCGCATCAAGGCCGGCGTACGCGTCAAGGACACTGGCATGAGTCTAGGGTAGTCGGACCGGACCACACTACGGTGGCCATCGCATTGTTGGAATTGAATATCGGAGAATCAACTGCGTCGTGACCTGTCTTGTTCGCGGCGGGACGGGGAACCGAAAGCGCCCCTTTGTGTGTTGTCCTCAGATTCGTAGAACCACATCATATTGCGAGAAGCGCCCCTTATGTGTTGTCCTCAGAATCGTTGAAAGGACATTGCGCAAAGCGACCCTTTGTGTGTTGTCATTTCGATTGTCCTCACACTGAGGATTGAATTGATTGAACGTTTCATATGAGCGGCGTTGCAGATTTCGAATCAGTGTATGAAGATAACAATGCGCGAAGCGCGCCTTTATAATCGCGATGCTTTTTTTGTCCGAATCTGAGGAAACGATGTTAAGGTCACGCCCCCCCTATGTCCGGATTTCTACCAAATTATTTACGAAACGAAAATTGTACTCATGATTCTTGAGTTAAATTTTCATACTTTTTTGTTTTGGTCCTCTCACGGCTGGGGGAAACAGCTTTTGCAAAAACATTTTTTTTCGTTTTTTTTATAGTATTCCGGCGTCTCGTCCGCGAATGTCTTTCTATGGGGACACAATTTTCGATCTCGTGCCACAACGACGCATGAGGGCGTGGAGGCGCCTTTTTTTTTTTCCGCGTTGCAGCTGCGCCTACGTCAGATCGAATACAATTTCGAGAATTGTGTCCCCAAAGAAAGTAGAGTGATTCGCGCGACGAGACGCCGGAATATTAAAAGAAAAATCGAAAAAAAATGTTTTTGCAAAAGTTATTTCCCCTTAGCCGTGAGAGGACCAAAACAAAAAAATATGAAAATTTAACACAAGAATCCTGAGTTAAATTTTCGTTCGTAAAATAATTTGGTAGAAATCCGGACATAGGGGGGGCGTGACCTTAAACTCAGTGTCGGGTCTGGTATCGAAGGTATGGTATCGAATCCCGTTCGACCAATCAGAACTGTCCAATTCGAAAATCCCACCGACCGACTCGCCGACTGTCCGACCGGGTCGCCATCCTTGAGTAAATAGACCCTCGATTTCGAGGAGATAAGGGTGACTAGTCACCCCTACACTGAGTCTAAGGGGCGCTTTCCGCAATTTCTTGTCTTGTTCGCGGCGGGACGGGGAACCGAAGGGCTCGTAGAGAAATGCGACTTAAAGGTTATCGTCATATTCGAAAACTATCACCGTCCCTTGCACGGATGCTATATCATGGCAGCAGCAGCGGCGTGTCTCGCTCGTTAAACTCCGCCTCCGAAACGAACGTGGCGCCAACCATGCGGTCCGCGAACTTGCGGCCGTTGAGGCTCCGCTGCGCGCGGCGCGCCGAATCCAAATCCGCAAAGCGCAGCAGCACCTCGCCCACGCCCGGCGGGTCCGCCCCGAACCCCGCCCCGGTCCCCCCCGCGCCGGGCACCCCACCCGGCAGCGGCATCAGCACCTTGACCAGGTTCCCGAACCCGCGGCACTCCTCCTCCGTGTCCTCTAAGATCTCCGCCGCCTCTTTTGGGTCCAGCAGCTCCCCCCGCGTCACCATGCTGTAGCGGCGCAAGTTGAATTTGAAAGCAGAAGTCGAAAGCAGTATATCACACTCCAGTTTCAAGCGCTGAGTTCCAGTCGGTTTCAACGCGGGTTTGATAGGGGCAACCTGCACCGCCCTACCATGCCCTTCAGCCGCACGCACGGCGTCTCCTCGCCGCCCAGCGAGAGCGCGGCGTGCCCGTACGTAGGGGCTCACACTCGTCCACTTTTCGGCTCAACCTGAGCTGCTTCTGACACATAATACACCCTTAATACCCCCTGACGCCTCCCAAACACCCCCTAAAATATCCCCAAATGCACCCCTATCCCACAGAATGCGCTTAAGTTGAGCCAAAAGTCGACCAGTGTAAGCCCCTGCCCGTACGCCGCGGTGGTAGACTCCGCCCCGAGCGCCCCGAGCGCCAGCGCGGCGACGGACCCGGGCCCGGCCAGCTTGAGCGTGAGCATCTTATCCCCGAGGCGCATGCCGTTGAGGCCGCGGATGGCGGGCTCCGTGGCGGCGGGGTCGCTGTACTCGAAGAAGCCGTACCCCTTGGGCAGGGGCTTGCACTCGTCCACTTTTCGGCTCAACTTCAGCGCTTTCTGTGGGATAGGGGGTGCACTTAGGGGTTGTTTGGGGGGCATCAGGGGTTGTTACCCGGTTGGGGGGGGTGTTTAGGCATTGTTTTGAGTCAGAAACGGCTCAGGTTGAGCTGAAAAGTGGACGAGTGTAAGCCCCTGCCCTTGGGCAGCCCCGTCTCTTTGTCCTTCACCATGTTGAACGCCTTCACCACCCCGAAGGACTGCACCAGCTCCCTCACCTGCTCCTCACTGAGGTACCCGGGCACGCCACCGAGGAACAGCTTGAATGGCGAGTTGCTGCTCTCGGTGCTCTGCGAGATGGCGCCGGACGCCAGGGGCTTACACTCGTCCACTATTCAGCTCAACGTAAGCGCTTTCTGTGGGATAGGGGGTGCATTTATGGGTTGTTTAGGGGCCATTAGGGTGTAGCAGGGGTTGTCCAAGGTGTCATTTTTTGTCAGAAACGGCTCAGGTTGAGCTGAAAAGTGGAGGAGTGTAAGCCCCTGCCGGGCGCCGCGGCCTGGATGCCGATGGCGGCGAGGTTGAGCCGTAGGTCCGGCGTGGTGGGCCCCAGCAGCGCCGCCTGCGTCCAGGGGCTTACACCCGTTCACTTTTGAGCTCAACTTGAGCCGTGTCTGACACAGAAAGACACCCTACACACCACACCCTAAACACCCCCTAACACCCCCTTGACACGGGCTACACGACCCCTACGCGCACCCCCTATCCCATTCAAATCGCTCATGTTGAGCTGAAAAGTGGACGAGTGTAAGCCCCTGCCTGGGTCACGTTGTAGTCGTTGGGGCGGCGCAGCCGCAGTGCTGTGCCCTGGAAGATGAGGCCGTCGAACGCTAGGCTGTTGCTCGCCTCCTCCCAGGGGCTTACACTCGTCCACTTTTTGGCTCAACTTAAGCGCCTTCTGTCAGGGGGTGAATGCAGGGGGTGTCAGGGGGTGTTTAGGGTCTACCATGCGTCGTAAACGGCTCAGGTTCAGCTGAAAAGTGGACGGGTGTAGGCCCCTGCCTCCTCCACAGTACGGAACTCCACGAACGCGAACAGCTTCTCGCGGTTGGTGTACACAGACACCACGCACCAGGGGCTCACACTCGTCCACTTTTCAGCTCAACTTGAGCGCTTTCTGTGGGATAGGGGGTGCATGTATGAGTTGTTTATGGGTCGTTTAGAGGGTGTTAGGGGGCATTAGGGGATGTGTAGGCTGTGTGTTGTGTCAGAAACCGCTCGAGTTGAGCTGAAGAGTGGACGAAGGTAAGCCCCTGCCACGCACCCCACGCCGGGGGGCTGCTTGGTGGCGCCCGTGGCCTCCATCGCCTTCTCCATGAAGTGGCTGAGCGCCGCCTCCTCCACGTCCACGGAGATGCCGCCGACGTACACGCGTCGGGCGTGCCGCGTCGCCTGCACGTTGACCCCCGTGGCCAGGGGCTTACACTCGTCCACTTTTCGGCTCAACGTAAGCACATATCGTGGGATACGTCGGGTGCATGATTTTCCCCCAGTGTATTAGACAGTGGGACACGGGGAGGTCCGACGAAAACGGCTCAGGACGAGATGAAAAGTGGACTAGTGTAAGCCCCTACCCGTGGCCTGTAGCGCCGTCAGCTGCTTGGTGGCCTGCTGCCAGGGGCTTACACTCGTCCACTTCTTGGCTCAACCTGAGCCGTTTCTGTCACAAATGCACCCTGAACACCCCCTGACACTCCTTAATACCCCCTGACACCTTCTAAACACCCCCTACACAACCCCTAAATGCACCCCTAGACCACAGAATGCGCTTAAGTTGAGCCGAAAAGTGTACGAGTGTAAGCCCCTGCCTGCTGCTGCGCCAGCAGCCGCCCCATAGCGTCCATTCCGGTAGTTGACTGCGCCAGGTTCGCCACCAGGCTGGCCGCCGCCGCCGCCGTGCTGTTCGCGTCGGGCGCCTGGTCGAAGCCCGTGCGCCGCCGCCGGGGAGGTGCCACGGGGGACGGCGACCTCGCGGTTCCGCGCCCCCGTTCGCCGCCGCCGCCGCCGTCGTCGTCGTCGCGACCCCTCCCGCTGCCCCTGTCGCCCCCGTCAAACCCACCGCTGCCCCACTGGCCTCCCCCGCCGCTGCCCCACCTGCCTCCCCCGCGGGCGCCCCCCCGCTCCGGCTCATGCTCGGGCTCCGGCGAGGGCGACAGCGGCGGGGTGCCGTTGGGGCCCCAGGTGCGGCCCACGTGCGCCTTTCGGGCGCCCCGGTGGAACACGGGCTTGCGCTTCCGGAGAAACTCGGGCATGTCCTCGTGCTCCTCTTGCGCCTGCCGATTCCGCTCGCGCTCGTTGCGACTGTCGGGACGGTAGTGCTCGTCGCGCCGGTCGCGGGGGTTGTGCGCGCCGCGCTCGCGACCGCTGCCGCCGCCGCCGCCGCCACCGCCGTCGCCGCCGCGCCGGCGATCGCGGGAGAGGGAGCGGGAGCGGTGGCGGTGCCTACAGTCGTTGCCCCGCCGGTCGCCCTCGGCGCCCTCCTCAACCTGGGCCGGCGGCGCCGCCGCCGCCTCGCGCCAATCGTAACCGCCATCGTCGTCCTCCTCCGTCTTTGCCACCGCCGCAGGAGTGACATGCGCGGTCGGCGGCAGCGGCTGCAGCGGCGGCGGCGGCAGCGGCGGCACGGGAACGGGGGCGGCAGGCAGCGGCATCGCAGGCGGCGGCGGCGGCGGCATCAGCGGCGGCGGCGGCAGCGGGGCGGCGGTAGCAGCGGCGGCGGCAGGCGGCGGCGGCGGCGGCGGCGGCGGGGCGGTGGGCCTGCCCAGCGCCTTGTCCCTCTTGTCCTTTTTCTCTTTCTTTTCCTTGGGCTCCTTCTTCGGCTTGCTGGCGCTGAACTTCTCCTCATAGTACTTGGTGTAACGGCGCAAGTTGAATTTGAAAGCAGAAGTTGAAAGCAGCATATCACACTTTAGTTTCAAGTGCTTAGTTCCAGGCGGTTTCAACTCGGGTCTCACAGGGTGAACCTGCACTGGCTTACCTTCGTCCAGTCCACGGGTTCCGTGCCTCCAGGGGGGGCAGCGGCCGCGGGGGCGGCGGCGGCGGGGGCAGCGCCTCCGTTGCCGGCGGGTGCACCGTTCCCTACGACGGCGGCGGCGGGTGAGGGCTCGGGCTTCACGGACGGCGTTGCGCCGACGCCGATGCCAAACTTCTCAGCGTAGTATCGCTCCCAGTATTCCTTGTCCTTCACCGCAGCCGCGGGCGCCGCCGCGGGTGGGGCCGGCAGAAGCACCGCGGGTGCTGGCGCGGGCGGTGCGGGCGACGGTGGCAGCGCAGGCGCGGGGGCTTCTCCCGGCTCCCCCTTCCCCTCCCCCCGCCCCCGCACCCGCCCCCCATCCCTGACCTGCCCCCCGTCCCCCCCAGCCCTGTCCCCGTCCCTCTCCCGGTGCTGCCTCTTCCGGCTGCGGCTGCGGCTCTCGCTCCTCCTCCGGCTGCGGCGGTGCCCGCGCTCCCGGCCACGACTCGCGCTGCGGCTGCGGGCGGCGCGCTTCCTGCTTGTCTCGCGCTCCTCGATGGCCTCCACCGCCAGCGCCCGCTCGCCAGGGGCTTACACTCGTCCACTTCTCAGCTCAACTTGAGCGCTTCGTATGGGATAGGGGGTGCGCGCAGGGGTTGTGTAGCCCGTGTTAAGGGGGTGGTAGGGGGTGCTTAAGGTGTGCAGGGTATTTTCTTGTGTCAGACACGGCTCAAGTTGAGCTGAGAAGTGGACGCGTGTAAGCTCCTGCCGCTCGCGCTCGATGCGCTTCTGCTCCCGCTCCAGCGCCAGCACCGCCGACGCACGTGACAGCAGCCCGCCCTCCGCGATCGCCGCGGCCGCCGTGTCGCGCCACCCCGGGCCCTTGGGCTTGGGGGGCTCGGCCGCGTTCAGTGCATTCGCTGCAGCCGCCGCCGCCGCCGCGCTCTTGCTCACGCTGCGTGAGATGAACTGGTCGTTGGCGGCGACGGCGCGGGGCGCTGCCGCCGCTGTGGGAGCCGCAGCCGGCGCGTGCGCGGGCGCGGGAGCGGGAGCAAGCGCAGGCGCCGGGGCCGGCGGAGGTTCCAGCGGCGGAGGCGGTATGTCGCCACCCCCCGCGGCGCCGTCCTCGAACGTCGCCGGCGCCCCCCCCTGCTCAGCGTGCGCGGGCGCCGGCGCGATTTCCCGCCCGCGAGAATTCTCCGCCTCCTTCTCAGCCAGCTGCGACGCAATCACGCTGGCCACGTGCGCAAGCGTCTCGGCGGACGGCACCGCGGCCGCCTGCGCCTCGGCTAAACGATTAGCCTCATACATGTACGCCGCCTGCGCCGCCTCCGCTGCCGCCGCCGCCGCGTACTTCTCCCAGTCCGCGTAGCTCTGCGCGTACTGCGCCTGCTGCGCCTGGTACGCCATGCACTGCTGCTGGTAGGCCGCGTCGGCGCCGGGCATCGCCCCGTACCCCTGGGCTGCGTAGTACGCGGCGTAGGGGTCAGCGTACATGGTCGGACCTGGGGGGGGCTCGGTGCCCGGCGGGGGGGGGTCATCGTCCGCGCCGGGGGGCGGGGGCTCCATGCTGCGCCGTGACCCCGCCTGTTCGATCTCCCGGCGCGCTGCTGCGTACTGGTGCCCTCCCCCAAAGGGAGGGAATCCTTTGTTACAGACCTACGGTCGATCCGGAGTGTCGGCCTCTGACTCCCAGACCCGGACGCAGCACCAGACACAGAAGGGCGCGATCGGCGTTGGGGCGGTCGCGGTCTCGATCCAATATCAGGCCGTGGCGCGTGGGTGTGTGGCGGCGCCTTGCCGCCTTCGCGGCAACCAAGGAAGCGGCGAAGCAGACGCGCAGGCTGGGTTTTATTAAGCGTTCCCGAATTGACCGATCAACCCCTACCGACATCGCCTATCAAGCATCAACTCCGGCCGACCACGGTCAAATCGGTCCAATGTCTGGGTGAATCAAGAATCGATCAACCCCGAATCCCGCCTGCCCGCCCGCGATAAATACAAATCTGCGTTCGTTTACGAGTATCGGACATAACCCGTTTACAGAAACTATTTATTTCCGTAAATACTCCGTTTACGAGGGGTTTTTGGGCGAAAATACCCGTTTACGAGAGTTGCGCCGCAGGCGCGATTTTGGGCGCTTTTGGGTGATTCCGGGAAGTTTTGGGCTTTTCGGGCCTGTTTTTGCATAAATACGCCGTTTACAAGGGCTTTTTCGACCTTAAATTTTCTTTTACAGTCACTATTTCCTGTAAACGGGTTCTGTCCGATACTCGTACCGTGCCTGCACCATCCACGGCAACAAGCATCCACGCGCAAGGCGCACCAACCCATACGACGGAAAATGTCTATGCGAGTGTCGGCACCGTGCTGACCGCGCGCGCCCCGCGGACTCGCTCCCCCAGCGACCGTCACGCCGTCGAGGGCCAACACTCTGCCGGCCCCCACTAAGACCGGTCCCAGACCGATGACGGACGGCACCCGCCCCGAGGTTGTGCCCTACCAGCGCGCGGTGGCCAGCGGCAGGGGCTTACACTCGTCTATTTTTCAGCTCAACTTGAGCGCTTTGTAGAGGATAGGGGGTGCGCGTAGGGGTTGTGTAGCCTGTGTTAAGGGGGTGTTCGGGTTGTTTAGGGTGTGCAGGGTGTTTTCTTGTGACTGACACGGTTCAAGTTGAGCTGAGAAGTGGACTACGAGTGTAAGCCCCTGGCCAGCGGGCACCGGCTGCGGCGCCGCACGCAGACGGTGGTCAACTACGTGGAGGACCGGTACCTGCGCGATGACATCGCGTGCGGGTCCCAGCTGTGCCGGGCGTGCGACAACTCCGCCACGGGCACCCCGCTCGCGGGCGACGCCTCGCACTACCTCATCCCCGACGCCAAAGCCATCGCGGAGTACCTCGACTTCCTGGAGAGCCCCGAGGCGAGTGTGTGTGTTGCTCCTCCTCCTCCTCCTCCTCCTCCTCCTCCTCAGACTGCTCCTCTTCCCGCTCCTCCTGATCATCGTCATCATCATCATCCTCATGTTGCTCCTCCTCGTTCGCCTCCTCCTCCTCCTCCTCCTCCTCCTCATCCTGTTGGCGCCTGCCTTGTTTGACTGGTATACTGGTAGACTAGAGGCGCACAGCATCAGCATCAGCATCAGCAATGAGCTAAGCTCGCTCAGTGCTGTGAGCACGGACTTCACGACGTCGACCTCGCTCCCATTCCCCCGCCTTATTTTACATGGGGGGGCGTCTTGTTTTACAGCTCACGGAGGCACGCAACAGCCAAGCGTCTTGCGACGGCGGCTTTACTCACGCAGTGGCGTGGACGTGTTCAATTCGATACCATGTGGTAGCGGTGTGTCGTACGCCTGGGGAAAGTGATTGCGATATGAGAATGGCATGAGCCAGGCTCGCTCAGTGCTGTGAGCCTCTCACGCTCTCTTCCCCCAGGCGTGCGACACACCGCTACCACAACGTGGCCAGGGGCTTACACTCGTTCACGTTGGAGCTCAACTTGAGCAACTCCAGGACACACTCAGGGTTAAGTTGGGTTACACGGTGGACAAAAGAGCTCAAGTTGAGCTGAAATCGGAACAATTGTAAGCCCCTGAATGTGGCCCTGGGGGTGAACAGGAGTGTTGACGACTGACTCGCTGCCTTCCTGCCCTGCCTCCCTGTGCAGGCGAGGAACCTGGTGCTGCTGGCGTCTGAGGTGAAGGCGGTGCACGCGCGGGGCAACGTGCGGATGTCGCGCGCGCTCCGCAGCGTGTACTCCGATCAGCGCCGCTCGTGCGTCCTCTTCGCCAACGAGCACTGCCGCGCCACCGCCGTCCTCGGCGGCGGCGGCGGTGGTGGCAGGGGCTTACACTCGTTCACTTCTTAGCTCAACCTAAGCAGTTTTGGTCACACCTCCCCGTGTCCCCCTGTCTAATGGACTGGGGGAAAATCATGCACCCAACGTACCCAACAAAATGTGCTTACCTTCAGCCGAAAAGTGGACGAGTGTAAGCCCCTGGGTGGCGGCCAGGGGCTCACGGCGCTCGGGCACCCCGTGCTGCGCGCCGCCGCGTGGTATGCGGGTAAGGTGCGCGGCGCGTTCCCTGTGGTGGTGCTGTCGGATCAGTCGGAGGGCGCCGCGGGGCCGCTGCCGCCCGGCGTCGTGATCCTCCCGGCGGCGGCGTACTTCCCGCGCTTCTACGCCGACAACCCCGCGGCGCTGGAGATGTACGAGTCGCTCCGCGCCGCGCAGGAGGATGCCGCCGCCGCCGCCGCCTCCGCCGCTACCGCCGCCAGTGGCGCGGCTGAGGCTGACACAGATGGCGGCGGCGGCGGCGCGGGTGGCGCCGCCACGCTGTTCGCCCCGCACCTGGCGCCCGTGGCACTGGCGGAGGGCAGGGGCTTACACTCGTCCACTTTTCAGCTCAACTTGAAGCGTTCCTGACACGAAACACACCCTGAGCAACCCCTAATACCCTCAAATACCTACCAAATACCCCCTGAGCAACCCCTAAATGCACCCCCTATCCCACGAAATGCGCTTCAGTTGAGCTGAAAAGTGAACGAGGGTAAGACCCTGGCGGAGGGCATTGCAGCGGGCGAGCTCATCGAGGGGACGCTGCGCGTGAGCAAACACCTGCCCGAGGAGGCTGTGGTGCGCGCCAGCGGCTCGGCACGGCGGTGCAGGTTGACCCTATCAAACCCACGTTTAAAGCGCCTTGGAATTATGCTCTTGAAACTGACATGTGACTGACCGCTTTCATAATTTGGGTTCAACTTCAACTTGCGCCGCTACAGCTCGGCGGAGGGCAAGGGCGGGTCCGGGGTGGGGGACGTGCTGGTGGCGTCGCGCGTGTTGCAGAATCGCGCCTTCGACGGTGACACCGTGGCGGTGCGGGTGCTGCCCCGCCACCGCTGGATCGCCGCCCGCTCGCAGTCGCTCATCGCGCCCGAGGTAGGGGCTTACACACGTTCCGATTCCAGCTCAACTTGAGCTCTTCTGTCCACCGTGTAACCCAACTTAACTCATGAATGTGTCCTGGAATTGCTCAAGTTTAGCTCTAACGTGAACGAGTGTAAGCCCCTGGGCCGAGGCGGCGGAGGAGGAGGACGAGGGTGAGAAGGCGCTGGAGGAGGAGGGCGCGGAACGGGTGGTCGCCGCCGGCGCGCGCCTGGTGGGGCGCTGCAGGTTTACCCTATCAAACCCACGTTGAAACCGCCCGGAACTACGCGCTTGAAACTGACATGAAAAACTGCTCTCAAGTTTTGCTTTCAAATTCAACTTGCGCCGCTACAGCCTGGTGCCAACCGCGGAGGTGGTGGGCATCACAAAGCCGCGCGGGGCCGACCTGGTGGCCGTCATCGCCGAGGAGGAGGAGCGCGACATGGCCGCCAACCCGCACCGCCGCGCCTCCGCCTCCGTGCTCGCCGTGCCCATGGCAGGGGCTTACACTCGTTCACGTTCGAGCTCAACTTGAGCAGCTTCAGGACACACTCATGAGATAAGGTGGGTCACACTGTGGACAGAAGAGCTCAAGTTGTGCTGAAATCGGAACGAGTGTAAGCCCCTGGCCCATGGACCGCCGCGCACCAAAGGTGCGGCTGCTGACGCGGCGCGCGCATCACCTGATTGGGCAGCGACTGGTCATCCGCGTGGACCGCTGGCGCGCGGGCAGCCGCTACCCCGAGGCCCACGTGGTGCGCGCGCTGGGGCCGGCGGCAGGGGCTTACACTCGTCCACTTCTCAGCTCAACTTAAG
>Ga0307489_10001858_pt1 | contig 14067 bp, 10 predicted proteins | sample SB12metaG_FD_202247 | JGI IMG/M metagenome (GOLD analysis project Ga0307489, IMG submission 202247) | Sea-ice brine microbial communities from Beaufort Sea near Barrow, Alaska, United States - SB 1.2 | ecosystem: Environmental > Aquatic > Marine > Coastal | place: USA: Alaska | collected... | reverse complement strand
GCAAGCTTGGTCGAGTTGATCTAGTAGCGTCTCCTCTTGCTGGAGGTCGCGCTGGGTAGCAATACGCTTACCTTTGATATCAGTTGTTAGGCTTGCATTACCAACGCCGGGTTTAAATGCAGGCCCGGCTTCGCCAAATGGCATCACCACACAAGTAAATGTTAGTCCCTCTTTGGTTGGCTGAATATTAATGACCAAATTAGGGTCACATTCATGCGTTTCTAAGCCGGTATCAAGCTCTGATATATCAGATTGTATATTCAAAAAAGGCGCTACGGCAGATATACCATCGAGTGCTTTTTGTTTTGCACTGATGGGAATTAACAAGCCTCCTTCGCCAATTATTTTAGCGACTTTAATGTGTTCAGGTGAAAACACGGTTAGCTGGTAATGGTCATCTGAGATGAGTTTAAGTCGATAAGCACAGTGAGCTTTGTCATCATCGTGATCATCATCGATATCTCCTGACAAATCGGCAATACTTAAACAAAGTTGGTCGCCTTGCTGACTAACCAGCAGTTCGGGTTCACGCTTTGTAAGCTCAATAGGGTGATTTAATTCGCCAGACTTGTATAGATTATCTATACCTACTGCAGCATTGAGCGCAGCTAATCCTTGCAGTGTATATTCAAGTTTTGAGTAATAGCCCCAACTCTGGTGTGAGGTAATTGCCCTGCAAATCTCCTTATCGCTATCACTTAAATAATCAAAAAGATGGGTTTCCTCTTTTAGTCGTTTTAGCGATATGACGCGCCCTTTACTCCAAGCAGTCTTATTCAATTTTTGCTCGCGAGCGGTTAAACTGTCGTCATAATCTTGGACAAGTTCCCAAATTAAACGAACTGGCTTGGCTAAACGTTCAGGACTCGATGCCACCTTGGTTTCAATATTCGGATTAAGCGCTATTAATTTATCGAGGGCTAAATCCCACTGTGATTTGGTTTCTATAAGTGCAGTGATATCGACAAGTCGAGATTCAATTAGTGGCTTTTTATTGTTAAAACTAGCTTCGAACTGTTGGCATATTTGAGCAAATAAGGGGTAACCAAGTTGATTAAATTTGTGTTGATATTTTAGTGCTAATTTTGCTAAGGCGGAGTCTTTGCTCTGGTTACACCATACCTGTGATAATAAATAATTAAAATAACCAAGTTGATGACCATAAAAATCAATTTCTTCATCAGCACAACTGTACTCAACGCGAATATTATATTTTTCGCCGGTTGATAAGCTCAAAATAGATTTAACAAGGCTGCGTCCGACATTATAAAAATCACTGTTAACTTTACGGTCGTTTTCTTCAAACTCGACTTGTTGAAGTGCGGTTGGAAAGCAACTAACATCGTGCCGGTTTGCCTGAACCATTAATGCCAATTTATAGAAGTAGCCTAATACATCGTTTAAATACTGATTTTTACGTTTAGTGATTTTATTCTTAGCTTGCATCGCTTTTTCAAAATAGTCGATAGCTTGCTGGTTGTTGCCAGTCAAAAAGTAATACGCAGCGCGCAGCTGCATTCCATAACTGCTTGTGTCATGGGTCACTTGTAGGCGTTCAAATTCCTCAAAACGCATTTGATATAAATATTGTTCGGCAAGTAAATAATGACACTGAGTGCTAGATTTCGCGGTAGCCTTAGTGCTGGCTGCAGATTGCTTTGTGTGAGAATGAGCAGCACAAACCTGCTCTAATAATTGGATAGGGTATTCACAGCTTTGTCCGTTTATTTGAAACATTCTAATAAGCGTCGCAAATGCCTGATACTGCAATACATCCGGTAATTTTAAAAACGTATTTAAATTGAAAGAGAGGAAAAGAATCTCAACTAATATGCTGTTTTTAGAATGGTCTATAATTTGTGGGTTTTTATTAAAAGCTAAGGCACTTGTTACCTGTTCTATTTCATTTAAGTAATAAAGGTCTCGAATAACTCGGCATCTATCGACTTCTTTTTTACGTAAACTATTGCTATTAAACGCAGGCGCAACTTGTTCTGCCGCCATTATGATCTCAACTAATTTTTCATGCGCGGTGCACTCAAATAAGGTGTTTAATTGGCCAATTTCAGCCGTTAGCCGATTAGCTAGTAATCTATTGAGTTGCACCCCATCGTTGTTTACTGTTAACAGAGATTGCCCTATTAGTTTTTCTTTTTTTTGTGCACTTAGGCGCTGTTCTTTTTTTGCTTTTGGTAGCAAGCCTCTACTACCCAGTATATCTATTATCTGTTCTAACTTCGCAATACCGATAGGTTTGTATACGACAGCCAAAATCATTAATAGCATTTTCTCAGATTCATCAAGATCTAAAAAAGCTTGATATAAGAGTTCTATTTGTTGGTGTATTTTGGGCTGAATTAAAGCAGCAGAATTCATGGTAGCGCGATTCTTAATGTCTTTTCATTTTCAATGTCCTGAAATTAACAAAATTAGTGCTCGTAAACAATCATTCCTCGATGTAGTCAAAAAGATATTAGGTACGCTTGCGTTACACTTGTTTAAATTCAATTAAGCACCACCAGTTTCACATGGTTTGCTGCTAGGTAAGAGCCTTAACAACTAACAGTAATCGTTACTAGTATTATTAGTACTTAAAAGAAAGATGAGTAACAAGATACAGGTTAACTTACAAAGCAACATGGTGATTTATTGCTACTCTCTGATAGCGCACTGCTTGAGTCTAAACGAACCGAGCGAAATAAAACGACTATCGGTAAATCGTCATAACTGTCTAACAGAACACCCCTGATATTGTTATTCAATATTAGCGGACTCTTTCCCTAGCCGTCCACTTTTACAAAACCGTCCCAACCTTTCATGTAGGTTAAAAACTTCTCGCTTAGACCTTCTTCTGCTAAATGCGCTTCGGTTACAGGAAGTTTTGTCGGTTCAAAGTTAGGATCTGCCATCACTTGCCGCGCGAAATCATGATGCAGAATGGCTGCACGTCCGATAGTGACGAAGTCAACGCCCGCAGCCAAAATTGTATGGACCTCTTTACCTGTGTTAATTTTTCCGGCAACCGTCCATTTTACATCCTTATAATCTAATTCCGAAAAATGTTGGAGTAAGCTTTTGTCTTTATGTTCTTTCTCCTCTGGCTGTTTAAAAACATCCCACAGTGAAAGGTCTAAAAAGTCTATATCATGCTCGTTAATCAGTTGTTCACAGACGACTTTGACCTCGCTCAATAGCATGCCAAAACGTTCGGGGGACAGACGCACACCTAACAAAAAATCGCTGCCACAAACGGCTCGAATACCATCTACAATTTCAAATAGTAATCGCGCACGGTTTTGCAGACTTCCACCGTATTCGTCTTGACGTTTGTTAATCTCGGCGCTTAAAAACTGGGTTAAAATATAGCCATGCGCACCATGAACTTCAACTCCATTGTATCCACACTTTTGGGAACGTAAGGCGCCAGCGATAAAATCGTTGCGCAACTGATGCACTTCATCTAAAGACAAGCCACGTGCGTTATGTTTTTCAATCGACGATGCTGAAACAGGCTGCTGGTTTATCTGATCCTCCGGAGAACGCATGCCCGCATGATGCAGTTGAATAATGGCTAAACTATGGTTTGCTTTAATCGCAGCGGCAAGGCGTTGATGACCGGCAACATGTGCATCGTCATAAATGCCTAATTGTCCGGGGAATCCTTTGCCTACAAATTGGACGTGCGAAGCACAGGTCATGGTTAACCCAAAGCCACCTTCAGCTCGCATAGTTAACCAACGATATTCTTCATCAGATAGTTTTCCGTCGTCATGACTTTGTGTATTAGTCAGGGGTGCAAGCATAAACCTATTAGGCATACTGATGCCGTTTTTAAACGTGATTGGAGTGTTTGGTTGGGGCATATTGTAGTTGTCTTTTATTAGTTTTAGAGAGTTAATTATTTTGCGGGGCAAGATAATATTGGTTTAAGCAAGGCTCTTCAATTATAACAACTTAGCGACTAAAATAGTAAAAATTTCTGCTTTGTAACATTTTATTTACAAGACAAGTAAAATTTTTTTTGCGAAATTGAAATAAATTTTAAACTAAATCTGAGAGCTATAGTACTAATACCGTTACGTTTTAACATTCTCGTAACAATTTCACAAATAAGTACGTAGTTTGAACCACACATTTCTTTCATAACAATAAGAGAAAAAAAATTATGACAACTAACAATGCTTTAAACAAAGCAAAAGGCTTTTCATTAAGCCGCACTAGTGTCAGTTTAAAAATGATAGTTACTGGATTATTTTTATTGGCGCTACCAAGTTTTGCTCATGCTGCTGCTAATCTGGCTGCTGACGATTTTGTCGGTATTTCATTTTGGATAATCTCAATGGCGCTTATGGCGTCGACTGTCTTTTTCCTTTGGGAAACACAAAGTGTTACTGCAAAATGGAAAACATCACTGGTGGTATCTGCGCTCGTGACGTTCATTGCTGCTGTTCACTACTTCTATATGCGTGATGTATGGGTAGCTACGCAAACTACACCTACTGTCTATCGATACATCGATTGGCTACTCACGGTGCCATTGTTGATGATTGAATTTTATCTGATATTACGTGCAATTGGCGTTGCATCTCCTGGTATATTCTGGCGTCTTTTGCTCGGTACACTGGTTATGTTGATACCAGGATATATGGCAGAAGCTGGCTACATCAATATCACAATAGGATTCGTTATAGGTATGCTGGGTTGGTTCTACATTCTCTATGAAATCTTTTTTGGCGCTGCTGCCAAAGCCGCAGAAACTGTAACTAGCGAAGCTGTTAAATACACATATAACGCGATGCGTTGGATTGTAACTGTTGGTTGGGCAATCTATCCTGTCGGTTATGTACTAGGATATATGACAGGAACAGCTGATCAAGAATCGTTAAATATCATTTACAACTTAGCCGATTTCGTTAACAAAATCGCGTTTGGTTTATTGATATGGTACGCAGCAACTAGCGAAAGCCAGGGCATGAATGTAAAACAAAGCTGAATATAAATGTATATTTTTTAATGTACCGGTGAGTGTGCCGTCACTTTATTTGTGACTGCACACTCCTTTAAACAGACGGCCAACATTCATGAATCAAACTTATGCAAATCCTAATTTTGAATCGATTGTCTCACTAGACCAATGCGAACAGCATATGCTTGGTTTAATAAAAGGCAACGAACCTTCTTGCTTCCACTTAGCTAGTGGAGGGAATCGAACGCGCGCGAAACTATGTATTGATGCAGGAACCGCACTTGAACTGCCGATTCCATCGATTATCGCTTTGGCGGGTGCAGTAGAATTACTTCACAACGCCTCGTTAGTACATGACGACCTGCAAGATCAAGAAATGACTCGAAGAGGTCGAGACGCCATATGGAAAAGATACGGTAAAGCACATGCTATTTGTGCGGGCGACGCAATGATTTCTGCCGCGTTTGCCTCACTAGCTCACGTCGGTTCTGTGCGGGCACTACCTGACCTTTTAATTCACATGCATGAAGCGGTCGCGATGACAGTGCGGGGTCAATCACGTGATCTCGATGCGCACAACAACATCACTGAGCAAGAGTACGAAGATATCGCTGCGATGAAATCGGGCCCATTAATTCGTCTTACGCTAGAACTACCGCTACTGATGGCAGGTTGTGAGCAATATATATCCAATGCGAAATTCGCCCTAAGTCGATTTTCCATTGCTTATCAAATACTAGATGACTTAGATGATTGGCAGCAAGACGCCCAGCGCAATCAACTCAATTTGGTAAATCTAATTGCATCTAAAAGCTCGATCCAAGAGGCGGTAAAGATATCTCAAAATCGTGCTCAATACTTACTCAAACAGTGTGAAAAAGAATTGACACTGTTGCCCGCAAATTGCGCTAATTCATTTATCCGCGCATCAAAAAATTTGCTTATAAAAACAACAGGTATATAAAATGAATAATGCAGTCGTTATTGGAGCTGGACTCGGCGGTATTGCCTCAGCGCTGCGTTTAAGGGCTAAAGGCTACAACGTCGTTATTATCGATCAGAGAGAACGACTAGGCGGGCGAGCGCAGCAGTTTAACAAAGAGGGTTTTATTTTTGATGCAGGGCCCACGGTAGTTACTGCGCCTTTTTTACTTGAAGAGCTTTTTTCACTTTTTGACAAACAAATGTCTGACTATATAAATCTTGTGCCAGTTGAGCCGTGGTATCGCTTTGTTTATCCCGACGGGACCCATTTTGATTATGGCGGCACAATTGAGGATACGCTCGAACGTATTGCCGAAATTGAGCCGGACGACCAAGCTGGTTATTTGGCCCTATTAGCGCAATCAGAAGCTATATTCGATGTCGGCTTCACGCAGTTAGCGGACAAACCATTTCATAAATTATCGACTATGCTCGCTCAGGTACCTGCTCTTATCAGGCTCAAATGCTATCGAACTGTTTGGCAGATGGTTGGCGCATATTTAAAAAGCGACAAGCTCAGACAAGCGTTTTCAATTCAGCCATTACTTGTCGGTGGGAACCCGTTTGCTACTACGAGCATTTATAGTTTAATACACTACCTTGAGCGCAAATGGGGCGTTCACTTTGCAATGGGCGGAACTGGCGCGCTTGTCGATGGTCTTGAAAAGCTAATGAAAGAGCAAGGCATCGAAATTATGTTAAACACCGAAGTTACCAATTTAACGGTCGAGGGCAACCAAGTCACAGTCGTGCATACGAATGCTGGAAATCTGTCGTGCGATAAAGTAATTTCAAATATAGATCCTAAATATTTATATAGAAACCTAGTACCAAGCAAACACCAAAAGATGAGTGCGAAAATTAAAACAAAGCACAGCTCAGTTTCGATGGGTTTGTTTGTATTGCATTTTGGCACAACAAAGCAATACCCGGATGTTGTGCATCACACTATATGGCTAGGTAAGCGATATGAGGCTCTATTAAGCGATATTTTTGATAAGAAAATACTGGCTGATGACTTTTCGTTATATCTTCATCGTCCCACGGCGACCGACCCCAGTATGGCACCGCAAGGATGTGATTCATTTTATGTGCTGGCCCCTGTGCCAAATAATCTTTCTGGAATTGATTGGTCAATGCAAGAAAAGGATTATGGAGACCGTATCATTGCAGCATTAGAACAAACTATCATGCCTGATTTGTCAGCACACATTGTGCATCGATTTGCAAAAACGCCGAAAGACTTTGAACGCGACTTTAGTAGTGTAGAGGGCAGTGGGTTTTCGATTGCACCTTCGTTCCAGCAGTCGGCTTGGTTTAGGTTTCATAATCGCGCTGAGGGTCCCGATAATTTGTTTTTATGTGGCGCAGGTACTCATCCTGGCGCGGGGATCCCCGGAGTGTTATGCTCGGCCAAAGTGGTCGACAGGTTAATTAATCCTGTCGCTGTATAGGTTAGCGAGGACATCATGCAGGACAACCCCACAGCGATCTTAAAAAAGCATGGAAAGTCTTTCAATTTTGCACGCTTTTTTCTAGGCTCTAAGACCGGTATTGCGGCTGCTCGTCTTTATCGTTTCTGCCGAATTGTTGACGACATTGCAGATGAAAATGACGATAAGGTTGAAGCAGCTCAACAACTGGCATTGCTAAAGCAACAGATTGTTCAAAATCAAAAAGCAGACCCCATCGTTGCTGATTTTCTTGCACTTTGCTCAGAGTACGGCATTGATAGAAATCACGGTGTCACGCTTATTGAAGGAGTCAGCCAGGACCTGATCCCGCTAGCGCTCGCTAGTGACGAAATGCTTATTCAATATGCCTATCGCGTAGCTGGCGTGGTTGGTTTGATGATGGCTCCTATTTTAGGCGCGAAAAAAGCAGGTTTCTCTTTTGCGGTTGATTTGGGTATTGGCATGCAGCTTACCAATATTGCTCGAGACGTAATGGAAGATGCAAAGATGCAGCGGCGATATATTCCAGGTGATTGGGTGGAGGGTTTATCTGCTGAGCAAATTGCGAATAATGAATTAGCTGATAGGGCAGTCGTGCAGAAAGCCATTAAGTCGCTGCTGCAGCTCGCAGAAACATATTATCAAAGTGGTTTATCTGGCTTGTATTATTTGCCAACACGCAATCGACGAGCGATTGCAGTCGCTGCCTTTGTGTATCGTGATATCGGGCGGAAGCTTCTCAGTAATCAGTGCATTTATTGGCAGGGAAGGATGATAGTTCCTACTCCAAGGAAACTACAGTTAGCCAGTCAGGCTCTGTGGCAGTTAACTACCTCGAGACTTGCTCAAACCGATTGTTTGCACGCCAGTGAACTTCATTTGCACCTACCTTCAGAGACGCACAGCAAGTGACGCTGTCATCAACCAAACCAAGTGAGGTTGACTTAATTATTGTTGGAGCCGGTGCCGCTGGGTTATCACTGCTGCTCGCATTAGACGCGGCTAACTATTCAGGCAACGTCGTGGTGCTTGAACGTCAGCAGGGCCCTCAGAACGATAGAATATGGAGTTTTTGGCATGCCGCTGACGAACAAGGAGATAGCCTACCGGAATATATAAAGGCAATTCTAACGCATAAATGGCAAAGCTGGAGTCTATCGGTAGATGGAAAAGAGTATGTTATGCGCGATACTTTTTTTCAATATTGCTCTGTTAGATCAGAATCATTAAGCGCACTCGCGCTGGAGCGGATCAGCGCGAAAAAAAATTTCCACATCCGATTTAATTGTGAGGTTGCTGAAATCAAAGCCGAGGGCTCCTCTGCTATTGTTACCACACTGGAAGAGCCATTAGTTGCTAATCAAGTAGTAGATACCAGACCGCCGGCGCTGCAAAGCCTGCATGAAGGGCTAATTCAGTGCTTTTATGGCGAAGAAATTATGTGTGAAGCAGATATATTTGAGCCCTCTACAGTTAAATTAATGCAACAGCTTAAGCATTCAGACCTTGGCATTGAGTTTATTTACATATTACCTTTCAGTACCAAGCACGCGCTAGTTGAGTTTACCTGTTTTAGTTTATCTCCTGTCGCAGCCTCTGTTTTAAAGACACGCCTAGCGGCGGCTTTACATGAATTGGTTGAGCACACATCATATACCGTCAAGCGTAGCGAAAGTGCCGCCTTACCTATGTATCTAGTCAATCAAAATAGGCAACAACAGAAGACGCATATTATTTATGGCGGTATAGCTGGAGGCGCGTTGCGTGCGTCAACAGGATATAGCTTTATTGGCAGTCAAAATTGGGCGAAACAAAGCGCATATGATTTAGTCAAAAAAAATACTTTATCAGTAATTGTGCCAATTCCCGCAATCTATCAAATGATGGATAAACTGATGCTAAGTGTATTAAGAGATGATATGAAAGTCGGTGTCAGGATGTTTACACAACTTTTTAAGACCGTGCCTCCAGCCCGATTCGTCCGCTTTATGTCAGAGAAGGCTACCCTTATTGATTTTATGTATATTATTTGGGCAATGCCTAAACCCCCTTTTTTACGCGCTTTATATCGGCGCATAAGAGCTAAGATTAAAGGTGAGTAAATTACGCTCTACGCAAATTTATTTAGTCTCAATAGGACTATCTGCACTTGCTATGTTGTTTCATATTGAATTATCGCCTACCGCTGGCATAGCAGCAATAGCGGTTGCGGTTACTATTTTAGGCTTACCTCATGGGGCATTAGACTTTGCGGTCGCCAAGTCGCTAAATTATGTTACCTCGGGTCGGACTGCAATTGTATTTTTGCTTGTTTATACGGCAGTTGCTGCATTGTCTATTCTGTTTTGGATTGAGTTACCGGCTGGTGCATTATCGTTATTTCTGTGCATTTCTGTATTTCATTTTTCAGCCGATTGGCGTGCGACTATGCCGTCATACGCACGAATCTGTTTAGCTGCGATAGTGCTGAGCGGACCGTCAATTTTATATGCATCTATCGTGTTAAATCTCTTTACGGCATTGTTAGTAAGTAATGAAGTCGCCAACTGGATTATTCAAGCGATGCAATTGATCTTTGGCTTGGCTTGCATCGGGTTTATATACTTCGTAATTTCAGCTGCTAAAAATTATAATGCAAAAAGCGGCTGGCAAGTAATAGAATGGACAGGACTGATAATCAGTAGTTTATTACTCACGCCATTACTCCACTTTACGCTCTATTTCTGTGTACTACACTCTCCAAAACACTTACTCGATGTTAGTAAAATACTGAGGGTTAGCTTCGCAAAGGTTATTATTGTCAGCTTGCCCTTTGTAATACTTACTTTGCTTTTAGCTGGGGCACTTTTTAAGTTGATTGCAACAGAGGATATAGAGGTTGCATTACTACGCTGGACGTTTATCGGCCTATTTGGTTTGACCATGTCCCATATGCTGTTAATTCACCTCTGGCACCGGTCCAAGTAGCGCTTTTGAGGTATTCATATTAGCGCGTGTAAATGAAAATACTTGTGCAAACCATGCGGTAAAAACTTCTGGATTATTACTTATCTGGTTTACAATTTCGGATTCTTTCCACCAACGTGTTTCCATTACTTCATCGGGATTGTTATGCCATTGCAAAGTAGTAACTTCAGCTACCAATATGTGGTCAAATTCGTGTTCAATTAGATTATTAGCAAGATGATGTTTGTAACGTATTTGGCCAACCTTCACTAGGTCTAGCGAAGCTTTTACGCCAAGCTCTTCACTAACGCGACGCATTGCAGCGTTCTTAATTTTTTCATTAGGTAGTGGATGCGAGCAGCAGGTATTAGCCCATAGACCACCGCTATGATACTTGTTCAAAGCTCTACGTTGCAAAAGGTACTCTACGCCTTTATTTCGGCGACGGACAACCATCACAGAAAAAGCTAAATGCAAATCACCGCGAATGTGCGCGGTCATTTTGTCTGCGTATCCGGTAATGTTGCCGTCGACATCGACTAATGGAACTAGAATGGCGTTATCATTTTTCTTCATGTAATTAAAACAACAATCTGCATAAAAAGGATCAATAACGTGTTGTCGTAAAAGGATGAGATGACAGTAGCATTCTTAATTAAATTTACTAGCGTGTATAAGGTTTATTAAAATAATATCTTTGAGCTTAATCACAGCTCCATTCTTTCAATAAATTAAGTTGTTCGCGCATCTCGACACTTTCAGCGACACTAGCTAAAGGTAAACTAAGTGCCATAGCTATAGTTGCTTTCACTAGGTTATAGTCTTCATCATATTCCTGAACAGAACTAGTACCAGCAGCGTCGAATAATTGATGAATAGCCTCAATTTTGTATTTATTCTTGTTATTCGTTCTATTTATCAGATCTTTTTTATAGATCAAGCAATCGTTGAGAACATAGAATAAATCAGAAACTTTAAAGACCCGATAGATTGATTCATCTATGATGGTATAAATTCAATCACACTATTTTGATTTAGGTTGTTCATGACTATCCCATTTTCACTATTAGATCTTGCTCCGATTGCCGAGGGCGCTAGCCTTGCCGATGCGCTTGAGAATTCACGCCGACTAGCGGTGCAAGCGGAAAAAAGTGGTTATCATCGGATTTGGCTAGCTGAACATCATGGCATGCATGGCGTAGCAAGTTCAGCTACAGCTGTTGTGCTCGGGCATATTGCGGCGGCCACAACGAGTATTAGAATTGGTTCAGGTGGTGTTATGTTACCTAATCATTCGCCATTAGTGATAGCGGAGCAATTTGGTACTTTAGCAACCCTATTCCCAGATAGAGTTGATTTGGGACTGGGCCGTGCTCCAGGAACGGATATGGCGACTGCCCATGCATTAAGGCGCAACCTCAACTCTGATGTGGATAACTACCCTGAAGATATTCGGGAATTACAGCACTATTTAGGCGCACCGCAAGAGGGACAAAGAGTCATTGCCATTCCGGGCGCTAATACGCATATTCCGCTGTGGTTACTGGGTTCCAGTTTATACAGTGCGCAACTTGCTGCTAAGTTTGGTTTGCCTTATTCTTTTGCTTCTCACTTCGCACCCGATCAATTATTTGACGCGATGAGCATCTATCGGTCAACGTTTCAAGCATCTACTCAATGTCAAAAACCTTATATGATGGCCGGTGTGATGGCAGTCGTCGCAGATACAGATGAAGAAGCCAAGTATTTGTTTACCTCGGTACAACAGCAATTTATGAACATGCGCCGAGGTGTTAATCGTCCTTTCGCCAAGCCCATAGATGATTTATCTCAAATTTGTACTGATGCCGACCAAGCTATGTTATCGCATCTATTGCGCTATGCATTGGTTGGTTCGCCGCAGACAGTTGCAGACAAACTAAACCAGTTTATCGAAGCTACTGAGGTAGATGAGTTAATTGTGTCAATGCCTATACATGATATTAATGCACGTTTAAAAAGTGTCCGAATGCTAGCGCAAACAGGATTAATAAATAGATAAGCAGTATCAATAGCATTAGCAAATCTAACTGTTTAACGTCTGCACTTCCAATTCAAGTTCGAACTTGATTTCAGATAAAATATCGTTGTCTTTTTGTAAATCTTGCGCTTCGATATAATTTAATTCCGATACCTGGCGCAGACATTCAATCGTATCATTAATACTGTTACTGGCTTGCTCTTGGAGAGCCATCGCTTGTGATACTTGCTGATTCAGTTCGGTAATATGACGCACTGAGGCGTCCACGGTGCGTAAAATACTATCAGCTTGCTGCACCTTTTGCTCACTGAGTTGTACGTTTTGGCTGCCAACTCGAATGGCCTCAACTGCGTGCAGAGCGCCATGTTGCAACTTGGCAATGATGGTTTGAATTTCTTCAGTAGACTTCTGCGTTCTTGATGCTAAAGTTCTAACTTCATCGGCCACCACAGCAAATCCTCTTCCCTGTTCACCCGCTCTTGCCGCTTCAATTGCTGCATTTAAAGCGAGCAAATTAGTCTGCCCAGCAATGCTATTGATGACATCAACAACACTTCCAACATTCTTAGCGTCATCGTGAAGATGCTCAATAACATCTGCTGTATCTTGAATTTGTTTTGATGAAGTGCGTATTGTCGTTATTGTTTCCTGCATCACTTTTTGACTCGATATTGCTGACTCTTTCGCTTCAACTGCAAGTTTGGTGGCTTGATTAATATCATTCGTTGCTTGCGCAGCCATTAGCGTCATTTGTGCAGTGGCAGCGGATACGTCCATGGTTTGTGCATTTTGCTGCTGGGAACTTATTACTAACTTATTAGCACCTTCGGTAATTCCATTGCTTACTAGCGCGAGTTTATCTTGAATTAGCTGTAAGTGCTTACATACATTACGCAGTTTGTTACTCAATACTTGGATTGCCATCGACATCTCACCAATTTCATCCCCTCGATTAGTCAGCAGTGCGCTATTAAAATCACCTTGGCTAACCGCTTTTAACTGCCGAATGAGTGTAACAATTGGTTTAATAACGTTTTTGTTCATATAAAGGTTCGCGAAGGTGATACTCGTAATAACCGCCATAAATATTGCCAATATAGTCAACCATTGTGTTTGATTAGCTTGCGATTCAAGCGTTTCATTTTTGTCGTTGAGTTGCTTTTGAATTTGTGCAACTAAGGTTTCCAAAGCTTTACCAGGAGCTCTGTCGATTCCCCTTACAGATGCATCACCTTTTTTATGGTCGAAGCTAGTATTGATGTATGCCTGCTTCCCTGATTTATATTTTGTCAATAGCGACGCGTGTATTTGCCTAAACTCTCTTACCTGAATCTCAATTGAGGATGTTAGCTTTAGTGACAAAATGTCAGTAGCCAATTGCTGCACTAGATTGTGCTGCTGGACGAATTTTTCCCAATATTTTTGTCTATCTTCCGTTTGGTGACCACGAAGTAATACATTTTTCCATTCTTGGACTTGCGTTTTAAACTGCAAGTTAAGAGCACCAATGTGTGCAACTGCATTATTTTCTACTGTAATGAGTTGTTGATATTTGTCTATTTGGGCCGAAATCATCATATTGGAGATAACCGCAATAATCCCAATCATCAGCAGCGTCGCAGTGATGAGTGCTAGTATTTTGGCTTTCAATGTCTTAGATGTAGATGTAGATGTATTGGCATTTGTCATAAGTAATT
>Ga0307489_10001857_pt1 | contig 14068 bp, 23 predicted proteins | sample SB12metaG_FD_202247 | JGI IMG/M metagenome (GOLD analysis project Ga0307489, IMG submission 202247) | Sea-ice brine microbial communities from Beaufort Sea near Barrow, Alaska, United States - SB 1.2 | ecosystem: Environmental > Aquatic > Marine > Coastal | place: USA: Alaska | collected... | reverse complement strand
TGCAGCTCGCGGCGGGCGGCTAAAGGACCTCAGTCCTCCATCAGCCCTAATCGGTCACATGACTTATCAAGAGAGTGGGAAGTGAAAGACGAAAGTTCCGGAAACAACGAGGACACCTGTCTGTTGTACTTTTCGTTCCCAACCTGCCTTTGTGAGCGGCATAACAGGTCGCCGCCGCAGGCCGCCCACCCCGGCAACTAGGAGACCGGTGCGACCTCCACAACCATGAAGTTCGGGCACTACTTGGAGGCGAATGCCGTGCCAGAGTGGCGCGCGCACTACGTGCGATACAGCCACCTCAAGCAGCTCCTGAAAAATATCGTGGCGGCCAACAACGAGGTCGCGGCGGCAACCTTCGCGGGGACGCGAAAGTCCCCGACGCCGTTTACGCCGGCTAAGGATCTGAACCACTTCTCGCTGTCCTTCGAGCCGAGGCACCCTGGCGCGGGCACTCCTGCCGCGGCCGCCGCTACCGAGGCAGCGCCCTTCTTGACTGCTTCCCGTATCTGGCACTTCATCACGCCGCTTGCCACCACTTGCGCCTTCCCACTACTTTCCTCAATACGCTCTAGTTGAGCTGAAGAACCACTGGGTTCACGGCTCTTGAGGGCGGCGGGGTTCTTTGAGGCGCTTGACGATGACATGGACAAGGTGGCCGCGTTCGTGGAGGCGTCCCTGTCAAGCTTGAACGACCGCGTGGACGCGCTCGCCGCGGAAGTGGGCGCCGCCGTTAGGCAGGGTCAGGAGTTACAGTGCACACAGTTCCCCTGAGACAGAGCCCAAGCCGGGGGGAGCATGGGGGGCAGGGCGAAAGCTTGGTGCCTCCTTCTACACGTGGAAGCGTCTCTCTTCCTCTCGCGGGAAACAGGGCGCAGGCATGCTGCATCCTTGTACACATTGGTGTTATGATGACGGTGTGGGGACACTACTGGTCGGGAGGGTATTCCCGTGCTCGCTGCCACCGCTGCCATAGCCGCAGCCGCCGCCGCCGCGGGATCGTCGTCCGGCGTCGCCAGCAGCTCCCGAAGCTCGGAGGCAGGGACAAATATAGTACATATCATCAACGTCTGGGGACAAGCAATATTGCCCGCCGCGTCATCCAACGCTTTTCAAACCCTGTGTCTTGAGTGCAGTGGCGTCCTTGCTATGACGTGGTGAGCCATATATGCCATGCCCAATGCCGGCCACATCGTCCAACACATGTTGAACCGTCATTGTTTTTGCTCCATGACATCCTATGACATGGCGAGCAATACCTGCTAGGCCCCACTCGAAGGGGGAAGAACTACTACTAAATGGAGCAGAGTCCGAGGCGTGCGAGCGAGTCGAAACGCTCCGCGAGGCGCTGCAGATTGTGCAGGACGAGTTCCTCAAGATCGAGAAGTTTGCCAACCTCAACATCCGCGCGTGTTACAAGGTAGGCCTCCAGAGGTGCCTGCCCCGTCATTCTTCACGCTGCGAGAGAGAGCGAAAGAGAGAGAAAGTGAGAGCCGCTTTCGCGTGCATAAGGGAGCACATTGGTTCATCTCTGCTTGTCATTCACGACACTAAATGTCATCGTTTGTGAAAGATTGCCACAGACTGCTGTGCACCGCCTTTTACCAGATTCGCAATAGTGACCCTGGTGTGGGATTCTGAAGAAGCACGACAAGCTGATCCCGGCCACGGTGTGCTGCCGGTACTACCTGGAGCGACTGCACCAGCAGCCGTGGATCCGCACGGACCACAGTGCGGTGTTCGTGGTGCAGGTACACTCTCACTCGCTCACTTATACCCTCACGTTCTCGACCTCCCTCCCCCCCCTGTCATCCCTCACCCACTCACTCCCTCGCTTCCCACGCTCTTCAGTGCCCTCTCCCTGACCCCCTCCTATTCCTCGCCCCCTCACCCACCGCTGCAGGTGGCAGACCTGTTCAGCAAGCTCCGAGGCGGCAGTGCTTCGAGGAAGTCCGAGGCAGGGGCTTCCATTTGTCCACTTTTCAGCTCAACCTGAGCGACTTTTGGCTCTCAAACCAACGAAATACACCCAACGTACATCACAATGCTCACGTCGATCCGAAACGTTGACGAATGGAAGCACAGGGGCCAGGGCGAAAGCCTGGTGCCTCTCTATACACGCGAAAGCGTTTCTCTCTCTCTCTATCTCTCTCTGACGAATGGAAGCCCCTGGATCGAGGCAGCCGCCACCGAGGTGCAGCAGTTTGTCCGCACCACCCGCAAGTACTGGGTGGCCACTGAGGACGTGAGCGGCGTTAAGCAGGCCATCGCGCAGCACCTCCCGGTGTTCCTCACCGGTGGCAGGGCATCAAACTCTTTCCCTGAATGCTTGCTCATAGGTACGAGTGCACCCGTACACACTCGCCGCGTCCGTTTCCCTGACCTGGCCACTCGATGACCTCAAGTATGTTGACAAGCTTGCACATCAGTATCTTTGAGGCATTAGTGAGGATGCTCAATGGGGCTCACGTACACATAGCTTATTGTTCCAATTGAAGCAAATACTTATGTTGTCAGACCGTGAGCTGCGGCAGCGGCGCGACAGCCTCGGGCGACAGCCAGATGACCAGCTCGGTGTACCTCGACAACGTCAGCTTGGTCGGGACACGTATCACATGCTCGCTACATCGAAGTAAATGCGCGAGTGAGCTTTCACAAGACACGTCAGTAACAGTCCATGAGCGGTACTGTGTTCCGAGAGGAGTGTAACCTGGGTGTTGGAACAGCGTCATAACCCTTGTAATTACGCACGTCAGAATGATATTTGCTTCAATCAACAAATATTTTGACGCGATTGATAACGTGGCATGACGTGGCATTGCTAACCTGACCAGTCAACGGGCAATCTGACGCGGTTGGCAACGTGGCGGGACGTGGACTCACAAACTAGTCCCTGTACCTGCACGTTCCCTAAACCTGGGAGCTGTACCACGCGCGACTTCGGAAGCAGCCGCACTCTATCGCCATCCGCCTGCGGTAGGGTTTGGCCGATCAGTCTCTTAACGTCATAGGCTTTCGTATAACTCCAGGATTCAGAGTTTGACACGCGTGTCGCTGATATGACGGGCAGTGGGCCTGTCAGATATTGCTCGCCACGTCAAAGGGTACCATCTGACTTGATGAACGATAATTCACAATGCGTGGTCGAAAAGATTCGCCAGGCTCTGGCCTGAGGTGGTACGGCCAGGAGGCCTCCGGCCAGGTGTTTGTGGAGCGCAAGACCCACCGTGAGAGCTGGACAGGGGAAGAAAGTGTCAAGGAACGCTTCGCTCTGCCTCATGAGTTGGTCGTGCCATACCTGACTGGCCGCCACACGTGGGCGGCGGAGGAGGCCAGGCTCACCTCCGCCGACTCCGCCCCTGCCGCCACCGCCGCCACTGCTCCCCCGGCCTCCGCCGCCCCAACATTCGCCGCCCCAGCCGACACCCCCGCTGCTCCCGCCACCATGGGTTTCATCGGCGACCTCATCAATGCAATGGAGGAGGACAATGGACAAGCGCCGGCCCGCGATGCGGTGGACTCCAGTAGGCCCAAAAACGCCTACCAGTGCTTCATGCAGGTCGCTAAGCCGAAGATCAACATGAGCAACCCCGAGGCGAAGTACCCGGAGATATGCAAGCTGCTAGGCAGGGCCCGAACTCGGCGTGACTGGAGTGACAAGATACGATCGGGACATCGATATGGGAGAATGACATGGGAGATCGAATATGAATGGGACATCGGTAAGGGTATCGATATGGGATATATGTTATCCATGTGGGATATGGTATATCGATATGGTCATTCACCATATCGACATGGTCATCGTGGATGTCGATATGGGATCAGGGCTAATGATATGGGAGATGTGAGTATCGATATGGTCATACTCCATATCGACTTATCGAGATGGGATATCTTGTCACTCTGCTCTGACTGTGCACTCATAATGATGGGTCCTCTGACTGTTTGCTCGTGGTGATGGGTACATGGCTACTCGTACATGCCACGCCGCTGCCGACCGCAGCTTCTGACTGTTTGCTCATAGTGATGCGTGATGGGTACACGCCACTGATGCTGGGCGAACAGTGGAGGGACATGGACGCGGTGACCCGGCAGACGTACGACAAGCTGGCCGAGGTAGGGCGGTGCAGGTTGAACCGATGAAACCCATGTTAAAAGCGCATAGGACTAAGCGCTTGAACATAAAATATGATGTGCCGCTTACAAACTTTGCTTACAAAATCGAATTGCGCAGCTACCACGAGGTGGACAAGGAGCGCTGCCAGGTGGGGGGCGCTGCAGCCTCTGACTGATTGCTCATAGTGACGGGTACACGCCCTGCTGCCGCCGCCGCCTTTCGTCCGACTGTCCGACTGTTTGGGTACACTATGCCGGCGCTCTAGTTGATGTGCCGGATACACTATGCGCTTGCACCCTACTATCGGGCTGAGATGGCCGTCCTCAAGGCCTCGGCCAATGGCAAGATCGCTTCCACCACCACAGCCAATGGCGGGGCGGGAGCGGCTACTTCGGCCAACGGCGGGGCTGGAGTGGCGGGGGGAGTCAGTGGCGGGGCTGGAGTGGTTGGGGGAGCCAGGCCGAAGGGTTTGTCCGCCGCGGAGCTGGCCGGCGTGAAAAACCTGTTCACGGAGGTACAGCGCGTGATCGAGTCCAAGCAGCTCCAGCCCACGCTGCGGACCGTGTACATGCGAACTGCGTTCCAGGCAAGGCGGCCCGGTATCTGATTGCTTGCTCGTATTCAACCCCTTCACAATCGCCGCCCCTTCCTCCTCCTCTCTCCATCACTGCGTCGACTCTCATCCTTATACGAGCCTGCATCATCCCATCCACGTCACCATTGTCGAGTCACATTATACCACTCAACATGGTGCATTTACTGAAGAGCAGCGTTTGATACCGGGCCTTCATTTCAGGTGCCCTACGACGCATCCGTGCGGTGCTCGCTGGTAGGGACCGATTTCAGTACACATTGAAGCATCCATTCACCCCGCAAACACGAGTAGCGTGTTAGACAGAAGAGGGTTCATGCTGATGTTGAAGCAAGCATAATGTACAAATATGTATGCAAGCATAACATAGTAGCGAAATCACTGCTCAAGGCCTTACTCGGTGGACACGTCACTGGCCATGGTTATGGAAAATCCAACTGGTGGGCCCACGTGCCAGATGCTGGAGAGGTGGTACCGGGACCCGGAGCTGCCCTTGCACCGGTGGGGCTCGCCACATCAGTCACCGCTTTATATGCGATGACGCGGCCCTCCCTGGACACCATGACTCGGCTCCGCATGACCGACCGGGAACTTAGGTCAAAAGGCATCCCCTCACGTGGCTCCCCATTACCGAATCGACACTCAGTTACACCATAGCACCATGATGTGGCACCGCCCAGCTGCTTCGGCCCTGATCGGAGAACGGAGCTGACTCGGTTCCCTCACGGCGTATTGGAGATTAAGCTGGCGCTTGAGGGCCCTGATGCTGATCCGCCCTCATGGGTTGAGGACCTCACCAACAGTGGCCTGCTCACTGAGGCAGGGACACTCACGTTGTGTGCCATCGCTCTGTCCGCATACTCTGTAGTTTGATGCCACCTCACCTACAGCGGCCTCCTCACCGGTGAAGGGATGGCAGACACCAACCCATAACTTGAACGTATGTACGCGTACTATGTAAACTATCGTGTCAGGAGTGACGTGCTGCCCTTGATTGAAGGGTGTGGTTGCTCAAAACATGTTGCCACCATGTAGCCTGAGTGTCGAAACGAGAAAACCAGCGAATTGGTCCTACTCGCAGGTGGCCAAGTTTTCCAAGTACATGCACGGGTGCGCCGTGCTGTTCCCCGACGTGGCGCAGGAGGTGCCCTATTGGGTGGACGACGTCAGCCTGCGCCAGAGCCTGCAGCACGCCGCGGCAGCGGAGACAGGTGCCAAGCTGGTACCATCCGCCACATCGAGCGGCGCGGAAGACCAGTCGCCGCCGCTCGCACTCCCGCAGCAGCCGGGGCGGGCGCCGCCGACGGCTGCGCTCGCCGTGGCCCGTCTGCGTGGCCCGGGCGGGGAATTAATGAAAGGGGGATCGACGAACGGAGGCCCAGCGGCGGTGGGCGTGAGAGGGGTAGCGGGAGCGGAGGAGGGAGGGGGGTTTGAGGCGGGGAAGGAGGTGGAGGGGGTTGAGGCGGGGGACGCAGAGGGGTTTGGTGCCGGAGAGGTTGGCTTTGGGAGCTCACTGGAGGAGACCGCACTAAACCACCCTCTGCTAGGGTCAACACCGCAGTCAGGAGGGGCGGGGGGATCTTGGCTCCGCGGGGGACACCACACCGTGCTCGACCTCATGGGCGATACGCGTGCCGTGGCGCACGGAAACGGCCACACCGCCAACACCGCCGGCAACGGTATCGGCGGCGGCAGCGGCGGCGGCGGCGGCGGCGGCATGAGGTAAGGCCTGGCAAATGCTGCTCGCCACGTCATCCACTGCATGTTGAACCCTCGGTCATTGTTCTGAACGGCACTCTGTGACCTGGCGAGCAATATCTGCCAGGCCCATATCTCGCCTCATAATGCTGCGCATGTGCTGGGATTATTTATTGACACGGCATCTCATGATGTGACGAGCTATGCATGCCAGGCCCTCGATTGAGGCGGGCGGCAGGCGGCTGCGGCGGAGGTATGGGAGCTTGGTTCCGCCGCTGCACCGGCATGGACCGCCGTAGCGCCCCCCCCGAGCGACCGAAGCCGCGCGCGGTGCCCATGCGCATCGAGCCCAAGACGTACTTCGCCAACGAGCGCACCTTCATGTCCTGGTAGGTTGGTTTAAGCTGAAACCCGTGTTGAAAGCGCCTGGTTTCAGCTCAGTAACTGCTTTCACAATCGCCAGGGAGGCAAGCGTCTTCACGTCGTAGTATGTCCATGCAGGTCAGATATCAAGCACTGCAGTAGCCAGACCTTTTGCCAGCGCCTTCCGGGCTGTAGCTCTTGAGACTAAAATTTAATAAGTGCCTCAAGTGTGGCATACAATGTCAACGTGCGCCCCTACATCATGGCTGCACATGGCAGTGCTGATTGGGTCCATCGGCGCCGCGCTTGTGGGTGTCAACCTGGGCGGACATTCTGGCGGTGGTGCTGCTCGACCCGGCGGCGGCGGTGGCGGCGGCGGTAACAATTTGAAGGTTCTCGGAGGGCGGTGGACGGTGGACGGCGCCGGAGTCATGCAATTCTCGGCAGGGTTTGCCGCTTTGCTCCTGTGTGTTTGTGTACCCGAATGCGCTCGCCGTATCCTTCTCCCTGGCCAGCTACACTCAGGCTGTCTGTGATGAACATATTCCTCCTTGCTGACTACCTTCGCTGTCCCTAAACCACTCACGACACCTCACATATGCCAAAGTTTTAATACCGTAGGAACGAATTCGCGGCCCTGCATTGGAGGTGGATGCGGCGGAGGGAGAAGAGCAGCCCACCCCTAGCGGCGGGTCCGGCCGTGTGCCCGGCCGGCCGCCTGCCGCCTCGCTCGCCATCGCGCTCACCATGATGTCCACCGCCGTTCTGCTGTGTGTGTACGCTACATACACGTACGTGTGGCGGATGCGGATGATTTCGCGCCGGCAGGGCAATGATTCAATGATGCTCGCCACGTCATCTCACAGCGATGCTTGCCACGTCATCCAAATTGCGATGCTTGCCAAGTGATCCAAACCGCGTCAAAAATCAGAGCTGGGGTCTTTCACTCCACTAATGACATCCTGGCTAGCAAACACTCTTTTTTTCTCGCCACGTCATCCTTGACTCAACATGGGGAACAGGTCGGCCGGATCAGAATGTTGGTTGCCGCCACGTGGTACAGCAAAGCGTGAACCAACACTGTGGTCACATCAATTGTTTTCAACTCCCTGGGCCCTACCCGGCGGCACGCGGGTCCGTTTCACGACCCAGTAGGCCCCGTGGTGATGGGCAGGGGGTGGCCCCTCGTTCCCCTTGGAGCGTAATATGACTGCAATGTACCTTTACACACTCGCCGCATTCTCCTACCTGGCCTGGCCTCTCATTCCCCGACTGTACCATCCTCCTCCCTGACCAGGCCGGTCGTCCCCTGACTGTTCGCGTGCTCATAGTGTACCAGTGTGCGCGTACACACTCGCCGCATCCTCCTCCCTGGCATGGTGGCCACTGATCGGTCAGTGAGGGAAGGAGTGGGCAGACCCTGAAGATTGGGTGCGTCATGGCCTCGGCGCTGGTAACACTCATCGTACTCACTGTGGTGCAGGACGTCAGGGGGGGGGTGTGACGGGGATGAGGCGAGGGGCGGGTAATGTGAGGGAGGAGACCATGTTGTGAGAGGTGAAGGGGGCGATGTGAAGGTGAGGTGGGGACGGGTGAGGGTGAAACAGGGGCGGGTGAGGGTGAGGGGGGAGCACTCCGCCGGGCCCCGCGGTGATTCGAGTATGTCGGGAACATGACTGATGAGATGATTCATCGCGCTGTACATTGTTGATGTCGCGAGTCGCTTATCTAAACACGATGTGTATGGAATATGAACAACACCACCCGGCGCCAACCAACACCACAGCGGCGCGCGGCGGCCCATATCACCGCATCTCACCGAAGCACGCAACCCCATCACACAAAAATACACGCCACAGAACGTAATCTACCTTTGAAGTCGAACCTAAGATTGCTGCTAATCCTCAACCTTTCTATCCTGTAAAACTCACAGACCTGTACAGTACCGTCGTTGCGACTCGAAGCTAAAACACAGTCAGCGTCCATCTACTCGTTTCACAAATTCTCAGTGCTCACCAGTTTGCAGCGCTCAAACAAACCACGGCGGTCATTTGCCAAACCACCCTTTCTTTTTGTTGAGGTCCTTCTCCTTCTTCCGCGTGATCCCGCCCTTGGCTGCCTTCGACCGGGCCTGCGCAGCTGCCAACTCCGCCAACCGCTCTTCCCGGCCACTGAGGAGGGTCTTCCACTCATCCCCTGGTCCAACTTAAACTCAGTGTCGGAGGGACCGGTCCCTCTGATCTTCTTGAAACCGAGGGTCAAGGATCGCGACGCGGTCGGACTATCGGTGAGCCGGTCTGTGGGGCTTTCGAAATGGAGAGTTCTGATTGGTCGAACTGTATTCAATACCATACCTTCGATACCAAACCCGACACTGAGTTTAACTAGGATCCTTCGAAGGCTAGATAGAGGTAAACATCTGCGCGTCCTAGTGCCTAGTATGTAAATCGTACTATACACAGTATCTCGTACTACCCGTAGCAAGTCGGCGTTTGGTGATTTTCACCAAAAGTATTTTGAATCTTGGCCAGATCACTGTACTAAGGTACTCGCCCACAGACTAGGCACTAGTAGGTCCCAATGTATCGTTTCCAGCCTACCATTAAAAGCGTTTCACCGAAGTGTCGGCAGTTGAGCTGCAAAAGGGAGGGTTGTAATGGTTGTAAGGCTCCACCTCCGGACAGACCCGCGAAGGGGGTTGGACCCCCCCTAATCTAGAGTTTAGGGTTTAGGGTTTAGGGTTGTGCCACCTCCGAACAGGCCAGTAAAGGGTTTAGGGTTTAGGGTTCAGAGTCTTAGGGTTGAGGTAGGGTTTAGGGTTGTGAGGCTCCACCTCCGAAGAGACCCGCGAAGGGGATGGACCACCCCTTGTCTTCCGGGTCCACACAACCCTCGTCCGCATACGGGGTGGTGACAGGTGGCGTGACAGGTGGCGTGACGGCAAGTGTGGGCGTGACAGGTGGCGGGCCAGCCATTTGGGGTGTGACAGGTGGCGGAGCAGCCAGTGGGGGAGTGACAGGTGGCGGGACTGGTTGTGAGGCTCCACCTCCAAAAAGGCCCGCGAAAGGGTTGGACCACCCCTTATCCTCCGGGTCCACCCACCCCTCGTCTGCATACGCGGGCGTGACAGGTGGCGTGACATGTGGCGTGTCGGCAAGTGTGGGCGTGACAGGTGGCGGGCTAGCCAGTGGGGGTATGACAAGTGGCGGCGCAGCCAGTGGGGGTGTGACAGGTGGCGGGACTGGGTGTAAGGCTCTACCTCCGAACAGGCCGGCGAAGGGGTTGGACCACCCCTTATCCTCCGGGTCCACCCATCCCTTGACCGCATACGACCCAAGTGAAGTCCTGTAACCCTGAACCATGAAACCCTAAACCCTGAGTGGTTCTCACTCATACTGTCCCTATCATCAGACCCCTGTTCCACCTCTTCATAAGTATACCCCCCCTTTTGACTGTCCCTCGGAAGTGCTGGCAGTTGAGCTGAGAAGGGAACGGGTGTAAGGGGACAGGGGTAAGGCTCTACCTCCGAAGAGACCCGCAAAGGGGTTGGACCACCCCTTATCCTCCGGGTCCACCCACCCCTCGTCCGCGTACGGGGGTGTGACAGGTGGCATGACAGGTGGCGTGGCGGATAATGTGGGCGTGACAGGTGGCGGGCCACCCAGTGGGGGTGTGACAGTTGGCGGGCCAGCCATTTGGGGTGTGACAGGTGTCGGAGCAGGCAGTGGGGGCGCGACAGGTGGCAGGACTGGGTGTAAGGCTCCACCTACGAACAAGCCCGCGAAGGGATTGGACCACCCCTTATCCTCCGGGTCCACCCACCCCTCGTCCGCATACGACTCAAGTGAAGTCCTGTAACCCTGGACCATGAAACCCTAAACCCTGAATGGTTCTCACTCATACTGTCCCTATCATTAGACCCCTATACCACCTCTTCATAAATATAACCCCCCTTTTGACTGTCCCTCGGAAGTGCTGGCAGTTGAGCTGAGAAGGGAACGGGTGTAGGGGGGCAGGGGTAACGCCCTACCTCCGAAGAGACTCGCGAAGGGGATGGACCACCCCTTATCCTCCGGGTCCACCCACCCCTCGTCCGCGTACGGGGTGGTGACAGGTGGCGTGACATGTGGCGTGACGGCAAGTGTGGGCGTGACAGGTGGCGGGCCAGCCATTTGGGGTGTGACAGGTGGCAGAGCAGCCAGTGGGGGCGTGACAGGTGGCGGGACTGGGTGTAAGGCTTTACCTCCGAACAGGCCCGCGAAGGGGTTGGACCACCCCTTATCCTCCGGGTCCACCCACCCCTCGTCCGCGTACGGCCTGCGCACAGGGCACAAACTACAAACACACATTGTTGGTCAGGAAACACAAGTTGTTGGTCAGCCAACACAAATTATTTGTCGGCCAACCACATGTGCAGAATATGTGTATGGTCAGCTGACCAAAACCGTCACTTCTCAAATTGGTAAACGACTATCAGATGCCCACATTCGCCACATCTCAGTTAGATGTAACCGTTTAACATGTGCCCACATTCGTCGCATGTCCGTATGGCAAACGACCGCAATGGCGAGCGACGGCCCTACCCGCGAAGGTCGAACCGCTCGCCCATGTCAAACCCAGGCATTCCGAAGCTCGCCATCGGCAGAGGAATTAGGGTTTAGGGTTTAGGGTTGGGTTTAGTGTAGGGTTTAGGGTTCTAGGGTTTGGTCATGGGGCCCTGCCCGCGCAGGTCGAAGCGCTCGCCCATATCGAACTCCGGCATCCCGAAGCTGGCCATCGGTAGAGGCAGGAATCCCTTCCCCTCGAATGCCTCCTTGGACCAGGGGCTTACACTCGTCAACTTCTCAGCTCAACTTGAGCGGTTGCTGACACAGAATACACCCTAGACACCCCCTGATACCCCCTAATACCTCGCAAACACCTCTTAAACACCCCCTACGCGCACCCCCTATTCCATGGAAAGCGCTTACGTTGAGCTGAAAAGTGACCGAGTGTAAGCCCCTGCCTTGGACATCTCGTTGGCCGCGTCCTTGTTTTTTTTCTTGATGGCAGCCATCTCCTCCTGGCATGAGGGTCATTCCTATGCTTGTCAAACTGAATTAGTGCAGGAGATGGGGGGCATTAAACTAAGCTATTTCAAGCTAATTTAGGGGCTAGTGGTTAGTGGGTTAGTGGGTTAGTACTGGGGACTACAGTGGGTGAGAAAAAAAGGGGGGTTGAAACTAAGCTAGTTTAAGCTAATTTAGTGGCTAGTGCTTAGTGGGCTAGTTTAGGGGCGACAAGTATAGTCATTGTGCGCAGCCAACCGAACCTATGTCGGACTAGCCTTCATGACTGACCTTCGGGGTGAATAGACGGGAAGGTCATCGAGAGCAAGCACTCGAGCCGAAAACGGAGTACGACTTACCTTCAGGGCAATTGCCCATATAGTCGCGCGGAAGAGGTGGATGAAATTCAACGGTGGTTGAGTGCATGTTCTCAACAACCCCCCGCTCATTCAGGCATGCGGACTCGATTGACCGTTTTAACGCCGCGAGGGTCAAGTGCTTGTTCTCACTGACCCCTATACTTGTCGAACTAAGTTAGTGCTGGCGAGGGGGGGGGTAAATTAAGCTAGTTTAAGCTAGTGATTAGTGGTTTAGTGGGTTAGTATTATAAGGGGGTTTAACTAAGCTAGTTTTAGTATTATAATGGCGACTACAGTGGGTTAGTCAAAAGGGGGTTTAAACTAAGCTAGTTTAAGCTAGTTTAGGGGCTAGTGCTTAGTAGGCTAGTTTAGGGGCGACAAGTATATTAACCCCCCTGCCTTAGACAGCGTCTTATTGAGGAACCCGCTCACCTTCGTGCGGCGCGCCGTTACCTCGGACAAGAGTCTGACAAATATTGGTCGCCTCGTCACCTAATGCACTGTGACCCTCTTTTCTTGAGTTACACGGCATCCTGTGACGTGGCAGGCATTATTATCATTATCTGCCAGGTCTTACCCTGGACTCCACGGTGACTCCGCTGCGGCGCTTGACTCAAGAAACGAGGGTTCAAAGAACGTTGGATGACGTGGCGGTTACGTTGGATGGCGTGGCGGGCACGCTGGATGAATTGGCGGGCACGTTGTATGACGTAGCGGGTACGTTGCATCACGTTGCGGGTACGTTGGATGACGTGGCATGCACATTGGTTGACATGGCAGGTGCGCTGGATACCGTGGCAGGTACGTTAAACGACGTGGCGGTGGATGTATGCCAGGCTTTACCTCGGAGCCCACGTCGACGCCGCTGCGGCGCTTGCGCAGGATCTCCTGCTGCGCCTCGAACATGGGGTCGCGCCCGCCCACATCCTGGTTGTAGGGCCTGAAAGATGTTGCTGGCCAAGTCATCAGACGCATCTTCCAACATTCATCCAGCGCCTTCACCACGTGCATCCAATGCATTACTAACGCTACCAACGCCATGTTCCAACGGAACACTCCAACGCAGTGTGCCAACGCATTGTCCCAACGCATTGTTCGAGCGCACCATTCCAACGCGTTGGTCCAACGCATTGTTCCATTGCAACCAAGGCAATCTTCACCCAACGCATTCGTCCAACGCGTAAATCCATCGCATTCAACGCCTCAGTCCATCGCATTCATCAAGCGTATCCGACGCATCCGTCCGTCGCATACATCCAGCCTATCCAACGCATTATTCCAGCGCATTCTTCCAATGCAGGCATTCAACACGTGGCAACACGTGGCGGGCAAGCTCAATTGTGGCAGGCCCTACATCGTTGTTAGTGAACCACCCCGCGCGGACGACCAGTCCTCCACGGCGCGTGGGGGAGGTAGGGGCAGCGGCGGCTAGGGCCAGGCGGATAAAGCTCGCCACGTCACAGGATGCCATTTTACTCAACAGACGCGCATTCAAAGTGCGTACCTGAGTATGTTCAAAGGTGGTGTTGAGCTGTTCAGCTTTTGTGGGACAAATCAAACTCATTTAATTTGGAATTAGTGGCGGGCAAGATGCGTCAGGCCCAACCGGCGGCGGTGGCGGGGCGGCCGGTCGGCCGCTGTGACACCGCGTGGCGCGCGCCAAGGAGCGCGGGGCTGGTGAGGGAGCAGGCGTACATCTTGTGGGTAGCGTTGGTGCGTCGGTCTGTCCCAGGAAGTTTTGTTGGATGATTGGCTTTTACGCGGCCGAGGGTTTCGGTTTCACGAGGGGAGCGGGGAGGAGAGTGGCAGGGTGCCCGGCGGCCTAAAGTTCAGAGTGGAGTGTCGACCACGGTGTATCGTTCGAGTTGCGGTGCTGCGCGGCGCTGAATGG